>Ga0315906_10000420_pt1 | contig 68119 bp, 63 predicted proteins | sample LakEriMetagenome_4_FD_203526 | JGI IMG/M metagenome (GOLD analysis project Ga0315906, IMG submission 203526) | Freshwater fungal communities from buoy surface, Lake Erie, Ohio, United States - Buoy 2 MA122 | ecosystem: Environmental > Aquatic > Freshwater > Lake > Lake biofilm | place: USA... | reverse complement strand
ATGATGAATATAGGAACCTGGACGACAATCATTTCAAATCAATCACGAAGGATAAAGCTCTGATAGCGGATTTGAAAGGGCTTTACCGAAACAAAATCAATTCCAGGGATTACTGGAGTCTTTGATTGCCATGAGTCAGACTTTTCATCACAAGGATATTTCCAAGCGTAAATTTCTGGTTACAGGGGGTGCGGGCTTCATTGGAAGCCATATCGCCGAGTATCTGCTTAGAAATGGAGCCGGCTCTGTCAGGGTGCTTGATAATATGGTCAATGGTTTTGATTCCAATTTGAAAATCCTTCGTCAATTTCCACAATTTGAATTCATTCAAGGTGATATCAGGGATTTTGAAACCTGTAAACTTGCCTGCGAGGGTATGGATCATGTGAGCCATCAGGCAGCATTAGGTTCGGTGCCACGTTCCATCAGGGAGCCGGTTTATTTCAACGAAGTGAATGTTGGAGGTACTGTCAATATGCTGAAAGCGGCAGTTGATTGCGGGGCCAAGTCTTTTGCCTACGCTTCCTCATCATCCGTTTACGGTGATGATCCCAATCTGCCCAAACAGGAAGACAAGGTAGGTAACTGCCTTTCACCGTATGCCGTAACAAAAAAGACAGATGAGCTGTATGCCCGCGTTTTCGCGGATGTTTACGGTCTGCGTCAGATGGGATTCAGATATTTCAATATTTTCGGTCCGCGACAGGATCCGGATGGTCCATATGCGGCGGTGATTCCCTTGTTTGTTAAGGGAATCATGAAAAGGGAAGCCGTATTCATCAATGGCGACGGAGATCAAACCCGGGATTTTACCTATGTTGACAATGCGGTGCAGGCGAATATCAAAGGAATGCTAACCGATAATACGGATGCCTTCAACAGGGTATACAACGTGGCGGTGGGAGAAAATTACTCCGTCAATCATCTTTTTGAACAATGCAGAAATATACTTGACATCGACTGGCAGCCGACATACAGGGAAGCCAGGGCCGGAGATATCAGGAATTCCCTGGCAGATATCAGTCTTGCCTCGCATTATCTGGATTTCAAGCCTACTAAAAAATTCTCCGAGGGGTTAAGGGATACCATTCTTTTTTTTAAGAATAAATACGAGGATATCAACGTCTAAAATTCCATTTATGCCTTTTACAAGCACACCCATTCCTGATTTATTGATATACGAGCCGGCGGTTTTTGCCGATAAGCGCGGTTATTTTTTTGAAAGCTATAATCAACAGCAATGGGAGAAGGAGGGCTTGTTTTTCGGCTTTGTACAGGATAATCAGGCAAAATCTTCCTACGGTGTCATCAGGGGACTTCATTATCAGTTATCCCCTCATGCCCAGACCAAACTGGTGCGTGTGCTGCATGGCAGGATCATTGATGCTGTGGTGGACTTGAGATTGGGATCACCTACGTATGGGAAATCTTTCAGTATCGAATTGTCTGATGAGAACAAAAAGCAATTGCTGGTACCTCAAGGCTTTGCCCATGGATATTCTGTATTATCCGAAACGGCTGAAATACTGTATAAATGCGATCAATTCTATAACAAGGAGGCAGAGGGCGGAATATCTCCCAATGATTCTTCCCTGGAAATAGATTGGGGAATTCCAATGCCGGACAGGATCATTTCCGATAAAGATCTTGTATTGCCTTTGTTTGAAAATTGTATTCATAATTTCAAGTACACTAAATAGCATTAAAGTTGGAACGTATCAAAGTGCTGGTTACCGGCGCAGGCGGACAGCTGGGTAATGCCTTCAGATTACTGGCAGGCAAGTATCCTGATTTAGAGTTTATCCTGTTGAGAAAGGAAGAGTTATCCATTGCGGATCAGGATGCGTTGAAAGTTTTTTTCAACAAGCATAAACCTGACTGGTGTGTCAATACGGCAGCCTACACTCAGGTGGACAAGGCCGAGTCTGATGCAGAAAATGCCAGGATGATCAATGGTTTGGCAGTGGGATTTCTCGCTTCTGCCTGCAATGAAGTGAATGCCAAATTGATCCATATTTCTACCGATTATGTTTTTTCAGGAACTCATGACAAACCCTGGAAGGAAACGGACCTCATCAGTCCGATAAACATGTATGGACATACCAAGGCGCTGGGGGAAAAAGAAGCCATGGAAAAGAATCCTGACACCTATGTCATTCGTACATCCTGGTTATATGGAGAGCAGGGCAACAATTTCGTTAAGACCATGATCAGGTTAATGGGCGAAAGGGAGCAGCTGGGCGTGGTGAATGACCAATTCGGTTCTCCGACTTATACCGGTGACTTGGCTGAAGCGGTTGTTCGTCTGATACTCTCCGGATCTGCTGTTGGTGCAGGAGTTTATCATTTCAGTAATGCGGGTGTTACCACCTGGTATGGGTTTGCTTCCCAAATCAATGAACTGATACATTCCAAATGCAAAGTAAATCCTGTAGATACCGCTTCATATCCCACTCCTGCGAAAAGGCCGGCCTATTCGGTATTGGATACTTCCAAGATCAGAGGCGCCCTTTACTTGGAAATACCGGATTGGAAGGATAGCTTGAAAAAATACCTGTTAAAGGAAAATTTCATTCAGGAGTGATATCAAAAAGCAAAAACCCGGCGGTGATGCCGGGTTGATGCGATAGTATTATTTAGGGGTTAGCCCAATTTCTTCCTAAGATTCTCATTGATGGCCTCCAGGAATTCCTCTGTGTAGAGGAAATGTTCTCCATGGCTTACTTTATTTCCATGGATGCAAACGGCAAGGTCCTTTGTCATTTTGCCGCTTTCGACCGTTTCAATGCATACTTGCTCCAGTGCTTCGCAGAAGTTGATGAGCGAATCATTGTTATCCAGCTTGCCTCTGAAGGCAAGTCCTCTTGTCCATGCGAAGATGGAAGCGATGGGGTTAGTGCTGGTGGGTTTTCCTGCCTGATGATCGCGGTAATGGCGGGTAACCGTTCCATGGGCTGCTTCCGCCTCCATGGTCTTTCCGTCGGGTGTCACCAGTACTGAAGTCATCAAACCGAGACTTCCAAAACCCTGAGCAACCGTATCGCTTTGCACATCGCCGTCATAATTCTTGCAAGCCCAGACGAAGTTGCCATTCCATTTGAGCGCACTCGCCACCATGTCATCAATCAGCCTGTGTTCGTAGGTGATGCCCGCCGCTTCAAAGGCCTGTTTGAATTCGTTCTGGTAGATGCCTTCAAAAATATCCTTGAACCTTCCGTCATATTTCTTGAGGATAGTGTTCTTAGTTGACAGATATAGCGGCCATTTCTTGCTGAGAGCCATGTTGAAACAGCTTCTTGCAAATCCTGCTATGCTTTCATCGGTATTGTACATGGACATGGCAACACCATCTCCCTTGAAATTGAAAACTTCGAATGTCTGCGGTTCTCCGCCGTCTTCGGGAGTAAATGTCATGGTCAGCTTTCCTTTTCCCTTTATAACGGTATCGGTTGCACGATATTGGTCACCGAAAGCATGCCTTCCCACGATGATCGGAGCGGTCCAGTTATTCACCAGCCTGGGTACATTTCCCATTACGATGGGCTCCCGGAACACTGTGCCATCAAGTATGTTTCGGATAGTACCATTAGGGCTTTTCCACATTTGCTTCAGGTTGAATTCCTTCACCCTTGCCTCATCGGGCGTGATGGTAGCGCATTTAATGCCCACGCCGCAGGCCTTGATGGCATTGGCGGCGTCAATTGTCACCTGGTCATTGGTGGCATCACGATGTTCCATGCCGAGGTCGAAATATTGTATGGGAACCTCAACATAAGGCAGAATTAGCTTATCCTTGATGAATTTCCAGATAATACGGGTCATTTCATCCCCATCCAGTTCCACGACCGGATTCGTTACTTTGATCTTTTGCATAGTAGTCATTTTCGGAGGGCGAATGTACGAATATCAGGGCATTTGAAGCATTTAGAGATTCCGGATCACTTCATCGGCAAATTCGCTTGTTTTAAGCAGTCTTGCATCTTTCATCAGATTGAAGAAGTCGATGGTGACGGTCTTGTTTCGGATGGTTTTGCCCACTGCATGGGTGATCAATTCAGCTGCATCTCTCCAACCTAGATATTCAAACATCATCACGCCGCTAAGAATGAGGGAGGAAGGATTCATGCTGTTGGTATTGGCGAATCGAGGTGCAGTTCCGTGAGTGGCTTCAAAAACAGCATGTCCTGTTTCATAATTGATATTCGCGCCCGGTGCAATCCCGATGCCTCCTACTTGGGCAGCGAGTGCGTCACTGATATAGTCGCCATTCAGATTAAGGGTGGCGATCACGGAATAATCCTGGGGAGCCAAAAGGGTTTGTTGCAGGAAATTATCCGCTATGGCATCTTTGATGATCACCTTGCCTCCGATGGAGCTGATTTTCAGCTCTTCGTTTGCAACGGCTTCACCACTTTCTTGTTTAGTCTTCTCCCATTGCTGCCAGGTATAAACCTGTCCTTTGAATTCACGTTCTGCCAATTCGTATCCCCAATTCTTGAAGGCTCCTTCCGTGAATTTCATGATATTACCCTTGTGTACGAGGGTGACAGAGGGTAGCTTGTGGTCGATGGCAAAGCGGATAGCCGACCTGATCAGGCGCTCGCTGCCATCACGACTTACCGGCTTGATACCAAGGGAGCTGGTTTGAGGGAAGCGGATTTTTTTGACGCCCATTTCATCCTGTAGGAATTTCAGAAGTTTTTCAGCTTCCGGGGTGCCTGTCATGTATTCTATTCCCGCATAAATATCCTCGGTATTTTCCCGAAAAATCACCATGTTGACTTTTTCAGGCTGCCACATGGGGGAGGGTACGCCCTCAAAGTATCGGATGGGTCTTAAACAAACATAAAGATCCAACTCTTGTCGGAGTGCTACATTGAGGCTTCTTATTCCTCCGCCCACCGGTGTAGTCAAGGGTCCTTTGATGGACACCAGATGGGATTTGAAGATTTGCATGGTTTCTTCCGGTAACCAGCTGCCTGTTTGCTGGAATGCCTCTTCGCCGGCCAGCACTTTTTTCCACTCGATTTTCTTCTTGCCCTGGTAAGCTTTTTTGATCGCTGCATCAAACACTCTTACGGAAGCTTTCCAGATATCCGGACCTATGCCGTCTCCCTCAATGAAGGGAATGACAGGGTTATCCGATACGATCAAGTTGTCTTTTTCCTTTCTGATGATAGTTCCCATAAGTTGAAGTTTCGGTTGCAAAAGTAAGGAGAGAGGAATTCATGGGTTATTAAAGAACTTATAAAAAGCCCCCTGGAAAGGGGGCTTTTGGTCAAATATGAAAAAACGAACAAAAACGTGACTAACTAGATTTTTCTTCTCACCCTGAAATTACAGCTGATGGTGTAGGTATTAGCAGGAGGAATGCCACTACCGGTGAAATTGCCGGAAAAACTACCGGCTATGAATCCGGTAGTTACGGCTCCGTATTCGGTGATGTTTACCTGTATGGGGGATGCGATGAAGAGGGAATCATTCACCAGACTCGTGTACAGGGACTGCAATGTTTGGTAGCTTCCCTGCGTGATTCCTGCGGAGCTGAAATTAAAATTCACAAATCCGTTCTGACCAAGCCTGAAGGAGGTGATTCCTATTGGAGCGCCCGGTAAAGTCTGATTTTGCTGAAACAATGAGTCAGCAGGAGCTGAGAACACACTGGTATTCCCGTTGATGGTGATATTGATGAACTGGCTGATGCTGTTACCGCAAACCTGAATAGTGCCAAGGTTGTTGGCTCCGGGCTGGAGGGTAATATTTTGCATGTCGCTTTGCTCACTTGTAGCATAGTTTTCGGCAAGCAGGGAAGCGTTGCTGCTGCCACCGCAAAGCAACAGGTTGAAATTATATGTTCCGGAATCCGATGTGGGAAACTTGAAAAACTGATTATTGACCTTTACCACCGCGGCTCCATTGCTGACGGGGTTATTGAGGCAATTCAGCACCTTGCCCGAAACGATTGCGGTAGCGGAATTGCTGCTGATCTGAATGGTTCCCAGTGAAACATCCGTAGTGCCTGTGCTGAAGGGTGCGGAGTAGGATGCATTCGAACAGGAAGAGCTGGAGAACACCTCGATCAGCAGGTCGGCGTTGCTTGGCACGGCGCCGTTCGTGTATCCCATGGCGTTAGTATATCCATATCCTGTTCGTAGCGGATTATTCCTGTCCGAAATCTTTACAAATGCGTTGGCTACGGGCTGGCCGCCGCCGCCGGTAACCGTACAATTGAACTGGACGAAATTGGATGGCACATCACAGTTCCAGTAAGAGAAATGAGTCACCTTGCCCACATAGAAGTTGCCTGATTTATTGGCAATTCCTTCCAGCTTCCAGAGTCCGTTGGTCTCATCAAAGTACCATAGCGGAATTTGGGTGGGAGCGTAATTCAGCAAACTTGAAGGGAGCGGGAATTTCAGTTCAGCTTCCGTACCCGGCTTCAGTTGAAGTTTTTCGCCGCTACTGCCGATCAGCTCCACTGCCATCATTCCGTAGGTGGTGAGCTGTCTGATGTAACCGACACCATCCTGACCCCTCAGGTCACCGGGCATGGTCGAATACAAGTCATTAGAGGTGGGATCTATCCAGTGAGCATACACTCGCACTTCTCCTGAATAATCATTGCCCGTAGAGGCGTAGATTACGGAAGACGGATTGATGGATACCGAAGCTCCGCCGGAAAGACTAAGGGTTCCTCCGGCGGAGGCGTCAAAGGATGTGGATTGATTACGGGGAATGAGTTTTATCCGAAAAAAGGCAGGCTTGCTTTCTTCCGCGATCCAGGTCTTAATGGCGTTGAAATAGCCATTACTGGTTATGGTAACAAAGGCTGCATTCTTAATAACCTGGGTTCTCACAAAGGAAAAGTAACCGTATTTATCAGTGGTAGTGACTGCGGCACCTAATCTAACTTCTGCTCCCAAAACGGCTTCACCATTCTCATCGGTAACAAAACCTGAAGCCGTGGTAGATACTTTGGACGCCAGATCGGGGAGGGGACCTTCATTTACCGGCAATTCGCCACTAAAGTCTTTTTGGCATGAATTTAATACTGCCAATAGGGTCATGCAAGACAATATCCTGAAGAAAAATCTCTTGAGCAAAGGGTGGTTTACGAATGAAAAATAAGCTGTATTCATGAAGTTTTATTCTTTCTGCAAGCCAATTAAATGCTTATCTGAGTAAAAGAGGCGCTTTCCGTGTTAAATGTTGCCTGCGAATCCTTAAAATTTACCCTTAGTCAGAAAAAATACAAGGTAGATAAATGGTAATTAATTGATTTCCAATCTATAGTTAAGCCATTCGTCATGACGGCCTACTCCATTGAATTTTTCATAAAATAGAATGGCAGGCGTATTCCAATCCAATACTTGCCAATTGATCCGCCCCAAACCCTTTTCCCTGCATTCCACCAGAAGCCTTTCAAATAGTTGTTTTCCCAAACCCTTTCCTCTGAATTTTTCGGAGACTAAAATATCCTCCAGATACATTTGTTTTCCTTTCCAGGTGCTGAAACGAATGTAGTAAAGCGCAAATCCTTCTATTTTTCCGTTGGCTTCGGCAACAAATGCCCACCATACCGGATCTGAACCAAAACCTCCTGTTTCAAAATCCTCAAGACTGATAGTCACCTCCTGAGGAGCTTTTTCATATTCTGCCAATTCCCTAACCAGTTCAAGCAGCCTGACACAGTCACTTTTCTCCGCTCTTCTGATTTGGGTGGTCATACGATTTTTTAGTAGGAAAAGCTTCTTAATTATGGTCAATGATCGTGTATTCCACTCCGTAGGAATCATCTGTATAGTAGCCTCCGTCATTGGGCTGATATTCGCTATGGTAGAATTTCCTGTAGATCAACCCTATTCCCGCCGCATATTTTTCAATACCCAGATTGATTTCTGCATAGGATCTCGGGTCACTGGTGTCGCCCAGGACTTCATCCCGTTGCTTCACTACAACGGTTTCTGAGAAGTTGATTCCTCCGACGGTCGCAGGTTGCCCTACACTGTCAAATTGATATTCCCATCCATCCAGATAATCCAGATCAGTGTAAAGTGAATAAGTGTCGATATAGGCATTGCCTTTCCAGCTCCAGGATTGCCTGATCGGTAAGGATAATTTGATGAATCTGAGATTGTTTTCAACGAACTCGGCTCTTTTTCCATCATTGAGGGCCATATAAGTGGCATCAGCCTGCCAGCTCTGGCCTGAATCCTTTCTGATGTAACGTATGATGCGGAAAGCTTTTCTTCCGATATTGTCAATGATTTCCGCTTCGTTGACATATTTCACCTGATAACTTCTGATAACGGAAGAAGTTCCAAACGGAAGGAAAACAGTGGAGTCGAGTCGGTAGGTAATGTATTTGCCTACCGCCAGCGGGAAATATTTTTCTATGGGATCGGAATCCAATACCTCGGTCTTCTCTTTACAGGAAGTTGAGAATAGTAACAGAAAGAGGAATAGGTAAATGATCGGGTTTGACTTCATTATTCACTAAGATAATCAAGATTTCAGGCTTTTGCTGATAATGCCTCCGCCAATCACATCCTCTCCCTCATAAAAGACGGCACTTTGTCCGGGAGCGATGCCCTTTACTGAATGATCGAACATGACTTTTGCTGTTTGATGAGTGACTTGAAGGGAGGACAGGGAGCCGGCATCCTTATACCGCACCTTGGTGACAGCCCTGAAGGGGTTATCCAATCTGTCGTATTTCATGAGATTGATCCTGTATACTTCCATGGCAGAGCGGCCCAAATCCTCCTCAGTTCCCAATACCACCGTATTGGTTTCCGGAATGATTTCAGTTACAAAAGCAGGCTTGCCCAAGGCAATTTCCAGTCCCTTTCTTTGGCCTATGGTGTAAAAGGGATAGCCCTGGTGCTTGCCTAGTATTCTTCCCTGTTGATCCACAAAATTTCCACCCTCTACTTTTTGCTCAAGTCCAGGTACCCTTCTTTTCAGGAAGCCACGGTAATCATTATCAGGAATGAAACAGATTTCATAACTCTCCTGCTTGCGCGCCAGCTCGGGATATCCGAAGTCCTCCGCCATTTTTCTGATCTCCGGCTTGTGGTAGGTTCCAAGCGGAAGTATTGTTCGGCGTAAGAGATCCTGCTGCAGCCCCCATAAGGCATAACTCTGGTCTTTATGCTCATCCAGTCCCTTCCGGATATAATGTCTTCCGTTTTCGTGCCTATGAACCTGCGCGTAGTGGCCGGTTGCAATGAATTCGCAATCCAGTGCATCGGCTCTCTTCAGTAGGGCTCTCCATTTGATATGGGTATTGCACATTACACAAGGGTTGGGGGTTCTCCCTGCCAGGTATTCTTCTACAAAATTGTCTATTACCGCGTCGCCGAATTCCTCTCTGATATCCAGAATGAAATGCGGGAATCCGTGTTGTACAGCGGCAAGTCTGGCATCATTAAAGCTGTCCAGGTTACAGCATCCTGTCTCTTTTTTTGATTTGCTGCCGCCGCTGTCCGCATAATCCCAGGTCTTCATGGTAATGCCAATCACTTCATAGCCCTCCTGATGAAGCATCATTGCGGTAACGGTGCTGTCAATGCCACCGCTCATGGCTACCAAAACCTTTCCTTTCCTGCTCATGATGAATTATGCTGCAAAGATAATGCAAGCTGCGTCAGTCATGTTTTGATACTTCACCATGTCATGGCAAATGGCTAATTTGCGGCCATGCAGGCTTATCACGATTTACTGAGGCATATTCTCGAAAACGGGGTTGACAAAAACGACCGAACGGGAACCGGAACACGCAGCGTGTTCGGCTATCAGATGCGTTTCAATCTTCAGGAAGGATTCCCGCTGGTGACAACCAAAAAAGTCCATTTGAAGAGTATCATTCATGAGCTGCTTTGGTTCATCAAAGGGGACACCAATATTGCTTATCTGAAGGAACATGGTGTCAGTATTTGGGACGAGTGGGCTGATCCGCAGGGTGACCTCGGGCCTGTTTATGGCAAACAATGGAGGTCTTGGGAAGGAGCAGGAGGAAAAACCGTGGATCAATTGATGGACGTCATTCAACAGTTGAAAACGAATTCTGACAGTCGCAGGATGATCATCAGTGCCTGGAACGTAGCTGATTTGCCTGACATGAGGCTGATGCCCTGTCATTGCCTTTTTCAATTCTATGTCAAACCTCCATCTGAAGAACAGAAAGCCCGGGGAATCAAGGGTCAATTAAGCTGTCAGTTATACCAACGCAGTGCGGATGTTTTTCTGGGAGTCCCTTTTAATATCGCCTCTTATGCATTACTTACCATGATGATAGCCCGTGTTTGCGATATGGAGGCGGATGAATTCATACATACTTTCGGAGATGCGCATTTATATAATAATCATTTTGAACAGGCAAGCCTGCAATTGGGCCGGTCAGCTTTTCCTTTGCCTGAAATGCGCATAAACCCTGCTGTCAAGGACATACAGGACTTTTGTTTTGAGGATTTTGAATTGCACAATTATCAATGCCACCCTGCCATCAAGGCTCCCGTCGCTGTTTGACGGCCACATTCAAACCTGAAATATGATCATTTCGCTTTTGGTTGCGGCTTCTGAAAATAATTGCATCGGCATCGGTGGAGGTCTGCCCTGGCATCTGCCCAATGACCTCAAAATGTTCCGTAATCTGACATGGGGCATGCCTGTACTGATGGGAAGAGCCACCTATGAGTCGCTGGGTAAGCCTTTGAAGGGACGTATCAATATCGTGGTCAGCTCCAGGAGCGACTGGCAGCCTGAGGGTGTGAAGGTGGTTGGCGGGTTGGACGAGGCGATTGCTGCCGCGAAGGAATACGGATGCAAAGAAATTTTTGTGATCGGAGGCGGCAAGGTTTATGCCCAGATGTTACCGATGGCAGACAAGGTCTACCTTACGAGGGTACACGCTCAAGTGGAGGGGGATACTTTCTTTCCCGAACTTGAAAAGGATCATTGGATACTGGACGCGAATCTGGATTTTTCCGCTGATGATAAACATGCTTATGCCTATTCCTTCCAGTGCTGGAAAAGAAAATGAGATTGTCCGTCCTTATGGAATCTTCAGGATGGCATTTTCCTTCCTGAGGCATTATTTGTCTGCCTCCAATAGTAAAGGCCACGGCACCCATTCCCCGTTTGTATATGATTTCATCAGAAAGGTATTGGTGCATGATTCTGTCATTGGTAGAAACAAAAATCTTGAAAACCTGCGAAAGCTTCTTGAAAAAGATGAGACGCTGTTGAGCGTGGAGGATCTTGGTGCAGGATCATCCATGATCCGGGGATCTTCCCGCAAGGTAAGGGAGATAGCGGCTAGCTCGCTGAAACATCCCCGATATGCCAGGCTACTTCAGCGAATGGCGATGAATTATCAGTGTCAACATATTCTGGAACTTGGAACTTCCCTGGGCCTCACCACCGCATATCTTGCCACTGCGAACGATAACGTTAAGGTGTACACGATAGAAGGTTCCCGTGCTGTTGCCGGGAAGGCGAAGGAGAATTTCAAAGTTGCGGGACTTGACAATATCTTTCTGACGTATGGAGATTTTGACAGCTGCCTGCCTGGGGTATTGGAGCAAATGGGCAAGGTGGACATGGTCTTCCTGGACGGTAATCACCGGTTGGAACCTACCATCAGGTATTTCGAGATGATTCTTTCTTACTCCCATGGTGGCACATTGATTATTTTCGATGATATTCACTGGAGTCCGGGTATGGAGGCCGCGTGGTATGAGGTTCGGCAGCATCCGCAAGTGACGGCCACGATCGATCTTTTTTTCCTGGGTATCGCCTTGCTGAATCCTGATTTCAGGCAAAAGAGACATTTTAAACTCAGATACTAAATTTGATTATCTTCGGAACAACTTTTCGTCATGAGAATCGGCATATTAAAAGAAGCTTCTCCGGAAACCCGGGTTTCCTTGTTGCCGGAGCACCTTGCCTTGCTCACTAAGATGGGCATTGAAACGCTGGTGGAGAAAGGTGCCGGTAGTCCGGCTTTCGCATCCGACGCAGACTATGCCGACAAGGGGGCTAAAATTGAAGAAAGAAGTATCATTTTAAGTCAGGCTGATTTGTTGTTTTGCATCCATCCCTTCGACCTGGATGTTGTGAGCCAACTACAAGGGAAATTACTGATAGGGCAGTTCAATGCACTTTATAACAAATCATATATTGAAAGGTTGGCTGTGGCCGGGGCAACGGTATTCAGTATGGAAATGCTACCTCGGACTACCAGGGCTCAAAGCATGGATGTCTTGAGCAGTCAGGCTAATATTGCCGGTTACAAAGCAGTATTAATGGCCGCACAATTATATCCCCGATATTTTCCCATGTTCATGACGGCTGCAGGAAGTATTCCTCCTGCGAGAGTATTGATTCTTGGTGCCGGCGTGGCGGGCTTGCAGGCCATTGCCACTGCCAAGAGGCTCGGAGCCGTTGTGGAAGTATTCGATACCAGGCCGGCAGTGAAGGAGGAAGTAATGAGTCTTGGTGCGAAGTTCATCGAGGTGGAAGGAGCAGCGGATGCCTCCAAAGCGGGTGGATATGCGGTGGAGCAGTCAGAAGAGTTTCAAAACAGGCAAAAGGCAAGAATAGCGGAGTGTGCCGCAAAGGCTGATATAATCATTACCACGGCCCAGATTCCGGGCAGAAAAGCACCCGTGCTGATAACAGAGGAAATGATTGCAGCCATGAGGAAAGGCTCGGTCATCATTGACCTTGCCGCTTCCACCGGGGGCAATACCGCACTTACCAAAAACAATGAGGTGACCATCCATCATGGTGTTATCATTTCAGGAGATTCCTCACTTGCTTCCACCATGCCTTCTGATGCCAGCAAGGTTTACGGCAAGAACCTGATCAATTTCCTGGCTTTGATTATCGACAAGCAGGGAAATGTGGATTTGAATTTCGAAGATGATTTGGTAAAAGGAACTTGTGTGACGCATGGCGGGCGAATCGTTCATGAAAAGTTGATTGCCATCGATTAACAATATGGTTTATGATTTATAATCTACTGGACTGGATACATCACAATCAACAGGTGATATATGTGCTGATTCTGATGATTTTTGTCGGAATCGAGGTGATCGGGAGGGTCCCCAGCGTTCTCCATACCCCTTTGATGAGCGGAGCGAATGCCATTCATGGGGTTGTGATTATCGGTGCCATCATTGTCATGGGCAAAGCCGAACCGGATAATCTCCTTGCGCTGATATTTGGTTTTCTGGCGGTGATTCTGGGAACGCTCAATGTGGTTGGAGGATTTGTTGTTACCGACCGCATGCTGGAAATGTTCAAAGGCAAGAAAAAACCGATGAAGGAAAATGACTGAGAATATCCTGACACTTATTTACATCCTCGCTTCGGTGAGTTTCATCGCCGGATTGAAGATGCTTTCCCATCCGCTTTCGGCGAGAAAGGGAAATCTGCTGGCTGCCGGAGGCATGGCCCTGGCCATTTTTGCCACCATATTCTTGTATCGTGACCCTTCGGGTCAAAAGCTCCATAATCATGTCTGGATTTTTCTCGGCTTGCTCATAGGTACCGTTGCGGGTACCATTGCTGCTAAAAAAGTGAAGATGACGGCAATGCCTGAAATGGTAAGTCTCTTTAACGGAATGGGCGGCGCTTGTGCGGCACTTATTTCGCTGGTGGAATACGATCATTGGCAAAAAAGTCTTGCAGGGTCGGTTCCCGTAGGCTTTTCAGGCATTATGGTCATCATTTTGCTGGGATTGATCATTGGTACCATATCCTTTTCGGGAAGTATCATTGCCTGGGGGAAACTGAACGGCAAAATCAGAGACTACTCTTTCAGAAGCCAACAAATCATCAGCATGGGTCTGATGTTGATCATCTTATTGCTGGGTGCATATGTGATGCAGGATCCCAACCGGATTTTCGCCTTCTATCTGCTTTTTGCATTTTGTCTTCTCTATGGAGTATTGTTTGTCATGCCCATCGGGGGAGCTGATATGCCCGTTGTGATTTCGTTGCTTAATTCTTTCACCGGAGTGGCAGCAGCATGCGGCGGCTTTCTTTACGACAACAAGGTCATGCTCACCGGAGGAGTGCTAGTAGGTGCCGCCGGTACTTTGCTTACCATCCTGATGTGCAAGGCTATGAATCGCTCCTTGAAAAATGTGCTCATCGGTTCATTCGGTTCCGCCTCGGCTTCCGTCTCCGTATCAGGCGCGGAAGGTTCTTACAAGGAAATCAGTCTCAGTGATGCTGCCACACTCATGAATTTTTCCAATAAGGTCATGATTGTTCCCGGTTATGGGCTTGCAGTTGCCCAGGCGCAGCACACCTGTCATGAATTGGAAAAGATGCTGACTGAGAAAGGGGTGGAGGTGAAATATGCCATTCATCCTGTGGCAGGAAGGATGCCGGGACATATGAATGTCTTGCTGGCCGAGGCAGATGTGAACTATGATAAATTGCTCGAAATGGAGCAAGCGAATGATGAATTCAAAAATACCGATGTGGTGCTGATTTTAGGAGCCAATGATGTGGTCAATCCTGCAGCCAAATCAGATCCGTCATCACCGATCTATGGTATGCCCATTTTAGAAGTGGAGCAGGCCCGGCATGTGATAGTAAACAAAAGAAGCATGAAGCCGGGGTATGCAGGCATCGAGAACGGACTTTTTTTTCAGCCAAAGACTTCCATGTTGTTTGGCGATGCAAAAAAAGTTTTACAGGATCTCTGCTCCGAGATCAAGACAATGTAGGATCCATTCACGAATCAGTTTATTTTGCAACTTCCTGAGGAATTTCTAACGTCCCTTGAGAATGCTCCGGGTTTTAACCGGGTGACGTTTACCGACTGTCATATTGATTCAACTTCTTCCCCGGTTTCCATAAGGGTCAATCCTGCCAAAAAAGAGGCTCTCGATCATAAACTTACAGGGCTGGAAAGAGTTCCCTGGTGTAATAACGGTTACTATCTCCCGCAAAGGCCCGTCTTCACACTGGATCCTTTGTTTCACGCCGGAGCCTATTATGTGCAGGAGGCGAGCAGCATGTTTCTGGAGCATGTAATTCGTCAGCTGACTGATGCTCGCAATCCCATATGGGCGCTGGACCTTTGTGCCGCTCCGGGTGGTAAATCCACTTTGATTCAATCAATACTTCATCCTGATTCATTGCTGGTATCCAATGAAGTCATTCAGTCGAGGGTGAGTGTACTGGAAGAGAACCTTATCAAATGGGGAGGATGTAACACCATTGTCACGAACAATGATGCCAGAGATTTTCTATCTGTCGGAGCCTGTTTCGATCTGGTATTGGTTGATGCACCCTGCAGCGGCAGCGGGCTTTTCAGAAAGGATGAAAAAGCGATCAGGGAGTGGAGTCCTCCCAATGTGGAGCATTGTGCCCAGCGGCAAAAACGGATTTTGCAGGATCTCATTCCGGTATTGAAGCAAGATGGCATCCTCATCTATTCTACTTGTTCTTTTTCTACCGAGGAAAATGAAGAGGTGGTGAAGTGGATATGTGAGCAATATGCAATGGAAGTACTTCCGATCAGCTTGGATGCTTCCTGGAATATTGTGGAGAGTCCTACAGGAGGATATCGTTTTTATCCCGATAGGGTCAAAGGAGAGGGTTTTTTTCTCGCTGCCTGCAGGAAAAAGGGTCCTGCCTCCCAGACACGACAGGATGCTACGGATATCAAATACGGAAAACTCTTATCCAAGGAATTATCCGCTATTGAAAATTGGGGAGTGGATACCACCGGCCTGGTCCGCTTATTAAAAAATGATGAAATTGTTTTTATGCCTGCCGAAGTTTTTCGGGCCTATCCACATTTTCAAAAATACTTGAGGGTAAGGAGGGTCGGGGTAAAAGTAGGAAAACTCATAAGGGAACAATTGCTTCCCGATCCCGAACTCGCATTCAGTAGCTGTGTTCAAAGCGGATTTCCGGTGATTGAAGCTGATGTATCCATGGCACTGGATTTCCTTAGAAAAAAAACTGTCACGGCGGATGGAGATTCCAAGGGATGGCATCTTCTTCGTTTCATGGGACTGGGGCTCGGGTGGCTGAAATTGATGGATGGTAGAAGCAATAACTATTATCCCATGAATTGGCGTATTCTCAATTTGTAAAGGGCCATATTTTGGCGTCTATGAAACATTGGCTAATTTGTAACGAGTTTGAATAACCCTCATCCAACCGATAGATTATGACAGCTACCAAATTGTTTTTCATACTGCTGCTGTTTCCTTTGCTGCTCAAGGCGCAAAAGCTTCCATTGATGATCCAGGGTAAAGCCCCTCGTTACTATCTTGACCATGAGGTCGGGCCTAAGGAAAACTATTACAGTATTGGCAGGTTATATAATTGCAGCCCCAGTGTGGATATCGCTCCTTTTAACAAGCTTGATATGAAGGATGGCTTGCGTATCGGCCAGCAAATCATGGTTCCGTTGCTTGAAGGCAACTATTCAAGGGACGGGAAATCGGAGGCAGGAGAGGTGCTTATCCCGGTTTATTACCAGGTTGGCAAAGGAGAATCTATTGGCATGATCAGTGCCAGGTATGAGGTATCTCAGGCGCAGCTGCAATCGTGGAATTCTCTGGGATCGGAACAATTGTCCGTAGGAAAGAAATTGACGATAGGCTATCTGAAGGTGAAAAAAGATCTGTCTGCACTGGCATCCTCGGCAGTAAAGGTGCCTGTTGTCGGCACCACTGATAATGAGACAAAAAAGAAAAGTGATATCAAAACGGCTCTGCCATCAGAAATAAAAAAACCGGAAACGGTAAAGTCTGAGCCTGTTGAAAAGGAAATTCAAAAGGATTCGGACAAGGATGTTCCTTCAAAACTATCCGGAGGATACTTCAAGATCCAGTATGAAAAGCAGATGAAAGGAAAGAATGCTGAAACCATGGACGGAACGGCAGGCATTTTTAAAAGCAGCAGCGGTTGGGATGATGGCAAGTATTATTGTCTTTTCAATTCCACCCAGTCCGGCAATATCATTCGCATAACAAATGCTTCCAACCAGCGTGTTATTTATGCCAAGGTTCTGGATGCCATTCCTGATATGAAGCAGAACGAAGGCATCATTCTTCGGCTGAGTAATGCCGCGGCTGCAGAACTGGGTGTTTCTGAGGGGAAATTCCAATGTGACATCAGATACTGATCAAACTATGATATTGAAATATTTGAGAATTTTGCCATTGGTTATCCTTCTGTTAACCATCTCGGTACAGGCGCAGGATAAGAAAGTTAAAGCAGGTAATGAACTTCCTCCTGTCAAAATAGATCTTTCCGAGGTGGTATCTCCCGTGAAAAATCAGGGACAAACAGGGACGTGCTGGGCTTTTTCAGGTGTTGCCATGCTCGAAAGCGATCATCTCGGCTTTGGGAATGATCCGGTTGCCATGGATTTAAGCGAAATATATATCGCCAGAAAGGTATATCTCAAAAAGGCTCAAAACTATATTCTGCGACAAGGAAAAGCGCAGTTTTCTGAGGGGGCCTTAGGGCATGATCTCATTCGTGCGATTTATGAGTACGGGGCTATCCCGGAATTAGCCTACAGCGGCAGATTGAGTGACCTTCATGATCATAGCCAATTATTCCGTGAGCTGAAGGCTTATCTTGATAGTCTCATTACAAAAGGTGCTCCTATCCGGGAGAATTGGCAGGGGAGATTAGAAAGGATTATGGATGCCCATCTTGGTAAAGTACCTGAAGAATTCATGTTTAACGGTACCATGTTCAATGCCCAGTCGTTTGGAAAACAATTCCGAGGGTTCAAAAGCCCTGATGATTTCGCTTATCTCACTTCTTTCAAACATCATCCTTATTACGCTTCTTTTGTGCTGGAGTTGCCTGATAATTTCAGCAGCGGCAGCTACTACAACCTTCCAATGAAGGAGCTTAAGGAGTCAGTGGTAGAGGCTCTGAAAAAAGGCGTTACCGTTATGTGGGATGCAGACGTGAGCAATCCGGGTTTTGATGCGAACAAAGGATATGCCCTTCTGGACGAGCCCGCGGAAATATTGGAAGCAACTCCATTCAGATCAGAGGAGATGGAATCAATCAGGCAAAAGCGATTTGAATCCCTGGTGACGCAGGATGACCATCTGATGCAGATCGTCGGAGTGGAGACACTTCCTTCAGGAAAACTGCTTTTCAAAGTCAAAAACTCCTGGGGTGAATTGGGTCCTTTTCGAGGGTTCATTAAGGTGTCCGAGGATTATTTCATGATGAATACCATCAATGTCATCCTAAAGAAAGATGCATTACCGGATAAGCTCAGAAAACAAATTCGTTAAGGCCTGAAACCTCTCAGGAATTCCTCCGTTTTCATTCTTTTTTTTCCCTCTAACTGCAGTTCAAGGATATCCAGATATCCGTCAATGCTATGAAATCTGAGATAGGTTTTCCCGTCCGTATCCATGGTGCCGGGAGGTTTTTCATGATCTATTTTGGAATAGGATGATTCAAAAATCTTGAGCTTTTTTCCATTCAGCTCTGTGAAGGCCGCAGGATAGGGGGCTAGCCCCCTGATCAGATCATGGATCCTTTCTGCCTTACCGTTCCAGTTTATTTGGCAGGTTTCAGTATGTATTTTCGGAGCGTGATGCAGATTTTCGGGAGGCAGATCAAGTTGAGGTGTCTCTTTCAGATTTTCCAGGCAAAGCCTCTCGAGGGTTTCTGTAAGTAATTCGGCGCCGGCTATTTTTAGTTTGTCATGAAGGCTGCCCGCATTGTCTTTTTCCTCTATCGTGATACTTTTTGAAAGTAAAATATCCCCCGTATCAATTTCATGCTTCAGTTTGAAGGTGGTCACTCCGGTTTGCTTTTCTCCGTTGATGATCGCCCAATTGATAGGGGCCGCACCCCGGTACTGCGGTAATAACGAGGCGTGAACGTTGATAGTACCCAGCGGAGGCAGATTCCAAACGGCTTCGGGTAACATGCGAAATGCAACCACTATTTGCAGGGAAGGATTGATCAGCCTTAGTTCATTGATAAATTCTGGATCCTTGAGTTTTGTCGGTTGCAATACCCGAAGCCCTTTTGACAAGGCAAAGGTCTTGACGGCACTCTGTTGCATTTCCATCCCCCTTCCTGCAGGCTTGTCAGGTGCGGTTACTACGGCGGACACGCTAAAGCCCTCTTCGAGTAACCTTTTCAGTGAGGCTACGGCAAATTCAGGGGTGCCCATGAAAATAATCCTAAGCGCGCTTTTTTCCATTCAAATTCAGTTTGCTTGCGTTTTGAAGTCTTTATACAACAGGTATTTTTTTCTGATTGCCCTGAATTTTTTCAGACCGGGCTCCCAGCTTTTTCTGATTTCCTTTTCAGAAATACCGTCCATGATTTGTTTTCTTAGAATGTCGTTGCCGGCTTTTTGATCGAAATTGTCCGGGATGAAAAAACTGTCTCTTCCCGGAAAAAGCCGATAGGCATCCATCAGCAAACTGATCTGGATTTTCCCGTCTACTTTTTTCAAAACTTCGTCTATGCTTCCTGAAAGATTCCATCCGCGGCATAACTTGAAGAAGCATTTGCTGCTTTTCGCTCCTGCATCGGGTTTCGGAGTGAATTGGTAGGGGCCTGAGGAGAAGTCCGGGTGGCCGATGATCTGAAACGGCTTTTCAGTTCCCCTTCCCTCGCTGAAAATGGTTCCTTCAAAAAGACAAGTGGAGGGGTACCAATAGATGGCCTGCATATCCCTAAGGTTAGGGGAAGGGTTGACCGGCAGATTGTATCTCAGCTCATGACTGTAATTTCCGCATTTGATGATCCTGACCAATGACTTGTTATTCTCAAAGGCCGTATTGGCCTTGGGTGACAGCCACTTTTCTCCAGCCAGCATGAGACTGTATTCTCCGATAGTCATTCCATAGACGATCGGAACAGGCTGCATTCCGACGAAACTCCGGAATTTCCTGTCCAGGACAGGTCCGTCAATATACCATCCGTTTGGATTAGGCCGGTCAAGAATGAGCAGGGGAATCTGATTTTCCAATGCGGCCTCCATGAAGTATTCCAGAGAGGAAATATAGGTGTAGAATCTTGCGCCCACATCCTGAATGTCAAAAATCAGGATGTCGATTCCTCGGAAATCCGCTACCGTCGGCTTCTTATGGGATCCATACAGGCTGATGATAGGAAGTCCCGTCCTGATGTCCTTACCATCATTTACCTGTTCACCCGCATCCACGTTACCCCTGAATCCATGCTCGGGGCTGAAAATTCTTACGATATTCACTCCCTTATTCAGCAGGGAGTCCACCAGATGCATTTTCCCGATCTTACTGGTTTGATTGGCAAATACACCTACTCTTTTTCCCTTGATTTCATTCATATAATCACCGACATTGTCTGCCCCGGGGATGATTTTGCCACTTGATGGCATGGCGGAAACTTCCTTTGAAGCATTTTGATGGCTGGGAGACAGCAGTAATACTGCCATGATGAAAAGCTCGATCCATAACATGCACCAAATTTCATGAAAACTATTTAATTGAACATGTTAATAAGGAATAACTAACTTGCATGCTCATCGGAGGTGATGCGAATCCCCGATAAAACTTATTTAAATCAATCCATATGCAACAGGTAAAGCAAGGCGATACAGTCAGTGTTCATTATTCAGGCAGACTTACCACTGGCGAGCCATTTGACTCTTCAGAAGGAAGGGATCCGCTTGTTTTCACAGTCGGAGCCGGACAAATGATTCCCGGTTTTGATGCCGCTTTGCCCGGCATGCAGATTGGAGACAAGAAAACCATTCAAATTGCCGCCGATCAGGCCTATGGGGAAAGGGATGCCAATGCCATCATAGAATTTCCCGTTTCGGGTGTTCCCGCGGACATGAAGCTGGAAATTGGCATGCAACTCATGCTTTCCAATGCGGAGGGTATGCCATTACAAGTCGTTGTTACTGATTTGAAAGAAGACATCGTGGTGCTGGATGCCAATCATTTCCTCGCCGGAAAAGACTTGGAATTTGACATTGAGTTGGTATCCATAGGATAATATTCCCTCTATTTTCGGCTGTACCAAAGGCCCAGCCAAGCTCCGCAGAGGCTCCATCCCATCACTGAATCAACGAGTTCGCCCCAAAGTACCGACCAAGGGGTATTGAACCATATATTGTTGTTATACCAAACAAAGAAAAAACTCACCAATCCAAAGCTCAGTGTGGTGGCGAACACAGGCAGGAATTTGGTTTTTCGCAACTGCCTGATCACCAGGTTGACCATCAGCACACTTAATATCGCAATGAGCATTCCTTTCAGAACGGGGGTGAACATATCCACTTTCCTGTAATCATGAAAGGTGATGATAGCCCAGGGTCTTCCTTCCCAGATTTTTGACTGTGCTTCCATTTCCGTTTCCGATGAGCCGGGAGGCACGGTGGGAATCAGATACTGCCCCGGTGTGGATATGTTCCTTTCAAGAAACTGAATGATGCTGTCCTGATTGGCCGAGAATTTCAAAGCCTCATCATGGATACCCAATGAAGTCCAGGAAAGTGTTTGCCAGCCAAACAGAAGGATGGCACCCACCAATGTACCGACAATCACCTTGTTATTCATAAGCGATGGTAGTGTTTTTCGATGCACAAAATAATCCCTTTTTTGTCATTGACCTAACAATGCGGTGGGATTCATTTGCTCGAATTAATCCGCTCTTTGGTAAGTTTGTGAAAAAAAATGATAGATCAACAGGCATTAGGGGAGCGCTTCATGCGTTATGTCAGAATCGATACTCAAAGCGACCCTGCATCCGGATCCAATCCCAGCACCGAAAAACAAAAGGATCTTTCCAAAGTGCTGGTGGAAGAGCTTTTGGCAATGGGCATCAGCGATGCACATATGGATCAATTCGGATATGTATATGCCACGGTACCCTCCAATTCTTCCAGACAGGGCGTGCCCGTACTTTGCTTTTGCTCTCATGTGGATACTACTCCCGACTGCAGCGGAAAGGATGTGAAACCTTTGTTGCACAAAAACTATGACGGCTCTGATATCATATTGCCTGACGATCCTTCTCAGATATTGACCACAAAGGATTCGCCCTATTTAATGCAACATGTGGGGAAAGATATTATCACTGCTTCCGGTAAAACCCTGCTGGGTGCTGATGACAAGAGTGGGGTGGCCATCATCATGCAGGGGGCTGAATATCTGATGAAGCATCCTGATGTCAAGCATGGTGAAATCAAAATCCTGTTCACGCCCGATGAGGAAGTGGGCAGAGGAACTGAAAAGGTGGACCTGAAGAAATTAGGAGCAGACTATGCCTATACATTTGACGGCGGAGAAGCCGGTTGTCTGGAAAATGAAACCTTCAGTGCTGATGCCGCAACAGTGACCTTTAACGGTGTCATTGCCCATCCCGGTTATGCAAAAGGCAAGTTGATCAATGCGCTCAAGCTGGCAGGTAGATTCATTTCCATGTTGCCCGATGCGGAGTGGAGTCCTGAAACCACTGAAGGGAAAGAGGGCTTTGTGCATCCGGTCGGTTTTTCAGGAAATGCGGAAGTGGCGAGTGTGCAATTTATCGTCAGGGATTTCCGGACCGGTCGCCTTGCAGAACACCATGAACGACTTAAGGGAATTGCGGAAAATTTATGTTCCGCCTACCCCGGAACGTTTGTAGAGTATAAGCCTGCTGAACAATACAGGAATATGAAGGATATCCTGGATGACCACCCTCATGCTACAGCCTATGCGGCAGAAGCGATCATTCGTTCAGGACTTACGGTGAAGACGGAAAGTATCCGAGGGGGTACCGATGGCAGCAGGCTTAGCTACATGGGTTTACCCTGCCCCAATATTTTTACCGGAATGCAAAATATCCATAACAAACTGGAATGGATTGGAGTAAGTGATATGGCCAAGGCGACCGAGACCATGGTACATCTATGCAGTATTTGGGAAGAAAAAAGCTGACCAGTTTCCGTGATTAACGTTATGTTAAACAAATCATATCGATTGTTTTCCTTGATACTATGAATTAACTTGTCTACCTATTATCTTCGCGTCCATAAATAAAAGATATGTTTGATTTTTTCCTTCAGATAGATTCAACGGCTGTGGCTCTTCCGCCCCAAAAGGTGGAGTCGGTTTGGGGTTTACTCACCAAGGGAGGGCCACTGATGATTCCACTGGGAATTCTATTCGCTCTTGCGGTATTCTTTTTTATCGAGCGCCTGTTGGTGATTAAAAAAGCCTCTAAAATGGATGATAATTTCATGCGTATCATCCGTGATCATATCGTAAGCGGTAATGTGGCCGCAGCCAGAAGCTTGTCCAAGAATTCGGACCACCCCGTCGGTCGCATGATTGACAAGGGGATTCAGCGCATCGGAAAACCTATTGAAGCCATTGAGCGGAGCATGGATAACGTGGGAAGATTGGAAATCTACAAAATGGAAAAAAACCTGGCCATGTTATCTATCATTGCCAGAATCGCCCCGCTGTTTGGATTCATCGGAACCATCGTGGGACTGGTATTATTATTAAAGGAGTTCGCTGCCATCAGCAATCCTTCCATCAGTCAGATAGCTGATGCGATGTATGTCAAGCTGATCACTTCCGCGACAGGTTTGATCATTGGTATGCTCGCCTTTTTGGGATATAATTATCTGGATACACAGATCAACAGGACTTCCAATATGATGGAGTCTTCCAGCAGTGAATTTTTGGATATCCTACAGGAACCAACTCGTTAATTCAGGTAAATGCCAACAATCAGGTGAAACTTAGAAACAGAAAATTGAGGGAAAGTCAGGCGGAATTGGATACAGGTCCATTGAACGACATTTTGTTCATATTGCTTATGTTCTTCCTGATGATTTCAACACTGGCCAATCCGAATGTGGTGAAAATGAGCGTTCCAAGGTCGAAATCCGATACCAAGTTGAAGCAAAGCGTGGTAGTCAGTGTTGATAAGGACAAGAATATCTATCTGGGCTCCAAGCGTATCATTGCTGATTCACTTGAGTCTGCACTCAGTAAATACATCAACGAGGGCGATAGCATCAAGCCTGCGGTTGTCATCAATGCTGATTCTGTGGCTCAATGGGGTGAAATCATCAAGGTGATGAAAATAGCCAGAAAATTAGGCGCAACCACTTCTGCAACGGTTACCGGTACCGAGTAGCTTTGATGAACCGCTGATTCCCGAAAATATCCTTGAAAATTTCTGCCTTAAAACCGGCTTCCATCATTACATTGGCTGTCTCTGAAGCAAACAGATTGTTGATTTCAACATAAAGGGCGCCGCCGGAGTTTAATCTGCCATGGCAAAAGGCTGCTATTTTCCTGTAAAACACTAATGGGTCGCTTTCGTGCGCAAATAAAGCGGTAGCCGGTTCGTAGTCTCTGACATGCTTTTCCAATTGGTTTTTCTCTTCCATTGAGATGTATGGAGGATTGCTTACGATCATATCGAAGCTCCCCAGTTTCTCCCATTGCTGCTCTTCAAGGATATCAATAAGTTCAAAGTTGATATCAACTTGTTGTTTCAGTGCATTTCTCTTTGCGATTTGAAGGGCATCAGCGCTGATATCAATTGCGGTAATCCTGGCGAGTGGTATTGATTTTTTCAATGCGATGGCGATGCATCCGCTTCCCGTGCCAATATCCAGTATTCGAGGTCTTTCGACTTTTTTTTCCTGAATGACCAAAGTGGCCAACTCTTCCGTTTCAGGTCGCGGAATCAGCACCGTAGGTCCTACCTCCAGCATCAATTCCAGAAAGGGAGCTTCCCCAAGTATATATTGAACAGGTTCGTGGTTCAGTAATCGGCTTAGCGATTCTCGTAAAGAGGTTTCTGTTTCCGCGGAGAGATTCAAGTCGGGCTGCCTGATCAGTGCGGGACGGTCCATTCCGGCAAACTTTTCAAACAATAAGTGGGCGATTGAAGAAGCCTCCTGATCCTCTCGGATGCTTTTCAGAAGCGATAAGATTTCCCTGAATAATGATTGGGCAGTCACCCGGCAAACATAATTTATTTTCCAATGCTTACTTTTAGGAAGTGAATATTCATGAAAACTATATGCACCGATGTCTTCAGCTGGCTCTAAAGGGGCTGGGGGAGGTGTCGCCTAACCCAATGGTAGGGGCGGTGCTGGTCCATGGAAATCGTATCATCGGTGAGGGTTATCATCATGGATTTGGTAAGCCTCATGCGGAGCCGGATTGCATAGCATCCGTTGCTCTTGAAGACAGAGGCCTCGTTGGTGAGTCTACTTTGTATGTATCCCTTGAGCCATGTGACCATCATGGTAAAACTCCTCCCTGTACCGAACTTATCATTAGAAACCGGATTCCCAGAGTGGTGATAGGATCCGTTGACAGGAATATCAAGGTCAATGGTAAAGGCATTGCAAAACTCAAGGAAGCCGGCATAGAGGTGATTACCGGAGTTCTATCTGAACAGGCGGATGAGCTTAATCGCCGATTTTTTATCAATCAAAGTCAGGGTCGACCATATATCATCTTGAAATGGGCTCGTTCAAGCGATGGATTCATTGGTTCGGCAAATCACAGAGTGAAGATCAGTAATGACCTCACTGACCACTTGGTGCATAAATGGCGTTCCGAAGAAGACGCCATCATGATTGGAGCCAATACAGCCATGACAGACAATCCCTTACTCACCAACAGACTGTGGACAGGAAAAAATCCGGTTAGGATCCTACTTGACCCCGGTCTTCGTGTTCCCATTGGGTTCAAGATTTTTGGAAGTGAAGCAAAAACCGTAATACTGAATAAGCAGAAGGAGGGGGAGGAGTCCGGAGTGCTGTATTGCAAGCTGGAAGGCGAGAATATGCTGCGAGAAGCCTTGCCTGAATTGCTTTCCATGGGGATAGGCTCTATCATGGTGGAGGGCGGCTTGACTTTGTTGGATTCTTTTTTGATGCAAGGAGTCTGGGATGAAGTAAGGGTCATCACGAACCGCAAACTGGATCTTCTTTCCGGGATAAAGGCGCCTGCGTTTCATTCTGATCAGATTGTTGACCGTTACAATTTTGAGGATGATGAGATTTTGATATTTCGCAACAATACCCGCGCCTGATCAATGCAAAAAACCCATTTTCAAACCATCGAGAGGGAAGTACTGGCGGAATATAAGGATCGCGGAAGTCGTTTCCTTGCTTATGCCTTCCCGGCCTCCGAGGTCTCGGTATTTAAAAAAAGACTTGCTGAGTTGAAGAAAGAGCACCCTAAGGCGGTACATCATTGTTTCGCTTATCGCTTGGGACATGAGGGTATTGATTTCAGAGTGAATGATGATGGCGAGCCTTCGGGGTCTGCGGGCAGGCCTATCCTCGCTCAAATTGACAGCCGCGAGCTGACAGATACTGCGGTGGTGGTGGTACGATATTTTGGAGGTACCCTTTTGGGGGTTCCAGGTCTGATACAGGCCTATAAGACTTCTGCTGCATTAGCGCTGCAATTGACTCCAGTGATACGTAAAACAATTGATGACATGCTGGAGGTGTTTTTTGATTATACGCTCATTAATGAAGTGATGAGAATATTGAAGGCGAATGCTTGCAACATTCTCGAGAAGGAACTGCAATTGTTTTCAAGAATCAGATTTTCTGTTCCTGTAACCAAATCTGAAAATGTCGCGGCTCAGCTTGCTGAAATGATGAATGTGGAAGTCAGGCTCATTGGAAAATAGATGCGATTCTTATGCAGCGAGCTTCCATTGGCGACTTAAAAATTTAAATTGGCAAATATGAAATCGATCCTCGCTCTTGTATTCCTGTTTTCTTCGATCGTTAAATCCTCCATAGGGCAGCAACGATTTGAACTGGCCGACTATTCCGGGATATCGAATTTGTCTGAGCCGCAAATTTCACCGGACGGCAAATCGGTTCTGATGGTGATTTCCACACCGGATTACGAAAAGAATGTTTTTGAATCCAGGCTGGTACGAGTGGACGTGAAGAGCAAATCCACTACCATACTGGTGAAAGGTAAGGCCTCCATCATCCATCCAAGATGGTCGCCGGATGGCAAGCACATCGCCTTTCTCGCCAAGGATACTTCCGATAAGAAATCGATGCATCAGCTCTATTTATTGGACAGGATGAATGACGCTGTTTCAGCCATCACCGGCATGACAAATGGGGTGCAGCAGTTTACCTGGGCCCCCAATTCCTCAGACATAGCTTTTGTAACTGCGGATGAGTCTCCCAGGAAAAAAGAGATAGAAAGAGGATTTACCGCATTTGAAGTCGGGAATAACGACATGTTTCTTACTGCGGAACCTGTGTCCGCCCATATCTGGATGATCAGCCGGCAAACAAGAAAGCCGGAGAGGTTGACCCGAGGATCCTGGACGCTTCCACAGCTCATACCCCCTGCACCTCCCACATCCCCTCTTTCATTTTCCCCTGATGGAAAGGAGCTGCTTTTCATCAAGACCCGATCGCCGTATTCCGGAGAATCACCCTACCGGTCTGTTCATAAGTTTGATTTCAGCGACAGCTCCATTTTGCCGTTGACAGGTCGTGAATCCCTTGAATCCCATCCGGCTTTTTCTCCTGACGGGTCGAAGGTCGCCTACTGGTATAAAAAAGATGGCAATTCCGAAGACATCAATCAAGTCTGGATCGCTGACAGCAACGGGAAAAACTCCCGATGTATTTCGTCTAACCTTGACCGTGATTTATACCGGTCTGTCTGGCTGCCGGATGGGAAAAGTCTGCTGGTGGGAGGGCATAATGACAATAAAACCTCTGTTTGGAGACTTGACCTAAGCGGTAAGTTTGTCCCTTGTGATCTTGGATCGGTTTGCCCGGCATGGTCATTCTGGATGGATATCAATATTTCCGGAAACGGTAGCTTTGTCTTCATCGGTTCGGAACCTGATCATCCCGCCGAACTTTATTATATGGAGTCGGTCGATGCCAAACCGGTAAGGTTGACGGATATTCATAGTATGGTCGCTTCCCGTACAATGGGAAGAACGGTCACCCTTCGATGGAAAACCGACGGGTGGGATCATTCAGGCATTCTGACTTATCCCGTGAATCATGATCCTTCTAAAAGATATCCGATGGTATTGATCATTCATGGTGGTCCTGCAGCAGCCTCGGTGGAACAGTTTTCGCGGCTCACCCAGGTTTTTGCCAATAAAGGGTATTTCGTGTTTGAGCCCAACTATCGCGGCAGCGATAATCAGGGTAGCAAATACAAGCTGGCTATTGTGGCTGATGCCGCTCCCGGTCCCGGCAGAGATATCATGGATGGCGTGAATATGATCAAGCGAATGGGATTGGTCGATACCAGTCGTATCGGAGTCAGTGGATGGTCTTATGGAGGGTTCATGACGGTATGGTTGGCAGGTCATTATCAGGGCTGGACAGCGGCCATGGCTGGGGCTGCAGTTACAGATCTGGCAGACCAATACAATTTGTCCGATTATTCTGTGAATAGGGCGAACGCAATGGGCGGATCACCCTGGGTTGGCGATAATATGAAGCGATATATTGAGCAGTCACCTATCACCAATGCTCCAAAGATCAAGGCTCCCACCTTGATACTCGCCAATACAGGGGACCAACGTGTGCCGGTGAACCAATCCTACAAATTGTTTCATGCATTAAAGGATAACGGTGTAGAGACGCGCTTCATCGCCTGGCCTGTAAAGGCGCATAATGCTACCGACCCTATCACTCAAATGGAAAGAGACCGTTACTGGCTGGAATGGATGGAGAAATTCCTGAAATGATTTTTGAATCAGTCTTTGGAAAAGGATTTGCTCACCACCAGATCCTTGCTTCCCGGGGTGTAAACATAAAATCCCTCACCGGATTTGGCACCTAATTTGCCTGCAGTCACCATATTGACCAGAAGCGGACATGGAGCATATTTCGGATTGCCTAATCCTTCGTGCAGAACTCTCAGGATGCTCAGACATACATCGAGTCCGATAAAATCCGCCAGCTGCAGCGGACCCATGGGGTGGGCCATACCAAGTTTCATGACAGTATCAATTTCTTCTACTCCCGCAACCCCTTCAAACAGGCTGTAAATGGCCTCATTGATCATCGGCATCAGGATCCTGTTGGCCACGAATCCCGGATAATCGTTTACGACACAAGGAATTTTGCCGATTTGCCTGCTTAACTCAATGATTTTATCAGTAACCGGTTTTTCAGTGGCGTATCCATTGATGATTTCTACCAGTTTCATCACCGGCACCGGATTCATGAAATGCATGCCGATCACTTTCTCCGGCCTCTTGGTGGCCGCAGCGATCTTAGTAATGGAAATGGAGGAGGTATTCGTAGCTAGAATGCAATGTGCCGGAGCAGCTGCATCCAGGGAACTGAATATTTTCAATTTGAGTTCGGTGTTTTCGGTTGCAGCTTCCACAATCAAATCCGCTGTTGCAACGCCTTTCGTTACATCCGATTCAGTTTGGATGTTTCCAAGTGTATTGGCTTTCTGTTCTTCGCTGATAACGGACTTTGAAACCTGGCGGTCCAGATTTTTGGAGATGGTGGTGAGCGCTTTTTCAAGTTGTGCCGCGTTCACATCCACCAGGGTAACCTGAAAGCCGGACTGGGCAAAAACATGCGCGATGCCATTTCCCATGGTGCCTGCGCCTATTACACTGATATTCTTGATCATTTTATTTTCGGATAAGTTGGGTTATTTGAAAGCGTTGATGCCGGTTACATCCATGCCGGTAATCAGCAGATGGATGTCATGGGTTCCTTCATAAGTGATGACGCTTTCCAGATTCATCATATGACGCATGATGGAGTATTCTCCGGTAATGCCCATTCCACCCAGCATCTGCCTTGCATCTCTGCAAATGTTCGTGGCGATTTCGCAAGCGTTTCTTTTAGCCATACTTACCTGCTGAGGAGTGGCTTTTCCCTCATTCATTAATACGCCGAGCCTCCAGTTCATCAATTGGGCTTTGGTGATTTCCGTGACCATTTCGGCCAGTTTCTTTTGTTGCAACTGGAAGGAGGCGATCGGCTTGCCGAACTGCACTCTCTCCTTGCTATATTGGAGTGCGGTATGATAACAATCCATCGCCGCACCTACGGTACCCCAGGCGATGCCAAATCTTGCCTTGGTCAGGCATCCCAACGGCCCCTTCAATCCTTTGATATTGGGTAGGATATTCTCCTTCGGTACTTTTACATTATCGAACACCAGTTCACCGGTGGCACTCGCTCTCAAACTCCATTTCCCGTGCGTAGTTGGTGTCTGGAATCCCTCCATGCCTCTTTCCACAATCACCCCCCTTACTTCGCCTTGCTCGTCTTTAGCCCAAACAACCGCAACCTGAGAAAAAGGTGCGTTGCTGATCCACATTTTTGCACCGTTCAGGATAACATAATTGTCGCCATTATCCTTGATATTGGTAAGCATACTGGAAGGGTCACTTCCATGATTGGGCTCCGTAAGGCCAAAGCAGCCCAGCCATTCGCCACTGGCCAGTTTGGGCAGATACTTTTTCCTTTGCTCTTCATTTCCGTAGGCATATATCGGAAACATTACCAGGCTTCCCTGAACACTGGCAGTAGACCTTACGCCGCTGTCACCACGCTCGAGTTCCTGCATCATCAGGCCGTAGCTGATATAATCCAGTCCGCCACCCCCATATTCGGCAGGAACGGTAGGGCCGAAGCAACCCAGTTCTCCCAATTGTTTCACGATATGCTCCGGGAATTCCGCACGCTGAGCATAATCCTCAATGATGGGGGAAATCTCCTTCTTCACATAATTTCTTACACTGTCCCTGACCAGCTTTTGCTCTTCTGTTAACAGTTCATCCAGGTTGAAATAATCCGGGGATTGGAAATTGTCGGTTTTAGCAGCCATGTCGGTTTTGGTTTTGTTGCGATTCGCGGTAAAATGCCGTGTTAAACGCTTTGCAAAGATAAACCCTTCAGGCTAAATGCTCTCCCTGCCAATTCTATAAAAAACCGCTAATTTTAACCATATGACCCTGAATTATCTTGCATTAGGCGATAGCTACACCATTGGTGAATTGGTGCCTTTGTTTGAAAATTTTCCATACCGGCTGGTTCAAATTCTCAGAAGCAACCAAATTGATATGCAGGCGCCTGAGATCCTGGCTAAAACCGGCTGGACCACGGATGAGCTGCTATCGGCCATGGAGGAGTACAGATTTCAAAAGAAATATGAGCTGGTGACATTGCTTATTGGCGTCAACAATCAATACAGGGGCAGGTCCGCTGAAGAATTCAGGGAGCAGTTCAGCATACTTTTTCATAGGGCCCTGGATTACGCCGGGGGCAGAAAGGAAAGGGTAGTGGTGCTGAGTATCCCCGACTGGGGACTTACTCCTTTCGCTGCAGAAAGAGACAGGGCAGCTATCGCCCATGAAATTGATATGTTCAATGAAATTTGCAAACAAGAAGCGGAAGAAAACGGAGTGAGTTTTGCGGATATCACCTTTGGGCAGAGGCAACGCTCCTCAGACCTGTCTTATTTGGTAACAGACCAGTTGCACCCATCGGGGAAAGAATATGCGGAATGGGCAAAGCTGATTTCAGAAAAATTGATTCCCGTTTTTCACGCCTGATGGCGAAGGAGGGATTGCATGTTTGTTTGATAACCTTGTGCGGCTGATCTTCCTTTTTCAGCGAAATCACTGTCATTTCCTGCATAAATGATCGCCCGGGATACATTCACCAGTAAGCCACATTCTTTATTGCTGCCATATTTCCAGACATCTTCCAGACTGCCACCTTGTGTGCCTACGCCGGGCACCAGTAAAAAATGATCGGGCGCAAGTTTTCTGATATGCGTTAGCTCTTCGGCTCTGGTGGCTCCGGTTACAAACATGGTATTGCCGGTATTCCCCCATGTGGCTGATTTTTGAATGACTTGTTCATACAGTCTGCCCTCCTGATGCCTGAGTTCCATTGTTTCAAAATCCTCAGCGGAAGGGTTGCTGGTGAGGGCCAGGATGATGGCCCATTTGTCCGGATGGTTTAGAAAGGGCTCTATACTGTCCCTACCCATGTAAGGATGAAGTGTGACCGCGTCGAAATTCATGGTTTCAAAAAACGCCCTGGCATATTGCTGTGTGGTATTACCGATATCTCCGCGTTTGGCATCCGCGATTCTGAAATGGGATTCAGGAATATGGGCTACTGTTTTTTCCATGACCTTCCAACCTTCCGATCCCATGGCTTCATAAAATGCGGTATTGATCTTGTAGCTGACGCAGAGGTCGAGCGTAGCGTCAATCATGGCTTTATTGAATGCCAGCATAGCCTCGGGGCCTTTCCCCAATGATTTCGGAATCAAGGTAGCATCAGTGTCAAGTCCGATGCAAAGGAAGGATTCCTTTTGGCGGATCTGTTCAATCAGTTTTTCTTTTTTCATATCGACATCAGGAAATCCTGGAGAGGATCATTTGTTCTACTTCTTCCGAATCCCACTTGCTCTCTATGTCAGGCAGGCTCATGATTTCACGCATGATCCCTTCCTGACGATTGCCATTGCTCAATGCTTCGCTGTAACGGATGTGAGGGCTGAAGGTCACCTGTGCATAGGCAGGTATCCATTTGTCAGGATATTTCGTGCTGATCCTGGCTTCTATTTTTTTCTGCAGGAGGAATGCGGGATCCGCCACCTTGTCTCTCATCTCAATGAAATTATTCAGAGCAAGATCCGCAATGGCGTCTCCATCGGGTTTTCTCAACTGCTGGTATTCTTCCAGTATCGAAGGCCAATGCTCATTATGCTTATCAATCAATTGATTCAGCACATGGCAATCCTCAAAACCGCAATTCATGCCTTGTCCGAAAAACGGAACGATGGCGTGCGCTGCATCACCGATAAGGGCGAATTTGCCATTGCGTATCCAGGGAGAGCATTTCACGGTGACCAATGAAGAGGTGGGGTTATTCATGAAGTCATGTTCCAGTTCCGGCATCATGGCTGAGGCGTCGGTGAATACTTCGTTGAAAAACTTTCTGGCTTTTTCAGGACTATCCAGGCTCTTGAATGAAGGGTCTCCTTCGAACGGGAAAAATAAGGTACAAGTGAAACTTCCGTCAGGATTAGGCAATGCGATCAGCATGTAATTTCCTCTTGGCCAGATATGAAGAGCTTCTTTTTCCATTCGGAATCCTCCGGTTTCATCAGCCGGTATGGTGAGTTCCTTATATCCGAAATCAATGTAGTATTGCTGATACTGGAATCGCTCGGATTGCAGCTGCTGTGTGAGCCTGCTGGCGGCGAATGCTCCGTCACTTCCGAAAACGAGGTCATAGGCCGGAGTAGAGGTGCCGTCCTCGAAAATCAGTTTATTTTCCTTGAAATCGATGGACTGACATCTTTTGTCGAAGAGAATTTTCACGCCAAGGCTTTCGGCAAGGTCCATCAGCTTGTAGTTGATTTCCGCTCTGGAGACTGAGTTGATGAACTGACCTTCTTTTCCGTAGGGCTGATAGCCGATATTGCCATCTTTGTGATGCAATTTTCTTCCGTGCATGGGAATCATGATGGAGTTCAGCTGCTCCATGATGCCTACCTGTTGCAGCGCCAGGATGCCCCGGTCACTCAGTGCGATGTTGATGGATCTGCCTGCATATTGCTTGCTCTTCCGGTGATCTTCCCTTCTTTCGAACATGGTCACATCATATCCTCTTTTAACAAGGAAGATGGATAGTAAGGAACCTACGGGTCCCGCTCCGATGATGGCAACTGATTTATTCATGATCTGTATTTAATGATCAGGCCGATTGAAGAACATCCGAGATGATTCTTCCGAACCTGAAAATATCTTCAAAGCTATTATAAAGAGGTACCGGTGCCACCCTGATCACATCCGGCTCCCGCCAGTCAGCAATCACTCCTTGCTGCAACAGGGTATCGAAAATATGCCGGCCTTTTTGCTTCATCACGAGAGAAAGTTGGCAGCCTTTTTCGGCGGCATTTCTGGGAGTGATCACTTCAATCATCTCTTTGCCTGCCTCGCGATTGATGTCATCTACCACGAAAAGCAGATAATCATTCAGTAACCTTGCTTTTTTCAGCAAGCGATCGAAGCCGGCTTCTGCAAAAACATCAAGGGAGGCCTTGTGTGCCGCCATGCTCAGCACAGGGGCGTTGCTGAGCTGCCAGCCCTCCGCCGTGGGGATGGGAATGAATTCTTTTTCCATCTTGAAGCGGTTGGTCTTATCGTGTCCCCACCAGCCCGCAAGTCTTGGAAGATTTTTGTTTGCAATATGACGTTCATGTATAAACGCACCTGCCACTCCTCCGGGACCGCTGTTCAGGTATTTATAACTGCACCAGCAGGCGAAATCGACTTTCCAGTCATGCAGCTCCAATTTTACATTCCCCATCGCATGTGCCAGATCGAAGCCGCAATAGGCGCCCGCCTCATGAGCAGCCTTGGTGATGGACTCCATGTCAAAAACCTGTCCGGAATAATAATTCACCCCGCCAAATAAAACCAAAGCCACCTCATTGCCATGTTGCCTGATGGTATCGATGATTTTCTCCGTAGGGATATGAGCGCTTCCGTTATCGGGAGTCACTTCAATGATGGTGTCCGCAGGATCATATCCATGTAGGGATGCCTGGGATGCGAATGCATATTGATCGGAGGGAAATGCTTTTGCCTCACAGATTATCTTGTACCGCTGTGAGTCAGGCCTGTAAAAACTTGTCATGAGCAAATGCAAGTTCACGGTCAGCTGGTTCATGACTACCAGTTCGGTTTCCTTCGCACCTGTCAAGTCCTTTAATAAGGGAGGAAACAACTCATGATAACTTACCCAGGGATGCCTGGCATGAAAATGACCTTCTACTCCGAAATTGGCCCAATCCTCCAGCTCCTGCAACACATATTCCTGAGTATTCCTTGGCTGAAGTCCGAGAGAGTTACCTGTGAAATAAACGGCCTCTCGGCCATGCATGATGGGGATATAGAATCGATCCCTGAACGTTCTCAGTTCGTCCGCCTTGTCCAGCGATTGCGCAAATGCTTCGGTGTTGTCAAATTTCATCATAAAGATTTCTGCTTCATCAGTCAATGGTCGCAATCACTTTAAGTTCGATGGCTATGGGAGTAGGCAGACTTTTCACTTCTACCGTGGTTCTGCAGGCATTCACTCCGCTGAAGTATTCGCCATATAATTTGTTATATGAAGGGAAATCTTTTTTCATGTTGGTGAGGAAAACCGTCACATCAATCATATTTTCCCATTTGCTTCCGCTGGCTTCCAGTACCGCCTTCACATTGGCGAATACGGAGCGGCACTCAGCCTCTATGTCGTACTGTAGAATGCTGCCGTCTTCTCCAAGCACCAGTCCCGGAATACTGTTGTCGGAAGCCTGACGGGATCCTATTCCCGACAGGAAAAGCAGGTTGCCGACCCTTCTCGCGTGCGGATACGCTCCGAGTGGTTTGGCGGCCTCTTTGGTATTGATGATGTTTGACATGAAATCTTGCGTTGAATGTGGACGCAAGTTAACAAGCTTTCAGCTTATGCGGATATCAGAATTGGATGCAAACGTTCTTGGGCTCGGTGAAAAAGCGCATGGCTTCCCATCCGCCCTCGCGGCCCACGCCGCTGTTTTTCATGCCGCCAAAAGGAGTCCTGAGGTCTCTTAATAACCAGCAATTCACCCAGATGATACCGCTTTCGGTTCTAGCTGCCATGGTATTGGCTTTGTGGATGTCACTCGTCCAGATAGTGGCGGAAAGCCCGTATTCCGAGGCATTGGCAAGCTCCAGTGCTTCCTCCAGGCTATGGAAGGGTTGAAGTGTGACTACCGGTCCGAAAATTTCCTCCCGGTTGGTGCGGCAGGCGGGCCCCAGTCCTTCTATCACCGTAGGTTCGAAAAAATAGCCTCCATCGCATCTTCCTTGTCCCTGCACTGCCTTGCCTCCCGCCAGTATTTTGCCGCCTTCCTGCAGCGCAAGTTCCACACATCCTTTTATTTTTTCAAAATGCACCTTGCTTACAATCGCTCCTTGCTTGCTGCTGTCTTCCAATGGATCACCCACTTTCAATTGAGATACTTTTGGGATGAATTCTGTTTTGAATTTCTCATACACTGAAGCCTCAATCAGGATCCTGCTGCCGCAAAGGCAGATCTGACCCTGGTTACTGAAGGAAGACTGAAGGGTGGTGGTCATCATTTTGTCCCAGTCGCAATCCGCAAAAATGATATTGGGATTTTTTCCTCCCAGCTCCAGCGATAATTTTTTGAACATGGGCGCGGCAATGGATGCGATTCTTTCTCCTGCCCTGGTGCTGCCGGTAAACGAAATGGCCTTGATGGAAGGATGCTTCACGATGGCCTCTCCGCAACCCGGACCGGTACCGTGAATGATATTGAGCACGCCGGCCGGCAATCCTGCCTCCATACATATTTTGCTGAGCAGGTAGGCGGTTACAGGTGTTACCTCCGAAGGTTTGGCAATCACGCAATTACCTGTTGCCAGTGCCGGAGCGATTTTCCAGGTGAACAAATACAGGGGCAGGTTCCAGGGCGAGATGCAGCCTACGATACCTACCGGCTGACGAAGGGTGTAATTTACCGCCTGTTCACCCATACTATGGCTTTCGGTGGAGAAATGCATACTGCCGGTAGCAAAAAATCTGAAGTTGGAGGAAGCCCGGGGTATATCCACTCTTTTACTCAGCCAGAGTGGTTTGCCGTTATCATTGGTTTCTGCAAGGGCAAGTGCATCCAGATTTTCATCGATGAGTGTGGCGATCCTGTTCAGTATCTCAAATCTTTTTTCCGAGGGCATGGCACGCCAGGCCGGCAGTGCGGCAGCGGCAGCCGTTACCGCCAGTTCCACATCACTCTCATCACTGTCGGGAATTTTACCGTATACCTGTCCCGTGGCAGGATTGACATTGTCCAAAAGTTTCCCGGAGGTGTTTTTCAACAATCTTCCGCCGATATAATTTTCAAGTTCAAAGGGGATATCTGAATACATGAATTAAAGGTAAACCATTATCAAAAAAATAATTGTAATTTTCTGATTCAAAAGAACGCTCATGGCCATTGCAGCACCTTTCAACCTGAAGAAATGGATAGACGAAAACCGCGATTTACTGAAGCCGCCGGTAGGTAACCAATGTGTCTATAAGGATGCGGAGAATTTCATCGTCATGGTCGTGGGCGGTCCCAACTCCAGGAAGGATTATCATTTCAATGAAACGGAGGAGCTTTACTATCAGCTGGAAGGAGACATTGTCGTGAAGATCATCGACAACGGCGTTCCCCGAGATATTCATATCAAAGAGGGGGATATGTTTTTACTGCCTCCCCAAACGCCGCATTCTCCTCAAAGAGGACCTAATACTGTCGGTCTGGTGATTGAAAAAGTCCGGGAAGGAGAAAATGATGGTTTTCTCTGGTTCTGCGAAAAATGCGGTAACAAGCTCTATGAGGAATACCTGCATGTATCCGATATCGTCAAACAATTGCCTCCGGTAATGGAAGGCTTCTATTCCGACGAGCACAAAAGGACCTGCAGTCAGTGCGGTTCCGTGATGAGCCCTCCGGTAAAGCGGGGTTAACATTTTCCCTATTTCCGATTAATTCATAGGATGACTATTGACATACACACCCATATCATGCCCGGCACCATGCCCAATTGGGTGAAGAAATTCGGGTACGGCGATTTCATCCATGTGGAGCAGCGCAATTGCAAAGCTTGCATGATGAAGGGAGACAAATTGTTCCGTGAAGTGGAAGACAATTGCTTTCATGCGGGAGAAAGGCTGAAAGATATGGATCGCACGGGTGTGGATATGCAGGTGCTATCCACTATTCCCGTCCTTTTCAATTATTGGGCAAAGCCCGAGGATGGTTGGGAAACGTCCCGGTTCTTCAACGACCATATCGCCGATACGGTGGCTGCCGATTCATCAAGATTCATAGGGATAGGCACTGTTCCTCTCCAGGATATTGACCTTGCCATCCGGGAAATGGAGCGCTGCGTGCAGGAACTCGGCATGCCGGGGCTCGAAATAGGAAGTAATATCAACGGACTGAATCTGGGAGAGGAGCGTTTCTGGCCTTTTTATAAAAGAGCGGAAGAACTTGGTTGCGCTCTTTTTGTTCATCCATGGGAGATGATGGGGGAGCAGCAGATGCAAAAGTACTGGCTGCCCTGGCTGGTCGGAATGCCGGCTGAAACATCCCGTGCCATCTGCTCTCTGATTTTTTCCGGCGTGATGGAGCGTTTCCCCCGGTTGCGCATCGCTTTCGCCCACGGCGGAGGTTCGTTTCCTTTCACTATCGGCAGGATTTCGCATGGATTTGATGTGAGACCCGATCTGGTAGCCATGGACAATGCCGTCAGACCCGATAAATATTTAGGAAGATTCTGGATAGACAGTCTTGTCCATGATCCCAAGGCCCTGCATTATATCATTGATTTGCTGGGCGAGGATATGATCTGCTGCGGTAGCGATTATCCCTTCCCGTTAGGAGAGCAAGAGCCGGGCAAGCTCATTCGCGACAGCATTCGGGAAGAACGGGTGCAACAGAAGCTTCTGCACCATAACGCATTGCGCTGGCTGGGTCTTTAGGATAACACTTGTTGGATTTCCGTGACGGGAACTTGTGCGTTTCTCATGGCGATACCTCTCGCCGCACTGCTGGCGAACTGAATAAATGCAGCTTTGCTGATCAAATCATCGCTCATCATGGCAGGCACACCCTGATCTCCTCCCTCTCTGATCCCTTGTACCAGGGGAATTTCACCCAGAAAGGGGATGTCATATTCCTCGCAAAGATTCTTGCCTCCCTCCTTTCCGAAAATGTAATAGCGCTTATCGGGTAATTCTGCCGGTGTGAAATAACTCATATTCTCTACCAGTCCGATTACAGGCACCTTCAATTGAGCCTGCCCGAACATCGCTATCCCTTTTTTTGCATCGGCAAGGGCCACTGTCTGCGGTGTGGTCACTACAATAACTCCTGTGACGGGTACGGTCTGAACCATGGTGAGATGTATATCTCCGGTGCCGGGTGGCATGTCGATAATCAGGTAATCCAGTTCTCCCCAATCTACGTCTGATACAAACTGCCTGATAGCACTGCTGACCATGGGTCCTCTCCAGATGACAGCCTGTTTCTCGTCAATCAAGGATCCGATGCTGATGACTTTGATTCCGTATTTTTCAATAGGTACAATCAGCCCCTTTCCGTTGACCTCCCTCATCATTGGCCTTTCACCGCGAATCCCAAACATGATGTGTTGACTCGGACCGTAAATATCAGCGTCCATCAAGCCTATTTTAGCTCCGGTCTGCGAAAGTGCCAGGGCCAGATTGGCCGATACAGTACTTTTTCCTACACCACCCTTTCCACTGACGACCGCAATGATGTTTTTCACCCCCGATAGGATATTACCCTGATCAGCCCTGTTACTGCTGGTACGACTGCTGAAATTTACTTTTACTTCTGCTTCCTTGTTCACCAAAAGTCTGATGGCATTGATGCAGGCATTTTGCATCATCTCTTTCATCGGACAGGCAGGCGTGGTCAATACTATGGTAAAACTCACCTGATTCCCGTCAATTTGTAGGTCCTGAATCATATTGAGAGTCACCAGATCTTTCCCAAGATCAGGCTCCTGCACCTCACTTAAGGCTTTCAGTATATCTTCGTGTGTCATTGTTCAAGAATTGTTAATTTGAAAGAAGGACGGCAAAGTTAATCACAGACGGTCTTACCTTGACTGTTAAAACTTTACTTCACCGAAATTGATCCGGTTGTAATGAAGAAAATGAAATGGATAGTATGCCTGCTGGCGCTCTGGATTCCGGGTTCGGTATCGGCTCAGTTTGAAAATTTCAAGGATTCAGTGGTGCAGTTGTATGGCGTGGTGATGACGGCAGATAGCCTGAGGGCGCTGCCGGGAGTGAGTGTAGTGATTGAGGGTCAGAACAGGGGTACGGTAACCACTGAAACCGGCGTTTTCAGTATTGTGGTCTTAAAGGGCGACAAGGTTGAATTCTCAAGCATCGGATTCAAGTCCAAGCGCATAGAAATACCCCGTGATCTGAAGGGTAACCAGTACAGTCTAATTCAACTGATGGTGAATGATACGATCTACCTGCCTGCCACCGTGCTGAAGCCTCGTGTCAGCAGAGAGCAATTTGAGCGGGATTTTCTCAATACTAAAGTTCCTGATGACGAAATCACCATAGCGCGGGCCAATAACAATGAAGCCACAAGGAGATTCTTGATGGCCAATCTGCCTGCCGACGGAAGGGAGGCTTCTTCCAGATATATGAGGCAGCAGGCCAACAAACTTTATTATTCGGGACAGTTGCAGCCGATCAATCTGTTTAATCCGGCGGCTTGGTCCGAATTCATACAGGCCTGGAAGCGAGGAGATTTCAGAAAGAAAAAATAGTAAAAGTATTATCTTACACGGGTCTGAAACACTATACATGCTAATTTTCCTGGTTGGTTTCATGGGTTCCGGAAAGTCCTATTGGGGTCCTCAATGGGCGAGAAACCTTAATTTGGAATTTGTGGATCTCGACAGGCAAGTAGAGGCACAAGCCGGTATGAGCATAGCGGAAATATTCGACAAGCTGGGTGAAGATGCCTTTCGAGCGCTGGAGCAGAAACTGCTCAGGGATCTCGGCGGAAAGGACAACCTTCTGGTGGCTTGTGGCGGGGGCACTCCTTGTTTTGAGGACAATATGAGCTGGATGCTGGAAAAGGGCAGTACCGTGTATATGTCAGCTACGCCAAGGCAGCTCTTTGAGAGAATCCGATCGGAGCTTCAAGGACGCCCGTTGTTAAAAAACCTCAATGAGGCAGAGATTCTTTATTTCATTGAAAAGACGCTGGATTCCAGACTGCCATACTATTCAAGGGCCGGCCTTACTTTGAAGGTAGAGGACCTTGATGAGTTTTCATTGAACACACTTTTATAGAAAAATCCGAAGATGTTGAAGTATCAAATAATAATCAGGACGGCTGCTATGCTCGGTGCCTTGTCGGTGATGCTGGGAGCATTTGCCGCGCATGGGTTGAAGTCCAGGCTGAGCGAATATTCAATGGGCATTTTTGAGACAGGGGTAAAGTATCAGTTTTATCATGTATTTGCCATTCTGGCGCTGGGTCTGATCATTAAATCGGGCTTTCAACATCCAATGATCGGCTGGTCCTTCCGCTTCTTTATTTTCGGCATCATCTTGTTTTCAGGCTCTCTATATGCTTTAGCTTTGCTTTCAGGTAAACGCTGGCTGGGAATGATTACTCCTGTGGGCGGATTATGCCTGATAGCCGGCTGGCTTTGTTTGTTTCTTGCATTTACGGGCAGGCAGGATAGCTAGCTCCTGAATGTAATTTTTATCTTTGTAACGCATGGCGAGAAAAAAAGAAAAACCATCTTCGGCTGAACCTGAAAACTTCAAGAAGGAAAAGGAAGAAAAGGTTGATATCAACCAGTTGATCCAGGACGAAAGGACCCGCAAAATAGCAGGTAGTTTTTGTATGCTATTTTCCCTTTTGCTGTTTGTATCATTTACCTCTTATCTATTCACATGGCAGGAAGATTACAGTCAGGTATCTGAAAGAGGAGGAAGCCTTTTCTGGGGAGGGGATAATGATGAGGTTAAAAATCTAGTCGGCACATTCGGGGCAGTGGTTTCGCATTTCTTTTTTGAAAAAGGATTTGGGTTGTCCTCCTACATGATTTGCTCCTTTCTGTTCATCATCGGCATTAATCTTTTTTCCGGAAAACAAATTTTTTCAACAGCCCGTAATCTTAAGTACCTGTTGGTGGGGATGCCCCTGATTAGCATAACCTTGTCACTGATAAACGCGCAAGGCGACCTTCTTTGGGGTGGCAACGTCGGCAGAATGGGATTGCAGTGGATGGATGAGAGATTCCATTTTTTTGGAACCGTTTCCATCTTGTCTCTTATCATTTTTTCCTTTGTGATCTGGAAATTCAATCCTGCTTTTCGCTTGCCTTCAAAACAGGGAACTAATCCCGGAGAAGATGTGGTGGATCCGGAGGAAGAAGAAGTTTCTGATAGGATAGATCTTGATATCGAGGACGAGGAAGTGGAAGAAGAAAATAGGCCTTCCAGGAACAGACTTAAAAAGGAATCACCTGTGAAAGTGACCCCTGTTCAGGAGGAAGCTAAGGAGAGTGAACTTAAGCTGGTGGAAAAGCCTGAACCTCCTGCCGCTCCTGTCGTAGAGCTTAAGCCTGAAGCGGCGGTAGAGCCTGTCCAAAAGAAAGCAAAACAGATTACGGAAACACCGGCTCTGGAAATCAAGACGGCTGAACCTGAAGGTAAGGAACAGGAAGTCGATCCTGCTGCCAAAGTCATGCAGTCCGCTCCCTATGATCCAATTCTTGATCTGAGGGATTATAAATATCCGACCATTGACTTACTGGAAAATCACGGTAGCGAAAAGATTGTCCAGGATACCAATGAACTGGAAAACAACAAAAATCAGATCATTACCACACTCGGTAATTATGATATCAGCATCCAAAAGATATCCGCTACGGTCGGACCTACAGTTACCTTGTATGAAATCATTCCTGCCGCGGGTGTTCGCATCTCAAGGATCAAAAATCTGGAGGATGATATCGCGTTGAGCCTTTCAGCATTGGGCATCAGGATCATCGCCCCCATTCCCGGAAAGGGAACCATCGGGATTGAGGTCCCCAACGCTAAAAAGACAATAGTGTCCATGAGGACATTATTATCTTCTGAAAAGTTTCTCAAAAACAATTACTCTCTTCCCATCGCTTTGGGTAAGAAAATAGACAATGAGAACTTCATCGTTGATCTGGCTACTATGCCACATCTACTTATGGCAGGCGCCACCGGTCAGGGTAAATCGGTCGGGCTTAATGCGGTATTGGTTTCGTTGCTATACAAAAAGCATCCTTCTCAGTTGAAATTCGTTCTGGTTGATCCCAAAAAGGTGGAGTTAAGCATTTATCGCTCTATCCAAAACCATTTTTTGGCAAAGTTGCCGGGAGAGGAAGATGCCATTATTACCGATACCAAGAAAGTCATACATACCCTCAATGCCCTGTGTATAGAGATGGATAATCGTTATGATTTGCTGAAGGAAGCAGGATGTCGTAATATCCGTGAGTACAACGAAAAGTTTGTCGGCCGCAAGCTTAATCCGGAAAAAGGTCATCAGTTTCTTCCCTTTATTGTTTTGGTGGTGGATGAGTTTGCCGATTTGATCATGACCGCAGGAAAAGAGGTGGAGATGCCCATCACCAGGCTTGCACAGCTTGCCAGGGCCGTGGGAATTCACCTTATTATCGCCACTCAAAGGCCTTCTGTCAATATCATCACGGGTACCATCAAAGCGAACTTCCCCGCTCGTATCGCCTTCAAAGTCAGCAGTAAGATTGACAGTCGTACCATTCTTGACCAGGGTGGCGCGGAACAACTCATTGGTAAGGGTGATATGCTGATCAGCTATGGAGGGGAAGTGGTACGACTGCAGTGTGCCTTTGTGGATACTCCCGAAGTTGACAAGATAGTCGATTATATAAGCGATCAGAGGGGCTATCCTCAGGCCTTTCTGCTTCCCGAATACGTCGATGAAAAAGATTTGGAAGCCAGGAGTGATTTTGATTCGGCAGACAAGGATCCTCTGTTTGAGGATGCGGCACGCCTCATTGTGGCCAGTCAAATGGGAAGCACTTCATTGTTGCAAAGAAGGATGAAGCTGGGCTATAACCGAGCAGGCAGGCTGATGGATCAGCTGGAAGCGGCCGGTATCGTGGGACCGGGTCAGGGCAGCAAACCGCGCGATGTTCTGGTTAAAACAGATGCCGATCTGCAACAAATTCTCAATGGCATGATCTGATCAAGAAAGCAATATTTCCGGAATGTCCAAATTTCTGATAGTAGGATTAGGTAACGTAGGTCAGGAATATGCCGATACGCGGCATAATATCGGCTTCGATGTGGTCAATGCTTTCGTCAGTAAGCATGGAGGCGGTTTCGTTCAGGAGAGGCTCGCTTTCAAGGCAGAGGTGAAGTATAAGGGCAGACTTTTCATTTGTGTGTGTCCTACTACCTATATGAATCTGAGCGGCAGGGCCTTCAAATATTGGCTGGATAAAGAACAGGTGCCGATTGAGCAAACACTTACCATTGTTGACGACCTTTCACTTCCTTTAGACAAGATCAGAATTCGGGGGGCCGGAACCCATGCCGGTCATAACGGTCTCAGAGATATCGAAAATATCCTCGGAACGGATGCTTACCCCAAACTACGATTCGGCATTGGAAATGCTTTTCCCAAAGGCATGCAAGCTGATTTCGTATTAGGAAAGTGGAAAAAAGAGGAGTTGCCATTGGTAAGAATTAAGATTTCTGCCTCGGTTGAGATTATTGAGAGTTTTGCAATGGAGGGGCTCTCCAATACCATGACAAGGTATAATAACATGGTTTTCAAGGAGAACCAATAAAAAGAAAGCCCTATTCTTTTTTTGAGTCGTTTTTGATTATTTTCGCTTCTTATTAACCCTGAAACCCGGGTAAAAGCATTGCGTTGCTATGAAAATAATTTGTATAGGGAGGAATTATGCTGAACATGCCAAGGAGCTCGGAAATGAAGTACCCGACGAGCCCGTTGTTTTCATGAAGCCCAAAAGCGCTCTGCTTCAATCCCATACGCCTTTTTACTACCCGGAATTTACTAATGAATTGCACTACGAGTGCGAACTGGTGCTTCGAATCTCCAAGAATGGCAGATATATACAGGAAAGACATGCCACGAATTATTATAATGGTATAACAGTAGGTATTGATTTCACCGCCAGAGACATTCAGGATCATTGTAAGAAAAACGGATTACCCTGGGAAAAAGCCAAAGCTTTTGACAATTCTGCCGCAATTGGTAAATTCATAGACATCACCCCTGAGTTAAATAAGAAAAGTATCAACTTCAGACTGCTTAAAAATGGCGAGGAAGTTCAAAAGGCCAACTCCGGGCAAATGCTTTTCAGTTTCGACAATCTTATCGCCCATATTTCCAATTACTTTTCCCTTAATATCGGGGATTTGATTTTCACCGGAACTCCTGCAGGGGTAGGAGAATGCGTGGTAGGGGATCAACTTGAGGCATTTTTAGAGGATAAATGCCTGCTAAACCTGGAGATAAAGTAAAGCTTCCCTTTTCCTTTCCTTCATATCATCTCCGGTTAATTAACGATTTCTTCTGCTTCCGTGGTTATATCTTTAGAAAAAAAACATGCTTTCCCGTCTTCTTTTTTCCATGATGATGCTTCTCGCCCTTTCATCTTCTACCAGGGCCCAGTATCGTTCATTCGAACTTACCCAGCAAGGCGACACTTTCAATATTGTTGATAAAGAAGGTGTGAGAAAGGGATTCTGGATCATCAGCTATCCTGAAGTAAGGGGCGAGCCGGGCTTTGAGGAAGAAGGAGAATACAAAAAAGGGCAAAAGCATGGGGTATGGAAACAGTTCAGTCTTCAGGGCGACCTGATCGGTGTGGAAAATTATCGCTATGGCGGTAAAGAAGGAACTCAAAGGTATTTCAATCCTTTAGGTGGATTATTGAGGGAGGAAAATTGGCGTGCCTTCAACCCGGATGCCCCCTACGATACCATACCGATATACGGCGAGGGCAGCAACGAGGTTGTCAATTTCAAGGTGGTAAAAGCAGAGCCTTACAGTGTTAAAGAAGGAGACTGGAAATTTTATGACCCTTCCACGGGAAGTCTGATTAGAACCGAAAAATGGGAGCGGAATAACCTCATGAATCCCCAGCAGCCAAAGTATGGAGCGAAGCGCTATGAAAGAAAGGAGGGAGTGGAAAAGACGCCGGAAATGAAGGAGTGGGAAAGAAAGAATGCAGGGAAAAAGGGAGTTTTGAGAGATGGAGCCACCGGGTTCTAAAAAAAAGAGGCTGCCTTTCAGCAACCTCTTCCATTATTTAGAGATACTTCTTATAATACATTTATTTTTTGAATCGCTGACTCTCCTGTCAGTTTGTTGGTAACCCTCAACAAATGGTTTCCTTTGGGAAGATTGTTGAGTTCAGCATTCTGACTTCCCTTTACTTTGAAATTTCTCAAAGCACGTCCTGCGTTGTCCAGCAAAGTGACATCAAACCAGTCGTCCGAATCGGCAATGCTTATCTGCGTCCTGCCAATAGCAGGGTTAGGATAAATCATGAAATCCAGATTTCCGGAATTTCCCCTGACTGACCTGATCCAGCTATAGGCGAAACTGCCATCTACATCCACGATCTTCAGCCTGTATTGGCTGGAAGCTTTTGATGCGGCTCCATCAGCATATTGATATGAGTTTCCGTTGATGATGTTGGAAGGATTGATGGTAGCGATATCTTCAAAATTCGAACCTGTTTTGCGCTGAATGATGTAGGCTTTCAAGTCTGCTTCAAATTCTGTTTGCCAGTTCAATTGTACGCCGTTGACATTTCTTCTTGCATTGAATGCGCTGAGTTGCACAGGCAAAGGACCGCCCGATGTGTCGTCTCCGCATGAAAATAAAAGACTTCCATTAGGAGCGTCAGAAAAAAGAAGGGACAATTTTGAGACAGTAGGCAAATTACCACCTTGAACACAAACATCCACTCTTCCGGATGAACAGGGGCTGGTGGTGAAGCTCAATCCCGGTATCAGCGTCCCGTTTTGACTTGCGCCAATAACATAGTACTGCATGGTGGGACAGGTAGGATAATAAAGACTGATTTTTGCATCACAACCGTCCTTGTTTCCATTGTTTCTTCTGAAAACCGGGCAACGAGGATCTGGAATTTGTGAAAATGCGGAGGAGGTAAGGGCAATGAATCCCAAACAAAAGAGAATTCTTTTCATGTCTGAAGTTTTTAATTAATTAATCCGGGTTCAGGGGATAAGGAGAGGTTTCCTATTACAAACGCCAATTTGTAAATTGTACAGATATTGGAAAATACTGGTAATGCTCCTCGATAAGCAAGGAATAAGTCAGCTCCCAAAGATAGCCATTTTTAAACACAAAAATGAACCAATAGAAAAAAGCCACCCTGTTGGGGTGGCTTTTTTATGGATTGAAAGACAAATTATTAGTTCACAACTGTGAGCTTTTGAGTTGAAACCTCTCCGGTAACCTTGTTGATGATACGTACCATGTACATACCTTTCTGAAGGCCATTGATGTTTACCTGGCTGGTATTTCTCATGGAAAGAGATTTGATTACCCTGCCGGCGTTGTCCAGAACCTGAACATCCATATCTTCAGTTATATCGGAGATGGCAACTTTCGCTTCACCGTTAGATGGGTTCGGGAAAACCTTGAAATCAGCGATAGAACCCTGACCTCTTAAGGTGCGCACCTCACTGTAGGAGAACGAGCCATCAAGATCTACTATCTTCAAACGATATTGAATGGTTCCTTTTCTTGGAGTAGTATGGATAAAAGTATAGGTACCTCCCGCATCTACAGTGCCCACGGTAGCGAACTCTTGTCCTACCACAGCGCTCTGTATTTCATAATAATCGAGGTTCTCTTCCAGGTCTGCTGTCCAACTTACCTCAACATTGTTCTTAACCCTTCTGGCGTTGAAAGCACTGAGGCTCACAGGCAATGGACCGCCGCCACCTGAATCAATTAGGTTACAGGTATAAGTTCCGCCACCGAATGACACTTGTCTGAAATAGATAACCCAGGTTCCTGTTGGAGGCCAGTTGCCGGAGAGGATTTTATAATTTACCTCATTTTTTTGCCTTCCGCAAGAAATGGTCGCAGTACTGTCCAGAATCATGTCGACTTTGACTCCATTCACATAGATGGAATCAATGATGTCCGCCGAAAGAGGACAAGTGGCGAATGCGAATGTTGCTGAACCCGATTGACTTCCTCCGTTACCGTTGTTTCTTTTCACGGAAACGGGACAATTCGGGGTGGTTTGTGCGAAAACCGCAGAGGCCATGGCAAAGCATGCCGTTAAAAGTGTAATTTTTTTCATGTGTTAAAGTTTCGAGAGTTAAACAAATAAATACCGGAATTCTTTGGATATGGGGTTCAACACCAAAACTTACATACACAAGGATGTAATTTTCAGAGATAGAGATATTGGGAAGGATTGGATCAGCGAAAATTAGCTCAACGAGGTAAGCAGGCTAACCATAATAGAGTGTAAAATTATTCAACAAAATCAGAAATCAAAACAAATAGCAAAGAAAATTTAATTTTATTTTTAGCTACTCGCTGCAACAAATTGATTTGCAATTATTTTAACGCCCTTTGCATTGGGTTATTTCCGGCTTGTTTTCCGCCTGATTTGCTCTTGAAAAGCTGAAATTTGGACGGATTGTTAACTTGGGGCCAGCTATTATTGGACTCATTGATATCAGCGGTTTCTCTCATGGGATCAAGCTTGATGGACTTGACTTTTCTGTTTTTGACAAAAACCCTGGTCGCCTTATTTTCATTTTTTCGCCAGATATAGGCTGAAATACGGTCTGTTTCCTTGCTTCCGTCCTCAAAATTCCATTCAAGTATAATGGGCATTACCAGTCCTCCTTTGTTCAAAAAGCTGACTTCATAGAGGAAAATACTATCCGACTTTTTACTTTTTTCTTCATCAGTCAGGGGATCATCCTGACTGAATTGAGGAGTAATCTCAAAGTCAGTGCTATCCACCTTAACCAAACCCCTGGCATATTTCCAGTAAAAATCCCTCAAGGACGTATCCTTGTCTGTTTCAAAAAAGATTTTGCCGTCTTCCCTGTTTCTGATTTTTGAAATGTCATCAAAACTGTTCAGGATAGGTTTTTGCACGGATTGCTTGAGGGGTTTGCCGTTTTTCTTGATACTATCCTTATCCATATTCAGGGTCGACCATCTTACCGTATCGATGGCAATATCACAAGGGTCTGTTCCAAAGAACCATCCCCTCCAGAACCAGTCAAGGTCTTCTCCGCTCGCATCTTCAATGCTCCTGAAAAGGTCCGCCGGGGTGGGGTGCTTGAACGCCCATCTTCTGGCATACTCCCTGAATGCGAAATCGAACAATTCCCTTCCTACCACGGTTTCCCTCAGGATATTCAAAGCAGTGGCCGGTTTGCTATAGGCATTGGGTCCGAACTGGATGATATTCTCGCTGTTGGTCATGATGGGTTCCAGCTGATCCTTGGGTAGTTTCATGTAATCGACAATCTTATAGGCAGGCCCTCTTCCTACTGGGAATTTATTGTCCCACAACTCTTCTGCAAGGTATTCGCAATAAGTGTTGAGTCCCTCATCAAGCCAGGTCCACTGGCGTTCATCGCTGTTGATGATCATCGGAAAGAAGTTGTGTCCCACTTCGTGGATCACTACGCCAATCATGCCGTTCTTGGTACCCTCGCTGTAGGTGCCATCTTTTTCGCATCTGCCGAAATTGAAGCAAATCATCGGGTACTCCATACCGTTAGCGGCTTCTATGCTCTGGGCCACGGGGTAAGGATAAGGTATGGTGAACTTCGAATAGGTCTTGATGGTATGGGCCACTGCCTTGGTACTGTACCTCCTGTAAAGGTTGTAGGCTTCTTTACCATAAGCGCTCATGCACATCACCTTTCTGCCTTCAATTGTCACCGGCATGGCATCCCAAACAAACTTCCTGCTGCTGCCCCACGCAAAATCCCTCACCATGGCAGCCTGGAATATCCAGGTCTTTTTCGACTTATTTTTCTTTTTTTCTTTCTCGCGAGCTTCCTCCAGGGTGACAATCTCCTCAATTTCCCTTGACTTTTGAGCCTTATTCCATCTTTCCAGTTCCCGACCGCTCAAAACTTCCGGATAATTCCTGCACTCTCCGGTCGCCATGACGATATGGTCTGAGGGTACTGTCATCGCCACCTTGAAATTACCAAATGTCAGGGCGAATTCCCCCGAACCTGCAAATTGTTTGTTCTGCCAACCCTGAAAATCACTATAAACGCATAGGCGCGGATACCACTGGGTCATCGTGAAAATGTCATTGCCGTCCTCAGCAAAATATTCATAACCTCCTCTGCCGCCGTAGCGCATTCTTTCTATGATATTGTAATCCCATTTGATGTTGAATGAAAAAACTTTGCCCGGTTTAAGCGGTGCCGGCAAATCAATCCTCATCATGGTTTTGTTGATTGTATAAGGAAGGGGCTTGCCAAGGGCATCAGTGACGGAAACGATGTTGAAACCGTAGGCTTTGTCCTTGATTCCTTTGAGATTATCCAGATCCCGGTCATTCAGGCGCGAAGGAAGATAGTTGCTATTGAGATAGCCAGAGTTATTGGTGCTGCTATGTTGGTTTTCATCCAACTGCAACCATAAATATGTCAGAATATCCGGGGAATTATTCGTGTAAGTAATTAGCTCCCTTCCACTTAATCGCCTGTTTTCTTCATCCAGGTCACACCGGATATCATAGTCGCAGCGCTGCTGCCAGTATTTGGGCCCCGGCGCACCGCTGGCGGTGCGGTATTCGTTGGGAGTGGGCAATATGGTGCCTAACTGTTCAAACCGGTTCCCGTGATTACTGCCGGGATTGTTTTTATGGTCCTGTGCATTCAGCAGGATACTGCCGGAAATAAGGAATGTGAAGAGTATTAATCTGGTCATATCATTTGAGTGGTATAAAATTAGCCAATTCTCCTCATACCGGGGGACTCATAGCATTATCCGCTGTTTGCGGTAATTTCGCTACGTAAAATCATCCTTGTAATTCCATGAATCTGCTGATATTAGCTCTCCTGACTTTTTTTCTTCCGCTTCGAACGGTTGATGCCGGACATCCGGTTTATGTTTCCGTTACCAACATGGAATACAATGAGACGGAAAGAAAATGGGAGTCCGCCTCCCGCATTTTTACTCACGACTTTGAAATCACTTTGCGCAAGAGATTCAAAGGCAAGGTCGATTTGCTGAATGGGATTCAAAAAAAAATGATGGATAGTCTGGTAGAGGCCTACATGAACGATCATTTCTCACTCAAGGTAAACGGAGGGGAGGTAGCTATGAAATATCTGGGATTTGAGCAGGAAGAAGAGGCTGTCATGGTTTATCTGGAGGGATTCTCGCCTGATTCGCCTGCAATAGTGGAAGTACAAAACAGTATCTTATATGATTTTAATGTGAATCAGGCAACCATACTACATGTAACGGTGAGAGGAGTCCGGAAAAGCAAAAGAAACGGGAATCCCTCTGCAGGTTCCGTACTTGAATTCTGATCAGCCGTTTTCCATTTCATCACGCAAATTCTCTGAAATGGTCACCAGTATCTTGTCTATCCGTCGGCCATCCATGTCGATGATTTCAAAGTTGAAATCCCGCCATTTGAAAATTTCTCCCGTTACCGGAATGTGTTCCAGATGATGCAGGGCGAATCCTGCCAGTGTGTCAAAATCCAGTTCATCTTCATTCATCCAGTCTGCCTTATCGAAATAACTCAGGAAGTCGTAAAAATGAATTTGCGCCTCTACCAGGAAGCTGCCGTCTGCTCTTCGTATGATTTCATATTCCTCCTGGCCCGCCTGCGGCACATCACCTACGATCGCCTCCAAAATATCATTGATGGTGATCATTCCTTCCAGGGTACCGTATTCATTAACAATGAAGCAGGAATGTATCCTTGTTCCTTTGAACTTTTCCAGTAACTGATAGGCTTTATTGTTTTCCGGAACAAACAATGCCGGTTTGGCGATTTTTTCCAACACGGTCTCAGGGCCGGCCTTTAGCATATCCTTCACGTAAACCACCCCCCTTACGTTGTCGACCGAACCTTCACAAACAGGAAAGGTGGAATAAACGATGTCCTTGAATCGTGCCTTCACGTCGGCAACCGTATCCTTGATGTCCAGCCAGACAATGTCTGTTCGATGCGTCATCAATGAAGTAATCGCCCTGTCGCCAAGATGAAAAACCCTTTCGATGATTTCTTTTTCTTCCTCATCAATCGCGCCTTTTTCGCTTCCTTCAGTAATTAACGCCTTGATTTCTTCTTCTGTCACAGCATCATCATCAGCTTTTTTAACATTGAATAGCCGGAATAGGATATTGGTCAGCCAAGTGAGCAATTTCACAAAAGGCAGCAATGTCATGGAGCAAATGTTCATGGGGCCTGCTATGATTCTGGCGATTTTTTCAGCCCTGATCAACCCGAATTTCTTGGGAATCAGCTCCCCGATGATGATGGAAAGAAAAGTGACAATGATGACCACAAGAGTGGTAGCAATGGTATCCGCATAAGGCTGGGTGGTCGGAAACTGCTCAAAAAACGGAATAAATCTGTGCCCGAATTTTTCGCCGGAGTAAACACCCGTCAAAATGGAAATCAACGTGATCCCTATTTGAACGGTGCTCAGGAACTTTTCCGGATTTTCAGCAAGCTCCAGTGCTTTTTTCGCCTTCCCGTCTCCTTTGCCGGCAAGCATTTCAAGCCTGCTTTTCCTTGCGCTTACCAGGGCGATTTCAGCCATGACAAAAAATCCGTTCACCAGTATCAAGGAAAATAAGATGAGTATATCCATAATGATCAGCCTAACCTGTATTGCGAATTAAACAACTTTGCGACAATATAGCCAAAAAGAGCACCCAATATCCCACCCGCCAACACATCCAACGGAAAATGCACACCTACATAAACCTGCCCGAAACAAATAAGACCTGCCCAAATCAGGGCTAATCTCCGCCAAATCAAGGCAGCGTCGTGGAGTGTAAAGTAAAGAAAAGTGGCGAAGCAGAAATGATTCATGGCATGCGAGGAAGTGAAGCTGCTGCTTTGGGGACAATAGGTCACCAGCAAGTTTGCCAGGCTGGAATCATGGCATGGCCTGAGCCTGAAGAAATTCCCCTTGATCAGGTCACTACTGATAAAATCAGAAGCTACAGCCGTAGCTACGGCAATCAACAACCACCAGCCTCTATTCTTCTTATAATTGACAAGGATGAAAGTCAGCAGAAAAACATACAAGGGTACCCAGGTGTTGGAATTTCGAAAAATGGGGAAAAAGCTGTCAAAAAAATCGTTCTTGCATCCGGAATGGATAATCCTGAAAATTACCTTGTCTAATTCAATGATTTGTTCCATTCTCAGTCTCAAAAATAATTAATATAATTTTGAAGACTCAATTCATGTTTACAAAATCATTTATACGCTTGCCTGCAAGAATCAGGTGGATCCTGTCAGGACTTTTGCTGTTTTTGCTTTTACTGACGGTTTACCGGGTATTTTTCCTTTTCAAGTTCAAGCCTCTGGATAGCGGAATTGCCATGGATGCGATTTTTCTGGGCATTCGCTATGATCTCAAATTCATATCCATTTGGGGCCTGTTTGTGTCCACCATCACAATGATTCCTGCGCTGGATCCCATTCGCTCCGTCAAAATCCGCGCTATCTGGAACGGCTTACAGTTTACGGTTTGCCTTTTACTGCTATTATTGATTATCGCTGATTATTTCCATTTTGATTATCTGAGGCAGCGACTGAACGCCTCTGTGCTTAATTACCTTGAAGATCCCGATATTTCTTTCGGAATGGTCCTGGAGTCTTATCCTGTATTTTCAGTTGTGTGCGGCACCATATTGGTTGCGGTGTTAATTTTACTCTATTTCAAAAAAAACCTCTCCCGCATCGTATCCGAACCCCCGGTTGTTAAGCGTGCGGTATCGGCTTACATCCTTTGGTATCTGATTCTGGCCGGAATGGTTTTCGGAAAACTGGGACAATACAACCTTCGCTGGAGCCATGCCTTCACGCTGGGAAATGATTTCAAGGCCAATCTGGCACTCAATCCGATGCAGAGTTTTTTCAGTACCCTGAAATTTAGAAAATCAACTTATGATATCAACGCGGTGAAAGAGCTTTATCCCTTGATGACGCAGGTGTTGGGTTTGGAGGCAGGTAAAGGTAAACCCCTTGATTTCGAGCGCTACCAGTCTTCAGACAGCATAGTGGGTCCCTCGCCTAATATCGTGTTGGTCATTTGCGAAAGTTTCAGCGCTTACAAGACCGGCATCTATGGTAACCCGCTTAGGACCACCCCTTTCTTTGACGAGTTGACTACCGGGGGACTGTTCTTTAACAGGTGCTTCACTCCGGCATATGGAACTGCCAGGGGCGTATGGGCAGTCGTCACCGGTATTCCTGATGTCGAAACGCCCCGCACTGCCAGCAGAAATCCGGCGGCGGTCAATCAGAGAACCATGCTAAATGAGTTCAAAGGATACGAAAGGATGTATTTGATAGGAGGAAATCCTGCGTGGGCAAATATCCAGGGGCTCCTGGCCAATAACATTGATTCACTTCGCATTTTCATGCAATACGATTTCGATGTGCCGAAGGTGGATGTTTGGGGAGTCAGTGACAAGAATCTTTTTCTGGAAGCCAACAAGATATTCAGAAAAAAAGACAGGCCGTTTTTTGCAATCATACAAACAGCAGACAACCACAGGCCTTACACCATACCGGAGGAGGATGTCGGCAAATTCGACATGACTCCCGTTTCAAAAGACTCTGTACGCAGATATGGTTTTGAAAGTATGGAACAGTTGCTTGCTTTTCGATATGCCGATTATTGTTTCAGGACTTTCCTGGAGGCCGCCTCACGAGAGCGGTATTTCAATAATACCATTTTTGCTTTCGTCGGCGATCATGGTGTGCCCGGTGATGCCAGGGCTTTTTTTCCGGAATGGTGGACTGATCAGAATCTGACCAAGAATCACACGCCTCTGTTATTTTATGCTCCCGGAAGAATCAGTCCTGCCGTCAACAACATGGTTTGCTCGCAAATCGATGTCATACCGACGCTTGCGGGATTGGCCGGCATGCCCGTCAGGAATTTCAGCCTGGGAAGGAATCTCCTTTCAGGAATCGACAGCAACCATCAGGCAGCCTTTATTTTTGATAATGACATGAATGCATACGGCATCATCACCGGCAATCATTATTTCAGAAAAGATATCAGAACCGGAAAGGAACTTCTTTTCCCCCTCGGTCCTGATACAACCACTAATAACGGTAGGGTAAATGAAGCGCTGCATGATCAACTGAGGAAACTGGCAGCCGGGTATTATGAGTCATCCCGATACCTGCTACTGAATAACCGAAGGCAATAATAAACCCATCATATTATCTTTGACCTTGTGGGAACAAGATTGAACAAGCTATTGACTGAATGGCGTGTGCCTAAGACGGTACAATGGCTGTTGCGTGTCTTCATCCTGTATATTGTCATTTTCACCGGTTTTAGGGGAGCTACCATTTTCTTTTTCAAACCGCCTTCCACCACTCTGATTGAATTGATGCCCGCGTCCTGGCTGGGAGTAAAATATGACCTGCGCTGGATCGCTTTTATCCTTTTCCCCATTGCCATGTTTTCCCTCTACCCCAGATTTTCTCCCTTTTATGGTGAAGGGCCCAAAAGATTCTGGACATTCTATCTTGGCTTTCTGACCTTGCTTGTTTTTTTCTTTTATGGCGCTGATTTCGGACAATTCGCGTATGTGAATGCCAGGCTGAACGCCGATGCGCTCATCTTCGCAGAAGATCCTGTGGAAAGCCTTCAGATGATGTGGCAAAGCTATCCGCTTGTCTGGATCATGATCGGTCTGGCAGTGGCAGTCGTGGTGATGACACGTATGTTCAGACGGATTCACGTGAGTATTGAGGACAAAAACAGCCATATCCATAAATTCAGCTACAAAAGAAGATGGCACTTGCTGGCTATCCTGATACTGGGCTGGTTCATGTATGGTTTCATGACCAGGGAGCCTCTCAACTTCTATCGTGCCTTCAGGCTGAATGATGAATTCAAAAGCAATCTTGCACTGAACCCTTTGCAAAACTTTTTTACCACCCTGGGCTTTCGAGAAGTGGATCACAACACAAGGGCGCATGAATATTATCCTGTCATCCGTAAATACCTGGGCTTGGAAAACCGGTCAGGACTTCATCGCTATGCCAGGTCCGTACATCCGGAAACAAGCTCAGAGACACGGCCCAATGTAGTGTTGGTGATTTGTGAAAGCCTCAGCATGTACAAGACGAGCATGAGCGGTAACAAACTCAATGCCACTCCTTTCTTGCATGAACTCAGCCGTCAGAGCATTTTCTTTGAAAGATGCTTTTCGCCTTCGTTCGGTACGGCCAGGGGCGTTTTCGGAATCATAACGGGTATTCCTGATGTTCAACTTAGCAAATTCTCTACCCGTGATGAGTCCTCCGTCAGGCAGCGAACCATTATTAATGAGTTTGAGGGCTATGATAAGTTTTACTTTATTGGCGGAAGAAGTCAGTTTAATAATCTTTCCGGTTTGATCAGAAATATCAAAGGAGTGGATATTTATGAAAAAGGCAGATATAAATCACCTGATTTCAATGTTTGGGGCATCAGCGACAAAAATCTCTTTTTGGAAGCCAATAAGGTCTTGTCTGCACGAAGGGATCCTTTTTTTGCCATCATACAGACGGCCGACAATCACCGGCCATATGATATTCCCGAGGAGGATAAGTCCTTTTCCTCTGTCACCTATTCTAAAGACAGCCTGAAAGCAAATGGATTTGAGTCCATGGAAGAATTCAGAGCGGTGATGTATAGTGACTATTGCTTCCGGACTTTCATGGAAAAGGCTAAAAACGAAGCCTACTTCAGCAACACTATTTTTGTATTTATTGGCGATCATGGTGTGGAGGGTAATGCCTCGGCCGTTTATCCGGAAGCATGGACAAAAAACAGGCTGAGTGAAGAGCACGTTCCCCTGATGATTTATGCCCCTTATCTCGTAAAACCTCAGTTAAGAAAAGAAGTTGTTTCTCAGATTGATGTACTGCCAACGGTTGCAGGTCTCATGCAACATCCTTACAGGAATTTCACCCTGGGTCGTGACCTGCTCGATCCCCATAAGAAAGAACACGGGGCTTTCATCATTCAGCATGCAGGCGGTTACATCGGGATGGTCACCGAGGATTATTTTTTCAGAAAGAGTATCAGGATGCAATTGCATGAATTGGTATCCGTCAAAAATAACCGAACAGTCACTCCAAAGGAGCAGGACTCTGTACTCAGCGGGCTTTCTGAATTGTCATCTGCCATTTATGAAACAGCCCGCTGGATGCTCATCAATAATCATGATCGTCACTGATCCGATTTTCTTGCTACCAAAATAAGCCGTGGGGATTCATTCTTGTTGAAGTCTTGCAAATCGTAATCTCCAAATACCCGGTCGATCACCAATCCCTGATCAAGGAACATGTCACGAAAATCCTCTAGTTTGAATGCAGCTACTTTTTCCATAAACCTTAGTTGCTTTCCGGTGCCGGTATCTTCAACGGTTATTTTTTTTGTCAAATAGGAGCCTTCTTGTTCTTTGATGATATGAAAAATAACACCCTCCATGCTTCTGCTGTCTTCGGCTGCCGCGGTAACCTGCGGGTTTTCGGCATTGAGATAATCTAAAACCAGTATTCCTCCTTTTTTAAGTGACTGGGCGATGGTGCGGATAGCGTCTTTGTGCTCTCTTCGGCTGTCGAAATATCCGAAACTGGTAAAGAAATTAAAGGCATAATCGAAATAGTTGATCCAGAATGGCTGCCTCATGTCATGAACAAAAAAATGTAGCGATTCGGATTCATTTTTTTTGGCATCCAAGATAGAACTGGTGCTGAGGTCGATGCCGGTGACATCGTGTCCCTTTGACGACAATTGGCAGGCATGCCTTCCTTTTCCGCAGGCGATGTCCAGCATTCTGGAACCCAAAGGCGGGCTGAGGAAGTTTAATAATTGATCTATGAAATGGGCAGCTTCCTTCTCGTCACGATGGCTGTAAAGCAGGTGATAATACGGTGAGTTGAACCAATCCTTGTACCAGTCTTGCATAAGGCAAAGTTAACTCAAACAGCCCCTTTATTATTATCTTTGCAGGCCTTCGGGCATTTATTATGGCATTGATAAAGAGCATATCAGGAATCAGAGGAACAATCGGCGGCAAACCCGGTGAAAATCTTACTCCCATCGATATCATGAAATTCGCTGCGGCCTATGGAACCTGGGTGATCAGGCAATCCGATAGAGGTATTTCCAGAAAGTCAATCGTTCTGGGAAGGGATGGAAGAATCAGCGGAAGAATGGTCCAGGATATCGTATCAGCCACCCTCACTTCGCTAGGATTGGATGTGATCGATCTTGACTGGAGTACTACGCCTACTGTGGAGATGGCAGTCGGATTCTTAAAAGCGGACGGAGGAATCATCATCACGGCGAGTCATAACAATAAAGAATGGAACGCACTCAAGTTGCTCAATAGTCAAGGTGAATTCCTTGATCATGATGCAGGCGCAAAGGTTCTCGAGATTGCCAGAAAGGAATCATTTCATTTTGTGCCTGTTGAACAACTGGGAAACATACGCCGCGAGGAGGGGATGTTGGCAGCGCATCTGAATGCGATTATTAAATATCCTCTGGTGGATACCGCGCTGATAAGAAAGTCAGGATTTAAAGTGGTGGTGGATGTCATTAACAGCACCGGAGCCATAGCTGTTCCGGCCTTACTTCGGGAGCTCGGTGTGGAGGATATCACCATTTTGAATGGAGAAATCAATGGTCAGTTTGAACATAATCCTGAGCCATTGCCTGAGCATCTCAAGGTTTTGAGCAGGGAGGTGGTTGCGCGGAAAGCTCATTTGGGAATCGCAGTAGACCCCGACGTGGACAGGCTTTGCTTTGTCTGCGAGGATGGAAGCATGTTTGGAGAGGAATATACCCTGGTAGCGGTGGCGGATTATGTGCTTTCATTGCAGAAGGGTAATACGGTCAGTAATTTATCTTCCACGAGGGCACTCAGGGATATCACGGAAAAACATGGGGGAGAATATTTTGCAAGTGCGGTAGGAGAGGTTAATGTGGTGAAGAAAATGAAGGAAGTGAAGGCCGTCATAGGCGGTGAGGGCAACGGAGGAATCATCTTGCCGGATCTTCATTATGGCAGGGATGCCCTCGCGGGAATCGCCCTCTTTCTGACACATCTGGCCCGTTCCGGAAAGAAAGTAAGACAACTTCGAAACACCTATCCGGATTATTTCATGAGCAAAAACAAAATCATGCTCGAGGATGGGGTGGATGTGAAGAAAGTACTGGAAACTATCAGGGAGAAGTATAATAATCGTCCGGTCAATACAGAGGATGGATTGAAAATTGAATTTGACAGGGACTGGGTGCATCTGAGAAGCAGCAATACTGAACCCGTGATCAGGATTTATGCGGAAAGTAATTTTGAAACAACCGCTGATAATATTGCCGGCAGATTGATGCAAGATATCAGGGAATCTATTTGATCGAAATGATGACTACAAGCCGAATTTATTTAGACAACGCGGCCACCACGGCCATCGATCCTGAAGTGTTGGAAGTGATGCTTCCTTTACTGAAGGAGCATTTCGGAAATCCCTCTTCCATTTACTCTTATGGCAGGGAAACCAGAATCGCCATAGAAAAAGCCCGGAAGTCTGTTGCTTTGACACTAAATGCTCATCCGGGTGAGATATTTTTCACCAGCGGCGGCACTGAAAGCAGCAACACTGCCATCCATGGAGCGGTGAATGACCTGGGTTGCGGTCATATCATCACATCTCCCATTGAGCATCATGCCGTGTTGCATACCGTTCAGCATTTGCAGCATACAGGAAAGGTGACCCTAAGCTACGTGAAGTTGACTCCTGAAGGCCATGTCGATCTTGCGGATCTGGAGCGAATGCTCTCCGTTGCGGAAGAAAAAACGCTGGTGACACTGATGCATGCCAACAATGAGATCGGTAATTTGCTCGATATCACGTCTGTCGGAAATTTATGTAAAAAATACAAAGCCGTTTTTCATAGTGACACGGTTCAGACAGTTGGTCATTTTCCCTTCGATTTGAAAAATACACCTGTAGACTTCATCACCGGCGCAGCTCATAAATTCCATGGGCCCAAAGGAGTTGGATTGCTTTATATCAATCAGGATCTCAAAATCAGTCCGTTTATCCATGGAGGTGGCCAGGAGAGGAATATGAGGGCGGGAACGGAAAATGTTTATGGTATTGCCGGCTTTGCCAAGGCTCTGGAACTCGCCACCGGAAGTTTCGAGAAAGATAGCAAGCAGATCAGTGAATTGAAAAAATACATGCATGACCGGTTGGTGGAAAATATACCCGGAATCAGCTTCAATGGAGATACCCTTGGGAAGAGCTTATATACGGTATTAAGCGTTAATTTCCCTAAGACCGAAAAATCAGAGATGCTTTTATTCAATCTGGACATACAAAATATCTGTGCCAGTGGTGGGAGTGCCTGTTCTTCCGGAGCGGATGCGGGCAGTCATGTGATCAGAGCTATCAATCCCTCAACGGATAAGGTCACGGTACGCTTCAGTTTTTCCAAACATAATACCAGAGAGGAGGTCGATCAGGTGATTGAAAAGATCAAAAGCCTGATCTGATTTTTTTACCGGTATCCCAATTTTTCCACGAGTTTTATCGGCAGCTTTGGTAATTTATTTCTCTCCATCAGGAAGCTGTTTAATTGTGCAAGTTCTCTGAAAATCGAGTGCTTGTCCATGGCTCCTTTCAAATAGCCTGCTCCTGTACTGCCGCCGGTACCTATTCGGCTTCCTATCATCCTCTTGACCATGTTGATATGCCTGTATCTCCACATGCCCAGCTGATTATCCAGCTCGATCATGATATCCAGCAGTAAAAAAGGCAATTCCAGCATGGGATAACCGCGATAGCTTAAAATGAATAAGGCCGCACGACTGGCGGAAGGGCTCAGTGACCGCTCTGTTGATTCAACGCCATCTCCGAAAATCTGGTCGAAATATTGGAGATTGTTTTTCTCCTCAGGAGCAAGGCTCTCGGAATAAATATGACGATAGTCCGACCAAAAGGGATGCCCCTCATTTTCGTAAATACGATCGTAGTCGTCCCAGTATTCATTTTTGAAATAGGGCATTCTCTCCAGCCATTTGTTCAACAGTTCCAGCATACTGGCCTTTCCCTCTACTTTTCGAATGATATCTATTTCCTGCTGATGCAGTTGGGAGATATAATATTCCTGACCGTGACGATGCTCAAACTTCAATCCCAGTTTGGCTTCCAGTACTTTGAATTGCCAGCTTTGGAATCCGGAGGCAGGTCTGAGCAAATCCCTGAAATCCAGAAAATCCATTGGCGTCATGGTCTCCAGGATATCAATTTGATGCACCAGCACATCCATGATGGTTGTGACTCTTTGCATGCGGTGTACCATGGTTTGCAAATCAGCCGAATTGTCATTGATTTCAGGCTTCCTCATTATTTCCAGGGCGGAGTCCACTTCAAACAGGATCTGCTTGAACCAAAGCTCGTAAGCCTGATGAATCACGATGAAAAGCATCTCGTCGTGCGCCGGCGTCTTTCCTTCCTTGAAACTCTCCGGTTCCTGGGCGCCCAGGATTTTTTCCAATTGAAGATATTCTCCGTAGTAAACCGGCTTATGATCCATGACAGAATATTTGCTGCAAATGTATTGAATTAGGGCGGAGGATTCATTTATGGAATATCAGGAGGTATTTCTAACCTCTAAGCTTGTGAGATTTGGCGGTTGGCGGTTATTGTCCTACTCTTTTTTTGATTTCTTGCAGTTTCAACAAAGCTTCCACGGGAGTTAGCCTGTTGATATCCACCGCTTCGAGCATGTTTCTGATTTCTTCAAAAGCGGTAGAGTGCTCATCAAAAATGCTAAGCTGCAAACGAGGGCCTGAAATATCTTTTATTTTGTCCCCGAGGCCGCTGTCAGGAATGACATCGCTTTCTGAAATATTCTTAGTTTCCAGTTGCTTCAAAATGTCATTTGCTCTGTCTATCAGGGTGGGGGGCATGCCTGCCATTTTTGCCACATGAATACCAAAACTATGGGTACTTCCCCCGCGGGCCAGTTTTCGGAGGAAGATTACTTTGTTGCCGATTTCCTTGTTGGTGATGTGGAAATTCTTTATTCCTGAAAATCTGTTTTCCAGCTCATTGAGTTCATGGTAATGGGTAGCAAACAGGGTCTTTGCCTTGAAAGGGGTTTCATGCAGGTATTCCGCAATACTCCATGCGATTGAAATGCCATCATAGGTGGAAGTTCCTCTTCCAATTTCGTCCAACAGCACCAGGCTGCGAGCAGATAGATTGTTAATGATGCTGGCAGTCTCGTTCATCTCCACCATGAAAGTGGATTCACCTCCGCTCAGGTTGTCCGAAGCGCCCACCCGAGTGAATATCTTATCCGTCAGGGGAATCCTGGCATGGCCGGCCGGTACATAACTGCCCATATGAGCCATGAGTGTGATCAGGGCTGTTTGTCGCAGTACCGCACTCTTACCACTCATATTGGGCCCGGTGAGTATGATGATTTGGTTGTCGGAACGATCCAGATAAATATCATTGCTGATAAAAGGCTCTTCAGCCGGCAGATTTCTTTCAATTACGGGATGCCTGCTTTCTTTGATATCCAGCTCATCGCCCTCATGGATTTCCGGTTTCTTATATCGGTAGGCCATCGCGTTTCCGGCGAAGCAGCAAAGGCAATCCAGAGTAGCCATGGCATGTCCGTTCGCTTGAAGCGCGTTCAGATAATCCTGCAACTCATTTACCAGGTCGTTGAAAATCCGTTGCTCCCATTCAAGAATTTTATCTTCGGCACCCAGGATCTTCTCCTCATACACTTTCAATTCAGGTGTGATATATCTTTCGGCGTTGGCAAGGGTTTGCTTCCTTATCCATGTTTCCGGCACCTTGTCCTTATGTACATTGGTCACTTCCAGATAGTAGCCGAAAACGTTATTAAATCCGATTTTGAGAGAGCTGATTCCGGTATTTGCAGATTCTTGTTGTTGCAGTTCCACCAGATAGTTCTTTCCGCCGGAAGAGATCTTTCTCAATTCATCTAGTTCCTCATTCACTCCGGAAGCGATCAATCCTCCCTTGTTGGCTAAAGTAGGAGGGTTTTCCTGTATTTCACGAAGAATCTTATTCAGGATATGATCGCAGGGATTCAGTGCATCGCCCAGTCTTTTGAGATAGTCGTTGTCTGCTCCGCTACAGATAGATTTGATGGCTGCTGCCTGTTGCAATCCCCTGGCCAGTTGTAATACTTCCCTTGGATTTATTTTTTTCAATGGCACCCTGGCTGTGAGCCTTTCCACGTCACCTGCGAGCTTCAGATGCTGGCAGACTTTGTTTCGCAGATCAGTTTCTTTGATTAGCCATTCCACCGCATCCAATCTTTCCCTGATCATGGCGGTATGATTCAGCGGTAGCAGCATCCAACGTTTTAGAAGTCTCGCACCCATCGGAGAGATGGTGTTGTTCATCACTCCAAACAGGCTGTTCTGCTCCTGACTTCCGAGTAATTCAAGATTGCGGATGGTGAAGCGGTCCATCCAAAGATGCTCGCTTCGATTGATTCTTTGCAGTGATGTGATATGCTGCAGATTCGGATGCTCGGTGTCTTTCAGGTAATGCAAAATGGCGCCGGCCGCAATGATGCCTTCGTTCATATCCTCTACTCCAAATCCCTTGAGACTATGGGTATTGAATTGCTTTTGCAGACTTTCTCTGGCATAAGTATCGGAAAAAATCCACTCATCCAATGCATAAGTGAAAAAACCGCCTCCAAAATATTCCTTGAACAGTTTTTGTTTGTTGCGTGGGAATATCACTTCTGCCGGCATCATGCTTTGTAAAAGTTTGTCGGCATATTCTTTGTCTCCCTCTGCAACGAAATATTCTCCGGTGGAGATGTCCAGAAAAGCGAGACCGAAATCCTTTTCTCCGAAGTGCAGGGCTGCGAGGAAATTATTGCTGTGATGCTCCAGTATTTTTTCGTTGCTGGCAAGTCCCGGTGTGACCAGTTCAGTGACGCCCCTTTTCACAATGCCCTTTGCCATTTTGGGATCTTCCAGCTGGTCACATATCGCTACCCTGAAACCGGCTTTTACCAATTTATGTAAATAAGTATCCAGCGCATGATGCGGGAATCCGGCCAACTCCTGGGAGGCGTCAGCTCCATTGTTTCTCTTGGTCAATGTGATGCCTAATACTCTGGAGGTATGCACTGCATCCTGACCGAATGTCTCGTAAAAATCTCCTACCCGGAACAGCAAGATGGCATCAGGATATTTAGCCTTGATGGCCCTATGCTGCTGCATCAAAGGTGTTTCTGCATTCGCTTTCGCCATGAGCGCCAAAGTTAACCCAATCGGATAAATTGGCAGGGGCTAATATTTATTAAGTTTACCGGCTTGAGTACAGCATGAGTTAACAGTTTATTGGCTATTCATGATTAAACCTGCTGTATCCCTTTAAATCCATTGTGTATCTTTGCGACCGTCAATTTTGCTCTTATGAACAGATTTTACGCTTTTTTATTGATTATGTTGCTGCCGGCTTTATTATCGGCCCAGTCTACTTCCGGAATAGGTAAATCTGATCCTGAGGCAAAAAAAGTGCTGGATGCAGTCAGCAAAAAATTCAAGACCTATAAGGCGGTTACCGCAAAATTCAGCCTGAAAATGGAAAACGGATCGGGCAAAATCATCAGTTCTAAAAATGGAACGGTTTATATGAAAGGCGGCAAATACAGGGTCAGTATACAGGGACAAGAAATCTTTTCCGACGGTTCCAATGTTTGGACTTTTGACCAGGCTTCCAATGAGGTCACCATTAATAAGATAGATCCTTCCGGGAATTCGCTCACTCCCCAAAAATTGTTTACCAACTTTTACGACAAGGATTTCCTGTACAAGCTGAATGGTATCAAACAGGTTGCCAATAAGAAGATGCAGGAAGTGGAACTGACTCCAGTTGACAAGACCAAGCCCTTTCACAAGGTGGTGCTGATGATTGACAATTCTTCTATTTTCAGCAGCAAGATTTTTGAAAAAACAGGTAATCGCTATACCTACTCAGTCAGCAGCATGAATACCACTGCGGCGGTTGATGATAAAACCTTTGTTTTTGATGCCGCAAAATATCCGGGTGTTGAAATTGTAGACCTTCGCTGATCAGTCACTGATTATTTTGTTCCCCATCTGAATGTTTTCACCGGAAGTCCGGCGAGATCCAGTATGCGATCTACAACGGTAGAGGCAAGTTGTTCTATTGTCTGCGGCTTACTATAGAAGGAGGGGGAGGCGGGGCATATGATTCCTCCTGCCTGTGTCACCGTTTCCATATTCTTGATATGGATCAGGTTGTACGGTGTATCTCTGATTACACAGATCAATTTCCTTCTCTCTTTCAGGATTACGTCAGCCGCCCTGCTGACAAGGTCATTGGAGATTCCGGATGCTATCCTGCCCAGCGTTCCCATGCTGCAAGGGATGATGATCATGGTATCAAATCGGGCAGAACCGGAAGCGAAGGGAGCGAAAAAATCCTGTGGGCCGTAGTGTTTGAAGGGAAGGTCGGCATATGATTCATTATTAAGTTCTGTGCGCCAGACATCTTTCGCATTTTGACTCATGACAATGCCTACTTCCTCCACCTCCTCCTTCATTTCTTTTAATTTGTTCAAAAGGAGGGAGGCGTAGAGGGAGCCGCTGGCTCCCGTGATGGCTACCACGAGTTTTCTCATGTCATTTTTTTATTTGCTGCAGGATCAGCAATTTCCTTGCGACGCAGGTTCATCAAACGGCATCTGCCATATCCGGAATATCCGCTGCCCTGTATTTGCCTGCATCCAGTTTTTTCTTGGTCTCCTCAAACGCTTTCAGCGTCAGTTCGATATCCTCATCTGAATGGGCAGCAGTAGGTATGATGCGGTAAATGATATCGCCCTTTGGAATTACAGGATACACGACTATTGAGCAGAAAATATGATAGTTTTCCCTGAGGTCCATGACCATCTGGGTGGCTTCCGGCACATCACCTTTCATGTAAATCGGCGTAACCGGTGAATTGGTATTGCCGATGTCGAAACCTCTGTCTTTGAGACCCTGCTGGATCTTGTGCACATTACTCCAGAGTTTCTCGCGCAATTCCGGCATGGATTTTACCATCTCCATGCGTTTGATCATGCCCTCCACTATAACCATAGGAAGACTTTTCGCGAAAATCTGGCTTCTGGTATTGTATCTGAGGTAACTGATCACTGCCCTGGGTCCGCTGATGAAGGCACCTATGCTTCCCATACTCTTCACAAAAGTGCTGAAGTATAGGTCAATACCGGCCTGGCAGCCTTGCGCTTCATCTGCGCCGGCACCGGTGGGTCCCATATAGCCGAATCCATGAGCGTCATCAATCAATATGCGGAATTCGAATTTCTTTTTCAGTGCCACGATTTCTTTCAGGATGCCCTGTTCTCCGTCCATGCCGAAGACACCTTCCGTAATCAGCAAAATGCCTCCTCCGTTCTTCTTAGCCATTTCGGTGGCGCGCTCCAGCTGTTTTTCACAGTCGGCAATATCGTTATGTTTGAAAGCATAGCGATGGCCCATATGCAGTCTGACGCCATCTACGATGCATGCATGTGATTCCGCGTCATATACAATCACATCCCGGCGATTCACCAGCGCATCAATACAACTCATGATACCCTGATAGCCGAAGTTCAGCAACATGGTATCTTCCCTTGATACGAATTCGCTCAGCATTTTCTCAAGCTTCTCATGCTGGGTGGTATTTCCACTCATCATTCGGGCGCCCATAGGATAACCAATGCCGTATTTCGCAGCCGCTTCGGTATCCACCTTTCTCACCTCCGGATGATTGACCAGGCCCAGATAGTTATTCAGGCTCCAAACGATCATATCCTTGTCTCTGAATTTCATTCGGGGTCCTAATTCGCCCTCCAGTTTTGGAAAGGTGAAATATCCATGTGCCCTGTTCATATGTTGTCCAAGAGGACCACCATCCTGCATCAATTTGCTGAAAACGTCCATGCTGATTGTTTTAGATAGAATAATAAGCAGCCATACGGCTTTGGTGCTGCGAAGGTACTAAATTATAGGAGAGATTGTGATACATCCCCCCTTAGGCTCTGGCTGTCAATACCTTTATATCTTTGACAGATGAGGAATACATTCCATTTCACCATTTGCCTGCTATTGGTTTTCTGCCATTGCGAAACATTTGCCCAGCCAAGGCAAGAGAAGCCCGGACTTGTCGTAGGAATCTGTGTCGATCAAATGCGATGGGATTATTTGCAGCGGTTTTATCATCGTTTCGGGGAAAGAGGATTTCATCGGCTCGCGGAGGAGGGCTTTTCCTTTGAAAACGCTTTCATCAATTATGCGCCTTCCGTGACTGCCGCAGGGCATGCCAGTATCTACACCGGGGCAATCCCGGCCTTGCATGGTATTGCCGCTAATGACTGGATCAGTGATTCGGCCAATTTGCCCATGAATGCGGTGCGAGACTCCGCATTTATAACAGTCGGTTCGGAGACAGAAAGAGGAAGAGCGGGTCCGCTGCGACTATGGAGCAGTACTATTGGAGATGAATTAAAGCTGGCCGCCCAATTTTCCAACAAGGTTTTCAGTGTTGCCTGGAAAGACCGTGCATCCATCCTTCCCGGTGGCAGGGGAGCTAATGCTGCATTCTGGTTCGATGAGAAGGCGGGGAAATGGGTCAGCAGCAGCTATTATATGAGCGCCCTGCCTGATTGGCTGGAGAATCATAATTCGAAGTTGAATGCCGATTCTTTTTTAAATATCAATTGGAATTTGCTGAAAGCTGCCTCCGGTTATGTGAATCATCCTGAAGATGCGGCCCCTTGGGAGAAGAACTTTCCCGGTGAGGCCAAGCCTGCTTTTCCGCATGTGTTTTCCAAGGATGAAAAAGGAGGATATTCCAACCTTGGTCATTCTCCGCAGAGCCAGAAGTTGACTTTTGATCTGGCAAAACTGTTAATTGAAAAGGAGAGACTAGGGATGGGCCGCCAAACCGATATGCTTTGCCTTAGTCTGTCGGCATTGGACCTGGTAGGCCACCTTACGGGCCCCAACTCTCTGGAAGTGGAAGATCTTCTTTTGAGGCTTGATGAGGAACTATCTATTTTCATGCGATTCCTTGACAAACGAGTCGGCAAGGATAATTATCTTTT
>Ga0315906_10000416_pt1 | contig 68394 bp, 55 predicted proteins | sample LakEriMetagenome_4_FD_203526 | JGI IMG/M metagenome (GOLD analysis project Ga0315906, IMG submission 203526) | Freshwater fungal communities from buoy surface, Lake Erie, Ohio, United States - Buoy 2 MA122 | ecosystem: Environmental > Aquatic > Freshwater > Lake > Lake biofilm | place: USA... | reverse complement strand
GGCACTGCCAATCCCGGGCCATACATTATCCAAATGTATGACAGCAAGGGAGCCCGTGTATTGACACAAACAATGACCTCCAATAGAGGAACAGTATACACTTCTGCATTCAGTGCCGGCATTTACATAGTTACCCTTTGGGGTAATGATGGCGAACTTATTGAAAGCGAAAGGATATTCATCAGACATTGATCAGCCCATTGAAATCATAATAATTCAGAAGGGGAGTTTCACTCCCCTTTTTTTATGTTTTTACTTTTAGGTTTTACATTACCCGGATCGATAGCAATCAGGAAAAAAGTAATGGCATAAATGTATTTCCCCAGGCACTAAAAAAGCCGGTCAGAAAACCGGCTTGATCAATAATATTTTGAATTCCTATCTGATCTTATGAATATAGTCATTGCTGAGGAACTGCTTGCGGATATCATTCAGGTCCCGCTCAATGCTCGCGTCTATCAATACGTCTCCGATTTCGAGCTTGAATCCTCCGATCATGTCAGCGTCAACGGAAGTCTCCATCTCAATCTGGGTGATTCCTGTATTTTTTCTGACCTTTTCAACAATCACCTGCTTGATCTCATCACTGGTCGGCGTCGCAGTAGTCAATTTGATCCTATGAATACCCTTGATTTCATTGTATTGCCCGATGAACGCTTCCGCTATTTCAGGCAGTGCATTTTCCCTGGTTTTACGAATCAGTAATTTGATAAAAAGGTCTGTGATTCTCGAAACGCGTCCGGTAGTGACAGACTCAATCAGCTTTTCTTTCTTATCCGAAGTGAAAATGGGGCTTTTCAGTATGCTCACAAAATCAGGATTGCTGTTGCAAACAGAACGAATGAACTTCATATCCGCATAGACGGACTCCAGTTCATTTTGCTCCACCGCCAGTCCAACGATACTCTTGGCATATCTTCCTGCCAGCCTGGGATTGTTCATAAAAAATTAGTTAAGCCTGATTTCTTCAGAAAGTTGTTTCACATAATTCTCCTGGTCTGCCTTGTTCTGCAATTCACGACGCAGGACTTTCTCGCTCACTTCGATCACCAGATTACCCACCTGGTTCTTGAGGTCGACGATGGCAGCCATTTTCTTATTATTGATTTCCATCTCAGCCTCAGCCAGCAATTTAGCCTTAAGGCTTCCTGCTTCTTCCTTGGCGTCCTGGATCATCTTTTCTCTCGTTTCCTTGGCCTCCTTTATCATGGCAGCTCTTTCTTCGCGGGCTTGCATTAACAAAGCTTCGTTCTCTGATTTCATCTGCGCCATTTCCGCTTTCACCTTTTCTGCGGTGGACAGACTGTCAGCGATACTTTGCTCACGACTCTTAAGACCTTTGATGATTCCGGGCCAGGCAAATTTGGCAAGAATGAAAAAAGCGATCAGGAACGCTACCAGGTTCCAAATCAATAGTCCGAATTCGGGAATGAGAAGTTTCATATTTCCTAATTGTTGAGATGAATAAAACCTTGAAAGAAAAATACTGCATCCTCCGCCCTTTGCTTTGGATGCAGTAAGTGACTGTAGGTACTACTTGAATACCGCGAGAAGACCTGCCACAGCAGCAAGCAGGGCAACACCTTCTACCAGGGCGGCAGCAAGAATCATGGTACCACGGATGTCATTGGTGGCTTCCGGCTGACGGGCAATGGATTCCACTGCACCTTTACCGATCAAACCCACACCGATACCTGCACCGATAGCAGCTAAACCTGCACCCAGCGCACCACCCATGTGAGAAAAGCCAGTCTGAACTTCCAGTAAAATGTTCAAGAGAGTCATGGTTTTGGTTTTATGATTAACAAAAAGTTATTTCAGTTTATCAATGATGGGCATCATCATGACCGCCTTCAAAGGCCTGCCCGATAAATACCGCAGAAAGATTGGTGAAAATAAACGCCTGAATGAACGCTACCAGCACTTCGAGCAGATATATGAATACCGCAAGCAATACAAATAATGGTGAGGTACCCCAGCCTAATGCCACTTTCATGGCCGCCATGATGAAAATCAAAGAGATGAAACTCAGAATGATAATATGCCCTGCAAGCATATTGGCAAACAACCTAATGATCAGCGCGAATGGCTTGGTGAAAATTCCAAGAATCTCAACAGGTACGAGTATCGGCTTGACCCACATAGGCACCGGAGGATTGAAGATATGTCCCCAGAAATGCTTATTGGTACTGAAAAGGATCACTATAAAGGAAATGATTCCCAACAGGAAGGTGAAGGCGATATTTCCCGAAACATTCGCTGATCCCGGAATTAATCCAAAAAGATTGTTTATCAGGATAAAAAAGAAAATAGTCAACAGGAAGGGAAGATAACGCTCATACTTATTTCCGAGATTAGGTTTGGCTACATCATCACGAACAAAGGTGATGACTGACTCCAATGCATTTTGAAAGCCCTTGGGAGCAGTGGCCACCCCACTACCCTTCTTATAGGATTTTGACGAAGAGAGGACCAATACCAGCAATATGATCAGTGCCAGAATTACCTGAGTGGCATTCTTGGTTAAAGAAAGATCATAAATTTTAATGTTCCTGTCAGGATTTCCGGACGCATCAGTAGCATAGATTTTTCCGGCCTCGTAAAGGGGCTGTCCTTTTGCATCCTTTTGTGATGCCAATCCACTGTGCTCAAGATAATCCTCCGACATCATCCTGTATCCGGCATGCGCATCATGACCATGATGAAAAGCGGAAGACATGAACATATCGATTCCCTTTCCGGGTTGATAAATAATGATAGGCAAAGGGAGACTGATGTGATGAGACTGATGCGGATTATGCTCATCAGGGATGGACAGGAAATGGAACTCGTGCGCATCAGAAACGTGGTCGATGATGATCTTTCCGGCATCCAGCTTGGCCGGTTGCTCATTATGCTGCCCCTCCGCATGCTCCTGGGCGAGTAAAGTCTTGCCGGAGAACAACAAAAAGAGGCTGAAAATCAATGCAGATAACGATCTGAAGCGAATTATTGCCATGCCTGTCTTCAAATTTGCGGCAAAGATAAGGGTACGCAGCCTGAATTGCTAAAAATTCGGAATGCAATTAGTCGAATTGAAGAGAGTGAAGGCGACTATAAAGGCCATTTTGGCTGAGCAATTGCTCATGTGTACCCTGTTCCCTGATTTCACCCTTGTCCAAAACAATAATACGATCTGCTTTTCGAATGGTGGAAAGCCGGTGAGCAATAATGATGGAAGTTCTGCCGGCAATCAGTTTTTCAATTGCCTTTTGTATAAGTAACTCACTTTCAGTGTCAATGGAGGAAGTTGCCTCGTCCAGCACCAAAATGGCAGGGTTATATAACAAGGTGCGGGCAAATGAAATCAGCTGCCTCTGTCCCATAGAAAGCGTCATACCCCTTTCCTTCACCTCAAAATCATATCCACCCGGTAAATTCATTATAAATTCATGAATATCAATAAGTTGACAGGCTTCTTTGACCTTTTCGAAAGGAATATCGGGATTTCGTAATGTGAGATTATCCCTGATGGATCCGCTAAACAGAAAGACGTCCTGAAGTACTGTTCCAATGAAACTCCTCAATACAGCGAGGGGATACTCACGAATACTCCGGCCATCCAGCAAAATTTCTCCTTTTTGCGGTTGATACATCCTGCTGATCAGGGCGGTAAGAGAGGTTTTTCCGCTGCCGGTATGACCGACAATGGCCAGAGTTTCGCCCTGTCGGATATGAAGATTAAGGTTCTTAAGCACGTCTTTTTCTTCGTTGTAAGAAAAAAAGACATGATTAAAAGCAATCTCGCCTTTTATTTCTTCGGGCCTGAATATTCCCTCATCCTTTGTTACATCCTCATTATCCAACACCTTGAATACCCGCTCACTGGCAATCATTCCCATTTGTAAGACATTGAACTTGTCAGCCAAAATCCTGAGCGGACGAAAAAGCAGGTTAAGGCAGAGTATGAAAGAGGTTACAAGACCTGTTACTTCTCCCGCCTTCTCGGAGGGCAGATCAAGGGCATGATGTGCAGACCACCAAACCAGCAGGGCGACGGAAAGGGCGGAAACCAGTTCCACCACGGGAAAAAAAACAGAATAGGCGAAAATGGCCTTGATGTTCGCATTCCTGTGGTCGCTGTTTATCTTCCTGAATTTTTGCTGCTCTTGCTCCTCGGCGGCAAATGCCTGTACCAAAGACATACCCGTGATATGTTCCTGGACAAAAGCATTCAGCGCTGACACTGCGTTTCTGACTTTGATGAAAGACCGATTGACGCTCTCTTTGAAAAAATAAGTGGCGATGATCAAGATGGGGAAAGGGACCAGACAAACCAACGAAATCTGCCAGTCTGACCAGAACATATAGGTCAGAACAGAAAGTATTGTCAGCAAATCGGCCAGTATGGGTATGAGTCCGTCGCTGAAAATATCATTGATTGATTCGATGTCATTGATGGTTCTGGTGGTGAGTGTACCAATGGGCGTTTTGTCAAATTGGGTCAAATTCAGACCGAGTACCTTCCGATAGGTTTTTTGACGGATGTCCCTGATGACCGATTGGCCTAAACCGGATGAAAGCAGGGAAAAATAAAACTTGATAAAGCTTTCTGAGGCCAGCAAAAAAATCTGCAAAATGGTGATTTCAATAAGAAACCCGCCGGGTCCGTCTAATAATCTTCCCGGAAATTTGTCCTGCAATCCCTCACTGATAGAAATCTGTATCAGCAGAGGACGCACCGGTGTAAGTAGCGCCGTAAGAATGGCAAGGAAGATTGCCATATAAAACTTACCTCGATAAGGAGAGGCGAAACCGAGAATCCTTTTCAGCAATTGCAGATCAAAAATCTTCTTTCTCGCCCTGGCATCTGTCATGATGCAAAAGTAATTCTCATGGAATGGATTCCATCAACTTATTATAAGACTTGATGAAAATTGCCCCTAGATTCTTGTATGGCGGAACATAGTGCTGCCAGCTTTCCTTTAGCTCCTTTGAAGATTCTTTTGAAAAAGTCTGATGAAGGCTCAACCACATGACTCTCCAGTCAATCGGCTTTCCGGACAGAAAGGATTGATTCAGATAATTGATGATAGGACGATTGATTTCTCCCGTTCCGATTTCCTTGGTTGAAATAATGTGCGCGTCAGGAGATACATCAAGGATTTCGTGAAGATTTTTATACCCTCCGCAAGATCCGATGACCACGATAACCGCATTTACCGGCATACGGCTGATGGTGCCCGGTAACCAGTAACTGTGGCCCCGATGCACAACCACTGAAGGATGTAGTTCGTTTTCCTCAAGATACTCACCCAGATGTATTTGTGCACTGTCATCCATATTCGCATCATAATCCAGAGGTTTATTGGCAAAGATCCAAACCTTCCCTTTTAGCGATTTGATTTCAACCCACTCGGGCTTATGCAGAATGCTCCACTCCTTCGAAGAGAACGAGTTGAGAAAAACAGGGAAAATCTTATTGCCATCCTCATCCCCATAGAAAAATACCTGCTGCACAATCCTGCCACTGTCATCCTGCAATTCTTTCGCATTTACCGTAGTCACGGAAGGTATTCCCAGCTTTTCATTCAGGTCGATTCCGCTGGTAGAATCAAGTGAATGGAAAATGGTATTCAACAAATCATAGATGACCTCCCCTCGTTTGTTACTTTCCGAGATAGACTTGTCCCTGAATTGCTGAACCTGTCGCAAGATGTTCTGCTGAAGCTTCAAATCGGTAATGCTGCCAAAAGCGTCCGCCACATCCACTGCATCCTCCAGATTCCCTCCTTTATCCAGATTCGCCACAAAAGCCTTCATCAGCACTTCCGATTTTTCTTTCGGCATGGTTTTCAGAAAAGTATCGAGTCTGTTATAACCGGCTGCCATCTTGATGAACTTCCTGAAATAATCGAAATGAACCTGTTGCAACAGGGAGTCGCCACGAGGATTGGCTCCCATTTTTTGAAGCATCCTGTTGAAACTGTGTTTGAAACTGGAAGTATAGATGTCATTCTCCCCCATCACAATTAGATAATAGATCTCAGTTGCCGATAGTTTTTCGATGGAGGCTAGCCGGATGTCAAGGTCAGGCTCGTTGTGCAACTCATTGATGGGACTGATGAAGTGCTGAATGGATTTACTACGCAACATCTCCCTGATACCATTAGGTCCGAGCATCGCTACGGGTGTATCTAGCAGCGGGGGCGCCATACGGCGATAGTAGTCGATATTGGTTTGAACAAGCAGTTTGAAATAACCTATGGTATCATGATCCGCCTCCCCGTCACCAACCAGTTTGTGCAGCTGCTCGATTTCCTTACGTCCGGTGATCAGGTCGTCCATGAAAGGATAGTAAAAAAGACCGTTGGGCATCTGGCTGATATCCGCTATCCTGCTGATCAGGGGATCCCGGTTGCGATGAATCAGTCTGCCAATCACCGAATTCCTGGACTGGGCGTAAGAATAAAGCAGAACCGGGTTTCTCGTGCCATATACGACAATAAGGCTGTCAGCAAAGGGATATTCAGCGAAAGGTTCGATGGTGCTGATAATCTTATCGGGAAACAGTCCGCAATATTTGATATAGGTAATGTTCAGTAGTGACTGTATGTCGTTGTAGTCTGAAAATACATCGCAATACATACTGGCAACCTGATACGGTACGGCATAGACGAAATGAGAAAGGTTTTCCTGCCTGATATTGGCCCTTATCATTCCTTCCAGGTCGGAGATGATAGCAGGCAACCGCGATACCGGAATTTCGCGTGATCTGCAAAGGATCCTGAAACGCTGAAGCATTTCCTCCACATATCGCAGGTATCTTATTTTTTCGTTGCTGGAAGGCAACGCCTCCTCCTTTTCAATCGCCAATTGAATGAGATCAACCTGCCTGAAAAGGGCATCAGAAGCCTGCAGCACTACTTCCTCCTCACCTGACAGACGGATAATTCCGTCCGCATTGCCATCCAGCTTGTCAATTTGCCGCTGCTCGTCATCAATCCTGTCATGAAAAAGCTGACGCGAGAGAGGAATCCTGGCCTTGATGGTATCATTGGCCAGCAAGTTTGAAAAAGTGGTCAGCAAAATAAATATGATCAATAGAAATCTCATCCGGCGTTAAAATTAATCGGTCTGCAGCGAAACCAAAGGATTGTCGGTTTTACCATACTAAGCTGTTGTCAGTTCTTAACAATTTAATAATATTAACGCGGCAAAGCAAGTTAAAAGGCTGAAGCCAAAAAGTTAAATTTGCAATAAGCAAAGCTTATGGCGGCAACAAAGAAAATACTCATTGCGGATGATGAACCGGATATCCTTGAAATTCTCCGATTCAATCTGGAAAATGAAGGATACGAGGTGACTGTTGCCAAAAACGGTGAAGAGGCGATCAGCAAATGCATGCAAGCCGGTCCTGATCTTGTGATTCTTGACATCATGATGCCTCTAAAAAACGGAATCGAAGTTTGTAAGGCCCTAAGAAGCCGTCCGGAATTCAGGGAAACCCATATCATTTTTCTTACTGCTCTGAATGATGAGCAGACAGAGGTGATCGGTCTCGAAACCGGAGCCGATGATTTTGTCACCAAGCCCGTGAGTCCGAAAGTACTGATCTCTAAGGTGAATGCGATATTTCGCAGGATCCCCTCCAAGGGAAGTTCTCTGATTCAGTTGGGAGACCTGGAAATTGACAGGGAGCGATTTGTAGCCAGACTCAACGGAAAAGAAATCCTGCTCGCAAGAAAGGAATTTGAATTGCTGGCGCTCCTGGCTTCAAAACCCGGAAAAGTATTTCTACGCCACGAAATCCTGAATCAGATATGGGGTACGGATGTCATTGTAGGTGACAGGACCATTGATGTGCATATCAGAAAAATCAGGCAAAAGCTTGGACTGGACTGTATCAGCACGGTCAAGGGCGTAGGATACAAGTTTGAGATTTAACCTACCTTTATCCAACTTCCATTCGTATGGTTCCGCAAAAGAATCTCACTTCAAATGAAATAGCGGCCCTGACTTCGCTTTTGTTGGGCTTGTTGACAAGCCTTGGCTCTCTGCTGCTGAAACCGTCTATCCTAACCGCCATTATCTGCTTCCTGCTGGTATTCACCACTTCATTCCTGTTGATCCGGCAATTTCTACAACGATTCATCGATAGAAAAATAAAGCTGATATACAAACTCATTTCCAGTACCAAGGCCGGTAAGAAAGAGGAATTCTATCTGAAAAATCTCCTGCCGAAAAAATCAATGGAAGAACTGGAAAGCGATGTGGAAAACTGGGCCGGGCAATATGGAAGCGAGCTTGAGTTACTGAAGAAAAATGAGGAATACAGAAGGGAGTTCCTGCAAAATCTGAGCCATGAACTCAAGACTCCCATCTTCTCTGTTCAGGGATACATTGACACGCTGCTGGGCGGAGCATTGCATAATGAAGCCGTCAATATGAAGTTCCTTGAAAATGCGGCAAGAAATGTGGACAGGCTAGTGAGACTGGTGGACGATCTCGATGAAATTTCAAAATTGGAGAGCGGTGAACTGAAACTGAATTACCAGAATTTCATCATTCAGGACCTCATCGTGGAGTTATTTGAGGACTTGTCATTGAAGGCAAACGAAAAGAAAATCTGCTGCCAGATAAAGAAAGGCTGCGAAGCTCCCATTACCGTACACGCGGATAAGGAAAAAATAAGACAAGTACTCGCCAACATCGTTTTAAATTCCATCAAATACGGCAAGAGCGAAGGCCTGATCGAGGCAGGCATTTACAATGTGGATGGTCAAAATATGCTGATTGAGATCAGCGACAACGGAGAAGGAATCGCCGAGGAACATCTGCCCAGGATTTTTGAACGGTTTTACAGGACAGATTCCTCGCGCAGCAGAAGAGAAGGAGGAAGCGGACTCGGACTTTCTATCTGCAAGCATATCATTGAAGCGCATCAGCAGTCCATTCATGTTAGAAGCAAGCTTCAGGTGGGAACCACTTTCGGGTTCACCCTGAAAAAAAAATGATCATCAATTGAATGATGATCATGATGATGAATTAATGATATTTTATTACTTTCCGCTGTAAATAATCAGAGTTGAAAGCTTTTCTCGGTAACTGAACCTCTGCAATCAATTGGCATTTATGAAGTGGATTTTCTGAACCAATTTTTCAATTTTCCTGTTATCCTGAGTGACCCGACGAACTTACCTGCATTGGAAATAAAATGATGAAACCTACCTGTCGATTGCATGGCTTTTTCATCTTTCTTAATGATCTTTAGTTCAACCCTTCTGTTCAACCTCCGACCTTCGTCTGTATTGTTACTGGTAACAGGTTGCGACTCGCCATATCCCTTGGCTATCACCCTGCTTCGATCAATTCCTTTATGGAAAAGATATTCCGCCGCAGCCGTGGCTCTATCATTGGAGAGTGAGATATTATAAGCCGGGCTTCCTACATTATCCGTATGAGCAGATAATTCAATGCTTATATAAGGGTAGGCCTTCATCAGCCTTACTGCCTTATCGAGCTCCTTGAAAGAAATCGCCTTGAGAATATCCTTATTGAATTCAAACAAAATATTATTCAATCTGATTACCATACCTACTTCAGGATTCAGATTTTTAAGGCTGTCAATACTTTTAATGACCGATGGGTCGATATCCGAATCTATTTCAGGCACAACTATTGGGTTTCGAAACTCCTTTATAACGGTATCCTCTTTTTTCTGCTCCTCCACTTCCGGAACTTTTATATCAGGGAACAAATAAATATCCCGGTGAACCTCCAGAAATATGTTCTCCTTGGTCAAATCCATTGTATCTGAAACCGGGAGAAAGCCCTCTGCTGAAGCCGAAATCCTATGAGCGCTGCCAATCGGTAAAACAATCTTGTAACTGCCGGTGCCGGGAGTAGTATTTACCTTTCCTTCGTTTTTCTGTGAAGGAATCATATCGTAACTAAGCACTAAGTCCAGAGGTTCTTTAGTATAGGCATTGTAAACATTTCCGTAAATGATGGCAACCGGTTGCGGCCTGTCAGTGGAGTCTAGTTTCACTGTAGCAATATCCGTTCCCCCCTTTGCATTTTGAGTGGTAGCAATAAATGCTTTTTCACCACTTGCGTCGATAGTGAAGTAAGCATCCCATTTGGAGGTGTTGACATAATTCACATTCTTGGGCTCGGTCCATAGTTTCCAGCTTTCATCAATCCTTTTGGACACCCAAATATCATGCCCGCCCTTACCACCGGGACGGTCGCTGGAAAAGTACAAGGTCACCCCGTCAGGCGCCAGATAAGGACTGATTTCATTATAATCGGGAGAATTGATTGGAGCAGGTAATTTCAGCGGCTGGCTCCAGGAATTATCCTCTTCCAAAAAACTCACGTAAATATCATTGATGAAACTGTTTTTCTCTTCGGAGAAATAGAAAAACATGGTTCTTTCATTTGCGGAAAGATTGGCGCCGGAAAACTCATCCACTGCCATTTTCTCATAATTCTTGATCTTCAGGCGCTGAGGAAGAGACCATTCCTTACCATTGAATTGAGTGATGGAAACTCCCCTGCCGACATAAATACCATTTTCAAATGCACCCCTAATCAAGAGCTTCTTGCCATCAGGAGATACCCAAAAAACGGCATTGCTTTTTTGACTGTTCAGAACTGAAGAAGCATGTTTTGCCGCCCCCCACTTCCCGTCTTTTCCTTTTTCTGAAAACCAGATGTCTTGCGACCGCTTGGTAGCCTTTGCCATGGTATTGGAAGGATGCCCCTCCACTACAAAATAAAGGGTATTACCATCAGCAGAAATGGTCGGACGAACCTCTGAATATTTTGAATTGACCAGCGAGTCCATTGGCACCAACTCTCCGGGTAACTGAGCATTCAACTGAAAGGCAGCAAGAGAGGCGGTGATTAATGTGAGCAATCTTCTTTTCATGAGCAAAGTATGAGGATGTGTTTGGGAACGGATGAATGATTACCAGAAATTTGATTTTTTGTAGAAACGCACTCCCGGAGAGGTATATCGTTTATAGCTCAGCAGCAAGGCGATTTCAGTACGCTTAGCGGAATAGGCGTTAAATCTGTCGGAATTTATAGGCAATTCATGACTTAATCGCACCGTGGCTATGCGTCCAAGATTTGCATTGAGGTAAGGCATAAGTGTTTTGAAAGAGCGGGAGTAAAGTCCGAAATTCAGGTTATAAATAGACTTAGGGTCAAGCTTTATAAGCTCCACTCCCGAATAAAAGGCGGTTTTCTGAACCCTATCTCCATTGAATACGCTACTTCTCAAATAAAGTCCTTCTTCCCAGATGATGTTACGCTGAATCATCCCGAATTTATTAAGAACTTTCAATCTCAGAAGGGAATGACCGGTTAATCTATGTCTTAATTTAGTTTCATTATCTGGCCCACCATCTGGATTAGGGACAATATAACTTTTAGGATAAAACCAGTGATACATGGCAAGTCCTATTTCGAAGCTTACCATTTCAGAGGTCATTCCAAAATAACCTCCTAAGTTAAAATCGAAATAATTATTTTTATTAACAGTATTATTTGGACGAACATATTGATGAGGATACCTGAATCCCCCTCCTCCGATTTCAGCATCAAATTTGACACCCCTGTTTTCATCCAGTTGCCCGTTGGCATAAGCAACCTGAGCGCCTACTCCGTAATAAATATTATTACCCTTGAAAAAATGTCTGGCAACCGTAGCTGAAACAAATGTTCCATGTAAGGGGGTTATCTTCCCGCCATACCTGTAAAAATTTATTCCTGCGCTCCAATATCCTTTATTCGCCGACTTATCTCCTGTTTCATCCTTAGCCTCCTGCTTTTTGTCCGACTCAGGAGCTTTTTTTCCAATGGCATAAGCTTGTTCATCACCTGAATAGCGATACTTTCCGAACTTGAAGTCAATTGAAAAATTTTGGTGTGGGATATTGACATTAATACTATCCTTTGTAACGTCCTTAGCACTTGGAATACTGGAACTTTGCCAGCTAGCCAGGGAGGAAAATCTGCCCTGACCGTCAAATCTTCCGCTCAGCGCGGGATTGACATGAAGGGGTGCGGACCACAGTTGAGAGAGTCTGGCATCCTGGGACTGTACGGATAGAGCGGAGACCGACAATGCGATCATCCAAAAAATACGATTGAACATAATTACTTGTTTACACTTGCAATATTAGAAATACCCAACGGATTTGAGACCGCCGTAGTTGTTTTTATTTTAATCACTTCCTCACTGAGTTGCTCAGGAGCATATTCAGGCAGGATATCGCTGATTACCTTCCTGTAAAGCGCAGGTTCGTAAACATTCTCCAGCGACTGCAACCTCAGCAATATCACTTCCGCATCCGGGAACTCCTGCGTGCTTGCATGGCTGATCATGATTTTTTCATGATAGGTATCCTTCATCTTCTCCATCTCGGAAAACAAGTCCTCGAACATCTTCTCTCCCGGCCTCAAGCCTGTGAAACTGATTTTGATATCAGACCCGGGCATGAAACCCGCCAGCCTGATCATATTTTTTGCAAGGTCAAGAATTTTGACCGGCTTACCCATGTCAAAAACGAAAATCTCTCCTCCTACTGACATCACTGAGGCTTCAAGTACCAGCTGGCAAGCCTCCGCTATAGTCATAAAATAACGGGTCATGTCAGGATGGGTGACCGTAACCGGACCTCCCTGCTGAATCTGCTTGCGAAACAAGGGAACCACCGATCCATTAGAACCCAGCACATTGCCGAATCGGGTGACGGCAAAAAGCGTGGAATGACTTTTGTTAGCCATGGATTTGATCATCACTTCCGCCAGCCTCTTGGTAGCGCCCATCACACTGGTGGGATTCACCGCCTTATCGGATGAGATGAAAACAAAACGTTCCGCCTTGAATTCAATTGCCTTTCTTGCTACGATCTCCGTACCCAGTACATTGGTATGGATCGCCTGCCAGGGATATTGTTCCATCATGGGAACATGCTTATAGGCCGCAGCATGATAAACCATATGAGGGGAATATTTCCTGAAAATCAGATCCATCATCTCCTCATTTCGAATATCGGCGAGTATGAAACGGAATGTTTGATTGGGATACTTCGAAGTCAGCTCCTGCTCCATATCATAGAGTGCGGATTCCGAAAAGTCAACACAAATGACGGGGCTCACATGATGCTCCGCCAGTTTGCGAACAATTTCGCTTCCGATGGAGCCGGCAGCACCCGTCACCAAAGCGGATTTGCCCTTGAGGTAATTGGCGATATGCTCACCATACAGCCGGATGGGCTCGCGGTTCATCAGGTCATTGATGTCGAGCGTGGTCAGCTTGTCAAGGTTGAACTTGCTGAACATGTTGTTAATCGGCATCATTTCCTTGACACGAATATTCATGTCAAGGGTTTTTTGCAGGAAATCAGATTTTTCAGCGGGAGTAAGGGATGTTTTCGCCAGGATGATGTCTGTTATTTTATGTTTCTGGATGTAAGGCTTTAGGTCACTTCGCGCATCCATTACCTGGAAACCTCCGATGGATCTTCCGATATTATAGGAGTCATTATCCAAAAATCCGAAAAAGCGGAACTCATGCTGATAATGATTTTGGATGGATCTCTTCACAAAATCGCCCAAATCGCCGGTTCCATAAATCAACAGGTGTTTGGCGGCACCGGTCTTTCTGTTCTTCCTGTAATGATAATAAAGGAAGCTGATGCTGAGTCGGCTGACGATGATGAAAAAGGCTGTGATGAAAAAGCTGAGCAGGAAAATGCCCGAACTGATCTGATGTTTGGCATTGAGCAAATTCCCCGCGAGGTAGCTTTCCGCATGAACCAGCAGATTGATGCCCAGGAGGGAGAGATAATCAAAGCTGTTGAAAAACCTGATCATTTTCCTGTTGATACGAAATGCAAACCAGCATATCAGAGCGAAGGCAAGATGAATAGCCATTCTGATTAAAAAAGCCTCCATTGGAACTTCCTGAATAGCCAGTATGCGGTAATAGGATAGGAATGCCAAGCCAAGTCCCACCAGCATGAGCAACATATCGCCCACTAACACCAGTTGGTGCGGTCTTATCGGTATCTTCCTAACGAACTTCATTTGTCAATTTGACTATCAAATCTATTACATGATCCTGCTGGGCTTCCGTGAGGTTGGATCCGCTGGGTAAACACAAACCCCGTTGAAACAAATCATCGGAAACGCCATTCAAATATCGCTGGTACGTATCAAAAACGGGCTGTTGGTGCAGCGGTTTCCATAAATGTCTTGACTCCACATTTTCAGCCTCCAGACCCTCTCTTATTCTTTCATTCATATCGATTCCCCAAACTCCTGAATCAAAAAGCATGGTTGTCAGCCAACGATTGCTGAACAGGCCCTCAGGTTCCTTGGGAAATCTAACGCCCCGAATACTACCCAAACAGGTACTATATTTTTCAAAAATCTGCCTTCTTTTTTCAACTCTACTACCTAAAACTTCCAGTTGCCCTCTTCCGATGGCTGCCAGCACGTTACTCATCCGGTAATTATAGCCCACTTCCTTGTGTAAATAATAAGGAACCGGCTCCCGGGACTGGGTAGCATAAAATCGCGCCTTGCTGATGAGATTCTCATCATTACTGCAAAGCGCTCCTCCTCCACTGGTAGTGATGATCTTATTACCATTGAAACTCAAAATGGAGAGATCACCCATGCTGCCGCAGGGCTTGTCATGGTATCGACTCCCGAGCGCTTCGGCGGCATCCTCTATCACCGGAATAGAATACTGTCCGGCAACGGCAAGTATCTTGTCCATATTGGCCGGCATCCCGTAAAGATGCACTACAATGATGGCGGCAGGTCGCTTACCCTTGCCAATCAGATCCCTGATCGCCTGCTCCAGCAATTCAGGATCCATATTCCAGGTTTCAGGTTCACTGTCAATGAAAACAGGAACCGCCTTCTGATAAAGAATGGGAAATGCGGAAGCAGCAAAGGTGAAACTTTGACAAAGAACAACATCATTTTCACGAATGCCGGATATTTCCAAAGCCAGATGGAGTGCCGCAGTACCACTGTTCAATACCGCGGTGGATTTGACTCCCAGCAGAGCCGAGAGCTCCTCTTCAAACCGATCTACCTGAGGACCAAGAGGTGCTATCCAGTTGGTTGCAAATGCCTCTGCCACATATTCTTTTTCCTTCTCTCCTATGTGAGGCGAAGAAAGCCAGATTTTTTCCACAATCTCAATTAATGATTCTAAATACGACGGTTAAGTATAAGCCCTTCCGTATGGAAAGCAATTTGACCTCTAACGTAAAGTTAAATTTTTATTAGATATGATTCTGATATATTGACCAGTTAATGAGGAATTAATATCATTTAATGAATTATATATAATATATATTTATATTCGCTTGATAATCTTTGCCGGAACGCCTACTGCTGTACAATTTGAAGGTAAATCACGGGTCACAACAGCCCCCGCACCAATGATGGTTTCTGCACCGATTCGTATGCGATTGATAATACTCGCTCCCGTCCCGGCATAAACACATTCACCGGTAATCACCTCGCCCGAAATATTGACTGTGGGCATGAAGGAAGAGTAATCACCAATTTCAGCATCATGACCAACAGTACAGTTGAGATTGAGAATGACATGCCTGCCTATTTTTATGTCAACAGTAAGAATATTACCCGCACAAATTATACAACCGCCGCCTAACTCCACCGAAGTTCCCATTCTTACTGAAGGATGAATCAGAACAGGAAAATAAAGAAAAGGATTATCGACACCTGAAATAACATTGCGCTTCACGATGGGATTACCGATGGCAAATACGATGGCAAGCTCCTCCTTCCATTGATTCAATTCGTGTTGGCCTCCCAAAAAAAGTGAAGCATCTATTTTACTGACATGGGTAAAGTCGTCGTCAAAATATCCTATGAAATCCCATTGGGGAGAGGTCTTGTTTAACTCGTCAATCAACCATTTTACCTCCCTTCCGAAACCGCCTGCTCCGAATATGGCTATCTTTTTCATATCACTAGTTTTTTCCGGTAAATCGTTCCACAGTGGCCTTGCCTTCCTGAGATATTCCCTTGGCTTTGAAAATATAGGCTACCGTAAGAAAAATAATTTTAAGGTCCAGCAGCAAAGAAATATGATTCACATAGTAAAGATCAAGCTTGAATTTTTCCGTCCATGATATCGCATTTCGTCCGTTCACCTGTGCCCAGCCGGATATGCCAGGTCTCACGAGATGCCGCTTTTTCTGTTCCTCATCATACAGACTCAGATAATCGGTAATCAGTGGCCTGGGACCAATGAGGCTCATTTCTCCCTTCAGTACATTCCATAATTGAGGTAATTCATCAAGTGATGTCTTTCGGATGAATCTTCCGGCTGCTGTCATACGCTTTTCATCAGGAAGCAGATTACCATTCGCATCAATTTCGTTGGTCATAGTCCTGAACTTGATCAGCATGAAGCGCCGTCCCTGTAAACCCGCCCGCAACTGCCTGAACAAAACAGGTCTGTGACCGGTAATATAAAGCACAACAAATGTGATTAGCATCATCGGTACTGCCGGAATGAGCAAGAACAAAGCCATCACAATATCAAAAACCCTCTTGATGGAGCGACTGTAAAGACTATGCATGTGTCGGTAACGGAAGTTTCTTTTTTCTCAATTGCTTCTTATACTCTTCAAGAATCTGATTTTGCACGGTTCTACGCGAATATCGGGATTGTATTTTGTCGCGGGCCCTTTCCGCATATTGTTCACGCAAATATTCATTCTTTCTGATAAACAACATCGCTCTCGTAAGTGCGGAGGTATTCTTCGGCTGAACCAACAATCCGTTCACGCGATCCTCCACTATTTCATTACAACCATTGATATCCGATAGCAGCAACATGGTACCCATCAAAGCGGCCTGCATCGGCACATTGGGAAAGCCCTCCCGGTAGCTGGGAAATACCAGCGCCTGGGAAGCGAGCAGAAACGGACGGATATCCTCCCTGAAACCCCAGCAGTGAATACCTTCCGCAGATGTCAACATAGCCCGGTCAGCTTCGCTTAGCGGATCCAGACCCGGCTCCTCTTCACCCAGTATCCACAACTGATCACCCCTGAATTGCTCCCTGATACTCTTAAAACTTTGCAGCAATTCCGAAACTCCCTTGTCCCTGACCACTCGTCCGATGAAAATCCAAACCCAATCATCCTTCTGTATCATGGTCTGCTCTCTTAAACGAAGTGCTTCCTCCCTGATCGAATCCGTGCACCGGAAGAATTCATCATCCACCCCATTGCTGGACCCGGCACCGATCACATCCAGTTTGCGGGAAGCTATTTTTTCATTCAGCATAAAACGCTTCAAAGCGAAAGAATTGGGATAGACTCCTGTGGATGCCATGGCTGTCAGCTTTTCGATCATACGAAGCAATTGCCTTAATAAACCCTTTTTCTCCATCCAGGGTAGCCCTGCCACGGTGTGCATCCTTAGCGGCACACCCGAAAGTCTTGCAGCCCACATGCCCAGTAAACCCGCTTTCGGTGTATGAGTATGCACTATATCAGGCCTTATTTTCCTGAAAATCCGAATCAATTGAAAAAGGCAAATAAGATCTTGAAATGGTGTTATTCTTCGTGTAAACGGTACCGTTATCAATTCTGCCCCCTCTTGTTGTTCCAGCAGGTTCTTATCTTGACTGTCGCTGCTGATCATCTTCACATCGAAACCGTGCTCACGCATGAATTGGATTTGCCCCTTCAGCAAAACCCTCATGGATAGCGGGATGGTGGTGACTCTCACCAGAATAGGACTGCGCTGCATTGGTTAAAAGGTACGGTTGAGCAGGTGGCCGGTAAGCTCTCCCATATTCAGGCTGAGCATACCATATCGCTTGTTTAATTTCCTGAAATGCTGAAGAATTTGTTCAAGTTCTTTCATGCATTCGGCGGGTTGATTACCGAAGTTATGAGGATGCCACCATAAATGATAATAGGCGCCTGTCTTTGCAGCTTCTGTCATCTCGTTCAGGATTCGCCTGAGCTTGAAGCGGTTTTGCATCTTATATTTCGGCTGCCAGGGACGGTAAAGCCTGCTGGCGGGTAATTGCAGCGGCAGGATGCCGGTATCTATATCTTTCAGAAAAACAGGACGTATGGGCTGTATGGGGAGATAGGCATCGCCGGCCCTGAAAAATTTCTTCCAGAAACCTGAGCCTGTTGCCGGTTTCCAATACCAAATGGCAGGACTTGATCGTACCGCCGTAATGCCGGTTTCCTTGCATATGGCAAGATATTCCGCATTGAATTGATTTCGTGGAAATACAAGAGATTTTAATGCTATCCCCTGCTCCCTCGCCAACCTGATAGCTGTTTCCAAATCCAAACGGAATTGTGAAGCCGTTTGACCGGGCTCCAGACAATAATAATGGGAATACGTATGGGTACCGATTTCCTGGTGGGGCGTCTCCTTTAACTTATTGATCAAATGAGGCGCGAAATGGTAAGGATCCTCCAGTGAATAAAAACCATTTCGGGATATCCACTCATAAGAGGAAACCTCAGGATTGTCATATGCCGGTACTTGAGCAGGCTTGTTTTTCTGCCATTCGTCCTGATTACGATTGTACAGCATGCCCACTGCCGCCCAGGTGACATGGATATCCTCGGAAGCGAACAGATGCAACTTCTGCGGTATCACGTTGCGCGTATTCTGAAAATACAGCTGATCCTGCTCCAGCAACCCGCGGGATTCAAAGCAGCCCCAGTGCAATTCAAAATCGAGGGATATGACAAAAACCGAAGGGAAATGTTGGCTCATACTCTTTGCGGCCTGAAAAGGGCGGTCATTCTTGGCGCATATGCGTTACTGTAAGTCATCGCCTTGCAGAAGATGATAAAAAAGAAGGGCATCATCTGGGCTTTTTGTCTCATGGCGATGCCGAGATTTCCTGATACCTGCGCCAGGATGATCGAACCCAGCAGGAAGAAAATCAGGCATATCCTGAACCAACCGTTGAAAAAGCGGAAGTTGAGCAGACCTTCACGGAAAAACATAAAGAACATGTATAGATAGATGGCGTTTTCAAAAGAAGCAAAAAGCCCTACCAAACTCAATCCATCAAAAAACAATGGACGGAACCAGAAGGTGAACATTTTCATGAAGAAGTTATAGTTCTGCAGGTCCACACCGGTATCCGCCTTTCCCAATTCCGATACCCGGTGAGCAAGTACGTCCGACCCCATGATATTCATGCTTTCCACCTCCGCGAATTCCACCACTACATCACCCAGAGATAAGAACATGACTCCTGCCAGGGCGAAAATCAACCATCGTAAATACCATTTGATACCACTGGTAGTGATCAATACACCTAACATGATACTGGTGACCATCGCGAAAAAGATATGCGGTCTCACCATGTAAATGAAAAAACTTCCAAGAATCAAGGGGAAAATTCTCTTGTTGAATCTGCTCAGTCCGAAGGCAAATAATCCGAGGCCGAACAGGATGGTACTTCCTTTGCCTAAGGAAGAGGTCCAATAGTGGAGATTGGGGAGTAAAAACACCAGTTCCACGAAGGAAAATCCGAAAAGTGATTTCTTCAGCTGGACATTTTCCCTGGTGGTGATGTAAAAAAGTAAAACGGCCAGAAAACCGAAAAAAGAAAATATCAGCATGGCCGAATAATAGGATAAACCCAATATTCCAACTGAAATGTACGCGATGAAACTAATGAATTTGGTTCCGGTCTCAAACAGATTGAACCATTCCATGGTCTCTTTAGCTGTGTTATAATAGGCGACTGAATCACTGGCGGACATGGCCGCGGTCACAATATAAGCCAGCGTCATCACGAAATGTACTCCAAAAAGAATCCATAAATATCGCACAGAGTCAATCTTATAATGCTGACTGACATAATTGATGATGAAGTTGGCGGCTACCGCTATTAATATGATGGAAAGAATGACGTCCATGATCAGAATAATTCAAGAGAGCCTATGGAAGGCCTCCACGAATTGAAGTTATCGAATTCCTCTAAATTTTCCATTGACAAAGGCCGGATAGTCACGACAGGACCCTTTCGGAAGGGCCCCAGCAGTGACGCGGCAGGCTTACCCTTTCTCCCCAGAAAGGGGGAAGGTGCCGAGGTAACCAATACCGGACGAATCATACTGATTATTTGCCTGTAGGCGGAGTGAAAACCCTTTTCATTACTCTTGCCGGGATAAACCCAGCTCTCGCAAATCCTGAGCTCCACAAAACCCTTCAATGGCTTTAATCTGAAAATGATACCAAAACGATCGGGATCCCCCATCATACCATATGTGGCAACAGGACATGTCAAATAACGCCAACGTATAAACGAATAATTCAACGGCGTATGATACCAGGGTACATCCTGGTCATACTCCCAGTTTTTAGGAAATAGGGCAAGACATTGATCCATATCAAAATCCTCAGGTATTCTGATTCCGCTTCCCTTGCCTGCCCTTTTGGGAAAAAAGCTGCCCGGCCCTGCGAAAAATGGCATTCTTCCGGCCTCGCGCCATCCCATTTTCAGATACCCCTGCTTACTGATGGGATTAGGAGTGTTGAACACCATGGCAACTCCTTTCTCCTTGCATATTTCAGCGGCACGCAACGTCAGATTCCTGAATATTCCCTTCCCCTGATAATCTTTCGCTGTAGCTGTATCCACCGCCCTTACCGCACGGATAGCCGACTCTTTTTTCTCCCAGCGCCAGTACATGAAAGTTCTCAGACCCACTATCTTATCATTATGAATAGCCAGCAATATCTCAGAGCTGCCGAAAGGATTATGCAAATGCTTCCATTTGAAAAAATCTTCCGACTTCGGCATGAGTTCCTCACCCAGACTTGATTTCATGAGTCGAATGATTTCAGGTAAATCAGCTTCATTGCCCTCCCTGATTACGATATCGGCCTTATTGTTTTGCATCTATGAGAGTATGATACAGCTTTTCTGTCTCTTGCACCATGTTTCTGATATTGAAGGACTCCTCTACCCTCTTGCGTGATGCTCCTTTCCATTTATCCAGCAACAAGGGATCTTGGATGATCTTGACAAGTTCTTCTTCCATTTTCTGCCAGTCGGCTACCGGAAAAATAATACCATCGGTTTGATTGCGTATCACCTCCTTGATTCCTCCCGCATCGGTACAAACTGCTGCGCATCCCATGCTCATGGCCTCCAGCAATGCGATGGGGAGTCCTTCAAATTCGGAAGTCATGACGAAAATATCAATGGCAGAAAGCCAGGGATGCACATCTGTCTGCAATCCGGGAAGTATGATATCATTTGCGACTCCCGACTGACTGATATGTTCCTCTATTTCCTGCCTCAGCAGACCTTCACCTACCAGGCATGCCTTAACATTCGGCACCCGCTCCCTGACCTTACTGAATAAGGTAACCCATTCCTTCAATCGCTTCTGAGAGCGGAAAACGGCGACATTCCCCAGCAAGATAGCATCTTGCGGTATGCCATACTTCGCCCTGCATTGCCTTCCAAGTTCTTCGTTTCGTTTGAACAACTCCACATTCACACCATTCAAAATCGTTCGCACCGGAATGGAGGGTTGAATGTTCTTTTGGATGGATGATGCGACATCCTGCGAGACCGCAATAGCCAAAGTCTGTCGGTTAAAGGTCAATTTATTAAGAGTCCTTGTGATAAAATGGTATCGCTCCTGCTTATTATGCTCTGTATAGAGCACCGGAATACCAGACAACTGATGAAGCAGCCTGCCCAGGAATCCCGCCCACGGCAAATGGCAATGGATCAGATCGATATTATTATTATGTATATACTCGAGTATCTGACGATACTTCATCATGATCCTTATATTGTTTGAGGCGGAAAAGTTGGTCACAATGCCACCCTCCTTTCGAATCCCTTCCACCATCTGGTGTTTCCATGGCAGAAAATAGATATAGTGAAACTCGAATGACTCCCGGTCATGATATTTCAATGTCTCCTGCAACAACATTTCCGCGCCACCTCTTCCCAGCGACTTGATGATATGTAGCACCCTTACTTTCAATGTTTCACTTGCTTCAACACTGAATCATACAGATCAAGGAATCTTGTTGCAATCAATGTATTATCATATTCTCTCCTTACAAGGCTACGAGCATTTTTTATCATTTCACTGTTACCGCACTCGTATAATTCCAACAAAGCATTCATAAATCCTGCTTCGTCATTTCTGGCAACAAGCCTGCCCGTGACCCTGTCCTTGATCACTTCGTGTATGCCGCCCACATCATAGGCTATTACCGGTACCCCGCATTCGAATGCCTCCAGTATGACACCCGGCAATCCTTCTATCAGGCTAGGCATCACCAATGCATCACATTGTGGCAGGAGCATAAGGATATCTTTACGGCTGCCCAGGAAATTAATCTGACCGCTGATGCCCGTTTGTTCGGCTTGCTGTCGAATCGTATTCATCAGCCTTCCCTCCCCGGCCAGCCATAGTTCGGCTTCCGGATGAACCTTGAGCAATTGCTTGAAAATCCTCAGCATACCGGTATGGTTTTTTTCCGGCACAAACCCACCTATTTGTATCAACCGCAAAAATTGTCTCTTTTCAACAAGCCTGCCGTCACTATAAAGGGAACCGGTACTCACCCCGATAGGTAAGGTTGTGGATCGGTTTTTCAGAAAAGGGAACAGCCGGATGATATCTAATCTGCAGGTTTCACTGACAGATGCCACATGGTCGACGCTGCGCATCAGAAGGGAATAAATCAATTTTTTGGGAATCGTATTGATGAATTCGCTGATCTTATTGGCATTTCTGAAAACGATGACGGATCGGGAGCGGAGTAGCATCTGGGAAAAAATCACATACCTGAGTGTATCACCGGCATTTGCCTGAACAATATCATAGTCTCCCGACCGAATTATCTTTCCCAGTCTTCTGTATCCTGAAAAGTCAAACCAGCGTTTCTTCTCATTTGCTCTGAGATGAAAAGTCTTCTTACTCCAGGGCAACACATGGGGATCCTTGCCGAAAAGGACCAGCAGGTGGATCTCATGTCCCGCCTGTTGCAATTCATGTCCCAGCTGACAAGCGAACATTTCCGCACCCCTGCGTTGTTCTCTTTGTATGACCTGAAGTATCTTCAAAGTAAAGACCTGAAAAAAGTTCTTACTGTTCCAGCAACCAATCCCGAAAAGCAGCAATTCCCGCTTTCAATCCGGTGTTAGGATGATAGCCGAGCAGTTTTTGCGCTTTGGAAATGTCGGCATAGGTTGCAGGCACATCACCTGTCTGTTCAGGCAAATATTCCAATTGCAGTTTTCTCCCCAGCACCTCCTCCAAGGTAGCCAGTAGTTCATTCAAAGTGACTGACTGATGATTGCCTACATTGATGATTTCAAAATTCGTTTGATCATATTGAAGCGCTGCGATGATTCCTGCCACGATATCGGCAACGTAAGTATAATCTCTTCTTGTGGTTCCGTCTCCGAAAATCTGTATGGGCTGATTGTCCAGTATCTTTTTACTGAAAGAATGAATGGCAAGATCAGGCCGCTGCCGCGGGCCGAAAACAGTGAAAAAGCGCAAGGCCAGAAAGCGAATGCCATAAATATTGGAATATACATGCCCGATCAGTTCTGCCGCAATCTTGGTGGCAGCATAAGGGCTGATGGGCAGCAGTTGCACTTCATCTTCTTTCCAGGGAAGCCTTGGATTCACACCGTATACGCTGCTGGAAGAACCGAATACAAACTGTTTGATTCCCCTCCTTCTTGCAAACTCAAGCAGCTGCATGGTTCCCTTCACATTGACATCCTCGTATCCCATCGGATCTGCGATAGAAGGTCTCACACCCGCCTTCGCGGCAAGGTGAACGATAGCTGAATAGTCTTCCTTTAATTCTTCCTCCATTCGATGACCATCCCTGATATCCAGCTCCACCATTCTGAAAGAGGGGTGCGCCATGACGGCATGAATATTCCGCTCCTTGACAGAACGGGGATAGAATGGATCGAAGTTATCTATCACAGTCACACGGTTTCCTGACTCCAGCAAGCGTTCCACTAAATGACTTCCTATGAATCCTGCTCCTCCTGTGACTAAAATATACTGATTCATCATTTTCTATATTTTCCCTTCGACAAAAGCGCCAAGTTGCCGCTCATACTGCAGGGCTATGGTTTTGATATCATAATTTTGAAAAGCCAATTTTCGTGCCCGCTCTCCCATTTGTTTCATGTCCTCGAAATGATCAATCATGAATTCCATTTTCTCTGCAAGATCTGCGGCATCGCGCAAGCGATGCACGAGTGCGGTTTGCCCATGTTCGACAGCCTCCATATTCATGGGAATATCACTGGCTATGATGGGCACACCCGTCATCATCGCCTCCACCAAAGCTCCGCTGAACCCTTCAAAGCGCGAGGGAAACACAAAACAATGTGATTGATAGATATGCTTCCAGGCTCCGGGTACGTTACCATGCAGGGTTATTTTCCCGGAAAGTCCGTGCTCATTGATGAAACTCTCCATCTGTTTACGATAAGCTCCTTCCCCACAGATGTGAAGCCTGGACTCCGGTTTTTTTTCATGCATCATAGCAAAAGCTTCAAGCAATTCCGGATAACCTTTCTTCTCATATAGCCTGCCAATGGCGATGAAATGAAACTCTTCAGATAACGGTGCTGTCCATAAAGGAAATTGTCCGGTATCCCTTCCACGGTAGATCACCTTGATCCTTCGTTCACTGATGCCAAGATGCCCGGCATTGCTTTTTCCGATAGACTGACTATTGGAAATCCATGCATAGCAAATGAAAGCAGTGAACCTGTCCACCAGCCAGGTGATTCCATATTTGACACGACCCAATCCCCTGAAGGTATTTTTCCTTTCTTCATTATAGGGGTCATCTACAAAGGTTCCAATCAGCTTTTTCCGGCTGAGCAGACAGGCGATTCTGCTGATCAGATTGCTCCGGTAAAGGGAGGTGACTACAATATCAGGATTCTCTTCCTTCAGTATTTTTCGCATACCCCTGATTCCTTCCATCCAGTTATACTTCCCGGTCAAGTTGAGTGAAAACACCTTGCAAGGCAGAGATTGATATAAAGGGAGTAAATCCGATTTGGGATAAAAATACAGGACAGACACGCGGGTTTCAGAAGAGAAATACCTGATGATATTCGCTATGCTCTGCTCGGCTCCTCCTTGCTGCAGGGTATCTATGGTGAATAATACTTTCAATTGATTTGAATATTCGGTTTCAGTCCTTCACTTTTTGAAGGTAAGTGTCACCGGGTCGAGTGTTTTACCTCTCTTTCCCTGCAAACCATGCAGGATACCTGTCAAACGCAGTCTGATTCTTAATTGCCGGTCCGGGGCCTTCAGGGAACCGAGCAGGTATTTCAGTTGAAGTACCGTATAATGTATGAGCCTCTTGAAGGAAAAAAACTCCTTCAGGATGAGCAAATGATTACGGGAATGATAATAACCGCGCCACAGGGTGGTCCGTGAAAATTTTTGTGACCCCAGGTTCAGCCTTTTGACATGGTTATTATTGATGATTCCGACTTTGAAACCCGCCTTTCGCAAACGAAGACAATATTCATAATCTTCGCACATCATGAAGAACTCTCCGCTGACCACACCGGCCTTTCGTGCGGCAGAGGTAGAAAGGATGGCATTGTCAACAAGTATGAAATCAACATCGGAAGTATGCGTCTTCGGATAAACCGTGGTTTTGGTCCAATATCCCATTTGATATCCGGATAGTCCGAGCAAATCATAGTCTGTATTCCGCTTAAAGCTTAACAACAATGATAGCGCGTCAGGCTCGGGAAAGCTGTCATCGTCCATCAACCACATGAAATCGGGGTTTCTGTTTTCCAGCACCCATTGCATGCCGACATTCAGGCCACCGCCATAGCCCGCGTTTTCACTGTGGCATAGGATTTGTATGCGGGGATCCTGCGCTTTTCTTTTTTGCAACACCTCAAGGGTATTATCAGAGCTGTGATTGTCTACCACAACGATTTCCTGAATAGCCGCATCCTGCTGTTGCAAACAGTCCAGCGCTTTTTGCAGAATATCACTGCGGTTGAACGTGACAAGCACCACTATTACCGATGGCTCATTTCCGACAGACATCAAAAGTAGAATGGATGATTATTCATATCCTGGAAAATTGGTAAAATAAATTCCGATAAGCCCCTGCTGTTCTGGTCCAACGCTGATATTGTTTCCTGATGTCCTCAAAAAGGCGAATCCATTGTGTCAGTATGGATTCATCATGATAAGAAGCCAGTATATTATTCGCCTTCCTGACACTTTCCAATGTATCGAAATAGTTATCCCTGATATTCATGATAGCCCGAACGAGTGAATCCTCGTCCCGCACACAGTCAATCGGCACATGCAGTCTTTCCTTCAAATACAAAGCACTACTCTCCTGTCCCGCCACTACCGGCACTCCGGCGAGCAGTCCATTGATTATTTTAGAGGAAGGTTTGTTATAATTTGGTGAGGCGTCGAGATCCCTGACAGCGAGTACGCAATCAGCCTCGGAATAATCATTCCACAGGCGATCATCTGTAACAAGGAGTAAATCCAAATCCATGTCTTTCAATCGAGCGGTGAAATTTCCTTTCAAGAGTGACTGAGGAAAATTTTTTTTCAGACCCATGAAAACAATATTCTTAAAAACCGATCCCCGATCAGATTTTCTTGGAATAATATCATCCTGATTCCAATGAGGAATGAAAGCGTTTCGCGTAAATGGAAACATATGATCCTCTGCAAAAGCACGTTTGGAGAATCGGAAATTACCGGGACCCAAAGGGTTTTGATGGATATGATATTGGGCAAACCTGTAACGGCCATAATCGGCCTGAATACAAACGAAATACTGTTTAGCCGATGGCCGCAATCCTTTTGGAAACAAACCCTTGTGAAAAAGAATGATTCCCTCTTCCGGAACCTGCGAAACAAGATTGATATCCGACATATTGCCCCATTCCCGCAACTTGTCATAGGTCTTGATCACCCAGCAGTCAGGACCACTTTTCGGGTCAGCTTTCGCTGGCCTGTTACCGGGATAGTAAAAATGAATGGTGTTATTCATCCGTCCAATGCCATATTTTATAAAAGCAGGCCCAAAGCGGCAAGCAATTTTTTTCTGGCCTTATTGGCTCTTTTCTGACAGAATATTGCGCATCCCGCTCCTACCTTTCACGAAATCAATGATTGCGGATATAAGTATGCTGAGGTTCTGAATGCCATATCGCCATCCGAACCTGAAGCCTCTGATCATTTTGAAACCGACACGCAAACCGAATCTAAGAATACCCTTGTATGACTTATGTTTCCTAAGGATGCTTAGCATGTTACGTGTGGAGTAATACTCCCTGGCAAGTCCTCGCTCGCTCTTTTTTTCTCCATGTCTCACCTGAAAACCCTCTCGGTGATGAAATACACGATGTCTCTTGTATAACTGTCTGTCACAGGCAATAATAAAACCTGCTTTTTTGAGATTCAGGTCAAACTCAAGCTCCTCAAAGCCAAAGAAGAAACTTTCATCGGGAAGGATTCCGTTTTTTCTTATCGCATCAGCTCTTATAATCTTGGTCATATTACCTGCGATATTATCCACAGATAATGGTCCTTCTGTTGCCAATTCCGTATCCGGTACCCTTTTGATCAGTGCCCTGGACATATCAAAATACTGTCCCACCGAGCCCACACATCCGATATTACTTCCGGACTGAATGAGTTTGAGTAAAATTGCTGTCGTGTCTTTAAAAAAGGGTGGGTCATCATCATCAATCCAGGCGATGAATTCATAGCCTTCCTCGGATAAGATTTTGAGTCCTGCTCTTGCCGCTCCTGCAGGCCCCGCATTATAGCCCATCGAATGATAGGCCAAATTGCTTCGCCGAAACGAGTCAACAACTTCCGAAGCTCCTCCTTTCGGATCATTGTCAATAATGAGAATTTTCTGAGGTGGACAGGTCTGTTCAAATAATTTTTCAATGGTCTCCTTCAAAGCGATGTTTCTTCTGAAGGTCATGATGAAAGCGGCAAAACCATTCATATCATTTCCAGATCCTTCTGGCGGCAATTGGCAAAGACAGTAAAAGGAACTTTGCCAGCGTTTTCAAATCGGAGGGTATGCATTTGTAAGCCTTCCACATTTGCCGTCTCGCCTCACTGAACTCACCCATTCTGCATTGTGCAACAGCCATGGTTTGTCGATATTTTTTTTCCAGCGCCGGGAAGCGGTCAAACACATCCTTGTGCTTCTCAAGCATATAACTGTTGGATGCCACCATGTTCCGAATGTTTTTTGATCCGCCATCCGGAGATTGATAATATAACATGGAAACCGTATCGGTAAATGCGATGGAGGGCTTCAGCTTCTCGATTCGGAATTTGAGTTCCGTGTTTTCTCCGTAAGTCATCAGCCTGTCGTACCCGCCCGCCCTGTCAAATAATTCCTTGCTGATACAAAATGTCCCCGGAATAAAAATTCCATTCGACTTCACATTTCCATAAGGATTACGCGCAGATACGAAAGTCTCTTTTCCTATAACCTCATCCACAATCCTCATGTCGGCAAAAACAATATCAGCGGATGTTTCCCTGATCACATCTCCGTAATTATCTATCGCTCCGGGTACCATCACGTCATCGCTGTCAAGGAATATCAGATATTTTCCTGCTGAAAGGGAAGCTCCCTTATTTCTTGCTTCACAAACACCCCGATTCTCTTGCCGATGATATGAAATCCTGATGTCAGTAAGTTCTGCAACCACATCGGAGGTATCATCTTTTGACCCGTCATCTACCACAATGACCTCAACATCCGAATGTTCATTATTCCGAAGAGATTGAATGGCCCGGAGTAGCAGTGCAGATCGGTTGTAAGTCGGTATGATGATTGAAAAGAATGGCATTGATGTCTTGACGGATAATTGGAAGGAATGCCGACTAATACATGGACTGCTCCAATTTGATTTTCCGAATTTCAGGTATGATCTTCTGAAGTGATTTGTACTGTCGATACGCCAACTTCATATCTCTATGATAGGAATCCAGCTTCGCCCGGTTAATCTTTTTTCCCAAACCGACTTCGGAATTATCGGATTTTTGTAATAATCGAAGCTTCCAGTCCAACACTTGCAATCTCATCAATTCTAAAAAATATGATTTCCAAAAAGCCGATTTTCCCGGTTGAGAATTTGCGTAATAAGGTGCGTACGCCTGAAACCTGGCCACTCCGGAGGCATTCCCTATTTTTAACCTCTCCAGATAATCCCATGTTAGCCTGCCCGTTGGCATATGATGATAAAATAATAAATCAGATGAATACCAAAGAGAATATCCCGCCAGTTCAATCATAAAGCACCACTCCGTATCCTCTCCCCTGGTCAGGTCGTTTCCTTTCGGACCCACCATGATACATTCATAGCCTTTGTCAAAATATTGCAGCAATGCTTTTTTGTTGAAAAAACTTCCTGCACTATATAGTTTTCGGCCAGATTCAAATGGTAGTTTCCCCGAATTGGATGCCTGGGGTCCAACTGCGAATGAGATGGCATATTTATTAAACCAGGATGGTTCTGCACCATGAAATACAGGAAGCGACCTGCCACCCAGGACTCCGATATCCGGATTTTGACGTATGATGTCCCAGCCTTTCCTGAGATAATCCGTTTCCAATTGATTATCATCATCCACAAAGAGCACCCATTGGCAACAGGATTCAAACAATGCACGCTTGCGGGCAAAGGCAGCACCGGGTTGCGGCTCACTGACAACCCTGGATAAGGAGGCGAAATTCGATGCGGATATCAGCTCTTTACAAAATTCAAGGCTGCCATCCGTGGAGGCATTATCTATGATCAGCAATTCCCAGCGGAAATCATCTGTGTATTGCTGAGAATAAACAGATTGAATGGCAGCGGCTAATTTATCCCTGCCATTATAGGTACAAATTACCACGGATACGCCCTGCTGCATTTGACTATCCTTGCGCATAAATGAAATCCAGTGCCCTGTTGATCACTCCCCCGACAATTCTTCCTCTCTGCTTCCTGTTTTGATGATACAGATGTCTCCTGAAAATAAAATGAAGGGCTGCCTTGACAAACCTCTTATCATATCCCAATCCGGATAGAAATTCACGAAACCGGGGTTTTAATACTGTCAATACGTTTTGCACCTCCTCATCACTGTACCAATATCTGAAACTCAAATAAGAACACATCTCTTCAAATGAAGAAGGTTTAAGTGAATTGAGTTTTCCCTTGAATTTTTGATTGAAAAATTGAAGCGCCTCGGATACCTTTCCTTGCATGACCGGAAGAGCTGTCATTCTGATGAGAGCACGCTCGAGTACCGGCCGCATATCAAAATCGTACTGCTTGTTGGCTGGGGATTCTGACTGAATCCGTTTATCCTCTGTGGTCGCTCTGTCAACTACTTTTTCAAATGACTGGAACATGGTCTCAGCATTTCGGCTCATGCTGTTTTTCACATATCGATAATAAACCAGCGGACGTTGGATAGTGCTGATTTCTATACCTGATTTAAAAACCCTCAGCCACATGTCCCAGTCCTCCAGACTCCGCAGACTCTCATCAAATCCTCCGCATTTTTTTAATTGATCGGAACTGACACAAACGGTATGACAAGGACCCGGCACCTTGATAAATATATCGGGATACCAATGATCTCCTGATTGCGGCATGACCGTCTGCAGGATTGTACGGTTGTCTTCGGAAACATACGTATAGCCGTATTGAATAACCAAATCAGGTTTTTCAAATCCTGATACTTTTCTGATACTGCTCAGGCAATCCGGATACAAGAAATCATCCGCATCGAGAAAAAGGAGACGTCGGCCATTGGCCTTGAGAATTCCTGCATTTCTCGCCGCGGAAAGACCCATGTTATCCTGGCTGATCAGCCTGATACGGGAATCCTTTTCACAATAAGTAAGAGAGAGTGATTGCGTGGAATCGCCGGATCCGTCATTCACGATGATGACTTCCCAGCTTGCAAAATCCTGCTTTAGAACTGAATCCAGGCAAACAGAAAGGAAATGAGCCTGATTGAAGCAGGGAACTATGATGGAAAAATCCGGAGCCAACTGAAACGGAAAAATATAAATGCCTGCAGAGGAGATTTCCTCAACCGAAATTCTCCTTCATCACTTCTCGGAAATTCTCCATTTTCTCAATACCGAATTCCTGAAGTGCCAGACGTTGATATTCGCTGCCGCGCATTCTCAACTCTTTGAACAGTTCAGGCTGAGGAGACCACCTGTCATGAACCACTCCGCAAATCCGCGTAGTGGCTACCTTCAGGCCGTTGAGTTTGGCCCTGATGAAAAAACTCTGGTGCTCTCCGCCCTTGAGAATAGGATTCCATCCGCCGAAAGATTTCACTTTCGCGGTGCGGGCAATGAAAAAATTATGTGTCATGTCACAAATCGTCAAAGGATCGGCATATCGGATTTTCTTCATCCGGCATACCTTACCATCGAGATCAAATGATGCGGCATATTCAAAAATGTTTCTTGCAGGTATGAGCAAATTGAACCGCAAAAACCAGTTTGATATCTTGAATTTAATTCTGTCAACCCTGGACTTCAGATTATACTGACGGAAAACACCTCCGAGAATATCGAGATGATTTTCAATCAGCATTTCACGCATCACAGGAATACGCGTTCGAGGCTCGAATATGAAGTCGTCATCGCACAATATAAAAAACTCAGTGCGGGTGACCTCAAGCATTCGGTTTCTGCCTTCGGCCGTTCCAATATCATAAGGAAGATTCAAATAGGTGATGTCCAGGTCGGGGAACAATGCAAGGATTCTCTCCCGGTAAGGCTGCTTGCTGTCATCACCGATTACCACAGGACCATGGAATTTATATTTTCTGATGGAGTGCAGCTGATTGATCAGCTGCTCCGGTCTTTCAAGCGTCTTGATAAGGATGCTGACATCCCCGAGCTTATCAAGATAATAATGCTGCTTCGATTCAAACGGTATCCAGTTGAGTATCCTGTACATGCTTATTTTCTTGAGCTGAGGAGCTTCTTTATTTTCCCGATAAAATCCCTCTTTGACAGTTTGTTCAGTGAATTTTCCAATCGGTCGATTTTAGCCTGCATCTGACTTCTCACCGTATCAAATAATACAGGATGTATCATTGCTGCTGATGACAAAGCAAATTTTCCCGCAAGCGAACTTCCATCTCTGATAACCAAAAACATATTCTGCCGATACCACCAGTCTATTGCCTGATTATCCCAAATTTGACAACGGATGGGATCTGTCATGCTGAAACCCGAATGGGAGAACAGCTCTTTCCAATAGGAAGGCCATTGCTCATTAACATGCCGCTGCCCGCCTTGCCCCGGAAGAGCGGCAGAAAAAAGTATCACATCAGAGTGCTTTGTAATTGACGCGATAAAATCGGCAGCAGATGATGCTTCCAGATGCTCCGCCACCTCGAGACATATGACGAGATCGAATTTTCTGCCAAGGTCAAAGGGCCTTTCCAGATCTTTTTCGACAAACTCACAAGTTTCTATTTTAAGTTGGCTTCTGTCCACATAATCTCCGTCGAGCCCCAGTACTTCCTTGACTCCGAGGTCCTTGGCAACTTTCAGCCAGGTACCAATTCCGCAACCTACATCAATGATAGACTGTGGCTTGAAAATATCGAATACAACAGGCAATACCTGCTCCGGCGCTTTATAATTATGTATCGCCTCTTCGTGTATATATCTGACCTCCATGACTGACATTTTCATGCTACCCATTCCCATTCGGGCAGCATGATACCCTTTGGGTATTCAACTCCGGCATGATACCCCACCCAATTCATGGGTGCATAAACCTTAAGGCCCTGTTTCGCATTCAAAAACGCACCCCACCAGGAAAAAGAGGAGTTTGAAATAATCAGTCCGTTGCCGTTCAGCAAAAACATAAAATCGGTTTCAGGTCCCTCATGAATGTAAACCGGATCATATTTATCAAGAGCGAACTCCCGTTTAACTTCCTCAATCTCATCCGATAGTACCACCAGTTTGTCATAACTTGACACATCGGCTTTTTCAAGCGCTCTCAGATACCAGTCGGCAGGAAGAAGTCCATGATTTTTGATCTCCTCGAAGTAAGCAACCTTATAATTTCCGAGTCTGACACTCATCACCAATACACGGCCATTCAGTAAGTCGGAATATTGGGATCGAAAACCTTGCTCTACTTCTTTTCGCACCTTGAAAAATGATTGAAGTCGCTGACGAAAGGGAATATAAAAATTCCCGTCCTGAAAAAAACCTTCAACGTTTATATTGCCTGAAGGCCGCTTCATGACAACCGGATTGAGACAGGATGTATCGATTATTTGTGAACGCCATGGATAAATAAGTGCCAGCAACCGATGGACCAGTAAAAAAATCTTTTCCGTGAATGCCGAACCTAAAAGAGGAAGCCTGAAAAGCTGTAATCCATAACCGAAATGAGAGGATGGCTTTACCAGAATTTTACGGGCATTTTCACCGCTCAGCAGATAGGCATATGCCAGTTGAAACATCTGATTACCTTGTCGTCCTGTCAATCCTATTCTAATCATCATTTCCGCACTTTCAATCCGACTTTTTCTTTTACCTGATTTATTTTTTGGGACAAGGTCAAAAGTCTGGAGTTTTTAAGGCTGGTGATTTTAGCCTCAAGTCTTTCTCTTTCCCTAAGTAAGAAGCAGGGATCCAAATCCATTATTCTTTGGATGGATATAGTGGCCTTTCCCTTATCTCCTTGTCCTGCGTATTCCAAGTATGATCTGTAAAGCGTATCCAGGAATTGTTGATTCAGTTGCTCATTCACCTTTATACTGAATTTATCCTTGATCTGTTCCAGCATTACTAGCCATTTCGCCAAAACCTCTGTTTTGGATTTCAGTCCAAGGGTACCGGCATCATGTAATCGGTAGGCCCCCATAACTTCCGGAATGAACCCGATATTTCCGTAACCTGCATGAATAAGATGCATGGGATAATCGCCGATTGGAACATCATAATACCAATCAGGATAGGGTTTATCATTTTTTCGGAACATGACCGAAGCGGTCCAAATGAAATTTCCCTTTTCTGCCAGGTCCATGATGCCGGATTGAGGGACTTGCCCGTCATTCGTATGCTCCTGGATGGTTCGACCTTCGCCGTCTACCACCTTCATGTCATGGAAACAGATTGAACGTTCCGGATGTTGCTCCAGATATTGAAACTGCTTTTGAAGCTTTTTCCTGTCTGTCCAGAAATCATCCCCTTCACAAAGTGCGATATACTTTCCCCTGCAACGTGGAAAATTGAACCGAGCCATCAATGCCCTTACCCCCTTACCATACTGATTTTCGTGCTGGAACATCGGAAAGATCCTATCGGGATATTTCGATGCATATTCTTTGAGAATCTCAGCAGTGCCGTCGGTAGAGGCATCGTCATGTATGACTATTTCAAAGGGGAAATCGGTCTGTTGCATCAGCATACCCTCCAAACATTGCCTGATATAGGAGGCATGATTGAAGCTGATGCAGGAAATGGAAACAAGCGGATTCATTTGTCAGCAAAATCAGAGACGAATCTCTCTTATTTCGACTTGAAAAGTTTCGCGGGATTGCCAAACCACACTTCACCCTGACCCACATGAGAGCGAACCTGCGAGCAGGCTCCTATCGTGGCATTACTGCCTATGTTGAAGCCGGGCATCAAAGTCACGTTGGCGCCTATCAAAACATTATCACCGATATCACCTACCACTTTCTCATTACCTTTTTCCAAAACAGGTGTATCAGTAAGCACAAAACCATATTTGATGGTAACATCATTGCCGATGCGGGCATTCGCGGAAATAGTACAACGACTGCCGAAGGTGGTTCTGTCACCAATGACCACATTATCCCTTATTTCACAGTAAGCGGTAAAACGACAGCCTTTGCCTATGCGGGCCCCCTTCTTGATAATGCAAAAATTCCCGATGACGGTATCATCGCCTATCACTGCACCATCCTCAACGATGCAGTAGTGTCCTATTTGTACATTCTGTCCGATTTGCGCATTGGGTGAGATGACTGATGTGTTCATTTTTCAGATTTTTTAAATGGCTTGGGTGCTCCATGGGGCTTGGATTCAAAATTATTTCTTTTGATAATAGTAGCCGGAACCCCGGCGAGTGTGAGATACTCCTCATCGAAATTCTTATTAACCATGGCAGCTGCACCTATGATTGTATTGTTAGGAATGATGATATTGGAACTGACCACCGCAGCGCTGCCCAGAAAGGACGAGTCGCCTATGACAGCATTGCCGGCTATACTCACGTTATTGGCCATATGTACATGGCTGCCGATCTGAGCTCCATGACCGATTTTTGTACCATGGGCCATCACGGAATAAAATCCGATTACCGTATCCTCGGACAAAGATCCCCTGACAACAGTGATATCTGTGCCCAAAATACAATCATTACCTATGATCACACCTCCGAGCTGCGGCTGAATGATTCGGTTTCCATGATCATCCCATATCCAGGCAAGTCCCGCCGCACCGATAACAGTACTGCTGTCAATAATGCTGTTATCTCCTATTGTGACCTTATCCTCAATCACCACATGACTCCTGATATCCACATTATCCCCGATGATGCAATTACCTATGATCGAGTAAGGACCGATATTGACTCTGTTTCCGATTTTCGCATCAGCAGAGATTTGAGCGGTAGGATGGATAATGGGCTGCTTCTTTTCCTGAAAATAACCGGTGAGCACATAATGAACCAACTGAGGGTTCTCAACAATGATCTCATGATTATGTGTTCCAAGACTTTGAGTGCAGAAAACTACCGAGCGAGTGATTTTGATTTCATATGAAGGCGCAGGAATCTGGATGAAATAAATTCCCTTTTCTACAAGCTTCTTTGTGCTTGCCGGGAAAAAATCATCCTGCTCATCCAGAGTTTTGGAAACCTCGAGGAGATATTTGATGTTTTCCTTTTCTAGAATTTGAAGTATTTCGTTTAAATGCACTTATTCACTGTGTTTACGATGACATCGAGTATCTCTTCGGACATTTCGGCGTTCAAAGGCAGGCACATTATACGAGGCGAGATGCTTTCCGATTGTTTCATCACGGAGTTTCCTGTATATGAGATGGTATTGAGCGAAGGATAAAAATACCTCCTGGGAAAAATATTCTCATTCTGCAAGGCTTTTTCTGCCTTCAACAAGACGGATTCACTATCAAAAATCACAGGATAATAACTGTAATTCCACTCTGTATTTTCTCTGATGCTGATTTTTTGCATCAAGTCAAATCTGAGATTAGCATTATAAAATTCCACCGCCCTTTTCCTTCCGGATAGAATCTTGTCGAAGTAAGGAAGTACAGCCAATCCCATGGCAGCCTGCAACTCACTTATTTTTCCATTGATACCCAAACCATGAAAATCCAGCGGGCCATTATGTCCGAAATTATGGCTGTAGAAAATCTGCCCCATCAGTTGGTCATCCTTGCAAAATACCGCCCCTCCCTCACCCGTGTGAAACAACTTGGTTGCATGGAAGCTGCAAGTGCTTACATCACCATAATCAAAAATCGATTTGCCATGGTAATTGACTCCGAATGCATGAGCGGCATCATAAATCACTTTCAACCCATGCCTTGAGGCAATATCTTCAATCTTGTGGACATTACAGGGGTTACCAAATACATGCGTGGCCAGTATAGCGGTAGTTGCAGGTGTTATCGCTTGCTCAATCCTGCTTTCATCAATGGTGAGATGGACGGGGTCGATATCCACGAAAACCGGACGACACTGCTCCCAAACTATTGAGGAGGTAGTCGCCACATAACTGAATGGCGTGGTGATGACTTCCCCTGCTTTACCCAGCAGCTTGAGTGCAATCTGCATGGGTACAGTACCATTGTTCATGATCAGGATATTGCGTACACCAAGTAGCTGCTTCAGTTTGTCCTCCAGTTCAATAACAAGCTGTCCCCGGTTGGTGAGCCATTGGCTGTCCCATGCGCGTTTTACCAGAGCAGTATATTCCTCCAAAGGAGGCAGAAAAGTCTTTGTCACGTTTAGTCTCTCTCGCATTTCAATTGAAGATCATTAGTAAACAAACCATTCGAATTTAGGTCTGATGAAACCGGGCTCCTTGCCCAACCAGGCGCCAATCTCCCGCTGGCCCTCTACTACGCTGAATACAAGAATGTCTTTTTCATTGAAGATCATCTCGCGTTTATTCCTGATGATAGATAAAGTAAGATAATAGGTTCCGGTATTCAGAAAACCAGAAGGCAACAGACAGGTCACTTTATTTTCTCCTTTCTTGAGTGAAAGATTGTTTCTGGCATGGGAAAAAGTAAATAAAGGTTCACCATATTCATTGTTGAGCATAAAAGTCATATGTAAGTCATGCTCTTCATTAGAGATATCCATCAATGCATTGATCTCAATGGCATCATTCTCATCTATGGCCTTTTGATGATCATGTCCCGAGGCGCTGACTCCCAGTGACCTGAGATGAAAATCCGGAAATCGGAAATCATCTCCGAAATTCCTCTGCATCAAGGAATAGGTGCCCTGCAGCAAATAGTCGGCAACAGCCTGCTGCACCTCTCCCAGATATCGGGTCTGACCGTTTTCCAGCAAAAGACCTCTATGACAAAGGGATTTCACCGCTGCCATATTATGACTCACAAACAAGACCGTTCTTCCATTATTAATACTTATATCCTTCATCCTCCCGAGGCATTTTTTCTGAAACTCGGCATCTCCTACTGCCAACACCTCGTCTATCACCAGGATGTCGGGTTCAAGATGGGCAGCTACCGCGAAACCCAGCCTGACCAGCATGCCGCTGCTGTATCGTTTAACAGGTGTATCAACATAAGCGCTGACCCCTGCAAACTCAACAATCTCATCAAACTTCTTTTTGATTTCATTCTTGCGCATTCCGAGTATGGCGCCGTTCATGAAAATATTTTCTCTTCCCGTCATCTCCGGATGAAAACCGGTTCCTACCTCGAGTAATGAAGCGATCTTTCCGTTCAAATGTATCGACCCCTTAGTAGGGGAAGTGATCTTGCTCAGGATTTTCAGTAATGTGCTTTTCCCTGCACCATTCCTTCCAATGATGCCAAGTACCTCGCCCCGCTTGACCTCGAAATCAATATCCTGTAAAGCCCATACAAAATCGGAATCGCTTCGCTTGGTCCTGTCATTGACTCTTCCTACCTGAAGAAACGGATCTTCCTTTCCTCTCAGCCGATGCCAGGCACGGTTGATATCATGTTTGAGAGAACCTGTACCTACGCGTCCAAGCCTGTAAAGCTTGGAGACTCCTTCAACTTTTATCGCTAAATCAGCAGACATTTGAGCAGCGGAAACTGATTAAACAGTGTCCATGAAATTCTTTTCCACCTTGTTGAAGACAATGATGCCTCCGGTCATTAATGTGATCATAAACATAAAACTATAGCAGAGCCCGGACCAGGAAAAGCTTCCGCTACCAAGCCAACCATATCTGAATGTCTCTACCACCGCACTCAATGGATTCAATTGTACCCAGAAGCGATATTCTGCTTCAATGGTATTGGTCGGATAAATTACCGGCGTTGCATACATCAGCAGGGTAACACCGAAGGTGACCAGATAGGTGAAATCCCTGTATTTGGTAGTGAGTGCGCTGATGATGAGCCCTGCACCCAAAGCGATACCGGCCATCAATACCAGCAGTACCGGAGTGAGAAGGGCGATATAGTTGGGCTGTACCGCAGAGCCGGGCTGCATTATAAAATATATGAGTACAGAAATGAAAAGAATGAATTGAATGGAAAACCGGATCAGTCCTGAGGAGATGACTGATAACGGCATGATCAGTCTGGGAAAATAGACCTTCCCAAATATGGAGGCGTTCACTGTAAAGGTGGAGGATGTTCTGTTGAATGACTCCGCAAAATAATTCCAGATAGTGACCCCTGCCAGATAAAACAACATTTTGGGCTGCCCATCCGTACTGATCCTGGCAAAATTTCCAAAAACCACGGTGAACATCAACGTGGTAAGCAAGGGTTGTATGATGAACCACAATGGACCCAGTATGGTCTGCCGGTACATAGCGGAAAAATCCCGTTTCACAAACATGAGCAGCAGATCACGGTAATCCCATATTTCATGAAGTCGCAAATCAAGCCAATGTCTTCTTGGCTTGATGACATCTGTCCACATCTGAGCTTTTGCCTCAGCCATGATTTTTATTTCCGCTTGTAATAATCATATCATCAGGCCATCCACTGTCTGTACTTATTCGCGAGAAACCAGCGTAAAGGGAAATGTTTATGAATGAACGGAAGAGCCTTGAAATACACCCAGGCCTCTCCGGCATTCTTCCTAAATTTCTCCGCCTTTGGGACAGGTTTATGTGATACGGATTGAGCATGCATCCTATAAACCGATCCGTAAAAATCCAGGTACTTTATTTCACCGTAGGTGGAGCAGAGGTATTGCAGTGCAAGATCTCCCCCACCTAGCTTCAGCATCCAGTCCGGATACTTCATATTATTGCGAAAGACCATGGAGGCTGTAGGAATAAACCATTTGTAACGAAGAATATCCTTCAAACTGAAAACATCCCGATTTTTCAACCACGGAAATTTATCCTTGAAATCATTCGATGGAACTCCACCTCGGAGATAAACGGCATTATGAAATACCAGTTGGAAAGCTGGATTTCCTTCCAAAAATGCTACTTGCTGCCCCAGTTTATCAGGATCGGTCCAGAAATCATCGCCTTCGCACAAAGCGATATACTTCCCTCTCGCCCTCGGAAGGTTAAATCTCACCATCATGGCCCTTACGCCTTTTGAATACTGATTTTCCTGCTGAAAAACAGGAAAAATCAAATCAGGATGCTTCTGCTGATATTCACGGATAATATCCGTGGTACCATCGGTGGAAGCATCATCGTGAATGAGAATCTCGATGGGGAAACTTGTTTGCTGCTTCAGTATACCCTCCAGGCAGTCCCTTAAATAAGGTGCGTGGTTATAGGTGATGCAGGAAACTGACAGTAAAGGTTTAGACAAGGAGAATCAGTATGTTTTTATTAGCATCCATACTGGTACTGATTAATGGGAGGAAAATCGGGATATTGGTCATGATTGATCACCATCGGGAGGCGGAACGGAAAATTCATTTGGATCCTGATCCTTACCCCTCTTTTGCTTCTTACCCTTGGTCTTACGGCCGTAATAATCATACCCATAATAGTTTCCATAAGTACTGCCGTAGTATCCGCCATAATATCCGTAGGTGTAATATCCGTATCCGTATTTGCGTCTGTAATAATAATATCCGTATTTGTTACCGAAATAGCCTGAATTACGCACACCATTCAGGATGATACCCATGTTCTTGAAAACTTTCCTTTCATACCAGTCATTGATATCCTGGATTTGCTCGAATATGGTTTGTTGGTAACGGGTAACCACGAGCGTGACATCCGCCCATTTACCCAGTATCTGCGCATCGGCCACCATCCCATAAGGAGGCGTATCTATCACTACAACATCATAATTAGTGTCAAGATAATTTTTCAGTTTGATCATGTATTCGCCCGAAATGAGCTCCTGTGGATTGGGCGGAATAGGACCGGAAACGAACAAATCTAATTTTTCATCCGGCTCATCAATGCAATGAAAAATGGCTTCCTGTGGCTCGCACTTGCCGATAAGCAGATTGGATAATCCTAAGTGTTCGGCCTGTACATTGAATTCCTTACTGATTTTAGGCCGCCTGAGATCGAATTCAAGCAGCGCTACTTTCTTACCCTGTAGGGAATAACTTTTCGCTATGTTGATCGAAAGGAAAGTCTTTCCCTCACCACTCACGCTGGAAGTGATTACAATATAGGAAGTAGACTTATCCAGCAGATTGTAAAAATTGAGGCTGGTACGTAAAGTCCTTATCTGCTCGCCAAACATGGATCGCCTCTTCTTCTCAATGACAAAAGGTGTTTCAGGGAAACGGTCAGTTTCCTCCAGTTCAGACAGTACCGGAATATTGGTCATGGACTGTAGCTGTTTCTTGGAAATGATCTTCCTGTTCAGCAACTCCTTCATGATGGCAAAGAGGAATGGCAGAAGCAATCCGGTGAGCACCGTCACAGAAAGCACCTTCGATCGGGAAGGGGTCTGAATCGCATTCATGATGACCGGAGGATACAACACTTTCGTGTCTACGGTTACAGAAGCCTTGGCGATAGCAGCCTCCTCCTTCTTTTTGAGCAAACTAAGAAAAAGGTCTTCCTTCACATTCATCATCCTTTGCTTGCCAAGCAATTCCTTTTCCTGCATCGGAGTAGCCCTTAACATGGCGTCCGCTTCATCAAGATTTCGCTGATAGTTATTCTCAATCAAAGCGAGCTGCTTCTTGTAATTCACCAGCTGAATATCGATGTTGTCCCGAATCTGTTTGAGTTGCTTTTCCGCCAGGATCAATCCGGAATTGTTTGGCGTTTGCGTTACCGCCAATCGGTCGCGCTCCCGCCTTGCCTCCTGATAGGCTCTGGCATTGCCCTGCAATACCGCATCCGTAATACCCATCAGACTGAGATTTTCATCTTTGAGGAAAGGATTTTCAATGAATTGCTCCACTTCAGAAATGGTGGATTTCAGTAGGTTGATCTGATTGAGTTGACTTTCGTTTTCCCTGACCTTGGCCATATACTGAGGCCCATTGGCGGTAGTACCGATGAATCCTCGCTCTGCCTTATAATTGGCAAGGGCCGTCTCGATGGAGTCAAGTTCACGACCCAGTGGTATGATTCGATTGTCAATGAAGTCGATAGCCTGTGAATAGGAAAGTGACTTGTCTTTTTCAATCACATTGTTGTATAGGATAATCAGTTTGTTCAGGATATCAATCGCCCTTTTACTGTTGACATCGGAATAACTGATATTGATGATGCTGCTTGCAGGAGAGGAGTTGATTTTAATTTCCCGGCTGATGCGAAAGGCATCCGAAAGCACATTGGTGGTATAGCATTCAATGACGGTTTCAGCAGCTATTTCACCTGCCCTATCAATGAGAATATATTTACCGTTCAGGTTGAAAGGCTCACCCCAAAGGCATCTTCCTTTCTTATTGCCATAGGTATAATTGAACCCTCCTTTTACCACGGTAATAGAAAAAAGCAACCCATCCGGAACATTAAGGCCTTGCTGAATCAGAATACTGTCGTACCCGATAACTGCCCATTTGATGATACCGTAAAAGTCCTTGTTCTTAAATCTGCCTTTGGCCACTGAATGGTAGTTCAAACCCAGGCTGTCAACCAGATGGGATGCGAAGGTTGGTGATTTGAAAAAGGCAACCTTGTCATTGAAAGGGTCTCTTTGGGAACCGAGGAATTTCTGACCGAGCCCTGCTTCCGATTTCTCTTCAATGTTGATAGAAGTAGATACGGAATAGACCACATTCACATATCGCAGATAGATGAATCCCATAATGAATCCAAGCAATCCGAATATGATCACATATGGCCAAACAGAAAGTATCCTCCGGAAGTTGATATCCACTCCGGACTTATTTAGCATCCTGCCCTCAGTCTGAGGGGCCTGGTCCTCTACCCTTTGCTGCCGCGGCTCCCACACATTGTCATCCTGCTGCATCATTTGAATATGTTATTGATCAATAATAATATGGCCGAAACAGTACCAAGTGTGGCTAAACTGAGGCCAAGAAGACTGTTAGGTGAAAAAGCGGAAAAATATTTGGAAGGACGCAAATACAAAACATCATTATTCTGAAGATAATAATAAGGCGACTTGAATAACTCCTTCGAGTTGATGTCTATCTGTACAAATTTTCGCTGATCATTCTCCTCCCTGATGAGCCAGAGCTTATCTCTCTCATCAAATGGACTCATGGAAGCAACCTGTGCAAGCAATTCAGGAACAGTCAGTCTCTCACCTATCATTTCCACCACATTTCCGTTTTTGCCGCTGATATAAAACACTCTTCCCTCGAAGTTTATGATCACAAAAGGATCATTGTAATACATTCTTAGTGACTGGGTGATACTGTCCGTGGCCTGCCTCACACTTAGCCCGGCAATGGATACCCTTCCTAACAACGGAAAGTCGATAGTGCCGTCATTCCTTACAATATAACGCCTCAACTGATTACCCCCCTGAGTAGCTCCGCCGTTAAAGAAGGCAGTTTGGGCAGGATCCAATAAGGTTACGGTAATACTTAAACGGTCGCCGTTTTTTATCCTGACGTTATTGTCCTGTTTTTCTCTTTCAATGGCTTGCAAGCCCGGCTTCAGATCATGGAACAAATAGAGTTTATTGGACGGAACACATGACTGTAAGGACAAAGCAATCAAAAAGAACCAAATCAATTTTTTCATAACGGGGAAACTGCAATGGAAAATGTTGAAGGGTTGGGGATTGGTGAGGTGTTGAACAAAAAGATAGAAAATGGTTATTATTAGGCAAGGCTACGCCATCCCTGACTCCCAAAAAATTTTAATCAGAGGCAGGTAAACAATTATGGTTTACGAATTTAGCATTTTTTTAGCTATAGATATGCAAAAAAATAAAAATATATCTATAACTGATTGATAATCTACATTTTATAAAAAAATGAACTGCCTAATAAAAAAAGGCCTGAACAGGCCTTTTGTAATTTAATAAATTAATAATCAATGACTTATAGTAAAGTCCAGCCCTTCCACCAATTATCACCCACCGCACAGGCTCCCCTGTAAGAAACCGTAGTGAAACCCACAGATAATTTTGGATGGTTGAAGGAAGCTCCGGAGGCGGCCAAACCGGAAGCAACAGGATTGAAATCCGGAGTACCATAATTATAAGCCGCATTGATACCAACTTTGAGATTTGAATCCAATATGATATTTCCAAAAGAAACAGTATTGAACCAGTCGGTCATAGTCGCCGAGGTATATGGATTGGTTGATGGCGTAGAATTGGTTTCACGGCTGTAAATCACAGCTGAATCGCAGCCCGCAATGATGGTATTTTGTATGAATAGGTTAATAGGAATATTATTATCGGTAGGTGACCCTTTGCGAGCATCAATGAATAAACCTATCGGGAAACCCATGATAATGGAATTAAAGAGAGAAAGAGAAGAATTCCTTCTGATTTGCGCTCCCCATACACAAAGGCTGTTGCCTCTGTTGTTCAAATTTTCGCGAGGCCCAATGATGGTGATATTGGAAAATACAGGAGCAGTCTGCGGAAGTAAAGTGCTGCCCTGTGCATCATTGTCACTTTCTATGCCTTCACTTTTGGAAATATCTGCTATGGCTGAGTCTCTCACTACCAAACCAAATTGCACTTTCCCGTTGTATCCATTATCGGAATCAAAATCATCATCAAGACATTTATATGAAATAAGATGAGTGCAATTAACAGTACCGCCAAACCATTCAAAAGAATCGTCATTGGAATAGGCCACCATCACGTGATCAATCACAGTACCGCTTCCTACACCACCCATCGTCAATCCATTCACTTCCTTATCGGGAATGGACGCGTATCCTGCATATTCTATTCTCACATATCTGAGAGTACCGCTATTATCTGCCGGATTCTGCGCCTGAGTTGCAGGAGTACCAAACAAGCCCAATCCATCACTGTTATTGATTCCTCCCTCTATCTCCCCTAAACCCTGCACTCCATTGAAGGATGCATTGGTAGGAGCATTGCCAAGAATTACCAGTCCTGCCCAATCACCTCGGCGAGGGCTGGATGATTCGGAGGTAAAAACAATAGGCTTATCAACGGTACCCTCAGCAATGATTTTGCAACTCCTGGTGATAATCAATCCTCCATTAGTTCCCGTAACACCTACAATCTTTGTTCCCGGTTCTATAGTCAGGATGGCGCCGTTGGTAACATACACCAGACCTTTCAATCTATAAGTGAATCCTGCTTTCAACGTACGGTTCGAGGAAATTCTTCCTTCCAGAATGACATTCTCTTCGTTTCCTCCACCCCCGTTGTTATTGGAACCCCCATCTACCTCAATCTTTCTACAAGCGACGATAAACAGCAATGCTGACAAAATGATAATGGAAATTTTTTTCATTGTATCTATTGTTTAAGTTTTAAAAATTATAAGCGAACGAAATGCTGAAGTTGGTACCCAGTTTTCTCTTGATAGCAAATGCATCCTTTTCCGGATTGTATTTTTTATTATCATCCACATCCCAATAAAATATCGCCTCTTGATTAAGCATATCAGAGATATTCAATTTCAATTCAGCTTTATCATCCATGAGTCGCTTGGAAATTTGGAAATCCAGCACTGCACGAGGATTCTCCCATGTCGGTGGCTGATCAGATCCTCCTACCAGGGCAATTCTTCTGCCAATCTGATTGAACAATAGCGTAGTAGTCAAATCATATTTGTCAAGATCATATTGTATTCCGGCATTGAGCAAATAAGGACTTTGTCCTTGCATGGGTCTGTCGAGGGACTTCACCCTGTTATAGATATAGCTGGCGTTACCCTGAATGGTAAAGTTCTTTAGCAGCTCTGATGATTCCAGTTTTTTCCTGAACTCGAATTCAGCACCAAAACTGTTGGCCTCATCGGCATTCAAGAAATTATAGGTACTTCCGTCTCCTGATGCAGGATTGAAATACACCTCCAAGGGCAGCTGGAAGTACTTATAGAAAATGCCGAAAGTGAAGAGCTCACCCGCACCCGGATATTTTTCAAACCGCACATCGAAATTGGAAACTTTCGTACGCTTCAGTCCAGGATTACCGGCAATGGTGGCACCCACTTCAAAATCAAAGAACTGGAAAATACTCAACTCACGAAACTCAGGCCTGATAACGGTTTGAGAGCCTGCAACTCTGACAGAGGTTTTGGAGTCAAGCTTGTAGGTAAGATTAAATGCCGGCAGATAATCTCTCACTTCCGAATAGACATGTCGTGGATCTGACTTTTTCATACTTCCTACCACCTGATCAAAGTTTTCTACTCGCATGCCCCAAACAACCCTGATCTGGTCTGAAAACTGATTGTCGAATTGAAGAAAGCCTGCATTCAAGATGGAATTGGCTATATAACGGAAGCTATTGCCGGCAAGCTCATTAAAATATAATTTGCCATCGGATCCGTTAGAATAATTTTCCGGGGCGAATACCTTATCCTGACTTAGATATTTGAATGCCTCTCCGCCATCGGGAGCATACACTGCAAACGCCCTTGAGTCGAACAGTCTGTCCTTTACCTGGAAAAAATAGCCCGCCTTGATAGTCTGATTTTTTTTGAACCACTTGAATGTCTTACTTACATCGCCCCCGGCAGTGTAGATGTAATCATTCAAGAATCCAAAATAACGGCTTCCGTTCTTTTGTGATGTATTCGAAACGGGAATAAAAATGACATAGGGAGAGGAATCGATGCGAGGATTCTCCTTCATATATTGAATCCTGCGTTGGTCAGGCACATATTGGTCGAGGATGTTAAAACTTCCAAACCAATTTACCTTGGATTTGATGCCCTTGAGATTATGTTCTCCCGTAAGCTGCGTGTTGAAGAAAGTATTGGCCTTGAAAGCAAGCTCCGTAGCTCTGATCTTATCTGAAACATCCTCAAACCTTCCTTCAAAATCCTCACCATTACGGATAGTCGAATAATTGGAGGTATTGATGTTGAGAATATTTTTGAAGGATATCTTATGGTTAGATCCTATCTGGTAAGTGAGATTGGCCAAAGCTCCTGTAAGTACATCGCGATTATATTTTTCATTATCATAATCAAAATATACGTCTGCCACATTGTTCTGGAAACGGATAATTCTGTTGCGGAAACTGGTGCGGCGATTGGTCCTGTTATAAAAAACACTTAATACAGCTGCCACTTTATTTTTTCTGCCATTACCCAAAGTGAAGCCTCCCGACATTTGTAAGTTCTGATTCAGGTTTGCAAGCCCTGATGAAACCTGGTCAGCCGCCCATATGTTGGAAAAACGGCTACCCCATTCGGCCTTACCTGCTAAGCCTAAATTAGCAAAAGCAGATTTGGTGGGAATTCCTTCCGGCAAGGCCCTGGCACCGTCGTCCCATCCTAGAAAATCCAACTTACCTCCATCGTAACTATAAAAATCTTGACCCAACGTTTGGGTATTGAAACCTGATCCGATTTGTATATTGAAAAAATTCCTTGCAGGTACATCTTTGGTATTCACCTGTATCAAACCTCCTGCCCACTCTCCGGGCAATTCCGGTATGAATGCCTTGTTGATAATGATGTTATCGACCATTGAGGACGGAAGTATATCAAAACTGAAAGATTTCCTATCCGGCTCGGTAGAACTCAATAAAACACCATTCAACATGGACTGGTTATATCTGTCCGCTAAACCACGAATGACCATATATTTGCCCTCTTGGATACTTGCTCCGGGAACCCTCTTCAACACCTCACCGGTATTCCTGTCCGGACTCCTTCTTATTGCTTCGGCACTGACTACCTGCGCTACCACAGGAGAAGTTCGCTGATAATTGATCATAGCAGCAATCGTCTCCCTTTTGGAACTCGCTTTAATGATTACCTCTGTTTCCGATTTTGCCGACACATCCATACCAATCTCAAGATGAGTGGCTTCTCCTGACTTCACCTCAACATCTGAAACTGATTTTGAACCATAGTTGATTAAGCTGAATTTTAAAGTGTAGCGACCAGGTGTTAGCTTGATATTAAAAAATCCATCCACTTTAGTAGAAGTTCCCTTTTCCGCTCCTTCCACAATCACAGATACCCCTGCAAGAGATTTCCCATTTGAATTGTCGTAAAGTTTACCATCAATCGTACCGGTCTGGGAAAAAGAGTCTGATAAAATCAAAAACAAAAACAAGGTGAGAATTAGTCGCATTTTTTTATTTTGACAGCAAAGGGACTGCATTGACCTTATCTCAATGTTAAGTAAAGGTTACGCTAATGTTAAGCCAATGTTTCGTAATTGTTAACAACTGTTTAAAATATTGATTATCAATAATATAAAGGGAGATGCCTATGCATCTCCCTTTACACAATAATAACAAAACCAATTAAAGATTTACTTATTTGATTACCATCATTCTAACTACTTGCTGCTTATCCCCAATTCTGAATCTCACAAAGTATGTTCCATTAGAAACTCTTGGTTCTGAAATGTTAGTACGAATTATTCCGGACTCATTGATGCCTTGATGTTGAGAAATTAAATTGCCCATCATATCCACCAATTCAATTTTCACTACTGCCCTTTCCTTTACCCCAGTATTGTTTACCTCAAGGGTAAATTGTCCTTTGTTAGGATTGGGATAAATCTTTGAAGTTAACAGGTTAGTCTCGTTTATAATTGGAGTACCTGATTCTTGAATAGCTTTGCCACCTATACATACTTTGGCAAGATTACTTAACTTAAGTGCTCTAATCTGTCCGTTACCGCAAAGTGAAGTGAAGCGTACCCTGATACTATCTCCCACTCCTGCAGATGCATTGCTGGAATATCTGATTCTGATTACGCGACTACTCAAAAGCCCTGAATCAAGCACACCAGTAGAGCCAAGAGTTCCTGTGGGCAAAGTCCAAAGATATCCTGTCGCCGCAGCATAAATTGTAGTACCGACAGCAAGGGTCGGAGCTGTATAACGATACACTCTGTTTCCACATGAATCCGATACTATAGATACTATAATACTTGATGGAGCAATCGGAACAATAATACCTGTTTTGGTATTGGACAATTTCGCACGACCATATGGTCCATAGCCGCAAGCTGAATTGTAACGACATTTAACGCTGTCACCGGCCTTCGAAGAAGCGGTATCGGTAAAATAAACCGTAATGACCTGGGAAGTGGAAGTACCTGAATCTATAACGGCTTTTGAACCTAATGTCCCGACAAATGTCCAGTCCCAAGCAGTAGCAGCCCCTGCAGTTGTTGTAGCTGTTTTCAACGCAGCGGCACGATAACGGAATTTAGGTTGACCACATGCCTTATCGGACAGTTTTGTAATGCTGATAGTTGGAGCTGCCGGTGGATTTAATTTAGTATTATTCAGTTTGATAGATCTCCTAGATGAAAATCCGCAATTAGATATATATCTCACTCTCGCACTGTCCCCTGCCTGAGAGGCATCATTGCTTGTGAATTTCAGAATGAGCTTCTGTGAACTCAAACCACCTGAATCTATACTGGCAGAACCGTAAAGATTTCCTATGAAAGACCAGTCATACCCAGTGGCACCGACAGGTAAAGCAGGTGCCGAATATCTGTATTTTCTGGCACCGCAGACATTGGTAACCATGGAAGTGATGGTGATGGCTGCTGGAGCAGCAGGAAGGGCAGCTTTTATTGAGAGCTTAGCTTGCTTAGTCGCCTGGCAAGAGGATGCAAAAATCGTAACTCTTAAAGTATCTCCTGCAATAGAGGTGGTATATCCACTCAAAAACTTGAGAGTAATGGATGTATCAACAGCTGTTCCTCCATTAATTATTTGAGTATTGGAAGGAGTCACCCATGTATAGGTAGAAGCACCTGCAACGCTATTAATACGATAGGTTATAGTAGTATCTGTTCCTACCAAACCGCAAACATTTGTACGCAATGGAGTTCCGGCAATGGTGGAAGGTATTCCTAATGAAACTTTTCTGATAATCCTTGATGCAGCTACCGAAGTATTACCACAATCATTTTTACCAACTACAGAGATTGTTCCTGTCGTAAATGTAGTTGCATAATTGACTGTAATGGTTCTTGTTCCCTGACCTGAAACAATAGTGACACCTGCAGGAACAGTCCAAGTATAACTAGAGGCATTGCTAATTACCGGTATACTATAGGTCTGCGGATTGGTACAACCGAAAATATTGGCATTACCTGTAATTGATTCTGGTGCATTGACCTCATCACATGGCACAATCAATCCGTTGAACGCCTCATCAGTAAAGGCTGCACCCGTAGTGACCAGTGGATTGGTGCCGGGGCGATAGTCAGGATTAAGGTAATTATATGGGCTTATCAGAATACCTGTTGTTGTAGTTAAAGAATCATTCTTGAAGAAACCAGTTCCTGAATTGAATATTGAATCTCTGACTGTGGTAGCAGTCCCTGTTTCCAGCGGAAGATTACATCCTGCAATCAGATTGTTCTTAAACTTAGTCACTCCGGTTTGTAAATTGTTTCTAACTGCACTTCCATCAAGGAAAAGACCTGTAGGGTAATCCGTAAGAATACTATTAAATAATTTCATTCCGGAGTTTCTCCTGATCCTTGCTGCCCTCCTGAATTTAAAGGTACTTACCGGGCTGGCAATCTTTGTGCCGCGGAAAGGACCGATTTCAGTGATATTCGTAAATAAGCCTTTGGTCTGAGGGGTATTTGAAGATCCGTTGCCGTCATTATCGGATTCAAATCCTTCGGAAGTTGAACCAGCACTTTGATCTGAAATATCAGGATCCCTGACTCCGAGACCGAACTGAACTGAACCGGAATAACCGAAATCAGAGTCCCAGTTATCATCAAGGCAACGGTATGCTACCAGATGTGCGCAATTTACAGTACCGCCAAACCATTCAAAAGCATCATCATTAACATAGGAGCATTGTACATAATCGATCGTTGTCGCTCTTCCTACGGCTCCCAAAGTAAGACCGTTGATTTCCTGATCAGTTGCGAACACATATCCACCGAATTCGATACGTACATACTTGAGTGAGCCTGAATTGTCATTATCATTAGGACTAGCTCCACCACCATATTCAGTAGAAGAAGTGGCGGCAATTCCCTCGATATTGGCTACACCACCCGGCCTATTCAAGGAGGCACGACCCAACAATATAACACCTCCCCAGTCACCCAAGGATCTTGAACCCGCCGGTTTGCTAGAAGTAAATACAATTGGCTGTGAAACTGTTCCGTTAGCTATCAATTTGGCTCCTTTAGTTACTATCAAAGCGGAATTGGCAACAGTGGCATCACCCAAGATAACAGTACCAGGCTCTATTGTCAGAGTAACGCCGTCATTCACATAAACCAATCCTGAGAGTAAATAGGTATTTGAAGCTGACCATGTCGTATTGGAAGTGATGTTACCGGAAACCGTAACTGTAGCGGATGGATAAACTGTGTTTTTAGGATCCCAGTTAGTCCAGCCTTCTGTCCACATAACAGCCGGTGAGGGAGCAAATGCACCCCTGAATGTTACCTCTTTTATAGAAGAAGCAGAGGATACAATTATTTTTCTGTTATTGAAGGAGGCATCATCAAAATTCACATTTGATAAAGCAGGAGAAGTCGATGCCACTGGCCTGTAATCAGGGCTGGTATAGTCATATGGATTGACAAGCAAACCTGATGTACTGGTAAGGGAATCGTTTTTGAATTTTGTACTTCCGTATAGTGAGTCACGAATGGCTGAAGATATCGTAGGTTCTGTAGCTAGGAAGCAACCGGCTACGATATTATTTTTAATGACCGTAACTCCGCTTTGTAAATTTGCACGAACAGCGGTACCATCCGGGAAGATACCGTATGGGTAATCTGTAAATATGCTGTTCAATAATTTCAAACCTGAATTTCGTCTGATCCTTATAGCTCTTCTGAACTTAAAGGAAGAACCCCAGGATGTTAAAGTAGCACCTCTGAATGGACCGATTTCTGTTACATTACTGAATACGGCTGCTGTCTGAGGAGTATTACTTGAACCAGTACCATCATTATCTGATTCAAAGCCTTCGGAAGTAGAGCCGGCGCTCTGATCGGAAATATTGGGATCTCTCACACCAAGCGCAAATTGCACTGAACCTCTGAAACCGAAATCACTGTCCCAATTATCATCCAAACAACGATAAGCAACAAGATGGGCGCAGTTTACTGTTCCACCGAACCATTCAAAAGCATCATCATTGATGAAGGAACATTGAACGAAATCAACTACTGTGTTTCGGCCTACTGCCCCAAGTGTCAGACCGTTGATTTCCTGGTCGGTAGCAAACACATACCCTCCATACTCAATTCTCACATATTTCAGGTTCCCCGAGTTATCATTATCATCGGGTGTAGAACCTCCACCATATTCAGTATCAGAGGAAGTAGCCAACCCCTCGATATTTGCAGTTCCACCGGGCCTGTTCAAGCTAGCCTTTCCCAATACTATGATACCACCCCAGTCACCAACAGCACGAGAGCCTGCATCTTTACTTGAAGTAAATACGATAGGTTGGGTAGAAGTTCCTACTGCATTGATCCTTGATCCTTTCGTTATGATTAGAGCTGAATTAGCAATCGAATTATCGCCACGGATTACTGTTCCCGGCTGAATGGTGAGAATCGCTCCATTCTTGACGTAAACAGGTCCCTGAAGCAAATAGACATTACCTGAGGTCCAGGTGGTATTGGAGGTGATAGTTCCTGAAACGTTTACGGTAGGAGTACCGTAAGTCGTATTTTGAGGATCCCAGTTTGTCCAACTATCTGTCCACATGGCAGTGGGCGCAGGAGCAAATGCTCCTCGATAGTCAACAACCTGGAAAAATGGATTTTGAGAAAATCCCAAGATGCTGATTAACAGCAGGCTGAAGGTTGATAAAATTTTTTTCATATTATTTACGCCCATTTTTTGGCAGCACGAAAATCAAATGGCAGTGTTAAGAAATGAATTACTAATCATTAAGAAATACTTACCAAATTGTTAAGCCTGCAAATAGTTGATTTAATCAACTGAATACGAAAGGCTTGCCAAAAAGGCAAAAGCCAAATCAGTTACAAGAAGTTATAAAATCACTAAAAAGAGTAATGAAGGAATGCTATTTAAAAAGTAATTACAGCTTATATGTAATATTGAAAGAAAACACCCTTCCGAATCTGGACTCGGATCTTTTTGCATCAGACTTGTCAAATCGCCTGTTATCATTTGAATCCTCAAAAAAAACGAGTTTCTGAGCCAGTATATCTCTGATATTGAATTTGATTTCAAGTCTTTTCTCCGGTATCGATTTGGAGATTTGGAAATCAAGCTGGGTACGTCCGTTTTCCCATAAATTAGGCTCAATAAGCGTGCCATCCTGCAAAGCGTCACCGTTACTGGCAAGAAAAATTCTCTGTCCGTATCTGTTTAGTGAAATAGTAGATGAAAGATTCTTTTCATCATCTTGATAAGTTATTCCGGCATTTATCACATAAGGAGATTGCCCCTGCATGACACGGCCTTTTGAATAATAAAAATTGGTCGAATCGGTTACATTTAGATTAACCTTGGATTTAATTAAGGTAAGATTGGTAAAAATGGTCAGATAATTCAGAATGGAGGATTCCGGTACGGCAATAAAGTTACCCGGCATGATTCTAGCCTCGAGTTCCGCACCAAAAATGCTTGCTGAAGGGGTATTCCGGTATGATAACGTTCTGTCCACATTGCTCACAGAAATCAATTCAATCGGATCCAGGAATTTCTTATAAAATCCAGAAATGGAAAATAATTGTGCTTTGCCCGGATATATCTCATAGCGCAAGTCGAAATTATCAACCACAGCACGACGTAATGAAGTATCTCCGAAAATGGAGTAACGAATTGAATAATCACGAAACAGGAAAGGTGCAAGTTCCCTGAACTCTGGTCTATTAACTGTTTTGGAATAACTGAATCTCAGATTTTGCTTCGCATTGATGGAAAATACCGTATTTACAGATGGAAGCAGGTCTGTCTTCAGTGTGTTAATACTAACAGGTGTGAACTGATTGAACTTGGCATTCAGTTGCTGTCTGAAAGATTCCAGTCTGGCACCGAATATTGCCCTGATTTTTTTACCATAGCGCTGATCTGCCATCAGGTAATAACTGATCAATCGATTGTTAGCTGTATACAAATCCCTTATTTCAGTGATATCTTTTAGAGCATACCCTGTCTTCCCGTCAGGTTGTCCACCTATGGTTTTGTCAAAAATTTCATTGGCAGGAAGAGAGAGAAATGACCGGTTGAATTTTGTTGCATTGTAATTACAAAATGCCAATAATCGTGGATTAAACTCTCTATCTCGAAATTGATAATAAAAACCGGACTTGATATTTGTCTGAACGCCCGTTATTGTTTTGAAGTTTCGGCTGATATCTGCCTTGAAATTTTGGATCGATTCGGTAGTGACAGAATAAAATGAAAGTCCTGCAGTATTGTCATTATCAACCGGATTGATATCAAAGAGTTTGGCGATATAAGTAGAGTCCGCCCCTGCTGTACTGTCATAAACCATCCTCCGAAGAGCGGGAATTTCTCTTCGAATGGAGGATAAAGAAGCCAACCAATTGAGTTTGATTTTACTCTCGGGTAAATAATGTTCTCCCAAAAGCTGGCTGGTATATATCAGATTGGAAGTGAACCATAACGCATGAGATTTAGTAAAACGGTTGGCCTCATTGATGATATCATCTTGTCCATTCCTGGTAAGTACCCTGTCTTCACTATTGACACTGAACAAGTTCTTCAGACTCAAATTGTTATTGTTATTCAATTTCACTGAAACATTTCCTATCACGCCAAACAAGGTTTGAGAACTATGGGATTCTTCCTCATATACCCGTTGGGCGGCATTTCCATATTCCGGCGCAAAGAATGTCCGGTCACCGTCATTCCGAACATAATTTCGATTATGAGTGATAGAAAATAATATTCCTATGAAATCACGGCCTTTCCTTTGAATATTTTGAGCCGTCAGTAGTTGAAAGGAACTGTTTGGAAAAGCCTGCTTTGTTTCGAAGCCCCAGTCCCGTTGTTGAAATTTCCGGGAATAGGCTATACGCTGTGTGATATCCATTGCTTTGAAACTGGCAATATCAGGAAAGCCCTGAACTAATTTCCTTGAATTATCAATTCCTAAAAATTCCCATTCGCCGCCTTTCACCCTGGATCCATAATAGAATTTCCTGTCTTTAAAGGTGGTTACTGTATTAAAGCCCATTCCGAATGAGACCGAGGTAAAGTTTTCATTTGGAATACTTTTCGTATTAATCATGATCAATCCGCCTGCAAATTCACCGGACATATCCGGGGTGGCAGTCTTGTAAATGATCAGATTATCCAGCATGTTGGCAGGAAAAATATCGAAAGCAAATGCTTTTCTGTCACTCTCAGAACTTGGTAAAGGCGCTCCGTTTACGAAGGCTGCATTGTAGCGCTCATTTAATCCTCTTACTACCGCAAACTTGTTTTCTTGTAAAGTCGCACCACTAACTCTCTTAAGAATGTCTCCTGTATTTCGATCCGGAGTTTTTTTAATAGTTTCCGCCGATATGCCATCACTGACATTGGCACTATTTTTTTGAGCAATTAAAAGAGAATTGACAGTTTCCTTTGCCTGCTTGGAGGATCCCTTGCTCTGGATAACCACAGCAGTTGCATCCGATTTGAATTGTAACGCTATATCCCGAACAACCGACTCCCCTTCTTTGATTGATACATCGCCGATACTTTTGGTAACAAAGGAAACGTAGGAACATGTCAAACTGTAGTCTCCGTCACTCAAGCCCGAAAAAGAAAAGATACCATTTTGATCCGTAGCAACAGAACGCTTGTCGTTCAAAGTAACCGTTGCCCCTATTAGGACCTCTCCGGTCCCGGCGTTCACTACTTTACCTGAAATCCTACCTTTCTGCGCAAGGGAATCAGATAATTGAAAAAAAGTCATCAACAAGACTAGAATCAAAATTCTCATTAGAATTGAATTAGATGGCAAAATTCATTGGAAAGTCTTCAGATGGGTTCAGCCCGTCAATTACCTAATTGTTAACTAATGATTACCGGAAAGTTAACAGTATTAAAACTCTGCTCTTTGTGCCTGGATTACAAACAAAATTCCCCTTCAATTAATGAAGTTTCGAGGTATTTCAATGCTAATTAATATATAGAGAATGTTTTTAAAATTATTCCTTCAAATGGACACTGACCGATAATTTCGAATGGGCGGAAGGATACAGAATAAGATTCGGACTGGTTTATGTTGACTTTCCCACTCAAAAAAGAATAATTAAAGATTCAGGACATTGGTTTAGGGATATTCTTGTTAGCTAATGGCAGTTTCACAGAAGTAAGATTTAAAATCTAAACTGCATCCTCAGTGACAAGATGTCATCCTTCAAATCCTTTTCGAACCCTTCAATACCGGTATTTTCATTGACAATCCTGTCATACCAAATCATTAACCTGGTATTGGGATTCACTTGATAATTATACCCCAGTCCTAAGGTTGAATATTTAATATCAGCAGATGTAATGCCCGATGAGCTCAATTTTATCTCTCTGCCGGAAAGGTTGGTGTTGGGATCATACCAATCAAATTTTAGCACAAACTGATGCGGACTTTCAGGCAAATTATGAATAAGATAAAAATAGGCGCCGTTGAAATGCCTGGTAAAATAAGTCTGATCCTCACCCAATAGTACATCGGGTGTTTCTGACGAGAATTTACTTGCGGTTTGAATTCCACACATACCCTCCCCTCTTATTTCAGTAATTCCTAAAATAGAGATGATTTTCAGCTGAACATCTAAGCCAATATACTTTCTGGGTAATATCCTGCCTATATTTTGGTAATTAGAATCAATATCATAACCATTCGAAGCAGATTTAATTTTTGCTGACATGGCGGAATTTTGAGCCATACCTCCATTGAGATATGAAATGCCCGCTCCCAGTTTGACATTGCCATTTAATTTTAAAGGTTTAAGTGTCAGGCGGGATATAAAATCTTTCCTGTTATCAAAATCAGTCACGGATGTCAAACCCTGTCCGTTGAAAAAACCCGCATCTAATCTAAACAGACCCCAAAAATCGCCAGACTTTCTTTTCTCAAAAGTTACCATAGCGCCAAGATCTCGTTCAGTTTTCATGAGTATTTGACTCATTCTACCCCGCTCGAGAGATTCGCGATCAGAGGAAGAAAGATTCAATTCATAACTGAAAGGCCTTGCAAACATCCCTGTTGTCAAACTAAACAGCTTGAATTTGTTTTCAAAAACCCTTCCCCAAAAATCCCTTATAGCAACACCCCGCTCGGTTCCATCAAACTGAAATACAAATTGTACATCCGGGGAAGAGCCTTGTTTGAAATGAACATAATCAAATCTGATCCTTCCCCTTCTCAGCATAAATCTGTTGCTGACATTACTTGCAAAATCTCCTCCTGAATAATTCGCTATTCCTTTTGAAAAGGCCGACTGATATTGAGCTTGGATATAGCCACTAATCCTAATATGATCGAATTTCTGGTACATAGACAAAATTCCCTTGCCCACATCTTTACTGGTATCCACCATATCCATTAGAAATTGAGCATGGCCATTTGTATATATTAATATAAAAAGTGAAATACTTATTATTGATTTACTGAATTTTATCTTCCCCATAATGATCAATGTTAAGAAATTATTACCAATAATATTAAGTCATTGGACTGAGGCTATCTTGATAGTTTTGTAAAAACAACTGTATGGCAATCAATTCTATACTTAAAATCTTCCTTCCGAAAGATAGGGTCTTCTATAATCTTTTCGAATCCGTAGCCGACGAGCTGGTCAAAATGGGTGACAAACTCAAGGAGATAGTGGTGGAGCCCGACTTTGAGCAACGAGCAAAGCTGATCAAACAGGCCGAGGATATGGAGCATGTGAATGATGAATACACGCATCAGATTTTCACTGAGCTGGGCAAGAACTTCATCACCCCTTTTGACAGGGAGGATATCCATGCCCTGGCAACAGCCCTTGATGATATCGCAGACTATATTTATGCCTCAGCTAAGAAGATCAATTTCTATCATGTAAACCCTGATGACATTGGTATCCAAAAAATGGCGGACTTGATCGCCCATGGTTGCTTGCAGGTGAACAGGGCGGTGAAAGAGTTGCGTAATATGAAAAATATGCGCAACATCACGGATGCATTGGTGGCAATCAACAGTATCGAAAACCAGGGTGATGACATCTTTGATATGAGTATCGAAAGATTATTCGCTTCGGAATCTGACGCCAAAGAGGTGATTAAGAAAAGGGAAATCTATCAGATCATGGAGCTGGTCACCGATAAATGCGAAGATGTGGCCAATGTGATAGAATCCATCATTGTAAAATATGCCTGATCACTCCCGGCGTCCTCAAACAAGGTCTCTTCATTCATTCTAATTTTCCCTTATGACCCTGGTAATAGTCATTATTATACTTGCGCTTATTTTTGATTATATCAACGGCTTTCATGATGCCGCAAACTCAATAGCCACAGTCGTATCCACCAAGGTACTGACCCCTTTTCAAGCGGTACTCTGGGCTGCCGTTTTCAATTTTGTGGCTTATTGGATATTCCAGGATCATGCCGTAGCCAATACCATCAGCAAAACCGTGAATAAAGAGTTCATCACCCTTCCGGTGATTCTGGCGGGAATCCTTGCCGCCATCTTCTGGAACCTGCTGACCTGGTGGTACGGTATTCCATCTTCCTCCTCGCACACCCTGATCGGCGGATTCGCCGGCGCAGCCATCGCTCATGCCATCACTGAAAAAGGTATAGGAATCTCCTGGTCCAAAATCGTTGAGTCCGACAGCATCCTCAAAACCATTCTTTTTATATTTCTGGCACCGCTGATTGGCATGCTGATTTCAATATTTATCACGGTAGTCACTATCATGAGAAATATCTGGATTAGAATAAGTATAATCGCCCTTGTTACTTCTTTGACCGTATTGCTTTTCGATAAGTTCGAAAACGACAAGATGCAGGAAAATCTTGCCAAATTCCTAAAAATTGACAAGTACAAAAAAGAAATAGTAGAGGCAGGAAAGAAGCTGGCGATTGCACCGAAAGACGCATCAGCCCTGGCCAGTTTGGAATCCGCCCAAACTAAACTGGAAAAGGTAAAACCGGTGTTTGACAGTATCTCACCCATGTTATCAGACTATGACAATCTGGGCGCTGCATACATCGCGAAAAAAGTAGACAAGGCGGGCTGGTTGAATGATGTGGCAGTTTCCAAATTAAAAGATGAAGTACGCAACGCCAACGATTATCTTGTGCTGGAATCAAAGGCCATCACCGATTCGAAAGTTGCAAAGGAATATACACTGGCCAAAGAAGCGACCGAGGATTATAAGCCGGTCATCAAGTCCTATCTGAAAGGAATCATCAGCATTGACAGTGCGATGGTAGCATTAGACCATATTTATCCGATACAACCACGAAACCATGACAAGGTCTTGAAGAAGCTCAGCAAATTCAATATCGAAAAATCTTTCAGGAATGATGTGGAGAAGGCGGACAACTCTGTCATCGTGTGGGGTATTATCGGTGCTGCCATCCTCTTTTGTATGATATATCTCTATGTCGAAAAAGTGAGGACCCCCACCGCCTACAAAATGGCGAACATGTTCAAGAAATTGCAACTATTCAGCTCTGCAGCCTTCAGCATAGGTCATGGAGGCAATGATGCACAGAAAGTGATGGGCATCATCGGTGCTGCTCTTATCGCAAGTGGAAGCATACAGGACTTTTCTCAGCTCCCTGCCTGGGTACCGGTTGCCTGCTACCTCGCCATCGGTTTAGGAACCATGAGCGGCGGATGGAAAATCGTGAAGACCATGGGTACCAAGATCACGAAAGTGACTCCTCTGGAAGGGGTATCTGCAGAAACAGCAGGGGCGTTCACCTTATTTTTCACAGGACAAATGGGAATTCCGGTCAGCACCACCCATACCATCACAGGAAGTATCATCGGGGTGGGTGCCACCAAACGTCTAAGCGCCGTCAGATGGGGTGTCACCGTCAATTTACTTTGGGCATGGATTCTAACTATCCCGGTAAGCGCCATTCTTGCTGCAATAACCTACTGGATTGTGACTTTATTCCTTTGATCAGGCGGCTCATGATGCAATTTTCTTTTTCTTTGCAGCATGAACAAAATCCTCGTCACAGGAGGCGGCGGTTACATCGGCTCACACACGGTGGTTGACCTTGCGGAAAACGGTTTCGAGGTCATTTCAGCAGACAATTTCAGCAGAAGCAATCCTTTGATGATGGCAGGCGTCGAAAAAATCCTGTCACGCAACATCAAAAACTACTCTATCAATCTTTGTGATTACGGAGATACGGAAAGGATTTTCCTTGAGAATCCCGATATCACAGGTATCATTCATTTTGCGGCATACAAGTTTGTGGAAGAGTCGGTTAAAGAACCATTGCTTTACTATGAGAACAACATCGGTTCTTTGATCAATCTGCTGAAATGTGTTGAAAAATTCAAAATCCCCTATTTTGTTTTTTCTTCCTCCTGCACAGTATATGGAGTACCCGAAAGAGTCCCTGTCACAGAAAATACTCCTTTGCAAAAAGCAAGTTCTCCCTACGGTGCTACCAAACAAATGGGTGAACAAATCATTTCTGATTATACCGGTAGCAGTGCCTTAAGATCAATTTTGCTGAGATACTTCAATCCTGTCGGCGCACACCCATCCGGAATGATTGGCGAACTGCCCGTGGGTAAGCCTTCCAACCTGGTTCCGGTGATCACGCAAACCGCCATCGGAAAAATACAATCCATGCAGGTGCATGGCGACGATTACCCCACCGGAGACGGAAGCTGCATCAGGGACTATATTCATGTTTGTGATATTGCCAGGGCCCATACGCTGGGTTTGCAATATCTTATGAACGGAAAGCCGGAAGGTTTCTCTGATATTTTCAACCTGGGAAGCGGCAAAGGAAATACTGTACTGGAAATAATCAGAAGCTTTGAGGAAGTGAGTGGTCATACACTCAACTATTCCATCGGTCCGAGAAGACCGGGTGACGTTCCCGCCATCTATTCAGACAATAGAAAGGCAAAGGAAAAACTTGGCTGGATCATCAAACACGATCTCAGATCCATGATGGAAACCGCCTGGAGCTGGGAGCAACAAGTGAAAAATTTTGAAACAACATAATATGCTGAAGAACATTGAAGTCACAGGTAATAAGGATACAAGAAGCGGATTCGGAGATGGCATCCTTGAGGCTGCCAGAAAAAATGAAAATATCATCGCCCTTACCGCCGATCTCGCCGGCTCCCTCAAGTTGAATGGATTCATGAAAGAATTTCCGGATCGCTTTGTACAATGTGGAATCGCAGAGGCCAATATGATGGGTATTGCAGCCGGATTGACCATCGGTGGCAAAATTCCCTTCGCTACCACTTTTGCGAACTTTGCCACCGGCAGGGTGTATGATCAGATTCGGCAAAGCATCGCCTATAGCGGTAAAAATGTAAAAATTTGTGCATCTCATGCAGGCCTCACCCTGGGAGAAGACGGTGCCACTCATCAGATTCTGGAAGACATCGGTATGATGAAAATGCTTCCCGGTATGACCGTGATAGTACCTGCCGATTACAATCAAACCAAGGCGGCAACCAAGGCCATAGCCGAATTGAACGGACCGGTTTATCTCCGTTTCGGCAGACCGGTATGGCCCATTTTCACCAAGGAGGAAGATTTTGTGATTGGAAAGGCTCAGGTATTGAGCGAAGGAAAAGACGTCACCCTCTTTGCCTGTGGCCATATGGTATGGAAGGCGGTAGAGGCCGGCAAAATGCTGGAAGAAAAAGGCATTTCAGTGGAACTCATCAATATACATACTATCAAACCACTTGATGCCGCAGCGATTTTGAAATCGCTTCAAAAAACCAAATGCGCCGTTACCGCGGAAGAACACAATTATATTGGCGGACTGGGCGACAGCATCGCCTCCCTGGCAGCCCGGGAGTTTCCGGTGCCGCTGGAAATGATCGGTACACAGGACAGTTTTGGAGAAAGCGGCAAGCCTAATGAGCTATTGGTGAAATATGGTCTTGATGCGAAAAATATCGCAGAGGCTGCGGAAAGGGTCATTAAGCGTAAATCCTGAATTAAACCATACGTTCCCGGTTTTGTCCAAGCCCGGGTTATACCAATAAACACTGCATAATGACAGAATTGCTGGATGATCATGAACTGCTTAGATTATTCAAGGAGGAGGCTTCCAGGGAAGCGGCCTTTACAAGGCTGATTAGAAAATATCAGGAGAAGCTGTATTGGCATATTAGAAGACTCGTCATACAGCATGAAGATACTCATGACGTGCTGCAAAATGTTTTCATCAAGACCTGGAACAATCTACTGAACTTCAGGGGAGAAAGCAGCTTGTATACCTGGCTATATCGCATCGCCACAAATGAAAGCCTCACCTATCTGAACCAGCAAAAAAGAAGACATGCCATTTCACTGGACAGCGAGGAAAAGGAATATCTAAGAGACAGGCTTCAGGCGGAAAAACACTTCGATGCCCGAAAAATTGAATGGAAACTTCAATTGGCCATTCAGGAACTTCCGGAAAAACAAAGAATCGTATTCAGCCTGAGATATTTTGAGGAAATGCCCTACGAAGAAATGAGTAAAGTGCTGGAAACCAGTGAGGGTGCACTAAAGGCCAGCTATCATCACGCGGTAAAAAAGGTGGAGGAATATTTATTAAACCGTTAAACTTTGGACAAACAGAATCATCTAATAACCGAAATGTCAGATTACAATAAAAATATATTTGATGAATTAAATGCCCTTAGTCCGGAATTAGCAAAAATTCCTCGCCTGAATCCTTTTGCCATACCGGAAGGATATTTTGAAACCTCGCCTCTGGAGCTTTCTAGAAAACGATTACTCAATGAAGACAATCGATTGTTACCTGCAGGTTATTTCGATCAACTCCCTGAAATGATCATTCATCAGATAAGGAGTCAGTCTGTTCCGAATGCTTCCCAACTGGAATCCGGTATTTCCGGACAATCACATTGGCAGATACCTGACACCTATTTTGATGGCCTGGCTGACGAGATTCTTCTGAAAGCAAGAAGGGAATCCACTCCTTCAAAAGCCATGACTGGAAAGGTTTTCTTCATGAGATATGCCTTTGCTGCAGCATTGACCGGACTCCTGGGACTCAGTCTGTTTTCTCTGATGAATCAACCTGTCGACAACGGTGACTTACGCCTCATCATGCAAGAGGCTAATCGTATCATGGAGAACCGATCTCTGGAGCAAGCGTTCAATACACTTCATGAGGAAGAGATTGTTTCATTTCTTGAACAGAATGGCCACGATGTGGAGACGGCGCTGGTAGCTACGGTGGCTTCACAATCCGAGCTTCCTGAAGAAATTGAGTATCTTTCCAATGAAAATACTCTTGATGAGTTTTTGAAGGAGATGAAAATTCAGTCTTCCCCTAATTAATAAATGAATAAATGAAACTACTTCCATTCATACTAGCCCTCCTGATGTCGCTTCCAATCTGCCTGAAAGCACAGGATCAGCCGGGTCCTGAGGATCGCAAAAACCGGGAAAAAAAGATGCAGGCCTTGTATGTGGCATTTATCAGCCGGGAACTAATATTGACCGAGGAAGAGGCACAAAAGTTTTGGCCGGTTCACGCCCAATATGATAAGGAGTTAAGGTCTTTGAATAGGGAAATGCGTGAATTGGAAAGAGAGGAGGCGGTATTGTCTATCAAAAAACAGTATCAGGACAAATTCAATAAGGTGCTGGGCAATGAAAGGACAGATGAATTCTATCGAAAAGATTTGGAGTTCAGAAAAAGGCTGATGGAAAAGCTTCAGGAACAAAGAGAGAAAAGGGGGAATCCTCCCAGGGGAGGTGGTCCTCCGGACAGAATGCGCAGAGATAGGGAGCCCCGTGGGCCTTTCTAATCCTGATAATGATAACTGAATATTGAAGTCCCTTTTACAAAAGGGACTTTTTTTATATGATACTTTCCAAAAATATCATGGAAAACTTGCATCTTATTGTAATTCCTCTATTTTTGCTGCAGGTGTTTTTCATAGGTTAGCAACGGCCAGCTCTTTCTAGAGCCGGCCTCTTCATTTATAGAGAGACTATCGCGTTGCCGATATCGTGATAAAACAAGAGTTCCCAATTTTCATCTCTACCCTCCTGCCACCATTTCGACCTTAACTCCATGCTTTTGCGTGGTTCAAAATCATATTTGGTGATGAATCTTGTTTTGATTTGCTGCCACTGCGGAGCCACATCTCCTCCGAAAAAAGCGACTTCCCTCTCATCCTTCAACCAAAATACCGTATGAAAGGGACAATGTCCTCCGCATGTTTCAAAGCTGATATGTTCATCGATCTTGCCATTGCCCTCAATCCAGTTGACATTGCTGAAATACCTGATTTGCTCAAAATCCTCCAATTGATATGAAGGAGCTCCTTTCTCCAGAGCAAATTCCATCTCTTTGCTGTTGATATGATAAACCGCATTTTCGAATGCGGGACTTCCCTCCCATAATAGGCATCCGGCATGATCCTTGTGCAAATGACTCAGCAGTACTTTTGTGACCTGCCCCGGTTCAATACCATGTCTCAGCAAATTCTCATGCAATTGAGGCCTTCCCGAATCGGCGGTAAATCCCAGGCCGGTATCCAATAGAATGATGTCATCGCCCTTGATTACCACAAACGGCTGAATCTCCACCAACAGACTGCCCTGGGGCCTGGCATACAAGTCATCTATCGAACTGTCGAAAGGAACAAAAATTTTACTGGCATCGATAGTGAATTGTCCTTCACTCAGCGGTATGATTTTCATTTTCAATTATCTTAATATCATCTGCCTGTCCGAATCCAGTTTCAGCAAAATGAATATGAGCAAGGTGAAAGTAAGCAGAGATGAGCCGCCATAACTGAGCAGTGGAAGCGTAATACCGATTACCGGAGCGAGCCCTATGGTCATGCAAATGTTGATACTGATATGAAAAAAGAAAATGGCTGCGACAGAATAAGCATATACTCGACTGAAAACGCTCCGCTGTCTTTCGGCAATCATGATGATTCTTAGCAAGAGCAGTAAGTATAATACCATCAGGAAGGCACTTCCTAAAAATCCGAAATTCTCTCCCACCGAAGTAAAGATGAAATCGGTATGTTGCTCCGGCACAAAGTCACCTTGCGTCTGTGTGCCCTTCATGAATCCCTTACCTAAAAATCCGCCCGAACCAATGGCTATTTTCGACTGCTTCACATTGTAGTTTTCGCGGGAACCCTTGCTTTTTTTCGTTTTCTCAGTGGGCTGTTCCTGATTCGAACCCTCTTTCACGTAGGGATTATCACGTCCGACAAGACTGAAAATCCTGTCTGCCTGGTACTTTTGAAATACGTTCCGGAACAGGAAGGGAACTGCAATTGATGAAAATGTCGTGCTCACAGCCCAGCTGATTATGATTATCAGAAGGATGTTTTTTTTCTTTTCTATTTTTTTTCTGAGGAAATAAACACTCAATAATGCGAGGAGGGTGATTCCTATGAAAAGCTGCATAGGCGGAAACAGCAGGGTCACTACCAACAATACAGCCAGCAACGCGCCGGCAATAAGATAAACAGGTGGCAGTCCTTCCCGGTACATTGGCATCAGGAACGAAAAGTAGACAAGCGCCAACCCGGTCTCATTTTGTAAAATAGAGAAAAAGGCCGGAAGGAAACTGATACCGGCAGCGATGAGCTGCGTTTTTGTTCTGGACATCTCAGTATCGGGAATGCAGAGGTATTTGGCCAAAGCAAGGGCAGTGAAAACTTTCATCATTTCTACCGGCTGAAGATTCATGAAGCCAAGCGGAATCCAGCTTTTGGAACCATTCACCGTTTTCCCGACCATAAAGGTCGCCAGCATCAGCAAAACACCGATGACATAAAATAAATTAGGTGTGGCCGTGAAAAATTTGCTGTCGGTCAGCAATATGAATATGCCAAGTACACCGCAAAAGAGCAGATAGTACAATTGCTTGCTGTAGTTTTTCTGAAAACCGAAAATATGACCCATCACATCCTCCTCCCCCCTGTACTCCACAGAAAATATACAGACTAAACCGACCAGGACCAGCAGGATATACAACCATATCATGGCCCAGTCTACTCCTTTGGCTATGACGGGTTTCTTATTATACATGAAATTTCAATGAATTGTAATTGTCAATTTTTCCTGAAGCTGTCGGAGGCATTTCTTTTATCTGCCGGAATGATCATTTCCTGTTTCACCGCTCCGCTGTCCCTGACAGGCTTGTCTTTCCCCGCTCCCTTTTTCTTGAGCCGATCAATATCATCCTTTTCCATCTCCAACTCCATACCCAAGGTGTCTCTCACGCCTTTGATATAACCTTTTGCAAGCAGATAGTCCATATCTCGCGCATGCATGAGAGAGTCCTGGGTTCTGATTGCCTTCACCATCCTTGGCGGTATGAGATTCAATTGCGAAAGGGTCTTCACTTTTTTCTTCCTCTCCTCTCCGGCAATGGAATCATTGAGATACTTCTCAATCATCAGACCGGCAATAGGTGCGGCAGAGCTTGCACCGAATCCGGCGTTTTCACAAATAACGGCAATGGCTATTCGAGGATTTTCCCTCGGTGCAAAGGCTGCAAAAAAAGCATGATCCTTCTGTTTGACGCCCTTGTAGGCATTTTCGACCGTACCTGTTTTTCCACAGACCGTGATGCCGGGAACCTTGGCAAATCTGCCCGTACCGGACTCCATCACCCCTTGCATTCCATCATGCACCTTCTCAAAATTACTGTCGGCAATGCTAAGCGGCACATGTCTTATTTTATATTTTTCAAGAATACCATCAGGATCTCCTCCTTCTATGGAATCAACCACATGTGGTACCTTGTACCATCCTTTATTTGCCAGATAGGCCATTTCATTAGCTACCTGTAAAGGGGTGGCCTCCACTTCACCCTGGCCTATACTCACCGACCTGAAGGTGCAAAAATTCCAGCGGCCGTCCCCGTATATCTTGTCATATGTGCGGGGACTGGGAATCTTTCCATTTCTCTCCGAAGGCAGGTCTATTCCCAGTTTATGTCCTAACCCGAAGGCATACATGTACCTGCCCCACTGGCGCAAGCTGCTATCAATGTCCGGATATCGGGGATTATTAATGGTCCGCTGCATCACATGGGCAAAATAGGTGTTACAGGAATGGGTAATCGCCTCCTTCAGTCTGAAAACTCCCGGATCAAGACACCTCATGGGTTTACCGCAACCGTAAAAACCGCCGCTACAGGGAAAAGTCGTCTCGGATGTTATCACTCCCTCCTGTAATCCGATAAGCCCTTGCAGGGTCTTGAATGTGGAGCCCGGCGCATAAGAGGCATTGATAGCCCTGTTCAGGAAGGGAATGCGCGGATCAAGCAATAACTCGGCATAGTGCTTTCTTCTTTCAGAGCCTGTCAATAAACGGGGAGTGTAGGTAGGGCTGCTTACCATGGCCAGTATACCCCCTGTTCTTGGATCGATGGCTACGATTGATCCCACCTTATTTTGCATGAGCTCTTCGCCCAGCATCTGCAATTCAATATCAATGGAAGTGTAAAGATTTTTACCTGCAGTAGCCAGGGTATCAAACTTCCCGTTTTCCAGTCTTCCGATAAGCCGATTTTTGTTATCACGCTTGTAGTACTCGATTCCCCGCTGTCCCATCAGTACTTTTTCATAAGCAATTTCCAGTCCCGTCTTACCTGCATAATCACCGGAAGCATATCCCTCATTAGGATGCTTCCTTAAGAAGGCAGTGTCTACTTCAGAAAGATAGCCCAGAATGTTGCCCGCCGCATCATAGGGATATTGCCTGACCGGCCTTTCCTGCAAATAATATCCCGGAGCGAGCCTGTACATGACCTCATTGAGCCTGGCCATTTTTTCTTCGCTGAGCAGTGCTTCAAAAACAGAAGGACGATAACTCTTGTTCTTAATGATGGCAGTGATGATCCTCTTCCTGAATTCAGCAGTATCTATCTCAAGAATCCTGCATATGGCGGATGTGTCCGTACCTCTGATCTTACCGGGTACCACCATCAGATCATAAATGGTGGTATTCTGCAATATGGCTCTCTGCTTCCGGTCAAATACGATTCCTCTGTCCGGATATACCACCCTTCTGAAAATACCCTGATCCTCCGCAAGAATCTTGTATTTTTCCTCCATCACCTGCAATACAAAAAGCCTGATGAAGATGATCAGGAACATGGCCATGAAAACAGCCCTGATGACATTTTTTCTGGATTGATTGAAGACCGGCATGGAAAATACCAATCAGCAAGTTAATCAATTCGAGCATGCAATAATAATCCTTCGGTAATGTGGATTGCTGGCGAAGAGCAAGGATATGACCGTATCTGCCGATCAGGCGGTATTGGTCCTGAATTTCTGTTTACGGGAAAATATCAGTT
>Ga0315906_10000415_pt1 | contig 68559 bp, 55 predicted proteins | sample LakEriMetagenome_4_FD_203526 | JGI IMG/M metagenome (GOLD analysis project Ga0315906, IMG submission 203526) | Freshwater fungal communities from buoy surface, Lake Erie, Ohio, United States - Buoy 2 MA122 | ecosystem: Environmental > Aquatic > Freshwater > Lake > Lake biofilm | place: USA... | reverse complement strand
CGGGATCTGTTCGAGATCTACATGAATGACGGCGCCGAACTCCCCGAAGGCCCCGCCTTCACCTCTCCCGAGGCCCAGGCGCGTGCGGTTTCCGACTACATCGCAGGCATGACCGATCGCTTCGCCATGGCGGAGCATGCCCGTTATCGTGGACACTCCGCGCCCGAATGACCCAGAAGGAAAATTCTTGAATCCCATGGAACCCATCGCCCCCTTCGACGCCCTGGACGCAGTTCCTGCCACCCGCGCATTCGTGGACGCCACCGGCGGGCAGCCGCTTTTCATTGGGCCCGCCTTGCAGCAGCGACTCGACTTGATCGAACACCTGCTGGAATTCGGGCGCCAGATCATCGTGATGAGCGGAGCCGCTGGCAGTGGCAAAACCGCGGTGCTCGATCACCTCTCGGCCGGGCAGCGGCCAAACTGGTGCCTGGTGCGTCTGGATGCCCAGCCGGAGCTCGGGCCCGATGCCCTGCTGGAGGTGCTGGTCGAGGCGCTCGAGATCGAGGGGGGGGACGCGGTGGGCGCCGCGCTGGAGGCGCATGTGCGGGCCCGGATCGATGCACTGGAGCGCGCCGGCAAGGTCGTGGTGGTAGTGGTTGATGATGCCGAAGATCTGGTGCCGGAAGTGGTGGAGATCCTGGTGCGGCTGGCTCACACCGAGACACAGACGGCCGAGCTGCGGCTTCTGTTCGCGGTTGATCCCGCGCAGGCTTCGTTGCAGGACATTCTGCAGCAAGCCAATCCGCAGCCCGGACTTGTCCATATGGTGGAAATTCCCCCACTGATGGATGAGCAGGTGCGCGATTTCATCAAGCACCGCATGCGTGTGGCCGGTTTCGATCCGGACGAGTACTTCACGCTCAACGATCACGAGCGCATCGCGGCGATCACGGATGGAACACCAGCCAACATCATGGCACTGGCGCGCCAGACACTGGTCGAGATCGAGCGCATGGGCCTGGTCAACCGACCGCAGGAGGCCCGCAGCGGCGGACTGACGCGCGCCCAGGTCAACCTCGCCTTTGCCGCGCTGGCAGTGCTCGCCATCGTCGGCGGAGCCTGGTGGGCGAATCTCAAACCCATGGACGCCGTAACCACCGAGCGGGTGGAACTGAATCCACTGGGCCCGCCACCAGCCACGCCAATGCCGCCCGAAAGCCCTGCTGTTGATGTCGGAACCCTGGATGCGAACCCGGCTGAAATGACGGAGATGGGTAGCGTCCTGCCGCCGCCGACAGGGGCCGAAGGAGTGTCGTCCGCCACGCTCCCGCAAGAATCTGACACCCTTGGCTCCAGCCTCGATGGCGCGAGCCCGGCACCCGACGTCTCCGCGTCACCCACGCCGCCGCTGGCGGGGGGGATAGAGCCGGTTGCAGGTGAGCCAGTCTCCCTCCCCGCCCCGAGTCCAGAGACAGCGGCGGTGCCGGTCACTGAACCGCCCCCTGCCGCCCCGCCCGCATTGTCGCCCTCGGCAGCGCCCGTAGCCGCCGCATCTGCTCCGCCGCCTGAGGAGATTCCGGCGGTCGCCCCGCCGAAGCCTGCAGCGCCCAAGCCGACAGCAGCCAAGCCCACGACGGTTGCCACCTCGTCTGCCGCCGGGTTGCTCGACAAGCCCGCGACCACCCATACAGTGCAACTGCTTGGCCTGAGTGACCGCGCCAAGGCTGAGCGCTTCGTCCGGGAACGCGGCATCGCCGCGCAGGCCAGCATTCTCACCACTCGACTCAATGACCGCCCGTTCTTCCTCATCGTCTACGGTGCCTACCCCACCCGCGCGGCGGCCGTCGCGGCCATGAGTCAATTGCCCGCGAAACTGAACGACACCCAACCGTGGGCCCGCTCCGTGGGAAGCCTGCGTGGCGCACTGAAGTAGTGCGCACGCGTCCCCTGTCGGCCCCGGGGGCTGACGGGGGATCCCTCCAGGAAAGGCTCAGCTCCCGAAAGCCCCCCCGGGGCATCGAGCACGATATTTGCGTATCATTGCCTGCTGCCCCGCGCCCGGGAGGGTTGAGGGGTCCTATTCCCATTCGACATCAGGTAGAAGACATGGCGACGACACAGACACGTTTTCCGCAGTTGGGACGACCGCAGGAGGGACTCTACGACCCCAGCTTCGAACACGACGCCTGCGGCGTGGGCTTTGTCGTTGATATAAAAGGGCGAAAATCGCACACGACCATCGAACGTGCGCTGACGATTCTCCGTAATCTGGAGCACCGTGGCGCCTCGGGCGCAGAGGTCAACACGGGCGATGGCGCCGGGATTCTGATCCAGATGCCGGATGCGTTCCTGCGTCAGCAGTGCGCCAATCTGGGAATCGATCTGCCCCCACCCGGGGCGTACGGCACCGGCCTAGTGTTCATGCCGCACGACGCTTCCGCGGCAGCCTTCTGCCGGGCCGAATTTGCCCGCATCGTTGCGGAGGAAGGCCAGGTTCTCCTCGGATGGCGCGACCTCCCGATAGATGACAGTGCCATCGGCCCCACTGCCAAGGCCTGCGAGCCGGCTTTCCAGCAAATCTTCATCGGCTCCGCACCTGCTTCAATGGATCCGGAGGCCTTCGAGCGCAAGCTCTACGTCATCCGCAAGCGTGCCGAGCATGCCGTGTGGAACTCGGCGCATGCGGAGAAGAATCTTTTCTATGTGCCCAGCCTCTCGCACCGTGTGCTCGTCTACAAAGGCATGCTCAATGCCGATCAGGTTGGACAGCAATTTCCTGATCTCGCCAATCCATTGGTGGAGAGTGCTCTCGCGCTGGTCCATCAACGGTTCTCGACCAACACCTTCCCTTCCTGGCCTCTGGCGCACCCGTTCCGGTACGTCGCGCACAACGGTGAGATCAATACGCTGCGCGGCAACGCCAACTGGATGCGCGCTCGCGAAAGCCTCTGCGAGTCGTCGCTCTTCGGTGAGGATCTGCGCAAGCTCTTTCCAATTGTCATCGAGGGTAGCTCTGACTCCGCAAGCTTCGACCAGGTGCTGGAATTCCTGCACATGGCAGGGCGTCCCTTGCCTCTCGCAGTGCTGATGATGATTCCGGAAGCCTGGAGCGCGCATGAGCAGATGGATTCCGCACGCAAGGCCTTCTACGAATACCACGGCTGCCTGATGGAGCCTTGGGATGGCCCGGCCTCCATTGCCTTCACCGATGGCAAGATCATTGGCGCGGTCCTGGACCGCAATGGACTGCGCCCCTCCCGGTACTACGTGACCAAGGACGGCATGGTCGTCATGGCCTCTGAAGTGGGCGTGCTCGACTTTCCGCCGGAGAACATCGAGATCAAGGAACGCCTGCATCCCGGGCGGATTTTCCTGGTCGACACCGAGGCCGGCCGGATCATCGACGATGCGGAGCTCAAGCAACGCTACATCGACCAGTACCCCTATGCAGATTGGTTGAAGCAACACCACGTGCCGCTCGCCAGCCTGCCCGAGCCGCCGCATGTCCACCCCGTGGAGCATGAAACGGTCCTGCAGCGCCAGCAGGCATATGGTTACACCCATGAGGATCTGCGCATCATCCTGCAGCCCATGGCCGAAAAGGGTGAGGAGCCGATCGGATCCATGGGTACGGATGCGGCGCTGGCCGTGCTGTCCGACCGCCCGCGTCTGTTGTTCGACTACTTCAAGCAGCTGTTCGCCCAGGTGACCAATCCTCCACTCGATGGCATCCGCGAGGAACTGGTGACCCAGCTTTCCACACCCATCGGGCCGGAAAGCAACCTGCTGGCGCCCACGGCACAGAGCTGTCATCGCATCAAACTCGCCTCTCCCGTCCTGGATAACGACGATCTGGCGCGTCTGCGCCACATCGCCAGCCACCAGTTCAGTGCGACCACGGTCTCCACCCTCTATCCCGTTGCCGAGGGTTCGGTTGGACTGGAAGCGGCGCTGACCCGGCTGTTCGCCGAAGTGGACGAGGCCGTGGATGCCGGTTACTCCTTTGTGATTCTTTCGGATCGCGGAATGGATGCCAGCCTTGCGCCGATGCCCTCGCTGCTCGTCATGGCGGGGACCCACCATCATCTGGTGCGCAATGGGCGTCGCATGAAGACGGCGCTCATCGTGGAGTCCGGGGAACCGCGCGAAGTGCATCACTTCTCCTGTCTGCTCGGTTATGGCGCGGATGCCATCAACCCGTATCTGGCTTTCGAGACCATTCATGATTTGATCGGGCAAGCGGTAATCCGTGAATCCGCGATCAAGGGACGCAAGGGTGATGAGCGTGCCACCAAGGCCGCGGTGCGCAACTACGTGAAGGCGGTCAACAAGGGATTGGTCAAGGTCATGTCCAAGATGGGCATTTCCACCGTTCAGTCCTATCGCGGGGCGCAAATCTTTGAAGCCATCGGACTCGACAAAGGCTTCGTTGATCGCTACTTCACCTACACCGCATCACGCATTGGTGGGATCGGCCTCGAACTGGTCGAACGCGAAGTTTCCATGCGCCATCACGCCGCATTCCCGGAGCGCCCAGTCGGTGCGCCGGACCTCGAGTGGGGCGGCGAGTATCAATGGCGTCGCGATGGTGAATATCACCTGTTCAACCCCGATACCGTGTTCAAGCTGCAACATGCGACTCAGGCCGGGCAGTTCAGCATTTTCAAGGAATACACGACGCTGGTTGACCAGCAGAGCGAGCATCTCGCCACGCTGCGCGGCCTGTTCAAGCTGAAGACTCTGCCGAAGCCGCTGCCGATCGACGAGGTCGAGTCGGTGGACGCGATAATGAAACGCTTCCATACCGGAGCCATGTCCTACGGGTCCATCAGCTCCGAGGCGCATGAAACGCTCGCCATTGCACTCAATCGTATTGGTGGCCGCTCCAACACTGGCGAAGGGGGCGAAGATCCAGCCCGCTACAAGCCCGATGCAAATGGTGATCTGCGACGCTCAGCCATCAAGCAGGTGGCTTCCGGGCGTTTCGGCGTGACCAGCGAATACCTGGTGAACGCGGATGATCTGCAGATCAAGATGGCCCAGGGCGCCAAGCCGGGCGAGGGCGGCCAGCTTCCCGGTCACAAGGTCTATCCCTGGATTGCGAAGGTGCGCTACTCGACGCCGGGCGTGGGCCTCATCTCCCCACCACCCCACCATGACATCTACTCGATCGAGGATCTGGCTCAGCTCATCCACGACCTCAAGAACGCCAATCCTGAAGCGCGCGTGCATGTGAAGCTCGTGGCCGAGGTGGGTGTGGGCACGGTCGCTGCCGGTGTGGCCAAGGCCTACTCGGACGTTGTGCTCATCTCGGGCTATGACGGCGGCACGGGCGCCTCACCCATTACGTCGCTCAAGCACGCTGGCGTGCCTTGGGAGCTCGGCCTCGCCGAGACGCAGCAGGTACTGGTGCAGAACAAGTTGCGCGATCGTATCGTGGTGCAGGTCGACGGCCAGATGAAGACCGGACGCGATGTGATCATCGGTGCCCTTCTCGGCGCCGAGGAATACGGCTTTGCCACCGCGCCGCTGGTGGTGATGGGTTGCGTGATGATGCGTGTCTGTCATCTCAACACCTGCCCGGTCGGCATCGCCACCCAGGATCCTCGCCTGCGCGAGAAGTTCTCCGGCAAGCCGGAGTTCGTCGAAAACTTCTTCCGCTTCGTTGCGCAGGAAGTCCGCGAGTACATGGCAGCACTCGGCTTCCGGACCATGGACGAGATGATCGGCCAGGTTAACCGGATAGACGTCGCCGAGGCTGTGGACCACTGGAAGGCGCGGGGGCTGGATTTCACCCAGGTCCTGTATCAACCCAAGGTTGCTCCGGAAACTCCGGTCCGTTGCGTGCGCAGCCAGGATCACGGCCTCGATCGCTCGCTTGATCGGCTGACGCTGGTCCCGGCCTGTAGGCCGGCGCTGGAACATCGTGAACCGGTGGAGCTCTCCCTTCCTATCCGCAACGTCAACCGTACGGTAGGCACCATCCTCGGCTACGAGCTGACCCGGCGCCACGGTGGCGAAGGCCTGCCGGATGACACCATCCGCATTCATTTCACGGGTTCGGCCGGCCAGAGCTTTGGAGCCTTCATCCCGCGCGGCATCACCCTCACTCTTGAGGGAGATTCCAACGACTACGTGGGCAAGGGCCTCTCTGGCGGCAAAATCACGGTGTTCCCGCCACGCCAGGCGACTTTTGTGCCAGAGCAGAACATCATTATCGGTAACGTGGCGCTCTACGGCGCAACTTCCGGTGAGGCCTACATCCGCGGGGTCGCTGGCGAGCGTTTCTGCGTGAGAAACAGCGGCGCCGAGGCTGTTGTGGAAGGTGTGGGCGATCACGGCTGCGAGTACATGACCGGTGGACGCGTCGTGATCATTGGCCGCACGGGCCGCAATTTCGCCGCCGGCATGTCCGGGGGTGTTGCGTACGTTTTTGATCCCGAGAATCGCTTCCCGGCCCTCTGCAATACCGAGATGGTCGACCTCGATCGCATCGAGGCACCGGAGGACGAGGAAGCCGTCATCAGACTCCTCACCAACCACCAGAAACATACGGGCAGTACCGTGGCAGGCCGTATCCTCGAAGCCTGGTCCCTCCATCGCAAGGAATTCGTCAAGGTCATGCCGCGCGACTACAAGGCGGTGCTGTTGGCGATTGCGCGGGCTCGCCAGGCAGGGCTCCCCGAAGAACAAGCGATCATGGAGGCAGCTCATGGCTAAGCCGACTGGATTTCTCGAATACGGACGTGACAAGCAGCCCTACCGGCCAGTCGCGGAGCGACTCCGTGACTGGCGCCAAGTCATGGAGAAATGGGCGCCTGAACCGCTCACTCGCCAGGCTGCGCGCTGCATGGACTGTGGCGTGCCGTTCTGCCATCAGGGCTGTCCGCTCGGCAACCTGATCCCGGACTGGAACGATCTGGTCTACCGTGATCGCTGGCACGAGGCGATTGAACGCCTGCATGCGACGAACAACTTTCCGGAATTCACCGGTTCGCTCTGCCCTGCGCCGTGTGAAGGCTCCTGCGTACTTGGGATCAATGACAATCCAGTGACGATCAAGGCGGTGGAACTCGCCATCATCGATCGCGCCTTCGAGGAAGGCTGGGTCAAACCCATGCCTCCGGCTCATGAAACGGGTAAACGGGTGGCCGTGATTGGTTCAGGTCCGGCTGGATTGGCAGCAGCCCAGCAATTGCGGCGTGCGGGCCATGCGGTGACGGTCTTCGAGCGAGACGACCGTATCGGGGGGCTGCTCCGTTACGGCATTCCAGAGTTCAAGATGGAAAAGCGCGTGCTCGATCGTCGCCTCGAACAGATGCGGGACGAAGGCGTGCTCTTCGAGACCAATGCCAACGTTGGTGTAAACGTGGCGACCGATCGGCTGCGCAAGGAGTTCGATGCCATCCTGCTCGCGGGGGGCGCGACGGTCCCGCGCGATCTCGGCTTGCCGGGACGCGAGCTCGACGGCGTCTACTTCGCGATGGACTACCTCACCCCCCAGAACCGCAAGCTGGAGGGAGATCGGATCGCCGAGGCGGACTTCATCAACGCCGAAGGCAAGCATGTGGTAATCATCGGTGGTGGCGATACCGGCGCCGATTGCCTCGGGACTGCGCACCGGCATCACGCCCGGCATATTACTCAGCTTGAAATCATGCCCAAGCCACCGACAGACAGGACGGGCGACAATCCATGGCCGGAATGGCCGCGAGTCTATCGCACGGCCTCCGCGCATGAAGAAGGCGGCGACCGCGTATTCGGAGTCTCCACCAAGCGCTTCATCGACGATGGAGCCGGCCGCGTGAAGGGCCTCGAACTGGTCGATGTTGAAATCCGTAACGTTGACGGCCGCACAGTGTTTGCAGAACTGCCGGAAACGCTGCGCCAAATCCCGTGCGATCTCGCGCTGCTCGCCATGGGCTTCACCGGGCCCGAGCATCCCGTGCTGGAGGGATTCAAGGTCAAGCTCAACGACCGCGGCAACGTCTGGCGGGACCGCAACTGGATGACCTCCGTGCCCGGTGTGTTCACCGCCGGCGACATGCAGCGCGGCCAGTCCTTGATCGTGTGGGCAATCGCCGAGGGTCGCTCTGCCGCGGCGGGCGTGGACCGCTTTCTGATGGGAGAGACATCCCTGCCCGCTCCGCTGACCTGAAGCCTTTTGGAGAACCACACGTGAGTGACACCAGCCACCGCTTCCTGCGCGCCCTTCGGCGCGAGAAGAACGATCGCACACCGGTCTGGTTGATGCGGCAGGCCGGCCGGTACCTGCCGGAATACCGCGCCACCCGCGAACGTGCGGGCAATTTTCTCAATCTCTGCAAGACTCCTGACCTCGCGTGCGAAGTCACCCTGCAGCCGCTGGCCCGGTTTCCTCTCGATGCGGCCATCCTGTTCTCAGACATCCTGACCATCCCGGATGCAATGGGCCTCGGCCTGACGCTGGATGAGGGCGTGGGACCCCGCTTCACGCACCCGTTGCGTGATCCTGCCGCCGCGGCGCGCCTTGGTATCCCGGATCCGGAATCCGACCTTAGATACGTTACCGATGCCGTGCGACTCATCAAGCGCGAGCTGCAGGGCAGGACGCCACTGATCGGTTTCGCCGGCAGCCCCTGGACCTTGGCCACCTACATGATCGAAGGCGGTGGCCACCACGATTTCAAGCTCGTGAAGAACTGGTTATATGGCGAGCCCGCCGCATTCGAAGCGCTGGTCAATCTGCTCGCGGATGCCGTCACGGTTTATCTCAACGCGCAGATTGCCGCGGGGGTTGATGCCGTGATGGTGTTCGACACCTGGGGGGGCGTGCTCACGACGGATGCCTATGAGCGCTACTCCCTCGCCCCCATGCGGCGCATTGTGCAAGGACTGTCACCCGGAACGCCCAACATTCTCTTCACCAAGGGCGGCGGGCTCTGGCTGGAATCCATGGCGGCTACCGGCTGTACCGGTCTTGGCTGCGACTGGAGTGTAGATCTCGGCAACGCGCGTCGACGCGTAGGGGATCTCGTGGCGCTGCAGGGCAATCTGGATCCCGCCATCCTGCGTGCGCCCATTCCCGTCATCGAGCGGGAAGTGGATCGCGTGCTGGACGCCTTCGGCGGTGGCGCGGGCCATATCTTCAATCTGGGCCACGGCATCACGCCCGACATCAATCCCGAACACGTGGCCGCCATGGTGGCCAGGGTCCACGCGCGCCAATTGTGAGGGTGGCCTGAGGGTGGGTTCAGCCGCGTCGCGGGCGCAGTGCGAGCAGCACCAGGGTGATCATCGCCAGAATGAGCGGAGCATGTCCGAAGCGCATGAACGGGGTAATCCCGCTGCGCCGCTCGAAGGTTCCGGTCAGCACATAAGGCTCGAACTGAGGTGAGCGCGCGACCGTCTTGCCGCGCTCATCGATGATGGCCGAGATTCCGGTGTTGGTGGCACGCAGCAAGTAGCGGCCCGCTTCCAGCGCGCGCATGCGCGAAATCTGCAGATGCTGATGCGGGGCGATACTGTCCCCGAACCAGGCGTCGTCGCTCACGTTCACCAGGACATTGGCGTCCGGCAGGCTCTTACGAACTTCGCTGGCGTAGGCGTCTTCGTAGCAAATCGAGATGCCGATGCGCAATTCCCCTTGTGCCAAGGGGGGCTGCGTCTCCGGCCCCGCAGAAAAGCTCGACATCGGAATGGTGAGAAAATCGAGCAACGGTCTCAGCACGCGGTCGAAGGGGAGATACTCGCCGAAAGGAACCAGGTGGTGCTTGGCGTAGCGTTGCCGTGCGCCGTTGAGCAGGACCACGCTGTTGAAATAGCGCCCCCCCCGGGGCTCGCCCTCCGGCATCCCGACGAGCAGCGCCGTCCCCGTCGCATCGGCACGGGCGCCAAGGCGCCTCAACACGTCCGGAATCTCTGACGGAAAAGCCGGTACCGCGGTCTCGGGCCAGACCATCACCGCGTCTCCCCAGTGCGGTTCGGAGAGCGCTTCATAGAGTTTGAGCGTGGGCGCGCGAAAATCACTCCGCCACTTCACCGCCTGGGGCACCGCACCCTGCACCAAGGCGGCCTGTTCGCTTGGTCCCGCAGGACGGGTCCATGAAACATGGCTCAGGACGAGCCCCGCCAGGGGCACCAACAACAGTGGAAGGAGCGCCATGCCGCGCCGGTAGCCGGTGGACTGGACCGCAAACACCAGTGCGGCTGCGAGCGCCACCACGGCTGCGCTCACACCATGCACGCCGAGCAGGGGCGCATAGCCGGCGAGCCAGCCATCCACCTGGCCGTACCCCAGATGCAGCCAGGGAAAACCCGTCAACAGCCAACCGCGCAACCACTCGATCAGCACCCACAACGGCCCCATGCAGAAGAGCAGACATGCAGTTGGCGAGCGTGCCGGCAGTCGCCGCACTAGGTAACCGGTGAGCGCCGGATAAAGCGCCATGAAGGCGACGAAGAGCACGGTCATGGTGACCGAGAAACTGTAGAGCGGCAGGCCGAACTGGTGGATGCTTACCTGTACCCACCACACGCCATGGCCAAACATGCCGAGTCCGAAACAGTAACCGCGAAACGCGGCCTCGCGTGGGGTGACGTCCTGCCACAGCAGGAACAACACTGCGAGGCATGCCACGGCCACCGGCAGCAAGTCGTAGGGTGAAAACGAGAACGGCAGGCAGGCTCCGCTCGTCAGCAGGACAGCACGCGCCCACCAGGGGTGGAGGGCGCTCCACTCAGCCGTCGTCATCGGCAGGTGTGCTGTCCGTCGCCGTCTGCCGCATCACGCGCAGCAGGTGAGCCCGCCGGCGATCCGCGCGCAGGACCTTGAAATTGAAGCCGGCAAAATCCACTTCGTCTCCGCGCTCCGGCACCCGGCCGAAGTGATGGACGACCAGTCCGCCGATGGTGTCGTAATCCCCATCCGGCAACCGGCTGTTGAAGAACTCGTTGAAGTGTTCGATTGGTGTCCTCGCCTTCACCGTGAAACGATTGGCGCGATGCTGGCGGATGAAGAGCTCGTCATCCACATCGTACTCATCATCGATCTCGCCAACGATCTGCTCCAGCACATCCTCGATGGAGACCAATCCCGCAATCGCACCATACTCATCGACCACAATGGCCAGATGGTTGCGACTGAGCCGGAATTCCCGCAGCAAGATGTTGAGCCGTTTGCTCTCGGGTACGAATACTGCGGGGCGCAGCACCTCTCGTATCTCCAATGCGTGGTCAGGATCGGCTGCCAGCGGCAGCAGATCCTTGGCGAGCAAAATCCCCAGAACCTTCTCGTGCTTCAAATCGACCACGGGAAAACGCGAATGTGCGGATTCGATCACCGCAGGAAGGAAATCCCGTGGAGTCTGCTCGCTCTCGATGAAGACCATCTCTGACCGCGGCACCATGATGTCACGAACCTTGAGCTCCGAGACCATCAGTGCGCCTTCCATCATGCCCGCCGTATCGAGATCGATGACGTGCTCGCCCTCGGCATCCCGAACCATTTCGACCAGATCCCCCCGCTCGCGAGGACGTTGCCGGAACAGTCGGGAAAAACGAACGCGCAGGGAAGACAGGAAAGATCTGCCCGTGGCAGGTGGAGGTCGATCCGGGGTTTTTTTCATGAGGTCAGGGTTCCTGATACGGATCCGGGTAGCCAAGCGAGGACAGGATCCGACGTTCGGTGTCTTCCATGAGCGTGGCCTCGCTCGCTTTCACGTGGTCAAAGCCAAGGAGATGCAGAGTGCCATGGACGATGAGATGAGCCCAGTGCGCCTCCGCGGGCTTGCGCTGGGCCACGGCTTCGCGCGTGACCAGTGGCGCGCAGACCACGATGTCGCCAAGGAAATCTTCCATGTTTTCCGGCATTTCTCCCGCCGGAAACGACAGCACATTGGTCGACCCCTTGCGTTGCCGCCAGCGCAGGTTGAGCTCCGCGCTCTCGACGTCATCCACCAGACGTAACGTGAGTGCCGCGTTGCGCCTGTGTCCGGCCAGTGCACGACGCACCCAGCGGACCAGCTGTCCGCGTAATGGCGCAGGTTCCTTGCTGGCACGCTGGACTGACACGCGAAGCGGCATGGGTTACGGCTGCGTCTCGAACGCCTCGTAGGCGTCGAGTATCCGGCCGACGAGCGCATGACGGACCACATCCTGCGACTTGAAGAAGGTGAAGCTTATGCCTGGCACCTCGCGCACGATGGCAATAGCCTGCTTGAGCCCGGAGTCGCGGCCGCGCGGAAGATCGATCTGGGTCACATCGCCGGTGATCACCGCCTTGGATCCGAAGCCCAGACGCGTGAGGAACATTTTCATCTGTTCGATGGTCGTGTTCTGTGCCTCATCCAGGATGATGAAGGAATCGTTCAAGGTGCGTCCGCGCATGAAGGCGAGGGGCGCCACTTCGATCACATTGCGCTCGATGAGTTTTGCCACGCGCTCGAACCCAAGCATCTCGTACAGGGCGTCATACAGGGGCCGCAGATAGGGATCGATCTTCTGAGCCATGTCGCCGGGCAGGAAGCCCAGTTTTTCGCCCGCCTCCACTGCCGGACGCACCAGACAAAGGCGCCGCACTTGATCCTTCTCCAGTGCAGCCACGGCTGCAGCCACCGCCAGATAGGTTTTGCCCGTGCCTGCCGGCCCGATACCGAAATTGATGTCGTGGGTTTCGATATTCCGCAGGTACTGACGCTGGTTGGTGCCCCGCGCCCTTATCATCCCCCGGCGCATCTGGAGCACGAATTCATCATGCCCGGTTTCCAGCGGGCCATCAGCGGCATTCTCCTGCAACTGCAGATGGACGTCCGCGGGAGTGATGGCATGCTCACCCGCCGAGGCATAAAGCCTGCGCAGGATGCGGGCAGTGGTGTCACGTGCGGCGTTGTTACCGGTCACGCTGAACTCATTCCCGCGATTGCTGATCTCCACCCCGAGGCGACGCTCGATCAGGCGCAGATGTTCATCGAACTGGCCGCAGAGATTGGCCAGCCGTTCATTCTCGAGGGGTTCGAGCGTGAGCTCGGTGGAAGTTTCGGGATTCAAGTCAGCTCGCTTGTTGCACGGGATTCAGGAGTTCTCCCCGCAGGGAGTTCGGGAGCGCGTCGATGATTCTCACGTCGACGTATTGGCCGATGAGGTTCGCGGATCCAGGGAAATTCACCACGCGATTGTTCTCCGTGCGCGCCGCTAGCTCCGCGCCATTCTTGCGCGAGGGGTGGACCACCAGCACGCGCTGAGTGCTGCCCACCATGCGCCGGCTCTTCTCGAAGGCCATCGCCTCGATGCGACCCTGGAGCACCGCGAGCCTGCGTTTCTTCTCTTCCATCGGCGTGGTATCGGCAAGGGACGCTGCTGGCGTGCCGGGCCGCGGGCTGTAGATGAAGCTGAAGGAATGGTCGAAGTCGGCCTGTTCGATGAGACGCATCGTGGCTTCGAAGTCGGCTGCTGTTTCACCCGGGAAGCCCACTATGAAATCCGAGGAAATGGAGATACCGGGGCGGGCTTGGCGCAGTCGTCGTATCTTGGAGAGATATTCAAGCGCGGTATGACCACGCTTCATGGCGGCCAGGATGCGGTCCGAGCCACTCTGCACAGGCAGGTGCACCTGACTGACAAGCTTGGGTTCCAGTGCGTAGACCTCGATGAGGCGATCTGTGAATTCCACCGGATGGGAAGTGGTGTAACGGATGCGCTCGATGCCTTCGATGGCGGCGACGTAGCGGATGAGAGCAGCCAGATCGACAAGCCGCCCATCATGCATGGTTCCGCGATAGGCGTTCACGTTTTGGCCGAGCAAGGTGATTTCACATGCGCCCTGGCGCGAAAGCTGATGGATTTCAGCGATCACGTCGTCAAAGGGACGGCTGAATTCCTCACCGCGCGTGTAGGGCACGACGCAGAATGTGCAGTATTTGCTGCAGCCCTCCATGATCGACACAAAAGCCGTAGGGCCCTCCGCGCGGGGCTCCGGCAGACGATCGAACTTCTCGATCTCCGGAAAACTGATGTCGATGACACGCGGGCTGCCGTCCTCGGCCCGGTTGAAGAGCTCGGGCAGCCTGTGCAGTGTCTGGGGCCCGAAGACGAGATCCACATACGGCGCCCGGGCGAAAATCTGATCGCCTTCCTGACTGGCCACGCAGCCGCCCACGCCAATGCGTACGCCGGGTTTTGCGAGTTTGAGCTCACGCCAGCGCCCGAGCTCCGAGAAGAGTTTTTCCGACGCCTTCTCGCGCACCGAGCAGGTGTTCATGAGGAGCAGATCGGCCTCTTCCGGTGAGCTCGCCACTTCCATGCCATGGGTCTTGCCGAGCAGATCCGCCATCTTCTGCGAGTCGTACTCGTTCATCTGGCAGCCGAAGGTCTTGATGTATACGCGCTTGGGCATGGGGTCCTGAGGATTGAACGTGGTTCCTACCCTACACAGGGGGCATGAAAATGCCAAGAAAATGCAGGTTGACAGGCGCCCGCCCGGGCTCCCGCCCCTTCAAACCGGGGTATCGAGCGTGAATTCCGCGCCAGATGCCCGAAGCATGTCCGTGATGGCGCTGATGGCTTGTGCAACCGCCTCGGGGGCGGTGCCGCGAACGACCAGCGAGGTCCCCAGGCGTTCCTCGCGGGCGAAGGGATAACTGCCGATATCCACCATGGGGTGCGCGTCCTGGATGTTTGAGAGTGTGGTTGCGATCTCGCTTTCCCTGAGCCACACCGTGACACTCCGGCTGGCGATGGGGGCGCCTTGGGGCAGATGGGACATCACGTCCTCCAGCATCGCCTCCAGGATGCGGGGCACGCCCGGCAGCACGAACACATTCTCGATCCGGAAGCCCGGTGCTGCACTCACCGGGTTGTCGATGAGGCTGGCGCCGGACACCACCCTTGCCATCCTGAGCCGCGCTTCGTTGATGGCTTCAGGGCCGTAATACTCGACCAGCCGACGCACCGCCTCGGGATCTTCTGCCACCCTGCGACCGAAGGCGGCCGCCACACATTCGGTCGTGATGTCATCGTGGGTGGGACCGATGCCCCCCGTGGTGAACACGTAGTCGTGACTCGCGCGCAGGGCGTTCACACCCGCCACGATGGCCTCGAAGCGATCGGCCACCACGCGGGTTTCCAGCAGCCGTACGCCGCGCGCGGCAAGCCCCTTCGCCAGCAACTGCAGGTTGGCATCGCGCGTGCGCCCGGAGAGGATCTCGTTGCCTATGATGAGGATGGCCGCGGTTTTCATGTCACATCTCCTGCCTCAGCCTTTCCCGTCTCAGCCTTGGGACAGGGGGGTTGCAAGCTCCACCCGCAGGTTGTCGATCAGCCGGGCTCCGCCCAGCCATGCCGCCGCCAGTACCTGCAAGCTGTGATCGCCGGCCTTGGGGATCTCCAGATCCTCGGCGCGTCGTACGCTGAAATATTCCGGCCTGAAGCCTGCTGCGGCAAGTGCCGCCATGGCTGCGGTCTCGATCGCGATGAGCGAATGCTTGCCCGTGGCCAGTTTGGCCGCCGCGGCCTGCAGTTCCTCGTAGATACGCGGCGCGCGCGCGCGCTCGTCGGCATTGAGATAGCTGTTGCGCGAGCTCATGGCCAGTCCATCGGACTCACGCACTATCGGCATGCCGAGGATCTCCACCGGCATGAGGAGATCACGTGTCATGCGCTTGATGACCAGCAACTGTTGGTAGTCCTTCTCCCCGAAGAGCGCGATATCGGGCTGCACATTGATGAAGAGCTTGCTCACCACGGTGGCGACCCCGGAAAAGTGTCCCGGCCGGTACTGGCCACAAAGAATGCTGGACAGCACCGGCACCGTCACGCGCGTGTCTTCCTCAATCCCGCCCGGATAGAGCTGATCAAGATTCGGTGCAAACAACAAGTGGAGGCCCGCGGCGGACAGCTTGTCCTGATCGGCCTCCAGCGTGCTCGGATAGCGCGCGTAATCCTCGCCCTTTCCGAACTGGATGGGGTTCACGAAGATGCTGACCACTGTGTGGTCAGCCAGTGCACGCGCGCGCTCCAGCAGGGAGATGTGGCCCGCGTGCAGATTGCCCATCGTCGGTACCAGTGCGATGCGCGCGCCCTCACGACGCCAGCCCTGGATGCGACGACGCAGGTCATCGAGAGAAAAGACTGTTTCCATAGGGAGAAATTCAGTACGCGGGGCCGCGGAGTGTAATCCAACTCTAAATGGCGAGGCGAGCGGGGTTGGAGGAGCCAGCCGCCGCAAAGAGTCCTTCAGCCGCGGGCTCCAGCAGTTGTCGTCCCTGCACACCGGTTTCAAGGGCACGGGTGAGCGCAGCAAAGTGTCCGGGATCATGCAGCAGGTCTACCCTGTCGGTTTCCACCACCAGCACAGGGGCCGCTTGGTAGCCATGGAAAAGCCGGTCATAGGCGGCGCGGAGGCTTGCCAGATATTCCGAGGGGATCTGCTGCTCGCAGGCGATGCCACGCTGGGCGATGCGGGCTTTCAGCACAGGAATGGGGGCCACCAGATAGATGATCACGTCGGGGGAGGGTACCCTGGGTGAGAAGCGCGCAAAGATTTCCTCGTAGAGCCGGAATTCCTCGGGGTTGAGCGCAATCTCGGCAAAGATCCTGTCCTTCTCAAACATGAAATCGGCCACCAGTCCGGGCGAGAACAGGTCGCGCTGGGCCAGTGTCTGCAATTGCCGGGTACGTTGACACAGGAAGTGCAGCTGTGTCGCAAGGGCATGCCGTGCCGGATCACGGTAGTAGTCGGGCAGGAAGGGATTTTCCTCCGCACCCTCCAGCAAGGTATCCCAACCAAAATGGCGAGCGAGACGTCGGGTGAGGCTGGTCTTGCCCACGCCAATCGGACCCTCGACGGCGATATGCCTCGGCACTGGCACGGACTCAGGCCTGGTGGTGGGTCCGGGCGAGCCTGACGATGCCCGCCTCGTCCATGTGATCCCGCAAGGCACCGGGAGCCGGCAAGCCTGGTATCTCGAGCTCGGGCGCGATCTCGGCCAGCGGAAACACCACGAACGCGCGCAAGGCGAGCCCTGGATGCGGCACCGTGAGGCGAGCGTCGGCCAGGCACGCCGAGCCGAAGGTCAGCAGATCGAGGTCGAGCGTGCGTGGCCCCCAGTGGCGCTCGCGCACCCGGTGATGCGCCCGCTCCACGGCTTGCAGGGCGTCGAGCAGCGCATGCGGGCCCAGCGTCGTCTCCAGCAGGGCGGCTGCGTTGATGTAGTCGGGCTGATCCTGGGGACCCATGGGGGCACTGCGGTAGAGCGAGGAGGCGGCAACCAGTTGGCACCCCGGCAGAGTTTCCAGCGCTTGCAGAGCAGACCTCACCTGAGCCTCGGGATCGTCGAGATTGCTCCCGATACCGATCGCCGCGAGTACGGTTGCCATCCTTGCAGGCCTCAGGCGCCTGCGTCGTCCGCGCTGCGACGGCTGCGTCCGCCACGCCGTCGTCGACGTTTCGGGCGTCGAGTGTCGCCGGCCTGGGTGCTCGCGGCTTCCACCAACTGCGCGCGCCCGGCTTCGTCGGATTCCAGGAAGTGAGTCCACCAGTCGGCCGCTTCCTGTACTGGCTCGCCCGCAGCTGCCCGCAACAACAGGAAGTCATAGGCGGCACGGAAGCGTGGGTGTTCAGTCAGGCGGGGCGCGCGCTTTGAGGTATGGCGCATCAGGCGCGGCTGCAGGGCCCAGATCTCGCGGGTGACGCTGGTGAATCGACGCGGCATGGCAATCCTCGCCACCTGCTTCGAAATCACGGTATCCGCAGCAAATTGCACGGCTTCGATGGGACTCAGTCCATTGGCGAGGTTGACCTGGGTTTCATCTTCCACGCTTTGCCAGAGCAGGGCCGCGAATAAAAAGGCCGGCGTGACGGGTTTGCCCTCGGCAATGCGATGGTCCGTGTTGTCGAGCGCGGAAGTGAGCAGCCGGTTGACGAACTCTCCTTCGGCGCCGTCCAGCGCCTTGTCGGTGAGTGGGCACAGGCAGTGAAAAAGACCGTGACGGCGCAGCATCTCGAAGCTGGCGCGGCCACATCCGCCATGAAAAAGCTTGAGCATTTCGTCGAACAGGCGGGCTGGAGCGATGTCCTCCAGCAGATGACGCAGGCGGGCAATGGGTTCAAGGGTTGCCGGCTCAATCTCGAAATCGAGCTTGGTGGCAAAGCGGGCCGCACGCAGCATGCGCACCGGATCTTCGCGGTAACGGGTTTCGGGGTCGCCAAGCAGCCGCAGACGCCGGGCCCGGATGTCCTCCACCCCGCCGGTGTAATCGACGATGGAGAAGTCGGCGATGTCGTAATAGAGCGAATTGACCGTGAAATCCCGCCGCCACACATCGTCATCCAGCGAACCGTAGACGTTGTCGCGCAGGATCCGCCCTTCGTCCGTCATGGCAGCGCCGTCAGCCTCGCCCTCATGCGCCGCGCGGAAAGTGGCGACCTCGATGATCTCGCCGCCGAACTGTACATGTGCGAGGCGGAACCGGCGGCCGATGAGACGACAGTTGCGAAACAGTTCCCTTACCTGTTCGGGCAGGGCGTCGGTCGCAACATCGAAGTCCTTGGGCTGGCGACCCAGGAGCAGGTCGCGCACGCTGCCGCCGACCAGCAGGGCGCGGAAGCCGGCCTTGTTGAGTCGATAGAGCACCTTGAGTGCATTTTCGGAGATCTGCTTGCGCGAGATCGGGTGCTCGGCGCGCGCATAGATACGTGGGCGAGGGTGCAGCGGGATGACTTCGCCGCGAGGGGTCTGCTGGGGATCCAATGAGGCTCCTGGGGAATGCTGTATTACTAAGGCTCTATCACGAAGGGCTATGGCATGGGGGCGACGGGACCATGGTGCCGGCCCGACCATGCTGCCTATAATACACGCCCTCGCCACGCTCCCTTCGTCTAGTGGCCCAGGACGTCGCCCTCTCACGGCGAAAACAGGGGTTCGAGTCCCCTAGGGAGCGCCAATTCCAATCCCCGCAGGTCGCCCAGCGTCCCCACCAGGCAACCGGTCGGGCCAGCGCAGGCATGGCCAATCTCCGGAGTCCATGTCTGGGGAGAAGCCTTACATGGCCAGCAATCTGTTTGACCTCACCGGCAAGGTGGCCCTCATCACGGGCTCCAGCAAGGGCATTGGCAAGGCGATTGCCGAGGCCATGGCACGCCAGGGCGCCAAGGTGGTGATCTCCAGTCGCAAGGCCGAGGTCTGCGAGGCGGTGGCCAAGGCCATCAACGACGAAATGCCGCAGGGGCCCGGCGGCGCGGTGTCCATTCCGGCCAATATCGGTGCCCGCGAGGCCATCACCGCGCTGGTGGCCGAGACGCGCGCCCGACTGGGACGGATCGATATCCTTGTATGCAATGCCGCGGTGAATCCCTTCTACGGCAGCATGGCCGAACTGCCGGATGCCGCCTTCGAGAAGATTCTCAAGGTCAACATCATGGCCAACCACTGGTTGGCGCAGGAAGTGTTGCCCGAGATGAAGGCGCGACGGGATGGCGCGATCATCATCGTGTCCTCCATCGGAGGTCTCAAAGGCCACGAACAACTGGGCGCCTACTGCATTTCCAAGGCCGCTGACCTGCAGCTGGTGCGCAACCTGGCCTGCGAGAATGGTCCGCACAACGTCCGCGTGAACGCCATTTCACCCGGACTCATCCGTACGGATTTCGCGCGTGCGCTATGGGAGGACCCGGAGAATCTCGCGCGACGGACAGCAAATGATCCTCTGCGTCGCATCGGCGAGCCGGAGGAGATTGCGGGTATCGCGGTCTATCTGGCAGCCCGGGCCGGCAGCTTCACCACCGGCCAGAACTTCGTTATTGATGGAGGGAGCACCATCTCGACGTGAAGGGCGCGGGCTCCAAAATCAGTGGGCCGCCTCCAGCTGAATCGTCCCGGTGACCGTGACCGTCATGGCCTGTTCGCCGGCCTCCATCTGGGCAGGCGCGCGGGCGCTCGCCATGGCCCCCTCTGCCATGCCCATCAGGCGCGGGTAGTGCACGGGCCCCGGCATGCCGCCGGTGCCGCCCACGTCCACTTGGACAATTCGATAGCCGGGGCGGCCCAGATCCTTGGCGATACGCGCGGCGCGCGTCTGGAATCTGGCCAAGGCCTCGCTCGTGAGGCTCTCTTCCACCGTCTCACGCTTGGCCCGTGACACCCCAAACCCCACCGACTCCACGGCAAGCCTCGCCTGCAGCTTGGACATCAGCTCACCCAGGACGGCAGCATCGGCACTCTCGAGACGCAGGCTTTGGCGCGCGCGCCAGGCGCTGATCACGGTCGAATCCTGACCATAGACGGGATAAGTGCTGTACTGCTGGGTCTGCAGCTTCACGCCCCTCACGGACTTGGCCTCGGCCAGCGCCCAGGCCATGGTCTCGTTGATTTCCGCCGCCACCTTGGACTGGTTCTGCCCCTCGCGCTCCACATAAAGCACGGCGATGGTGAGGTCATTGGCGATGTCGTCGGTGGCGCTCACGGCAAGATTCACGCGGTCGTGCATCATGGGTCCGCGGTGCTCGCGCGCTCCGGCCGTGGTCACAAGCAGCATGAGGCTCAGCAGGAACAAAAGATTTTTCATGGCGCGCCTCTCCTTGTTTGGTGCCGTGAAGTATACGCAAGGGTGTGTATGCGCGCGGCGCCTTGGCGCACGTTCAGTGAAAATCCCGGGCCCGTACATCCAGTTCCCCCAGCAGCGCACTCAGATCCTGCAGCCGGGAAGCCACCAGATGTTGCACCCCATCGGCCGATTCCACCCGGCCTTCCACGCACAGCAGGCGTGACTCCAGCAGTACCCGTCGCTGCTGCTCGTACAGGCTGCGCCAGACGATGACATTCACCATCCCGTGCTCGTCTTCCAGGGTGAGGAAGGTCGTGCCATTGGCGGTGGATGGGCGTTGCCGTGAGGTCACGAGGCCTGCGTGGCGCACGGGTGTGCCGTGCGCGAGCGCACGCAGGGCCTGCGAGCTCAAACATCGGCGTGCCTGCAGGCGTGCACGCAGGATACGCAAGGGGTGACGACCCAGCGTGAAACCGAGGCTCGCATAATCGGCCAGAAGATTCTCGGCCTCGCTCGGCACCGGCAGTGTGACGACTGACTCCGGTGCGGCTGTCAGCAACGGCCGCGCAGCCTCCACGCCTGCGGTCGCCCAATGCGCGCGATGACGATGCCCAGCCAGTCCGCGCAGTGCACCCGCGTCTGCCAGCACCCGACGGGCTTTGGCATCCAGTCCCGCCCGCAGACAGAGATCCTGCACATCCCGGAAAGCACACGCACGCCTCGCCTCCACCAGGCGCGCGCCCGCACCCGCCGAGAGACCTCTGATCTGTTGCAGACCAAGCCGGATCGCCGATTGTCCGGCAGGCCCTTCTGGTCGTGGTTCAAGGGTGCATTCCCAGTCACTGCACCGGACATCCACAGGACGGATCTCCACCCCATGACGCCGCGCATCCTGCAGCAGTTGATCCACGCCATAAAATCCCATCGGCTGGGAGTTGAGCAGGGCGCAGGTGAAAGCTGCCGGCTCATGACACTTCAGCCAGCAGCTCACATAGGTGATGAGCGCAAAGCTCGCAGCATGTGATTCGGGAAAGCCGTAACTGCCGAACCCCTTGATCTGCTCGAACACCTGCAGGGCGAAGGAAGTCTCATAGCCGCGCGCTTCCATGCCCTCGACGATGCGCTCACGGAAATACTCGAGACCACCCCGTCGTTTCCAAGCCGCCATCGAACGTCGCAGCTGATCCGCCTCCCCGGGTGTGAAGCCAGCCCCGACAATGGCGAGCTGCATCACCTGTTCCTGGAACAAGGGCACGCCCAAGGTGCGTTCAAACACGGCCCGCAGCTCCGGTGAAGGATATTCAACCGGCTCCAGTCCCTGTCTGCGCCGGAGATAGGGATGCACCATGTCGCCCTGGATGGGGCCGGGCCGCACGATGGCGACTTCAATCACCAGATCGTAGAAACAGGCCGGTTTCAGGCGCGGCAGCATGGCCATCTGGGCCCGGGATTCGATCTGGAAAGTGCCGATGGTGTCCGCCCGTTGGATCATGGCGTAAGTCGCCGCATCCTCGGCCGGAATGGTGGCCGGGGTCAGCGTGACGCCACGCACCTCATGCAGCAGGCGCAGGCATTTACTTACACAGGTGAGCATGCCGAGCGCCAGGCAATCCACCTTCAGGAGACCCAGGGTTTCCAGATCATCCTTGTCCCACTGGATGATGGTGCGCGCAGGCATGGCGGCATTTTCAACCGGCACCAGGTGATGCAGGGGCTGTTCGGAGATCACGAAGCCGCCCACGTGCTGCGAGAGGTGACGCGGCAGGTCGAGCAGGGCACGGGTGAGGGTGATGATCCGGCGCATGAGGCGGTTGTCCGGATCAATGCCGTGCTCACGCAGGCGATCATCGAGAGGGGTGTCTCCCTCCCACCAGGACAGGGCCCGGCTCAGGATCCCGATTTGGTCTCCCGGCAGGCCGAGCACCTTCGCCACGTCGCGCACCGCGCTTTTCGCGCGATAGCAGATGACGGTGGCCGCGAGTGCGGCACGTTCACGACCATATTTTTCGTAAACGTACTGGATGACTTCCTCGCGGCGTTCATGCTCGAAATCGATGTCGATATCGGGCGGCTCGCGGCGTTCACGCGAGATGAAACGCTCGAACAGCAGGGCATGTCTGGCGGGATCGACTTCGGTCACACCCAGCGCAAAGCACACGGCAGAATTGGCCGCAGAGCCGCGTCCCTGGCAGAGGATTCCGCGGCTGCGGGCATGGCGTACCAGGTCATGCACGGTCAGGAAGAAGGGCTCGTAGCCGAGCTCCGCAATGAGAGCGAGCTCGTGCTCGATCTGGGCTGCAACTGCGGCTGGTGTGCCCTTGGGCCAGCGCCAGGCAGCGCCCTGCGAGGTGAGTGTGCGCAACCAGCCGGTGGGCGTCTCTCCCTCCGGCACCAGTTCATGCGGGTACTGGTAGCGCAACTTTCCGAGATCGAAGGTGCAGCGCCGGGCGATGGCGATCGTCTCCGCGAGCAAATCCTGCGGATAGATCGCCGCCAGTGCGCGCCGCGTGCGCAGGTGACGCTCGCCATTGGGAAACAGGAAAGCCCCTGCCTCTGCCAGCGTGCAGTGATGACGGATGGCCGTCAGCACATCCTGCACCGGGCGCCGCGCGCGCTCATGCATGTGCACATCGCCCGCCGCCACACAGCGCAGGCCGAGTGCCCCGGCCAGCGCGCGCATGGCCTGCAGGCGTGCCGTGTCATCCTGACCTCGATGCAGCTCCACCGCGAGCCACGTCCGCCTGCCGAAAATCTGCTGCACCCACCGGCCCTGTTCCCGAGCATGGAGTGCGGGTTGTCCGGTATGGGGATCACAGTCAGGCGGCCACAGGGCAAGCACGCCCAGCATGCCGGGCGCAAAGTCATCCCGGGTGAGGCGGTAGGAGCCTTTTTCCGCCTGCCGCCGACCCTGTGTGATGAGCCGGCAAAGATTCGTGTAGCCCGCGGCATTCTCGGCCAGCAGCACGAGCTTCAAGCCATCCACCAGTGTGAGCTCAGTGCCCACGATGAGGGCCACCCCGGATTCCCGCGCAGCTTCCAGCGCGCGCACCACGCCTGCCATCGAGCACTCGTCGGTGATGGCCAGCGCCTGGTAACCGAGTGCCTGTGCGCGCGTGAAAAGCTCGCGCGCGCTGGAGGCACCACGCCCGAAACTGAAGGCGCTCAAGGCATGCAGTTCGGCGTACTCTGTCATGCAAACCAGCCGTGCAGCATCCAGTCATTCGCCGTGCTGCCCGCCTGACGGAAAACCCAGGCGCGCTGGCCCTGTGGCGTTTCGATGACGTAGTAATCGCGACGCACATCGGCCTCATCCCACCAACCGGACTCGATGCGTTCTGGGCCCGCCAGGATCCCTTTCACCGTGCCTCGCCACGGCACCGGGGGATTGAGCAGCCAGGTGGGACGGCGTGGAGTGCCGTTTGGCACGGGTTCGCGCACCAGCATCGGCACCGTGCGCAGGCTGCGTTCGGGGCGTGCATCCGCCTGCGGTTGGAGCTGGAACAGCACTTCCTCCCCCAACCGCGCACGCAGACGTTCGCGCAGGACTTCCCAGGAGCTGCCATCACCGGAAGCGCGCGCGAACAGATCACCGGGCGCGGGATCGAAGCGCGGCAGATCGCGTGCCTGCAGGCTGACTCCCTGCACCGGCGCAGGCAAGGCGGTCTGTTCAAGCTTCACCCGGCAGAGATCGAAGAGCTGGACCGGATCCCGCGCCGGGGCGAGCAGACCGATGACGAGCGTGGTCGTCGACCTGTTCCCATGTTCGAGCTGCAACTCGAAACGTTGCACGCCGCCGTCACGGCGGCCCAGCCAGGTCGCGAGATCCTCAATCATCCGGCGCACCGGAAAGAGCAGAGCCGTGTGATGCACCAGCTCGTGGTTGAACTCCAGCCGTGCCAGGAAGAAATCCGGGGGCTGATAGCACTGTCGGGGATCGGGACATTCCCCGCACAAGCGCTCCAGATGTTGTGACAGCGCGGGCCCGAAGCGCCGCCTGAGCCCTGAGCGCGGCAGCGCCAGCAACTGGCGGAGTGTGTGCACGCCCATCTTCGCCAGGTTTTCACAGGCGCCTGCCGGCAGCCGCGCCGCGACCAAGGGTACCGGGCCCAAGGCAGAGGCCAGGGCGGTGCTGCGGGTGACAGCGACGTTGCGTCCTGCACCGGCCAGCACGCAGGCCGCCAGCGGTGTGGGAGCCAGGGCGATTCGATGCCGGAAGCCGAGCGCTGTCAGGTCTTGCGCCAGACTCTTCCGAAAACGCGGCCAGGGGCCAAAGAGCCCGAGGCTCGCCTCGACTTCCAGGACCAGGGCATCCGCGCCCTCCAGGCTCACGAGAGAGCTGTAGCGATAGGCCCAGGCGGCGACCAGTTCCAGCAGGCCGGTAGATCCACCCGCAGGCTCCGGGGAAGGGCAGGGCTGTGCCCGGGGTTGGGGGCTTGCTGCGGAGTGAAGCTCAGTCGGGGACCGGTGGCGGAGCGCACCATCCAGCGCCAGGTGAGGCAAGACGATTCCGGCCCAGAGCATGTGCGCCTCGCGGCATCAGTGGAGCACGCTTGCACGCAGGCGGATGGCCCGGGCAGGCGGATTGCGGCCGCGACACTTGAGTACACGGAGCAGGGTTCCGGCTGGGGTGGTCTCCACGGCCAACCGCAGCGGTGCCGGTGAGGCATGGCAGGCCTGTGCCGCCTCCCGGAACAGGAAACCCAGGGTCCGGCCATGCTCTGCCGCCACCTGCAGCCGGCGCAGGGTCTTGTCATCCGGTGCCGCAGGCCAGCCCAGCACGGCCCCACAACAGCCAGCCCGCAGGGCCTGTTCCATGGCCCAGCAAGCTTCATTTGCCCGGGCCTCCAGCACATGCAGCTGCGTCAGTCGCACTCCCGCCCGTTGCCAGGCCTGCACGCAGGGGCGATGAGGGGGGGCCACCAGCAGCACCGGGTGATCGGCGGCGGTAATCGCCGCCAGCGCGGGAAGAATCAGCGACAGCTCACCGAGGCCCGCGGCCGGTGCAAGCACTTCCACCAGCCCGGACTCGGGCCAGCCCGGCACCGGCAGCATGGCATCCAGTGCCTGCAAACCCGTGGAGCAGCGGGCCTGCGCACTGCCTGCTCCAACCGGGCCTGCACCGCGGACAGTATCCCGGCCGCGCCAGACCTGGGCGCCGCGCAGCAGGGTTTCCAGGGTGGCAGGGGAGGTCTTCATGCGCGACGCACCAGGCCGCAATAGATGCCCTCGATGGCAAAGCTCGCCGTGGGTGGAACCTCGATGGGGGGATAGTCCGGGTTGCGGGGCAGGAGGGTGATGCGGCCCGCTGCGTGGCGCAGTCGCTTGACCGTGATTTCGTCCTCCAGCCTGGCCACCACGATCTGGCCGTCGAGCGCCACGGAAGTGCGGTGCACGGCGATCAGATCGCCTTCGAGAATTCCCTCGTCGCGCATGGAGTCTCCGCGCACCTTGAGCAGGCAATGGGGGGTGAGCGAGAACAGGCCCCTGTCCACCAGCACCACCGGAGGCTCGTCCTGCAAATCGGCGCCGATTGGCGTGCCTGCTGCAACCCGCCCGAGGATGGGCAGGCGCAGGGTTTCGCCACGGGGACCGAGGTTTGGCACCCGGATTCCGCGGGCCCTGCCCGGCAGCAGTTCCAGATGGCCTTTGGTGGCCAGCGCCTGCAGGTGCTTGTGCGCCGCCCTGACCTGGCTGAAGCCGAAGGCCTCGGCAATTTCAGCCAGGGTGGGCGGCAGGCCCTGCTCCGTGATCCGCGCGGTCACGAACTCGAGGATGGCCTGCTGGCGTTCGGTGAGAGGTCTCATGGGTACAAATATATTGACCTTTCAGTCGGATCACCAGCACGTGATCAGGCCCTTAAGATGGGGGGATGTGTGGACGGTATGTGCTCCATGGTCCGTATGCCAGTCGCGATCCCGAATGGGAGACAGGCTGGCACTCGTTTCTGCCGGCTGCGCTCGGCACGACTGCGCGCTACAACATCGCGCCTACCCGGGAACTGCCCGTGGTGATGCTGGAGGGCGGAACGCCGGTGGTGCAAGCGCTGCGCTGGGGACTCATCCCGCATTGGGCCAAGGATGTGAAGATGGCTTTCTCCACCATCAATGCGCGCGCCGAAGGGCTGATGGAAAAGCCGGCCTATCGTGATGCGTGGCGCGCCGGGCAGCGCTGCCTCGTGCCTGCGAGCGGGTGGTATGAGTGGCGCCTGCTACCGGGTGGGCGCAAGCAGGCCTGTTATTTCCACGGGGGCGATGCCCGCAATCCGATGATGCTGGCCGGGCTCTGGTCAGACTGGCGCGGCCCCCAGGGCAAGCTCTTGCGCAGCTACACCATCATCACCACCGAGTCGCTGGACATCGTGGCCGAGGTCCACGATCGGCAGCCGCGCGTGCTGGCCACGCGTGACTGGTTGCCATGGCTGACCGCCGAGGTGGGCGAAGCACGCCACTGGCTGGCAGCGGAATCGATTCCCGTGGCCTGGCATCCCGTGGACGCTGCGGTGGGCAATGTGCGTCAGGATCATCCCGGCCTCATCGCGCCACTCGACGAAGACGCCGCCGCGCCCCGCAACGGCGAGCTGTGGTAGCCGGCCACAGGCTTCGTTGCGGCTATACTCCTTCGCCTTCGGCCGGCCAGAGATATCACGAGGATCCCTACCCCATGAGCACGCATCGCATCGCCGTCATTCCTGGAGATGGTATCGGCCTCGAGGTCGTGCCCGAAGGCCTGCGCGTGCTGGACGCCGCAGCGCGGCGCTTCGGCATTGCACTGGAGTGCGAGCACTTCGATTTTGGATCCTGCGACTACTATTTGAAGCACGGCAGCATGCTGCCGGCAGACTGGAAGGATCACATTGGTGGTCACGATGCGCTCTTCTTCGGCGCGGTAGGCTGGCCCGCGACCGTTCCTGATCACATCTCAGTCTGGGGTTCGATCCTCACGTTCCGGCGTGAATTCGATCAGTACGTCAACCTGCGCCCGGTGCACCTCATGCCCGGCATCGCTTCGCCACTCGCCAACCGCAAACCGGGCGAGATCGATTTCTACGTGGTGCGCGAGAACACCGAAGGCGAATACAGCAACATGGGCGGGCGCATGTTCCAGGGCACGCCACGCGAAATCGTGATCCAGGAAACCGTGATGACCCGCACGGGCGTCGATCGCGTGCTGAAGTTTGCCTTCGAGCTTGCCGCACGTCGTCCGCGCAAGCACCTGACTTCCGCGACCAAATCGAATGGCCTGTCGATCAGCATGCCGTTCTGGGATGAACGGGTGGCCGCCATGGCCGCGCACTATCCGGACGTGCGGGTCGACCAGTACCACATCGACATCCTCACCGCGAACTTCGTCATGCATCCGGACTGGTTCGATGTGGTGGTCGCCAGCAATCTCTTTGGCGACATCCTGTCTGATCTTGGCCCTGCTTGTACCGGCACGATAGGCATTGCGCCCTCGGCCAACATCAACCCGGAGCGCACTGCGCCCAGTCTCTTCGAGCCGGTCCATGGTTCAGCGCCGGATATCGCAGGCAAGGGCATCGCCAATCCCATTGGCCAGATCTGGTCGGCGGCATTGATGCTGGAGTTCCTGGGTCATCAGGACGCGCATGACGCGATCCTTGCGGCCATCAAGGCAGTGCTCGCAGCCGGACCTGCGCACGCACCACTCACCCCGGATATCGGTGGCAAGGCCGGTACACGTGATCTCGGGATCGCGATTGCCGAGGCGGTAGCGCACGGCTGAGAGCTCAAGTCAGACGGTATAACTCAGCGCGGCGTAATAGAGTCGTGCGTATTCCGCCACGCGATCGGCCTGGTCCAGGCCATTGATCACGCGCCGAGCGTTGCGCCAGTCTTCGCGTTCGGCATTGAAGAAATCCGCAAGGCGGCGTCCCGTGTACCAGCCTTCCATCATGCCGCGAAACAGTAGTTGCCGCGCGATGGACGGTTCGAGCGCCAGCCCGGGTTCTTCCACGAGATCGATGCCCAGAGCCTTGCCTGCGCGACGATAGTTGCTCTTCCAGGTCAGCTGTACCAGACCGCGCCCCGCATAACGGGTGCCGTCACCCGCCTGGGTGTTGCCATGACGGCGCGCACGCTCGGGGTCGTCGCCCATGACGTCATAGCGTTTGCGCAGATACAGGGTGCCCCCGCGTTCAAGCAACGGGCGCAGAGTTTGTCCAGTTTCGTGATGTGCGGTGCCCAGCATGTAGGCGAGCCAGCGATCATCCTCTGCCGCATGGCTTGTCTCCCAAACATCGAGCAACGCGCCAAGGCCATCTACCTGTCCCTGGCGCAGCTTGCCCGCGAAGAGATACTCGCGGGCGAAAGAGAAAAAGAACTTCCGGTTGAAACGACCAACATCCGTGGTCACGGGCGTATCCATTCAGTGCACCTGCGGTTTCTTCCATGCAGCACGGCGGTCGATTGATCGTAGCCTAACTTCGAGTACCCGGCGATCCCGGCGTATGCGCAGAGGCACTTCCACGCCGGCTTCTCCCAGCGCCCACAATTGCCGGTAGAACGCTGGCAACTCGCGCACCGGAGTACCAGCGAGCTCGAGGAGCACATCGCCCTCGCGCAGGACGGCAGCACCAGGGCCGCCCGGATAGAGGCCTCCGATCACCAGGGCCTCGGGAGTCTGCGCCACGAAGACGCCGAGCCAGGGCCGGGCCGGACCCGGCACATGCCCATAGCGTGACAGGTCATCCAGGATGGGCCGTAGCAAATCCACCGGCACGCTCAGGTTGCCTTCCCGGGCAAGGCCCTCCCCGACGACATTCTCGAGGTACAGCGAACCTATGCCGCACACCCTGCCCTGAGCATCCAGCAACGCGGCCCCGCCCCAGTCCGGGTGGGCAGGTGCGGTGAAGATGGCCCGCTCCAGCAGGTATTCCCAGTAGCCGGCGAATTCCGTCAGGGCCGTGACCTCGGCCGTCATGGCCCAGTCCGGGCCGCCGGCACCAGCCAGAACCACCGCATCACCCTCGACCAATGCCGCTGCGCTGCCCAGCGTCAGAGGCGAGCCGCTGAGACGGCCCAAACCGCGCAACAGGCCGAAGCCGCTTGCGTAGTCGTAGGCCAGGACTTCGGCAGTCACAGCCTGTCCCCGGTGATCGACTATCCAGGCCTGTTCCGCTTCGGCGACCAGATAGCCGATGGTCAGCACGAGACCCTCATCGTCGAGCAGTACGCCATGCCCGCCGCGATCCGTCCCCAGCATGCCGGCGGTGAACGCATCCTCGGGAATCCGGGTGCGCAGCGACACCAACCCCGTCAGGGTTCTGGCGAGGTCATAGCCCAGATCCGCCTGCCTTGCCCTCTGCCCCAGGGGAATCCCCGGCTCGGCCATCTCTCTCATCAAAACGCTCCCCCCACTCACGCCGCTGTGGCCTGAGTGTAGTCGCAGGGGCCAGTCCCCGGGGGCTTTTTCCAGCAGGCCTTGTGTCGGGTGATATTTATCTTCGATAATAAGATTAAGTTTTATTCATAAATATATGAATAAATTGAATAAACAAGATTCCAAAATGCCCGATCCCAAGCCCCGAACACTGCGTTTGGCCACTGTGGGCCCGTTTTGGGGTGGCCGTTTCCTGTCCGCCGTCGCCTCGTTGCGGGCAGGGGGAGTCTCGCCTTGATAAACGAGAACCTGCTGTCGGCCTACGGTTTCCGCTACCTCAAGCTCATGGTGCTGCTGTGCGCCGCCAGCGTGGCGGCTTACCTCTGGCACCAGCCACGAGGAGGAGCCAGCGGCGGCACCTGGCTCGGCTATACCTTGGGCACCGTTGGCGCATTGCTCATCATCTGGCTGATTCTGCTCGGGGCGCGCAAGCGCGCGTACCGCGCGCGCCTCGGCACCCTGCGCGGCTGGCTCTCCGCCCATGTCTACCTCGGCCTCGCGCTCGCCCTCATCGGCACCCTGCACACCGGCTTCCAGTTCGATTTCCGGGAGCTGAACGTCCATGTGGTGAGCTATGTGCTGATGATGCTCGTGATCATCAGCGGGATCTGGGGCGTCTCGGCCTATCTGCGCAATCCCCTGCGCATGAGTGAGCTGCTGAACGGGCGCAACCTTGCAGGCCTGCAGGCTGGCCTGTCCGCACTGGATGAAGAGTCCAGGGCACTCGCAACCGCCCTTGGCGGGCAATGGCCGGCCGTGATCGAGGCGTCCGCGAAGACGTCTCTGTTCGGTTCACTGCTTGGGCGACTGGGTCGACCGCCACGCCGCTGCGCCACCGGCCGCGCAGTGGCGGCTTTGCGCGAAGCAAGCCTCGGCGGAGACGCGGCATTGCGCGAGCTCTATGCCCTGCAGGTTCGGCGCGCTCGAGTGCTGGGGGAGATGCGTGACTTCCTGCGCACCAAGGCCTGGACGGATCTGTGGCTGGTGTTCCACGTTCCGCTGTCGTTTGCCCTGCTGGCGGCGCTCATCGCGCACATCGTCAGCGTGTTCATCTACTGGTAGGCCATGGCAGAGCACCCGGAACAGAACTCTGCCGCAGCCCGCGAGCTCGCGCGCCTGAAGCGGCCGCTCGGCCTGCGCAGGCTTTTTTCCTGGCTGTTGTTTCTGGCGGTTCTTGGGGCGTTTCTCGGACTTCCTGGTGCTGCCTCGCTGCGCGCCACATGGCTACCCTTCCTCGCCGATCCGGCGCAGGAGGCGAAAGTGATGGCGGCAAGGCCTGATCCGGACAAAGTTCCGGACTACATCCAGTCTTCCGCTGCCAAAGCCTGGCAGCTTGCCGATCAGCAAGGCCATGACTACCCACCGCCCACCGTCGCCGAGCTTGACCGGGTCTGGAATCCGGGACCGCTGTCAGCCGCCCATGCTCCCTGGGCGAAAGACTGCAAAATCTGCCACAGCACGCCGTTCAAGCGTGTGCAGGATGCGGATTGTCTTGGCTGTCACAAACTCATCCATGCCCACGTGGATCCGGCGCGCACCGAAGTTCCGGCGCTGGAAGTGCGCTGCGCCGCCTGTCATCAGGAACACCGCGGCAGCTTCGCGCTTGCCGAGCAGAATCGCCACGCCGTGGGGAATGATTGCGCCGCCTGCCACGGCGAGATTCGCGAACATTTCCCGCAGACACGCACTGAAGCCGTCTCGGATTTCGCCACGCGCCATCCCGAGTTCCGGGTGCAAATCAGGGAGCATGCAAGCAAGGCGACACTCCAGCGTGTGCGCCTACCCGCGAAGGGCGGGCTGAAGGAACCCACCACGCTCAAGTTTCCGCATGACGTACACCTGAAACGGTCGGGCGTGCGTGGTCCTGGCGGCAAGCAGCACCTGAAATGCGCGGATTGCCACGCTCCGGATGCCGATGGCGTTGGTTTCCAGCCGGTGACCATGGCCGCCCACTGCCAGAGCTGCCATGCCCTGAAGATGGAGCCGGCCCTGTCCAATCGCGAAGTGCCGCACGGACCGGTCTCCACGGTGCTCGATACCTTGCGCGAGTTCTATGTCTTCGTGGCCAGCACTGGCACCGTGCCCAGCGATCCCGGACCGCTCACGGATACGGTGATCGTGCGCAGACCCGGCGAGTCGCGCACGCCTCGGGTGTTCGCAACCGCGGCGGGAGATGCGCACAGCCGTGCGAGCGCCTCGGCGACCGAGCTGTTCGAGAAAACCGCATGTGTGGTCTGCCATGAAGTCACGCGCCTGTCAGGCAAGGGCAAACCCGGCACGCCGGGCGCCGATCTGCCGCAGTGGAAGATAGCCGCCGTGCCGCAGGACCATGCCTTCATGCCCAAGGCCCTGTTCGAACATCGTGCGCACAGCACGGCGTCCTGTGACACCTGCCACGCCGCACGCAAATCCGCCCACGCCGAAGAAGTCTTGATGCCGGGTATCGAGACCTGCCGGGACTGTCACGCCGGATCTGCACCTGCGCCGGACAAGGTTGGATCCGATTGCGGGCTGTGCCACGGCTTCCACTGGCCGGGGACCACGGTGCATGCGGTTTTGCCAGGTGTAGAGAACGGAGTCTCAAGATGATGCGATTGTTTGCAGTATTTTTGGTTGCGCTCTCAGCATTTTTGCACGCCACGCAGGCGCGGGCTGCCTGCAGTGCGCGTGACTCCCTGCCACGCCTGCATGCGGATGAGGTGAACTGCATCGTGCAACAGGCGGTGGAAGTGACCTCAAGGCAGGGCATCTCCGCCATGACGGTCGCAGTCACCGATCGCGTCGGCAATGTGCTCGGTCTCTATCAACTGGGTGCGACGCCGAGCCGTGTCCGCATCCGCAGCGGATTGCTGTCTACGGTTCGCGGGCTCGACAACGTGGTGCTGAATGATCTACCCATTGTGGGTGACACCGCGCCAGCGCGCGCGGCGATCGCCAAGGCGATCACGGCGGCCTATTTCTCTTCCGCCGGCAATGCCTTCAGTACACGCACGGCGGGTTTCATCGTGCAGCGGCATTTCCCTCCGCTGTTTCCCAATACGCCGAGCGGGCCGCTGTTCGGGGTGCAGTTCAGCCAGCTGGCCTGTGGCGATTTCGTGCAGAAAGGCTCGGCCATAGGTCCCGGCTCGCGCGCCTCACCCTTGGGGGCGGCGGCTGATCCCGGAGGCTTTCCGCTCTACAAATCAGGCCAGATGGTCGGCGCCATTGGCGTGGTGGCGGGCACCAACTCGATCTACGGCATCGACCTCGACACCAACCCGGCCCAGCTGGATCAGGATCTCGAGGAAATCATCGCGCAGTCTGCGACCGCCGGATTCCGGCCGCGGCCGGCCATACGCGCCGATCGCATCACGGCCGGCGGCATCACACTCCGTTATACGGACTCCGATGCACGTCTGCTGATGCCCGCCACCGTGCTGGGCGCCGTGCCCACTGCAGGCACCTGGGTCCCGCTCGCGAATTATTTTCCGGGGACCGGTGCGCGCACCGGGATGCAATACGGCTTGGCCGAATCAGGCTTCGAGCCGGCAAGTGGCCTGCTGCAAGGTTATTTCAATTTGCCGCGTCGGCCGCCACGAGAATCGCTGTTCCCCTCCACCGCGACCCAGGGAGCACTGGGCCTGACCCAGCGCGAAGTCGAGATTCTGCTCAAGCGGACGCTTGATGTGGCCAGCATCACCCGTTCACAGATTCGCCGGCCCTTGGGAGAGTACGCGCAGGTCACGGCAACCATCGTGGACGCCTCGGGCAATGTGCTGGGGCAGGCGCGTACCCCTGACGCACTCATCGACAGCAGCGACGTCACCATCCAGAAGGCACGCACGGCAGTCTTCTTCTCTCGCCCCACAGCGGCGGATCGCCTCACTCTGGCCGGTGGTGGCAGCTACGTCACCAGCGCGCAGACGTTCTTCGGTCGCAGCGATGCGCTGCGTAATGGCCGGGCTTTCTCCACCCGTGCGATCGGCAGCATTCACCGTCCCAACTTCCCGGATGGGATCGATGGCAAGCCGCGAGGCCCCTTGTCCCGGGGTGCGGACTGGAGCCCCTTCAATGTGGGCCTGGAGCTCGATCTCGTGCTGCGCAATCTGCAGATCCTCCGTGAGACGTCCAGCACCTGCACGCTCGATTCCTCGAATGTGGCGATCAACATCGGTCTTGCCAATGGCATGACTATTTTCCCCGGCGGTTTTCCCATCTATCGCGAGATGAACGGATCGCTCTACATCATCGGCGCGATCAGCGCCTCGGGCGATGGCAGCGATCAGAGTGATCTGATCGCCTTCGTCGGCTTGCAGCGCGCTACAGAGACGCTCGCAGCCACGCCGCCACCAACATTGATGACGGCCTACAGACCGCCGCGTCATCCACCCTCCACCGTGCGGGTGAGTGGCCTCAAATACGTGCAATGTCCGCAGTCGCCGTTCCTGAACAGCACTGCGCAGGACCCTTGCGCAGGGTTTTGAATCGGCATGTATCAGTCACACCCATCCCGCCTCTGCCACGGCATCCTGCTGTCGTGTGCTTTGCTGATGGGCATGGTGGCTGAGGTCGCCGAGGCTGCACTTGCGCCCATCATGACGGTGCAGGTCGCCGCCCCGCGCATCCGGTTGCTCCGGACGCCGGATGAAAAAGCCGGGGTGGTGGCCGAAGTTGATCGCGGCCGGCTGCTGGACGTGCTGTCGCGTCAGGGTGACTGGTACCTCGTGCGGCTGTCGGATCTGCCTGGCGCTACGGCATGGGTGAAGCAGTCACCCACGGCTTACGGCGAACCTGCCTTGATACCTTTCATTGCCCCAGGCACCGCAGTCGGCGCCAAGCCGGGGCCCGTCAGATATGCCGAGGAAGCGATCGGGTCCGGTCAGGAGCCCGGGCAACAGACCGGGCTCGCGCGGCCCGGGCCGAGAGGGCGTCCGCTGGTCACGCTGCCGCCCGCGACAGGCCTCGAATTGCCGGCGCCTGCTCCGAATCTACCCCGCGAATCTCTGCCGCTGCCCGACCGTTGGCGACTCATGCAGGCACTGGGCTTCAAGTTCCCCTGGTATGACCCCTATCACCAGAACGTACTGAAGGGTGACATCCCGGTGCGCGAGCTGGGAGACGACATCTTCATCAACGTAGGTGCGGTGGTGGACGGTCTGGCTGAATTCCGCGAAGTACCCATTCCTGTCAATCCGACCATCGCTTTCCGTGACACCGCCACCGATGCTTTCGGTGATCCCTCGCAGAATCTGCAAGCCGCCACGGTGCTGCTCAATCTGTCGCTCACCAAGGGTAATACCACCTACATGCCGCCAGAGCTCGAGCTGCGACTGGCGCCAGTGTTCAATTACAACCGTGCTGAAGTGCGCGAGGCAGGGGTGCTCAGGGCGGATCCGCTGGCCTGTGGTGATTTTGAGCAGCTTGGAGACGTGTTCAGCAGCACGCCGGATTCGGGCGAGCCTGGCTTCGGCCTGGACGTGCCGGGCGACGACGGTCTTTTCTCTTCGCCTCCGCCGCCAGCTGAGGCGCCGGATCTTGAGCCCGTGGCGCCACTGGAGGTCTACCGCCAGCGCGACCATTGCACCAGGTACGATTCCTTTGCGGGCATCCAGGAGTTCTTTCTCGACTATCACCTGCGGGATGTCTCGCCACGCTACGACTTCGACAGCATCCGGGTGGGCATCCAGCCCTTCACCAACGATTTTCGCGGCTTCCTGTTTCAGGATCTGGCTTTCGGTGTGCGCCTGTTCGGTAACCGCGACAACAATCATTGGCAATACAACCTGGCTTGGTTCCGGCGCATTGAAAAAGATACCAACAGCGGCCTGAACGACATCACCCGTGCGCTGCGCGACGACGATACTTTCCTGTTCAATGTCTACCGACAGGATTTTCCGCTGGTGGGCTTCACTTCCGAGCTCAGCGTCGCGCACAACCGCAACAACGAAGATCACCAATACCAAGATACCAATGCATTCGTGATCCGGCCGGCCATCGTCGGTAGCGCCGCCCAGGATCCCGAACCCTATCAGGTGACTTATCTCGGCTACTCCGGGGATGGTCATCTGCGCGCGTTGTGGCCGGAGGGGCGACTCAATTTGACCACCACCACCTATGTGGCGTTGGGGACTCACGACTACAACCCGATTGCGGGTGGAAGCCAGGACGTCCAGGCCTTCTTTCATGCCAGTGAGCTTTCGCGCGACTTCAGCTGGATACGCGTGCGCGGCAGCGTGCTCTATGCCAGTGGCGACAGCGATCCACTGGACGAGGACGCCACCGGCTTTGATGCCATTTTCGAAAACCCATTGTTTGCGGGCGCAGACACCAGCTACTGGGTGCGGCAGGGAATTCCCCTGGTCGGTGGTGGAGGCGTGGCGCTCTCGGGACGCAACGGCGTGCTGGCCAACCTGCGCTCGAGCAAGGAGCAGGGGCAATCCAATTTCGTGAACCCGGGTCTGTTCCTGCTCGGAGTGGGGGGAGACTTCGATATTGCGCCCCAGGTCAGGCTGGTGGCGAACGTCAATCATCTGCGCTTTGCAGAGACCGAGACTCTGGAGTTCCTGCGGGCGCAGGCGCTGCGTGACAACGAAATCGGATTCGATCTCTCGGCCGGCATCCAGTGGCGGCCCTATTTCAACCAGAACATGGTCATCAATGCCTCCGGCGCCGTACTGCTCGCCGGTCGAGGCTTGCGTGATCTCTATGGCGGCCAACGCCACAACACCCTCTATTCGACATTCGTCAATGCGCTCCTTACGTTCTGAAATCAGGCGCAGCCGCGCAAAACTTCCTTTGCAGTGGATGGTGGTACTGCTGACCTTGCTCGGCCTTGCGGCAGACACTGCCGTTGCCTCGGAAAAAGCTCTGGTGGAGCGTGAGTACGTGATGGCGCCACCCGCCCCCAAATCCCAGTCGCAGGACACCGCGAGGGAAAAATCCTCCGGCTGCATCAGCTGCCACCGCGAAACGGATGAGCACACCATGCATGCCAATCCTGCCGTGGTGCTCGGCTGCACGGATTGCCATGGGGGGGATGCCTCGGTCGTGCATCAGGCCGGAAGCGGTCAGGAATCACTGAAGAATCCGGACTATCGCGCGGCCATGGACAGGGCTCATGTGTTGCCGCGCAACCCCGGGCTATGGAAAAACTCGGCAAATCCCGAGGGCAGTTACGCGCATCTCAACCGTGAGCACGAGGCGTTCGTGCGCTTCATCAACCCGGGAGACTTGCGCGTGGCGCGTGAAGCCTGTGGCGCCTGTCACCTGCCGATCATCGAATCGCAGGAGCGTAGCCTCATGAGCACCTCGGCGATGTTGTGGGGTGGTGCTGCCTACAACAACGGTATCCTGCCGTTCAAACGCTATCTGCTGGGCGAGTTCTATTCCGAGGATGGGACAGGGTCAGCCGTTTTAAACCCCGTGAAGCCGGAGGATCCCTTCCTGGTTAACAAAGGAGTGCTCGACCGCCTCTATCCTCTGCCGGCGTGGGAGACGGTGCCGCCTGCCGATATCTTCCGGGTGTTCGAGGGCGGCGGACGCGTCATCAACAGCATCTTTCCCGAGCTCGGCATCCCTAACAACACCGGACAATTGCAGCGCGTGGATGAACCCGGTCGACCGGACTTCAAGCAGAGCAACCGTGGCCCGGGCACAGGGCTGCGAGTGGCGATTCCGATCCTCAACCTGACCAAGACCCGCCTGAACGATCCACACCTGTGGTTCCTGGGCACCAATGACAATCCGGGGGATTACCGATCTTCCGGCTGTACAGCCTGTCATGTGGTCTACGCGAATGATCGTGAACCCGGTCACAGCGGGCCCTACGCGGCCTACGGCAACACGGGCAAGAGTCAGACTCGCGACCCGACCATCCCCAAGGATCGTCCGGGCCACCCGCTGCGCCATGCGTTCACGCGCGCGATACCCTCCTCCCAGTGCATGGTCTGCCACATGCACCAGCCGAACATCTATGTGAACTCGTTCTACGGATACATGCAGTACGACTACGAGCCCGATGCGGCCCGCCTGTTCCCGGCCGAACAGCACTATCCTTCGGATGAGGAAATTCATGAGGTCAACCAGCGCAATCCGGAGGAAGCGGTCATCCGTGGCAACTGGCGTGATCGTGATTTCCTCAAGGATCTCTGGTTGCGCAATGACGAGATGAAGCACACCCAGTTCGCTGATTATCACGGCCATGGCTGGGTGTTTCGCGCCGTGCACAAGCGCAACCGCAAGGGGCAGCTGCTGGATGCGGAAAACCGCGTGGTGGCGGATGAAGATCCAGACAAGTTCAAGAAGACCGTGCACATGGCGTCCATCCACCTGGACAAGGGCATGCATTGCGTGGACTGCCACTTCTCCCAGGACATGCACGGCAACGGGCATATCTACGGCGAGGTTGCGGCGGCGATCGAAATCGACTGCGCGGATTGTCATGGCACGGCCCGCAACTATCCCACCTTGCACACCAGCGGGCCGGCCGCCCAGCCCGGCGGCCGTGATCTCTCCCTGTTGCGCACCCAGGACGGGCGTCCGCGTTTCGAATGGCGTGATGGCAAGCTCTACCAACGCGCGGCGCTCGACCCGAACAAGGAGTGGGAAGTCTCGCTGGTCAAGGATTCAGTGAACCCGGTCCACCCCGACTACAACGGCAAGGCCGCCAGGGCCAAGCTGATGGCCGCCGGAGAGGCAGGTCGGTCAGGGAAATGGGGTGAAGGGGCCGCGTCACTCGCCCATGACAATGAAAAGATGACCTGCTACACCTGCCACACCAGCTGGACCACCAGCTGCGCGGGGTGTCACTTGCCGATCCAGGCCAACCGCAAGACAGAACGTAATCACTATGAAGGCAAGGCCACCCGCAATTACGCCACCTACAATGTGCAGGTGGCGCGGGATGATGTGTTCCAGCTCGGCGTGCACGGTCCGGTGAAGCGGAGCCGTATCGCACCCTTCCGTTCAAGCTCGGCGCTGGTGCTGTCCTCCCAGAACGCGAACCGCGAGCGCATCTACTACCAACAGCCGCCCATCTCGGCGAGTGGTTTCTCCAGTCAGGCCTTTGCGCCGCATTACCCGCACACGGAGCGCAAGACGGAAACCAAGACCTGTTCGGATTGCCATGTCGCGGCTGCAAATGACAACAACGCGATCATGGCGCAGTTGCTGCTGCAGGGAACGAACTTCGTGAATTTCGTCGGGCGCTACGCCTGGATTGGTGCGGAAGAACACGTGGAAGCGGTGGGCGTCACCGAATGGGATGAGCCCCAGGCCGTCATCGGCTCTTATCTCCAGAAATATGCCTATCCGGACTGGTATGCGGCCCACCAGAAGCACGACCGGGAAATCGTGGACATGCCGCATCGGGAAGCCGCCAACCATCACGGCACGCCGGATGCGGCGCGCTGTCTGCAAATGCGAGGCGAATACCTGTTCGTGGCTGAAGGGCGCGGCGGCTTGAGGGTTTATGACATTGCTGCCAATGCCAACAAGGGAGTCAGCCAGCGCATCATCACCGCCCCCTTCTCACCGTTGGGTCACGATACGCATGTGAAGAGCCGCAACGCGACCTGCGTGGCGCTGCCGACCAACCAGCCGATTGCGCCGGCCCGCAATCAGGGTGATCTCATGCGCGTGACCAATGAAGAGCAGGCTTTTCACCCGATCTATCATTACGCCTATCTCGTGGATGCCGAGGAAGGCTTGATTCTTGTCAATGTGGATACCTTGGTGGATGGCGAGGCGCGCAACAATTTCCTCGAACGGGCGCTGACCTGGAATCCCGATGGTCGTCTGGATGGTGCCCGTCACATCGTTGTGGCCGGTAGCCATGCCTACATCACCACCCCGCGCGGGGTGGAAATCATCTCTCTCGATGATCCGCTCAATCCCAAACTGCTTGCCGCCGTGGATATACCGGACGCTCGCGCGAGTGCACTGCAGTTCCGCTATCTGTACGTGACCGATGCGCAGGGTCTGCGCGTGGTGGATGTGACCCATCCTGAACAACCCAAGGTGCTACCTGCACTTATCCCTCTCGCGGACGCGCACCGGGTCTATCTCGCTCGCACCTACGCTTATGTTGCGGCAGGTGCGCAGGGTCTCGCCATCGTCGATATAGAGCGCGCAGACCAGCCAAAGCTCTTCCGCATGTTCGATGCCGATGGTCAGCTGAATGACGCGCGCGATGTGGTGGTGGGCAGCACCAATGCCTCGCTCTTCGCCTATGTCGCCGATGGCCGAAACGGACTCAAGGTCATTCAGCTCACCTCGCCCGAGAGCCAGCCCGGTTTCTATGGGTTCTCCCCGGAGCCGCGTCCGGAACTCATTGCCACCCGGCGGACCCAGTCGCCAGCACTGGCTTTGTCCAAGGGACTTGACCGTGATCGGGCCGTGGACGAGACGGGTCACCAGATAGCAGTCATCGGGCGCATCGGTGCACGTCCCTTCAACAAGGCCGAGATGGAAAAACTCTACCTCACGCCGGAGGGCCAACCCTGGCAGGTCACAGACGAGGTACGCCACGAGGATTACCTGCCGCGTGTTGGCACACCGCCTGTCCCGGAGGCACCACATGCCACGCCCTGAGCCCACCGCCATGCGCATTCACATTGGACTGTGCCTCGCACTCCTGATGATGGTGAGCGCTGTCTCTGCCGCGCCGCTGCCCAATCAGTCTCCCCATCGCACCGAGGGCACCGTCAACTGCGCCAGCAGCACCTGCCACGGCTCGATCACGCCGCTTGAAGGAAGCAATGTGCTGCAGAATGAGTACACCACGTGGTTGCGGATCGACAGACACACCCAGGCTTACGCTGTCCTGCTCAATGAGCGTTCGCGCAGCATCGCACGCAAGCTGGGCCTCAAAACGCCGGCACACGCCACCCAGCTCTGTCTCGACTGTCACAGTCACGCTCCGGCCCCCGCACGTCGCGGCAAGCGCCATGTGATCAGCGAGGGGGTAGGCTGCGAGGGTTGCCATGGTCCTGCCGAGAAATGGCTGGCAGGACATGTCGAAGATGGCGCCAGCCATGCACGCAACCTCGCGCAGGGTCTCTATCCCACCGAGCGACCGGCGGCGCAGGCGCGACTCTGCCTGTCCTGTCATTTCGGGGACGACAGCCGCTTCGTCAGTCATCGACTGATGGGAGCAGGTCATCCTCGCCTGTCTTTCGAAGTGAAAACCTTCACCAGTCTTGAGCCCGCGCACTTCCGGGTGGACGCGGATTACCGCAAGCGCAAGAGCCCCTCGGAAGGGCTCAAGGTCTGGTCAGTCGGCCAGGCGGTGGCCGTGATCCATCTGCTTGAAACCCTCACCGACCCGACGCGCGGACGCCAAGGACCGTTCCCCGAACTGGTACTCTTCGACTGCCACAGTTGCCATCACCCCATGAGCGAGAAGCGCTGGAGTCCGCGCCTTGGTGTGGGGCCGGGAGCGATACGGCTGAACGACAGCAATCTCTTGATGCTGCGCGCAATCGTCCGGGCCTTGATGCCACAAGACTCGGCAGGCTTTGATGCCGAAGTCCACGCCTTGCATCTTGCCGTGGCGACAGGTGAAGCACCTCCGGGCAAGGATTACCTGGATCTTGCCCGTGCGCTCACTCGCAGGGTGGAGTCACTGATACCCGCCCTCGAGCGTCACGGCTACGATGCGGAGGTGATGCGACGCATCCTTGTGGCATTGGTCGAAGAGTCACGCCAGTCGAGCTTTGCCGACTATGCGGGTGCGGAGCAGGCCTATATGGCGATCACGAGCCTGGTGAACGATCTCGTGCCGCGCGGGATGAAGGTAGACAAGACCGCACTGCGCAGTGCCATGAATCGCCTGCTCGATGCCTTGGCGAACGACGAACGCTATCAGCCGGCAGTATTCCAGACTGCGCTGGAAGAACTCCGTGCAAGGCTGCAGGCAGCAGCCCGATGAACAGGCAAGAGGATATCCAGTCATGGGCATGATGTTCGAGCAGGTGGAGGCTGACTATGACATCGTGATTGTGGGCTCTGGTCCGGCTGGACTCTCGGCCGCTTCCCGTGCCGCCGAGCGTGGCAACCGCCATGTCCTGCTGGAAGCGGAGCAGCACGCAGCCGACACCATCTACCAGTACCAGAAGGGCAAGCACGTGATGGCCGAGCCGGGGCATCTACCCCTGCGCAGCGGATTGGCCTTTGCAGAGGGTCTCCGCGAGGAGCTCCTGTCCGCTTGGGATGAGGCGATCCAGCGGCAGGGAATCAACATCGCCTACGGGCACAAGGTCAGCGCCATCAAGCGCCCGGCACCGGATGCGGCTTTAGAGGTGGACTGCGAGAACGGCAAGCGCTTCACTGCCCGCGCGGTGGTGCTGGGAATCGGCTTGCAAGGCAATCCCCGCAAGCTGGGAGTGCCAGGCGAAGACGATCCGCGAGTCCAGTACACGCTTGCGGATCCGGAAGCTTTCAAGGGCGAGGCTGTGGTGGTGGTCGGGGCGGGAGATGCCGGTATCGAGAACGCCTGTGCGCTGGCTGCCCACAATGAAGTCCACCTCATGAACCGTTCCGAGGAGTTCACGCGCTGCAAGGACGGCAACCGCAAGCTGGTGACCTCTGCTGAGAAAGCCGGGCGCGTGCGAGTCTGGCATTCCTCATTTCCCGAGCGGCTGGAAGCGACGCCGGATGGGCGCTTGGCCTATGTATTCAATACCAAGGATGGGCAGCACAGCCTCCCGTGCGATCGCGTGATCGCGCGCCTCGGCGCGATCCCGCCACGCAAGCTGGTGGAAAGCTTTGGTGTCGTCTTTCCAAATCCGAATCCGGAGGCCATCCCGGATCTGAGCGAGACCTACGAATCCAACGTCCCGGGGCTGTTCATCGTCGGTGCCCTGGGTGGTTGTCCACTCATCAAGCAGGCGATGAACCAAGGCTACGAGGTGGTGGAAACCATCAACGGCAGCCCGGTCGAGCCAGCAGATGAACCGCTGATCCGCGAGCGTCTCCAAGCCTGGATGGCGCTGGCGGAGCCGTTCCCCGGCGCGGCGCCGCTGGCGTCAAGGCCCGTCAAGGTGGCGGAAGTGATCGAGCGCATCCGGAGCCTGTCACCGTTCCTGGCGGATATCACACCGCTGCAGATGCGCGAACTGCTGCTCGAATCCACCCTGCATGTCCATGATCGGGAGAGCACTGTCTTTGCCGAAGGGGATTACACCAACACCTTCTTCACCGTACTCCGCGGCAACGCAAGGGTCCTCGCATTCACCTTGGGGCCGGGCACTTTCTTCGGGGAAATGGGCCTCATCTCCGGGCGCCGTCGCACAGCCACTGTCAGCGCCACGCCCGGCTGCGTGCTCATGGAGACCCCGCGCCGGACCATCCTGAAGCTCATCGCCTCTTCCGCAGGCGTCGCGCGACGCATCGATCAGGCGTTCCTGGGCAACGCGGTGCGCCACTACTTCGGCAAAGCCATGAGCGCCGAAGCGCTCGCCAACCTCATCGGCGACGGAGTCCCCGTGCGCCGCTTTCAGGCGGGGCAAATCCTGTTCAAGGAAGGCGATGAAGCCGATGGGCTTTATCTCATTCGGCGGGGTTCAGTGGCCGTCACCCGTGGCAGCGGTGATCGGGCCCAGGTGATGAGTCACATGGGAGCGGGTGAATATTTCGGTGAGATGGCCTTGCTCACCGAGGCTCCGCGCTCGGCAACGGTCACAGCCACCGTCCTGACTGAAGTACTGGTGTTGGAGGCAGCGCGCCTCAAGGCGGAAGTCGCGCGCAACGAAGCCCTGCGCAAATCCCTGCAGGAACTGCTGCTGGACCGCGTGCGCATGGATGCGATGCGTCAGGAGCAGGTCGACGACGAGCACTCCGCCATCGCGCACTTCTTCATGCGCCAGGGGGCCGGTGAAGCTTCCAACATGCTCGTCATCGACGAGACGCTCTGCATCCAGTGCAACAACTGCGAGATTGCCTGCGCGGAGTCCCACCAGGGAGTGTCGCGCCTGCGTCGCGAGACGGGCCCGACGTTTGCCCATCTGCATATCGCAGAGGCGTGCCGGCACTGTGAACAGCCTTACTGCATGAAGGATTGCCCGCCCGATGCCATCAGCCGCAGCGCGAGTGGCGAGGTATTCATCTCTGATGCCTGCATCGGTTGCGGCAATTGCGAGAGCAACTGCCCGTACGGTGCGGTCACGATGACACCCCGAAAGTCCGCCAAGTGGGGTGGAGGATGGCTATGGTTGCTGTTCGGTCTTGGCAAGGCGCCGGGCAATCGCGCCCCGGAATACGATCCCGAGGCGCGCAAGGTAGCTGCCAAATGCGATCTCTGCCGCGACTTGAAGGGAGGACCCCGGTGTGTGAGCTCCTGCCCGACGGGCGCTGCCCAACGCGTGTCCGCGAAAACCCTGTTTGAGACCCTGGGCAAGGCCTGAACCCTTGCCCGGCTGGAAGCTGCTCGCGCCGACATCACCCCACTCCGACTCGAGAGTCCCACCAGGAGCGCATCATGATTCCACCACGAGTGAATCTGGATATCGTCCACGAGCGCATCGGCCCCTACGCCCCGCAGGATCAGACCCAGGAGGAGCGCTTCGCCATCTACCGGGAGCTCATCGGCTTCGTGCCCCCGCGCATTGAGGCGCGCATCAACGTGACCGGGGCACTGGACCCCAAGCTGCTCGAACTGCAGGAGCAGATGCGCGCTCATGCCATGTACCCCAAGTGCTTCGATGTGAAGACTTGCCAGCTCATGCTGTTTGGCATGCTGTTGATGGATCTCAACGACGCCGCTGTCCTGCACGCCATTGCAGCCCGTCGCGCGGGCGCGACCTGGGATGAGTTGCAGGCAACGATCGGTCTCGCTTTCCTGTTCCGGGGGCTGTCCGCAGCCAACCGCGGTGCCGAGATCCTGGCCAATGTCGCCAAGCGGGAGGCGGACGAGGAGGCGGCTGTACATGCCGGTGGATGAAGCGGATGCAGGAAAGGGCGGTGTCATTGCGAGTGCTGTCGTGGCGCACGTGCCGACCCTCGGCCTGCCTGCCAACACCCCCGTTTATCAGCAGACGCTGGTGGAGGCCGAACGACGCCTTGGCGCCGCCTTGCGCACCACTCTCAGGCCTGATGTGTGGGTGATTCTCTCCAGCCATTGGGTTGCCACCTTCGACTGGCCGGTGACTTGTCAGGCGAGGCATCGGGGCCATTGCGTGGCCACTGAGGCACCCCAACTCATCCCCGGAAGTCCCTACGATTATCGGGGTGATCCGGAGCTTGGCGCAGCCTTGGTCGATGCATTCAACGCCGGGGGAGTGCCTTCGGTGCGCAACGAGTCCAGCCATTTTGTCTGGGACTATGGGACGTTCGTGCCTATGATGCATCTGGACCCCGATGCGGAGATTCCGGTCGTCATGCTCCCCTCGGTTGCGCAGGCAACAGTTCAGGAGTGCCAGGCGGCCGGCGCACTGGTACACGCGACTGCGAGCAGCCTGGGCCGGCGTGTGGTATTCCTGGCGAGCACAGCCCTCAGCCATGTACTGGTTCGGGGTCGCGAGCATCGGCCGACACCGGAACGTATTGAGGCTGACAAGCGTTTCCTCGCGCAGTTGGAGGCAGGAGACATCGAAACCGCAATCACCGATTTCGACGCTTACAGAAAGTTGTCCGGACTCGAAATGGGCGGGCGACCCTTGGCCACGATGCTGGGCGTCGCCCAAGCCATGGCGGCAGCCGCGGGACCACTCAAGGGACGCCAGTATGGTGACTATGCCCAATCATCAGGCAGCGGCAATGTGGTGATGGCACTGGCGCCAGCACAAAGCCTCGCGCAAATGGCGAACTGAGTCGGCACCGGCAACCCGCATGACGAGGCAGTAGGCCACCATGGCCCTGAAGACCCAGGTTGGCATTATCGGTGCGGGTCCCGCCGGGCTGCTGCTGGCCCACATGCTGCACCTTGAGGGTATCGAGTCCGTGGTCATCGAGCGCCAGACCCGGGAAGCAATCGAAGGCACCATCAAGGCGGGGGTGCTTGAACATCCCACCGTCGAGCTGCTCGAGCAAGTTGGGCTCGGTGCACGGTTGAGGCGTGAGGGTTTTGAGCACCGGGGCATTGAGCTGGCCTTCGGTGGCAGGCGCCATCGCATTGATCTGCACGCCCTGACAGGCGGCAAGTCGATCGTGGTCTACCCACAGCATGAAGTGATCAAGGATCTGGTCTCAGCCGTGCTGGCCAACGGCACGCCCATCGAATTTGGCGTCTCCGACGTGAGCCTGCACGGAGTGGAAACAGACGCGCCGTTGCTCAGGTACACCACGAACGGCTTGGAACACGACCTCCGTTGCGATTTCATTGGTGGCTGCGACGGTTTTCACGGTCCTTCGCGCAAGACGATCCCCGCCGCCCTGCGCAGGGAGCACGGGAAGGTCTACCCCGGGGCCTGGTTCGGCATCCTGTGCCACGCGCCTCCCTCGTCCAGCGAACTGATCTACGCGCAGAGCGACCGTGGATTTGCGCTCATCAGCACACGCTCGCCCACGGTCCAGCGCATGTATTTCCAGTGCGATCCCGACGAGTGTGTCGACGACTGGTCCGAGGATCGCATCTGGGCCGAATTCCGTGCACGCCTCGCCAATGAGGAAGGTTGGGCGGTCGAGGAAGGGCCGATATTCCAAAAAAACATCGTCGCCATGCGCAGCTTCGTCTGCGAGACCATGCAGCACGGACGATTGTTTCTCGCGGGTGACGCGGCGCATATTGTGCCGCCCACGGGGGCCAAGGGACTGAATCTTGCAGTGGGTGACGTGACGGTGCTGGCCCGCGCCATCCGTGATTTTTATCGCGCCGGGAGCAACCAGGGTCTCGATGCCTACAGCGTGACCGCCTTGCGTCGCATCTGGCGCGGAGAGCATTTTTCGTGGTTCATGACGAACATGCTGCATGACTTCCCGGGTGAAGACAGCATGACCCGAGGTCTGCGTCGCGCACAGCTCGAACAGGTGGTGAGCTCACGCGCAGCTGCGCAACTGCTTGCCGAAAACTATATCGGCCTGCCGTTCGAGGGTGCTGTCTGAACCCGGGCTCGTCTTGACTCCGCTGGGCCGCATCTCTCAGTACCGGTTGATGTCCGGTGTCTTGTCGAGATGGCGCCGTATCATCCGGCGCAGGGGCAGGATGAGACTCACGCCCAGGGCGGCAAAGATCACCGCCTGCCATAGGGGATCTTCCGGCAGCAGGGAGAGGCCGGCCGCGCCCGCTACCACGAAGGCGGCAGCAGAAAAGGACAGGAAGAAGCCTCCAACGGCCATCACTTCGGCAATCAGCAGGATCACCCCGAGCACCGCCCACGCCAGCGCATGGTTGTTGGCGAGCAGCTCCTGCAACTCGCTCATTTCTGCCTCAACGTTTCCATCAGCACCGTAAGGCTGCCAAGGGTACGAGTGATGTCGCTCGGGATAACGATGAGCTTGGCATTCGGGCTTTGCGCCAGCTCGCTGATACCGTGAATCTGTTGCTTGAGGATTTCAAAATCCACCGCTGCTTGACCGTTTTCCTGGATGGCCTTGCCCACCGTGGTGGTGGCAAAGGCGTCGGCTTCGGCCAGCACCCTACGTGCCTCGGCCTGCTTCTGCGCGGTGTAGAGCTCACCATCGGCCTTGAGCTGCTGAGCCTGACGATCACCCTCGGCTTTGGTCACGGCAGCACGACGTTCCCGCTCCGCGTTGAGCTGCTGCTGCATGGCCGAGCGCGTGGCCGGATCCACCTGCACATCCAGGATTTCGGTGCGGGTGATTTCAATCCCCCACACGCCGCAGGCTTCGGTGAGTGAATCCTTGATTCGATCATTGATGTAGTCGCGCTTGGCCTGCACATCATCAAATTCCATCTGGCCACCGGTGGAGCGCACGATACTGGTGACTGTGGTCATCACCGCTGCGTTGATGTCGGTGATGCGGTAAACCGATTTGGCGGCATCGGTGATCCGGAAGAAGACCGCCGTGGTGAGCTGGATCTCCACATTGTCCTTGGTGATGACGCTGATCTGTTGTGGCTCAAGCTGGCGCTCGAGAATGCTCACGCGCGCCGCGACACGATTCAGGATGGGGACCACGAAGTTCAGGCCGGCCCCGAGCGTCTTCACGTACTTGCCGAACTGCTCTATCACGTAAACTTGGGACTGCGGCACGATCTTGATGCCCATGAGGGCGACAAGCAGTAGAAAGACCACGATGCTCAGCAGTAGGTAACTCATCAGCGTTCTCCGTGGTGAGAGGGAAGCGGTGCCCCGGGGCGGCAGCCTACCCTGCCAGAGAGTGAAGCCTTCGCACCGGCACGCGCCATGGGGATGGCGTATGCGCCGGTGCAGCTTCCCCCGCTCAGGCAGGGCAGTCCATGGGGAAACTCAGCCCGCCAGCGTCTGCTGGATGGTGAGCTTGCCGAGCTGGGACATGTGCACCTCATCCGGACCGTCGGCCAGACGAATGCTGCGCGCATAGGAGAAGATCTCCGGCAGCGGCGTGTCCTGGCAGACGCCCATGCCGCCATGGGACTGCATGGCGCGATCGGCGACCGTCTGGCACATCAGGGGCACGGTCACCTTGATCATCGCGATGGCGTCCTTGGCCGACTTGTTGCCTTCCTTGTCCAGGCGGTCCGCAGCCCACAGCGTGAGCAGGCGAGCCTGCTGGATTTCGCAACGCGACTTGGCGATGTCCTGGCGGATGCTGGACTGATCAGACAGCTTCTTGCCGAAGGCAACCCGGCTTTCCACGCGGTGGCACATGATGTCGAGCGCGCGCTGGGCGGCGCCGATGAGGCGCATGCAATGGTGGATGCGGCCCGGCCCGAGGCGACCCTGCGCAATCTCGAAGCCACGTCCCTCGCCGAGGAGAAGATTCTCCACCGGTACCCGCACATTGGTCAGACGCACTTCGCCATGGCCATGCGGGGAATGCAGATCGTTCATCACCCGCAGGGGACGCACGATCTCGAAGCCCGGCGTGCCGGCGGGCACCAGCACCATGGACTGCTGGACGTGACGGGAGGCATTGGGGTCTGTCTTGCCCATGAGAATGTAGATCTTGTTGCGCGGGTCGAACACGCAGGAGCTCCACCACTTGCGACCGTTGATCACATACTCGTTGCCATCGCGGACGATGGATGTTTCCACATTCGTGGCGTCGGACGAGGCCACCTGCGGTTCGGTCATCAGGTAAGAAGAACGGATTTCACCGTTGAGCAAGGGTTCCAGCCAGCGCTTCTTGTGTTCCGGGGTTCCGTAACGGGCCAGCACTTCCATGTTGCCGGTGTCCGGGGCGCTGCAATTGAAGATTTCGCTGGCCCAGTGCACCCGGCCCATCTCTTCGGAAAGCGGGGCATATTCGAGATTGGTCAGGCCTGGGCTGTATTCGTGGTACTCGTGTGGCAGAAAGAGGTTCCACAGACCCATCGCCTTGGCCTTCTGCTTCAGGACTTCGATCTGCGGTGGGGGCACCCAGAGATTCTTGGGGTCATGGGTGAAATTGAAGATCTCGTCTTCTATCGGATAGATATGCTCCTTCATGAAGGCGCGGACCTGATCACGAAGCTGGCGACTCTTTTCACTGATGCTGAAATCCATGGCGCTCCCCTGGCGTGTTGTGTTGACTGTCGGTTCCGGAAGTCTAGCAGGGGCGCGGGGGTTCTGGCGTTTCTGGCATACTCGACCCTGCATTCCGAGTGACGTCCCTGCGCGCGACACGGGCCCAGGGACATCACACGCAGACAGGGAAGAAGAGATGACAGGTGCCGGGGACAACATCGAAAGCCGCGTCAAAGCCGTACTCGCGGGGGAGACAGATCACCAACGCTGGGCCAATCCCGAGAATCTGGAAGCCAGCTGGGAGCCACGCTCGCGCTTCGCGGCCCAGCTTATCGGGCGCAATTCCACGGTGCTGGACCTCGGCTGCGGCCGCATGCTCATCGAAAAATACCTGCGCTCTGGCTGCACCTATCTGCCGGCCGACGTGGCGCGCCGGGATGCGCGCACGCTGCACTGCGACATCAACCGCGGGGAGCTGCCTCCCGAGGCCGATGACGTGGACGTGGTGCTGATGCTTGGTGTGATCGAGTACGTCTTTGACCTGCCGGCACTCTTTGCGCGCCTGGCCCGGGGCCGCGGCCGAGTGATGGTGACCTATTGCGACCCGGAGACGAGTCGCCTGTCGAGCTTCGAGCAGCGCGCGGCACTTGGCTGGGTGAATGCGCTTTCCCGCACTGAGCTCAAGTCGCTCTTTGCCGCAGCCGGCCTTCGGCTGCTGGCCGAGGATCAGGTGGATTCCCTGCAGTGGATCTATACGCTTGCCACACCTGCCTATGCCGTGCCCCCACGGCGCGTGGCAGTGCTGAGCTATGCCAATGCAGGCAATTTTGGCGACAGGCTCGGCATGCACGTGCTGTCTTCGATCATGCCGGCGCATGCCTCGGTCGAGTTTCTCAACTTCCGTCCCTGGCAAGCGCCGCAGGAAGACCCCGATATTCTTGTGCTCGGCATAGGCAACTCCATGTTCGGGCCGCTGCTCGATGATGCGCTGTTCAAGCTCATCGAGCGCTCGGGCAAGACCATTGGCATCTTCGGTACGCAGTACCGGGATGAATATCCGGCGGCACGCATGAAGCAGCTCATCTCGAGCCTGGATGTGTGGTTTGCGCGGCACGAGGTGGATCTGGATCTCTACGCAGTCCCCGAGACCCGCTGCGAGCATCTGGGGGACTGGCTCATCAGTGCGTGCATGATGACCACGCCCGTCAAGGACGAGGTGGTCCTGAAGGTGGGTGATGAGGTGAAAAAGAATTTGCCGCTGGACCGGATCATCACGCAGATCCAGCAATATCGGCGGGTATTCTCAACCCGCATGCACCCCTTGCTGTGCGCCCTGACCAGCGCCGAGCAGGTGGCCTATGTTGAGCAGCGGGAGTCGGGCTCCGGGCTGGTCTCGGGGAAATTCGAATCCATGCTGCTCGATATCTTCGGCCGCACCTACCCCGAGAACCGCTTGTGGACGGTGGATCGCACCGCCGTCATCCGCTACCGCGATCAGGTGCGGCGCAAGCTCGCGCGCGTGGAAAGCACGCTGCAAACGTTGCTGGTCTGAGGACACTCGCACCCTGGCGCCTGCCACTATCGCCCGCGGAGCGCGCTGATGCCCCGCCCTCGTCCCACCCCGTCCCATGCCCGCGCCTGGCGACAGGCGCTCTCTGCAAGCGGGTCGCAGCAGGCGCAATCCGGGGGGTGCCGAAGACCGCTTTTTCTGCCTATAGTCGGGTCTTTCCCCGGCTTTGAGTGAATCGACCATGAGCAGCGCCAAGATCCCTTCCCGCCATCAGGACCTCGCCCAGCTGAGAGCCCAGTTGCTGGCTTTCATGGACAAGTACATCTACCCCAACGAAAAGCGCTACCAGGAGCAGCTCCACGGCATGGCGAATCGCTTTTCCACCGTGCCGCTGATGGAGGAACTCAAGGTCACGGCGAAGGATGAAGGGCTGTGGAACCTCTTCATGCCCTACGACCACGGCGGGCTGAAGAACGAGGACTATGCCTCGCTGGCGGAGATCATGGGCCGCGTGTTGTGGAGCCCGGAGGTCTTCAACTGCAATGCCCCGGATACCGGCAACATGGAAGTGTTCATGAAGTACGGCACGGAGGCGCAGAAGCAGCAATGGCTGGAGCCTCTGCTGAATGGCGAGATCCGATCCTCCTACGCAATGACCGAACCGGATGTGGCGTCTTCTGATGCCACGAATGTCCAGACTTCCATCAAGCGCGATGGCGATCACTATGTGATCAAGGGCAAGAAGTGGTTCATCACCAATGCCATGTACGAGCGCACCAAGATCCTGATCGTGATGGGCAAGTCGGATCCCGACAACCCGAACCGCCACCTGCAGCAGAGCCAGATTCTGGTACCCAAGGACACGCCCGGCGTGAAGCTGGTGCGTCCGCTCACCACTTTTGGCTACGACGATGCCCCCCAGGGTCATGCCGAGGTGCATTTCGAGAACGTTCGGGTGCCGAAGGAGAACATCCTGCTCGGGGAAGGCCGAGGTTTCGAAATCGCGCAGGGGCGTCTTGGGCCGGGACGCATCCACCACTGCATGCGCCTCATCGGTGCCGCCCAGCGTGCACTCGAATTCGCCTGCAAGCGTGCGGTGTCGCGCAGCACTTTCGGCCGCAAGATTGGCGAGCACCAGTCCGTGCGCGAGGAGATCGCGCGCAGCTTCTGCGACATCGAACAAGCCCGCCTGCTCACCTTGGCCACCGCGCGACGCATGGATGAGGTGGGCCCCAAGGATGCCCGCGACATGATCGCCGCCGCCAAGATCACCGTGCCGCTGATGGCCCAGAACGTGATCGACCGCTGCATGCAGATTCACGGCGCGGGCGGTTTCACGGAGGACTACTTCATGGCGGAAGCCTTCAGCTATGCCCGCTGGTGCCGCCAGGCCGATGGTCCGGACCAGGTGCACATGATGGCGCTGGGCAAGGATCTGATAGCGCGTTACTCGGCCTGAAGTCCGATCAGGGGCCGGTGCCCACACTGGCCCCTGACGCCGATCTTCGCGAGTGGACGGTCAACGGGATTCCCGCAGGTGACCGGCAAGATTCGCAGGCGCTTGATCGCGGCGCGGTTGGATGCCCTGCCGCGACGGGAACCGGTGGTCTGCCCTCTGTGCGGGCGACCGGTGCCGGCGGCCGAGCAGGATGCCCACCATCTCGTGCCACGCTCGCACGGCGGCAAGCACACGGCCATCCTCCATCGCATCTGCCACCGGCAGATCCATGCCTTGCTCACGGAGACCGAGCTCGCGAAGCACTACAAGACCATCGAGGCCTTGCTCGCGCATCCGGAAATCGCGGCGTTCGTGGCCTGGGTAAGTACCAAGCCCGAGGGGTTTTACGGACGTTCCCGCAAGAGCCAGCGCCTGCGGCGCTAGACCTGCGGTTCGGCCAGTCCTGGCCGCACGCCACCCCAACGATTGAAGTGTGTCTTGTGGCGGGCCGGAATGCGGGCCACCGGACCGAATTTTCCGGTGGGAAAACCGATGGGGATCACGGATACCACGCCCCAGCTTTCCGGGATACCGAAGTACTCGTGCAGTTCGGGCTCGAACATCTGGTGCATGGTGGTGAGACTCGCCCCCAGTCCCAGCGCGCGGCACGCGAGCAGGATGTTCTGCACGCAAGGGTAGATCGAGCCATAGGATGGCGGCGCCAGCCCTTTGCGGGCTTCGGCCGGCACGGAGAACGGCCAGTCACGCTGCCCCATGCAGAGCAGCAGCACCGGCACCTCATGGAGATGTTCAGCCAGATGCAGTGCCGCGCTTGTGGTTCTGCCCATGGGTGAGTCCCAGTCCATGGTCACCAGCGCATCGGCAAAGCGGTTCTTCAACCAGTAGTCGTATTTCGTGGCAAAAAAGGCCTTGGCCTCGGGGTCCGTGACCACCATGAAGGACCAGCGCTGGAGATTCTGTCCACTGGGCGCGCAGACGCCGGCTTCGAGGACCTTGTTGATGAGGGCCTCGGGCACGGGATCGGGCTTGAGGCGACGCATGGCCCGCATGGTGTGCATGACCTCGAACACGTCGAAGGTTGGTTCAGTCGTCATTTGTTGCTCCGATCAGTGGATTGAACGCCGGGCATGTCCCGCGAGGACGTCCGGGGCGACGCCATGTTCGGAGACGAAAGCCCGACTGAAAGTGGCGGCATTCTTGAAACCGAAGCGCTGCGCCGCCTCCAGCAGCGAGATCTCCGGCCCGTGGGACTCCAGGTATCGGCGAGCTTCCTCCAGCCGCAGATGGCGGATCCACTGCACCGGTGTACGGTCGAAAGTGCGACGGAAAGCACGGTAGATCGCGGCGCGCGGAAAACCGCTCATGGCCTCCAGATCGGTCAGTCCTATGGAAACTCCCGACGAGGCACGGATGTAGTCACAGATCCGTTCGAGTGCTGCGCGATCCGGCAGCGGCAGCCGTTTGCGGGCATCCTGGGCGAGGAAGGGTTGCGGGGAAATCAACATGGCCGCAAAGCGATAGAAGAGATCATCGATCTTGAGCAGGGGCACGAGCGCAGGATTTTCCAGCGCCGAGGAAATTTGTCCCAGCACGAAACCAAGACCCTCGCGTAGAGAGAAGTGGTTCGAGATGTCGAGCGGGAGTTCACGGGGAGTTCCCAGGTTGAAGGGGATTCTCTCCGCGCCGAGCATCACCTTGCCAATATCGCCAAGGCGCAAGGGATCGAGCTTCACATACACGCCAGAGGTTCCGCCCTCGGTTTCTCCCGAGCCGCCTGCGCCGGACAGCAGCAATGCGTTCTGCGAACCTTCGGCATACAGGCGTCGACCCCGGACCTGCCACACACCGCGCCCCACATGCGGCAGCACCAGAGTCGTGCTGCCACCCTCCGACATGACCATGCGACAGGCCAGGTGTGAGACGGAGGCAAAGGTGAGTCCGCCAAGGCTTTGCAGGCTGCTGAGGTGCGGAAAGATGTCGGATTCCAGTAATGACGAGAGCTCGCGAAGCTGAGGAAAGAACAACCGGGAGCGGAATTCGAGCTCGCGAATGTCAGTGCTGAAATGTGCGGAGTGTGCACCCAGGGGTAGTGCCGGTAGCGCGGATCGAGTGGGCGAGCTGGGATCCATGCGTGCTTCAGCTGCTGCGCCGGGTTCGTGCCAGCATGACTGAGGGCAAGAGACCGTAGCGTTGGTTGAAACGTCTCGAGAAGTCTCCGAGGTGAAAGAAGCCTTCAGTGAGCGCGATGGAGGTGACCGTGTCCTCCGGGTGTGGCGTCAGCAAGCGCGTATGCACGCGGGCGAGCCGCCGATCGCGAATCCACTCCGCGGGTGAGCAGCCAAGGAAACGCTTGAACGCATACTGCAGCGCCCGGGTTGAAAAACCGCTCATGGCTTCCAGATCGCTCAGCCGCAGGGTGGCCGGCAATGCGGCGTCAATCCGGTCGCAGAGTTCCATCACCATGGCCCGAGGGACGCCACTGACGGCCCGCGAGGGGGCCTCTTCCATGAAGAGATCAGGCGCGAGCAGGAGGGCGACATGCCGGTAAAGAAGATCTTCCAGTCCCAGCATCTCAGCCAGCCCCGGTACTTTGCTTGCGGCATCAATCTGGGTAAGCAGGCCCTGCAGGTTGGCACCGAGACCGAGCCTGTCGAGCACACCCAGCGGAAGTTCGCGTTCTGTATCCAGCGACAATGACGAGGGGCTTCCACCCCGCATTGCCGACACCACCCGGTCGAGACGCGCGGGATCGATGTTGAACGCGACTCCCGCGTAATCGAAACCGATACCCGAGAGTGCATGATTGCCGGAGAGCAACAGCCCTGAAGTGCCGGGCGCTGCCACATGCGCCTTGCCCCCAGCGCTGATCTGATACCGGCCTGCTGTTGGAATGAGGATGGTCTTTGCTCCGAACGGGTCGCTCTGCGCGGCGTAGGACTCGGAAGCTTTGGATGCCAATGCCATGCTGCCGAGATGAAAGACGCTGAGCCTGAAGCGCAGTGACTGTGGCGAGGCGGTCGGGGCAACGCCCTTGAGATTGGGGCAGGCAACACTCAGAGCGTCAAACAAGGCTTCGAAGCCGTTGCCCTCAATGGCCGAGTCGGAGCCAACCAGCAGGGGTGGGAGCCCGTCAGTGGGGCGCCCGAACGAGAGGGAATTGGTCATGGTGGAGAGGCGTGCCTGCGAGGATCTGCCCCAGTATCACCTCCCGCCACACCACGCTCAAGCCATGCAGGAGCACTTTGCCGCCGAGGGATAATGGAATGGGTCACGGGGGATCGCTCCGGCTCCGTGATACTTCGACCAGATTGTCGGAGAACGTGGGTGCATGGCCCATGTCGACGAATTCCGCGGAACTGATGCTGTTCACGGTCCCACGATTCAACTGGCGCCAATAGCCCAAGGTTGCCACCACCACACCGGCATTCACGTCGTTGGTGATTTCGGCGCGGGCCTCGAAGGCGCCACGATCGTTGTGTACGCGCACCCTGTCGCCTGTCGCGATACCCCGGGCTGCGGCATCCTGCGGATTGATGAGCACGGATTGCTCGCCCTGAATACGCTGCTTGCCCTCCATGTTGGCGTAGCAGGAATTGAGAAAGCCGTGGCTCTTGGGCGAGACGATGTTGAGCGGATAGCGCGCCGCGAGCGCGGGATTGGTTGCTGGACTTTCGCGGCTCGGCACGTAATCAGGCAGCTCATCCAGTCGTTCTCCACCCTGTCTGTCTGTGTACATCTGACGGAAAGGCGGGGCGACGAAGTTACCGCCGGCCGCGAGGCTTGAGCGGAATTCGCACTTGCCGGAAGGCGTGGGGAAGTTGCCCTCCCGGTGGGGTGCGCGGGTATCCGCATCACCGAGCGCCAGGCGCGCAAAGCCTTCACGGCGCAGACCTTCCAGCGTCACACCCTGGCAGGCGGGCGCATTCCAGTCGACAAAATGTTCCAGGCATTCGGCCTCGCTCCAGCTAAAGCGGTCCTCCGTGTAGCCCATGCGTGCCGCGAGCTGCTGGAAGATCTCGTGGTTGGACAGGGCCTCACCCGGGGGCTTGACGCACTTCGCGTTATAGGTGAGGTAGTTGTGACCCCAGGACAGGATGATGTCCTCCATCTCGGCGCCCATCGCGGCCGGCAGCACAATGTCAGCGTAGCGTGCGGTATCCACCATGAAGTGATCGGCGACCACCAGAAAGAGATCCTCGCGCATCAATCCTTCCACAATCAGATCCGTCTCCGGTGCTTGGGTCACGGGATTCGTGTTCCAGCACATAAGGGAGAGGATCGGCGGGTCCATTGGGATGCGTCCCGTGAGCAACCGGCCCAGCTGGAGATTATTCGCCGTGCGCGTGCCGGGCGGTATCCAGTCCGCGCGGCAAATCACGTCGAACCGGTACGGATGCTCCCATACAGGCATGGCCATGATGCCGCCGCCAACCTCGCGCCAGGCGCCGGTCAGCGCCGGCAGGCAGCACACCGCACGCACGGTCTGTCCACCTCCATGATGACGCTCCAGAGCCACCCCGATCCGGATCGCGGAAGGACGCGCTGCTGCGTATTCCCGTGCAAGCTGTCGAATGTCCGCCGCAGGAATGCCGGTGATGCCCTCGGCCCATTCGGGCGTTCGAGTTGCCGCGCGCGTCGCCAGCTCATCGAATCCCAACGTGTGTCGCTCCACGTAATCACGGTCGATGAGGTTTTCCGCGATCAAGGTATGGATGAGCGCCATGGCGAGCGCGCCGTCGGTGCCGGGTCGCGGCGCCAGGTGCCAGTCCGCTTCCTTCGCGGTACGCGATCGCCAGGCGTCGATCACCACCACTTTCGCGCCGGCTTTCTGCGCCTCCTTCACCACATGCCAGTGATGAAGATTGGTGCTTACGCTGTTGCAGGCCCAGAGGATGATGTAGCGGGAGTGCCGGAAGGACTCGGGATCCAGCCCACCGCTCGGGCCATAGGTCATGAGCCAAGCGGTCGCCGCACCTTCACCGCAGAAGGTGCGCTCCATCACCGTCGCCCCCATGCGATTGAAGAAGGCGTCGCCGCCGTTCAGGCCATGCACCAGACCCTGGTGGCCGAGGTAGCTGTAGGGCGCGATCGCCTGTGGCCCGTGTTCCGCGATAATGCTTTTCCAGCGGCCGGTGATCTCGTCCAGCGCCTCGTCCCAGCTGATGCGCGCAAATTCGCCGCTGCCCTTGGGGCCGGTCCGGCGCAGCGGGTGGAGCAGTCGGTCAGGATGGGAGTGACGCTGTTCGTAGTCCCGGAGCTTCACGCACAGCCCACCCCGCGTCAGCGGGTGCGCCGGGTTGCCCTTCACCCCGACAAGTTTCTCCGCTCGGACTTCGAACACCATGGAGCAGGTATCCGGACAGTCATGTGGGCATCCGCCGTGATGGAAGGTGCTGACGGGCTGGTTCATCGCGGATGCCTCCCGGGCTGGTGACAGCCTTTTTCTACGCCGCGGCCCGCCGGGTGTAAAGCGGACTGGACTGTCCGCACGGTGGCCCAGAAAGATTGCCCGGGAGTGTGGGTGTGAGTCGGCTACCGGCAGTCAGCTTTCAGCGCCCTGCAGGCAGGCTGGACTCAAGCATCTCGGTGTAGGGTCTTGCGCGTCGCTCGGCGAAGCCATCGATGAGCAGTGCCACACCGGCAAAGAACACCAGGGCAATTCCCAGACCCTGCGTGAAGTCGCCGCGGGTCAGGAAGCGCAGGGCAAGGCCCACCACCCCGAACAGGCCCCACGCGACGAGATATTGAGGCCACGCCTTGTTCACTTTTTCCATGCGTGTGATTTCCGCGGGGATGGCCTGTGCAGCATCGGCCTGGATGGCGGCCACGAGATGCTGCTCCTGCGCAGGGGTGCGATAGCCCACCACGGCGCCTACCGTGGTCATCAGCAGTCCCATCAAGAGGAAGGGGATGGCGAGGCCGCGGTGGAAGCCCGGCGAACCATCCGTGAGCAACCACCCCGCGAATACGAGTGAGAGCAGGCCAAGCGGCAGGATGAAGACAAGGGCCTCGATTTTCTCGCCCTCGAAATAGGCCGAGAGGGCGCCGAGGAGGGTTTGCAGGGAATGCGCATCGTGCATGTCGGGGACTCCAGAGGATGTCCTGCGAGCATGCCACGCGGGGGCTTCATTGAGCCATCGCGGGACGGCGAACGGGAATGTTCTGGCGCGATCAGATAACCAGAAGTCACCGGGGAGCGGAGTGGCCCAGAACCAGCCACTGCGTCCCCGGGGTAACAGGAATCAGGGGGCGACGGCTTCCAGCGCGATGTCGATGCGCAGCTCGTCGCTCACATAGGGCGCGTGCTTGTCCGCCTTGAAATCAGAACGCTTGACCGTGGTATGCGCATTGGCGCCGATCGCGGGCTTGTTCTGCATCGGGTGCGGCATGGCCTGAAAGGAAGTCACGGCGAGGGTTACAGGCTTGCTGATTCCCTTGATGGTGAGCGTGCCTTCGATGCTCTGCGGCTTGTCACCCTCAAACACCACCTTGCTGGATTTGAAGGTCGCGGTCGGGAACTGCTTGGTATCGAGGAAATCCGCGCCCTGGATGTGATCGTTGAAGTCCGCAAAGCCGGTGTTGACCGAGGTCATGTCGATGGTGATGTCCACTGCGGCGGTCTTGGCTTCCGCGTCATACACCACCGTTCCGGTGGTCTTGCTGAAGCTGCTCAGCTGGGTCGAGTAGCCAAGATGCGAATAGGAAAAGCGGGGATAGGTGTGGCTCTCGTCCACCTTGTAGGTCAAGGGGGCGGCATTGGCGCTGCCGATGACGGCGGTGGCCAGCGCGGCGGCAAGGGAAAGTCGTGTGCGGTACTTCATGTCAGCTCCTTGGTATGAACGAAAGAATCAGTGGAAGGCATATCCATCCATCGCGATCACATGATCGCTGATGCCACGGTAAAAAGCCTCGGCTTCTGCAGCTGGACCCGCAGCACCCATCGCAGTGAAGAGTGGCAGCAGGTGCTCATCACGGGGATGTGCACGCACTCCTCCGGGGGCCTGCGTGCGATAGTCCAGCAGGGTATCCACGTTGTGGGTGCCCATCTGCGCGTATACCCAGTCGGCAAATTCCTGCACATAGGGTGGGGTGGGAAGGTTCTGCTGGCTTGCAGTGTGCCAGTCACGCAGGTTGTGCGTGATGTTGCCCGAGCAGAGGATGAGATAGCCGGCGTCGGTGAGCGGCGCCAGCGCCTGGCCCACCCGATAGGCATGCCGCGGGCCGCCGTGATGCTGGATGGACAAGGGCACCACCGGTATCTCCGCATGCGGGAACATGTGGCGCAAGGGCACCCAGGCGCCATGATCCAGCCCGCGCAGCGGATCGGTGCTGGCGGGCAGGCCCGCCGCCATCAAGGCACTCACCACCCGCGCCGCAGCCTCCGGGCAACCGGTCGCCGGATATTGCAGCGTGTAGAGTCGAGGATCGAAACCACCAAAGTCGTGAATGGTTTCGAGCTGTTTGGCTGAACCGACAGCGGGCACTTCGGTTTCCCAGTGGGGGCTCACCACCACAATGGCGCGCGGGGTAGCCAGACGTTCCACCAGGCAGGACAGAGCTGCCCCCGCAGCTCCTGGCTGCAGCGCGAACATGGGTGAACCATGGGGCACGAAGAGCACGGGGCGGCAGGCATTCATGGGAGTTGACTCTAGAGCCGTTCGAGAGGCATGGAAACACCCGCGATCACAGACCCAGATTCCAGCCCTCGCTCGCCATCTCCCGCAGCGTGCCTTCCAGGGCATCCACCAGCAGCGCGACATGTTCCTCGGTCATGGGTGTGGACAGCGCGCCCATCCCGCGCACCGAGATGTGGATGCCGCGATTGGCCAGACCAAGACAGGTCAGCAGCTTCAAGGTCTGATCCGCGGATTCCACGGCGCGAGCATCCCGCAGCGGGGCACGCGTCCAGTGGACCTGGAACAAAGATCCCGCCCCCGAGACCTGTGCGCCCGGTGCGTGGACGGTAAGCACTTTCGCCACCGCTTGCCGTGTGTGGTCTCCCAGCTGGTTCAGGCGCGCGATGGTGCTGGCGTCCAGCTTGCGCATGGCGGTGAGCCCCGCAGTCACCGAGATCGCGTTGGCGCTGAAGGTGCCAAGGTTGGCAGTCGTGCCGCCCCGCTCGGGCTCATTGAAGCACCGCATGAATTCCCGTTTGCCACCCACCGCCCCAATCGGAAAGCCGCCGCCGATGATCTTGGCCATGGTCGTGAGATCGGGCTCGAGCTGATAAAGACTCTGCGCACCCCCCACGGCCTGGCGCAGGGTGATGACCTCGTCGCAGATCAGCACGATGCCAGCCCGGCGGGTCTCATCGCGCAGGACGCGCAGGAATTCCGGGTCCGCAGGAATGATGCCGCCCGCACCCAGCATCGGCTCGACGATGATGGCGGCGAGTTCTTGCCCATGACGCTGCACGGCCTCCACCACAGCCTCGGGCGAGTTGTATCGCATCAACACCACATCCTCGCAGGCCGCGCGGGGCAGTCCGGCAAAATCCGGCTGGGGCGTGGAGACCAACATGGGATCATCGATGGCGGGCAGATGATGCCCGCCTGTCAGCATGAAATCCGAGGATCCGTGATAGCCCCCCTCGAAACGACCGATGCGATTGCGGCCCGTGACTGCGCGTGCCGCTCGCAAAGCCACCATCACGGCCTCGCTGCCCGAATTGTTGAACACCACCTGATCGATGGACGACACGCGCTCGCACAGCAGAGCTGCCAGGGCCTCTTCATCCACGGACGGCGATGAATATGCCGTGCCCGTGGGCAGGCGAGCCACGACTGCTGCGGTGATTTCCGGATCCGCATGACCGTGAATCATGGCGGTGTAATTGCCGTGGAAGTCGATCCGGCGATTACCGTCGAGATCCGTGGTGTATGCCCCCTCGCCCTTGACGGTGTAGAAAGGAAATGGTGCGTGGCGCAGCAAGGCCCGCGAGGTACCGGTGGGCACATGCGCCCGGGCGCGCTCCGCGTGACGTTGCGACTTTCCGTTTGTTTCCACAAAGCGACGGAAGATTGCCGAGTCAGTCAGTTGCATGGCTTGTGGTTCCTCTGTGCTGAGGTGCGTCGAAAGCAGGCGTGACAGGTGCAATGGATGAAGACTTGCCGACGCGCCGCATGAAGACGCTGGATGCTCGCGCAAGTGTGCCACGCTTTGCCGGCCGCAGGCGCTTGAACATCCGCGGCTGGAGGGGACGTCGTGCCAAGCGGTGCGTGGCAGAGGGATGGTGGTGTGGCCCCATCAGTCAATGTTTAGCAATGCTTGACCTTCTTTCGGGGGTGGCGTAGCGTCCCCGGCACCCATTCAATGCTGCGGCCAAGGAGGCCTCATGGAAATCGTGCTCAGGAAATATGGTAACAGCACCGTCGCTGTGCTTCCCCCCGCGGTGTTGAAAGCACTGGGTCTTTCCGCCGGGCAGGAGATGACGCTGGGCACTACGGAGGACGGAGCTATCGTGCTGGCGCCCAAGAAGAAATTCGTGCTGGCCGACTTGATAGCCCAGTGCGACCCCAAGGCACCTCCGCCCAAGGATCTGGGGCTCTGGGACAAGAGCGGGGCGGTCGGCCAGGAGATCTGGTGATGCCCGTTTTCGACCGGGGTGACGTGGTTGCCGTGACCCTGGATCCAACCTTGGGGCACGAGCAGAGGGGAACGCGGCCTGCACTGGTGCTCACGCCAAAGGAGTTCAACAAACTTGGTGACACCTTGGTGGCGCCGATCACGCAGGGTGGTGATTTCGCCCGCTACGCGGGATTTGCGGTGAGCCTCACCGGAGGGGGATGCAGGACTCAGGGCGTTGCGCTCATAAACAAGATCAGGATGCTTGATCTGGTGGCACGCAAGGCACGTCGCATAGAGCGCGTGCCTCCGGCAGTCCTCGATGACGCCATCGGCAGACTGATGGCGCTTCTCGATGGTTGATAAAAATCACCGGTTCATGCACGTGTGCAAGCACCGGAACGCGAGCAACACCAGTGATCACTGATCCCATCGCCGAAGGCGCGCTGGCTCTGTCCCGACGCCTGAGCAATCGCGAGCTGTCCTGTCGGGAGCTGATGTCGCTGACCTTGGACCGCATCGCGACCCAGGACCGGATCTTCAACGCCATTCCCATCCTTGCTGATCGGGACGCGCTGATGGCCGAGGCGGCGGCGTGTGACGAAGAGATCGCACGCGGCCACTGGCGCGGCTGGCTGCACGGCATTCCGCAGGCGATCAAGGATCTCGCCCATGCGAAGGGATTGCGCACGACCTGGGGTTCACCGCTGTTCGCGGATTTCGTGGCCACGGAGGACTCCATCCATGTGGCCCGCATGCGCGCTGCAGGCGCCATCATCATCGGCAAGACCAACACGCCCGAATTTGGTCTCGGCTCCCACACCTACAACTCCATACATGGGACGACCCGGAATGCGCATGCCCCGGCTTTGTCTGCCGGTGGATCATCGGGCGGCGCCGCGGTCGCGCTCTCGCGTGGTTTCCTGGCGGTGGCGGATGGCTCGGACATGGGCGGCTCGCTGCGCAATCCCGCCGGCTGGAACGGCGTCTTTGGCTTCCGTCCGAGCTTTGGCCGCGTGCCACAAACGGTGGCCGATGAAGCCTATCTCGGCCAACTCGCAACGGACGGACCCATGGGCGTCACGGTGGCGGATGTCGCGCAGCTGCTGGCCACCCAGTCCGGCTATCACCCGGATGCGCCATTCTCGCTGGCGGATGAACCTGGTCTTGCCGATGCGACACCCGCGCGCGGTCAAGGCCTGCGCATAGGCTGGCTTGGCAATTACCACGGGCACTGCGCAACCGAGGCGGGCGTGCTTCCCTTGTGCGAGCAGGCTTTGCGGCACTTCGAGGAACTGGGCGCCGTGGTCGAACCGGTACAGATGCCCTTTGATCTCGAGCGCCTGTGGCAGGCCTTCTGTGTCCTGCGACAGTTTGGCGTGACGGGTCGTCTGCGTGCGATTCATGCGGATCCTGACCGCCGAAAGCTCATGAAGCCGGAACTGCAGTGGGAGATCACGGAGGGCCTGAAGCTCCCGGCGGATGCGGTCTACCGTGCCAGCTGTGATCGCACTGCCTGGACGCGGGCCGTCGCCAGTCTGTTCAAGCGCTACGATGTGCTCGCGCTGCCTTCGGCCCAGGTGTTCGCGTTTCCGGCAGAGTGGCACTGGCCGCGCGAAATCGCCGGGCGCACCATGGATACCTATCATCGCTGGATGGAGATCGTCGTAGGTCCCTCCATGGCGGGTGGGCCCGTGTGCGTGGTGCCCGCCGGCACGGATTCGCTGGGCCGTCACATGGGGCTGCAGTTGTGGGGACCTGCGCGTGCGGATGCCGCCGTGCTGAAGATCGCCGCGGCCTTTGAGGCAGTGGCCCGTCCCGTGCGCATCAAGCTGGACTAGCACCCGTTTCATCATGCCGGCGCCGTGTTCGGACCGGACCAGACAGCAAGGAAATCTCGGATGCAGCAGCAACCGGTGGTGGGGTGGATCGGTGCGGGGCGCATGGGCGTGCCCATGGCGGGCTTCATCTTGGAGGCGGGATACCCCGTCTTGGCGTACTCCCCAAGTGCGGCCAGCCGCCAAAAGCTGGTGGCCTTGGGCGCGCGTGAAGCGGGCTCGGTGGCCGAGTGCGCGCAGGCCTCCGCAGTGGTCTTCTCCTGCATCACGGACGATGCCGCCTTGCGAGCGGTGGCCCTAGGTCCGCAGGGCGCGCTCGCCAATCTCGGCACCGGCGGCATCTACGCGGATACGAGCACCGTCTCCGTGGAAGCGTCCGCAGAGGTTGCGGCAGCGGCCCTCAAACACGGGATTGCCTACCTGCGCATCCCCATCTCGGGCAATGCCGCCTCGGCCGCCACGGGCAATGTCACGGCCATGGTGTCTGGACCTGAAGAGGCCTGGAACACCCTGAAGCCCATCGTCCAGCAGTTCAGCACCGCTCAGATCTACCTGGGCGGCGCGGAAGAAGCACGCCTGATGAAGCTGGTGGTCAATGCCCTGGTCATCAATTTCGCGCAGGCTATGGCCGAGGCGCTCACCTTGGGCCGCAAGGGTGGGCTCGATTGGCACCTGATGCTCGAGACCCTCGCCCAGAGCACCTTGTCCTCACCTTGGCTCAAGGCCAAGGCAGCCTTGATGAAGGCACGAGACTTCACTCCCACCATGACCGGGCGCCTCATCCTCAAGGATGTGGATCTCATGCTCTCCGCCGCCCGCGGTTCCGAGGTAGCCATGCCAATCACGGCGCTCACCCGGCAAATGCTGCAGATGATGGTGGGTGAGGGGTATGGCGAGGAGGATTACATGGCGCTCATCAAGCTGGCCGAGCGCCAGGCCGGCTTGAACGGTGACGACGCGGCACACGGCGCCACCAGCCAATGACATCGCACAAGCAAACCATCCTCATCATCGGCGGTTCGGTGGCCGGCCTCACACTGGGCAATCTCCTGCATCGCATGGGCTTCGATGTCCATGTCTTCGAGCGCACGCCGGGCCAGATGGAGGGTCGCGGTGCCGGCATCACCATGCTGCCCGGACTGATGGAAGGACTGCAGGCGGCCGGAGTGCACGCGACGGAAGCTGACCTCGGCGTGCATCTGCCTGCGCGGTTCGCGCTTGGTCAGCATGGGGAGACTCTCGCCGAACGCGACTTTCCGCAGACCATGACCACCTGGAAGCGACTCTACGACGCGCTGCGCGCCGTGTTTCCGGAGGAACGCTATCACGACGGCATGACCGTGCAGCGTATCGAGCAGGACGCCGCCAAGGTCACGGCTTTCTTCACCGACGGCAGTGCAATGCAGGGCACGCTGCTTGTTGCTGCCGATGGCCTGCGCTCCGCGGTGCGTGCACAGCTGATGCCGGAAGTGCAGCCCGTGTACCCCGATTACATCGCGTGGAGGTGCCTCGCGGATGAAAACGCACTCCCTGCATCCATCCATGCGGAGCTCTTCAATCGATATGCGGTGTGGTTTGCGCCCGGGCAACAAGGGATAGGCTACGCTGTGCCGGGGCCAGATCACGCGGTGGCGCCCGGCAAGCGTCAGTACAACATGGTGTGGTATCGGCCCGTGCCTGAAACAGGCCTCGTGCGCCTGCTCACGGATGACGCGGGGCACTACCATCCCAATGGCATACCGCCCACAGCCCTTGCGCGCGAGGTGCTGGCGGAAATGATGGCCACGGCGATGCGCATACTGCCGCCACAGATTGCCGAAGTGGTACGGGTGGCCCGTATGCGTTTCTTCCAGCCCATCCTCGATCTGGAATCACCGCGCCTCGTGCATGGGCGCGTCGTGATCATCGGGGACGCGGCATTCACTGCAAGACCACACGTGGCTGCAGGCGTGCCCAAGGCCACGGGTGACGCGCTGGCACTGGCCCATGCCATCCGTGCGGGCAACGGGGATTATCCGGCGTGCCTTCAGCAGTTCGAGGCGAAGCGGCTGCGGGTGGGCCGCATCATGGTCGGCCGCGGGCAATATCTGGGTGCCTACATGCAGGCTCAGCTTGGGCCGGAAGCTGGGCGACAGGTGGTAGAGTCGGCGCGTGATCCTGAACGCGTGATGCTCGAGACGGCGGCCCCCTTCGACTATGGCGACGGGCAGGTTGGCGGGCGAGGGAATTGATCGTCGAGGAACCTCCCGCCTAGACTGGAATCACCCGCTCAAGCACTGCAGGCCACCCATGACCCAATATCGCAATCCTGAGGCCATCGTTGAAACCGCGTGGCTGGAGGCACATCTCGCGGATCCCACGCTCCGCATCTTCGACTGCACCGTGCACCTGCTGTATGACGAAGCCCCGCCCGGACAGCCGTACAAGGTGAAGAGCGGACGTGAGGATTACGATCGCGGCCATATTCCCGGCGCGGACTTCCTTGACCTGCAGGGCGAACTCTCGGACAACGCCTCGCCTTGGAACTTCACCCTGCCTTCAGCCGAGCACTTTGCGGCAGCCATGGAGCGCCACGGCGTAGGGGAGGGCACACGGGTCATCCTCTATTCTTCTTCCAGCCCCCAGTGGGCCACGCGCATCTGGTGGATGCTGCGCGCCTTCGGCTTCGACAATGCAGCCCTGCTCAATGGTGGATTCCAGAAGTGGAAGGCCGAGGGACGCGCGCTGTCGACCGCTCCACCGCCCACGCGCCCGCCTGCCAGATTCGCCCCTGCCCCGCGCGCAGGACTCTTCACAGGCAAGGAGGAAGTCCTGTCCGCCATCGGTGCGCCGGAGATCTGCACCCTCAATGCCCTGCCGCCGGAACTGCATCGCGGAGAAAATGCGCGCTACGGTCGAGCGGGCAGAATCCCCGGCAGTGTGAACGTGCCTGCTGGCCATCTGCTCGATCCTGCAACGAATACCTTTCGCCCCGCCGATGAAGTCGCGGCGCTTTTCCAGGCGACCGGCATCAAGGATAAGGCAGGCAAGGTCATCATCTATTGCGGCGGGGGAATCGCCGCGACGCTCGACGCATTCCTGCTGCATCAACTCGGCTACGAGAACGTCACCGTCTACGACAACTCCATGAGCCAGTGGGCCAAGGATGACTCCCTGCCCATGGAGGCGGGTTGAGGGGGCTGTACCGAAGCGGTTGAACGGCTAGACTCCCGCAGTCGTCAATCCAAAAAAATCGAGGGCGCATGGAACGCCCTCGCCAAGGGGGAGTCATCATCATGCAGGCCGTGCAGGTCTTTTTTCGTCCTTTCATATCTGCGCCCAGTGCGGCGCGCATCCTGAGCCTGGCCCTGTGCCTGCTGCTTCCTCTCACCGCCAGCGCGGCTGATGGGCCCGCAGTCGCGGGCATCCCGATAGAGTTCATCCTGTTCGGGTGCACGCTCCTCGGCGTCGCCCTGTTCCACCATCACACCTTGGCCGTGGGCTTGACGGGTCTGGTTGCGGTCTCGACCTACAAGCTGATCTTCACCGGCTTTCCGGATCCGGGCGTATCGGGCCTGCTCACCCACTTTGCCCACGAATGGGTCATCCTCGCGAACCTGTTCTGCCTGCTGATGGGGTTCGCGCTGCTCGCGCGGCATTTCGAGGAGAGCCATGTACCCATCATCCTGCCCAACTACCTGCCGGATGACTGGAAGGGCGGGTTCATGGCGCTGGTGATGGTCTTCGTGTTGTCCAGCTTCCTCGACAACATCGCTGCCGCCCTCATCGGCGGGGCAATGGCCCACCAGTTGTTCCAGGGCCGGGTGCATATCGGTTATCTCGCCGCAATCGTCGCCGCCTCCAATGCGGGAGGGTCCGGCAGCGTGGTCGGAGACACCACTACCACCATGATGTGGATCGACGGGGTCTCGCCGCTGGATGTAATCACAGCCTACAGTGGGGCCTTTGTGGCCCTGTTCGTGGTGGGCATACCGGCCGCCATCGTGCAGCAACGGTATTCGCCCATCCTCAAGGATGCGCTGCCGGGTGCCCACGTGGACTGGCCGCGTCTCAGCATCGTGGCCATCATCCTGTTCGCCGCCATGGGCACCAACATCTACGTCAATGCCCTGCATGCGGACATCTCGAACAGCTTCCCCTTCATTGGCGTGGCAGTGTGGGTCGCGATCGTGGCCACCGTTTGGCTGCGTCGGCCTGACTGGAAAATCATGCCGGAAACGGCCATGGGTTCTGTGTTCCTGCTGTCCTTGGTCAGCATCGCTTCCATGATGCCGGTGGAAAAGCTGCCGTTGGCTTCATGGGAAACCGCCATGGGCCTCGGATTTGTTTCGGCGGTGTTCGACAACATTCCACTCACTGCGCTGGCGCTGAAGCAGGGCGGATATGACTGGGGTGTGCTCGCCTACTGTGTCGGGTTTGGCGGATCGATGATCTGGTTTGGATCCAGCGCCGGCGTTGCGCTTTCCAACATGTATCCCGAGGCCCGCTCGGTGACCCGCTGGCTGAAGGAAGGCTGGTTCGTGGTGGTAGGCTATGTGCTGGGCTTCGCAGTGATGATGCTGACCATGGGCTGGCACCCGCACGCACCCCACAAGGTGGCACCTGCGGCCAAGGGCATGATTGAGTCGGTCGCGCCGGAGTACAACCCGTAGCGATCGCGTGTCACGCGGGTCCGTCATCGAAGATGACGGACCCGCATCTCCCGTCCCCTGCAGTTATTGCGGCCGTTCGAGCAGGCCTTTCGCACGCAACCACGCCTCAAGCAAATCCGGCCAGGCATCCAGCGCAGGATCCCCCAGACCCAGC
>Ga0315906_10000414_pt1 | contig 68590 bp, 55 predicted proteins | sample LakEriMetagenome_4_FD_203526 | JGI IMG/M metagenome (GOLD analysis project Ga0315906, IMG submission 203526) | Freshwater fungal communities from buoy surface, Lake Erie, Ohio, United States - Buoy 2 MA122 | ecosystem: Environmental > Aquatic > Freshwater > Lake > Lake biofilm | place: USA... | reverse complement strand
GGCGCCGTTCGCGCCGAGCTTGAACGAGCGGATCCAGTTCGAGGCGAAGTCGCCGAAGTAGAACGCATCGCGATGTTCGGCGGGCCACGACGGGGTGTCGACGAGCGGGCCGCCGACCGCGCAGAGTCCGGAGAAGTTCGTCCCCGCCACGCCGCTCGTCCCGCCGATCGAGGTGGCGATCGCCGCGCCGGAGGAGTACGTCGGCACGCGCGCGGTCGCCGTCGCGTGCGCCCACTCGAGGACCGGCCGGCGATGCACGAAGCGCGGCGCGCTCGCCGCGATCTGCGGCGCAGGACTTCCCGCAGGCACCAGCGCGACCGCGTCGATGTTTCCGCCGCTCGATCCGATGCCGACGAGGGCGATCTGGCGCGCGCCCGCCGCGAGCGTGAGTCGCGCCGAGCGCAGCCGCCATTCGGTCCACGCGCCCGTCGGCGGATACGACATCGATGCGACCGCCGTGCTGCCGTCGACCTCGACGCGCAGCGGCCGATCCGAGCCGCCACCGTTCGCGTAGCGCACCCAGAGCGTGTACGAACCCGTCGTCGGCACGCTGTACGCGAAGGTGATCCGCTCGCCCGAGCTCTGCGCGTAGTCGCGGTAGCCGCTGCCTTGGAAGCCCGCGTACTGGGTCGCGACGGGCGCGCCGACCGCGGTCGCGCTCTCCGCCTGCTGGAAGCCGCACGGATCGAGATGGAGAAGCGCGGTCGCGTCCTGCGAGTCCTGCACGATCAGGTCGCGGAACCGGTGGTTGCTTCCGCACGCGCCGCCGCTGGCCGCGACGTCGGGATTGGTCAGGTTCGACGTCGAGTATCCCGCGCGGTGCGTCAGGCCCTCGAACACCGGCCAGCCGAAGTTCTGCCGCGGCGCGTCGCAGATCTGCAGGTCCTCCCACTGGTCCCAGCCCACGTCGCCGATCACGACCGTGCCGGGATCGCCTTCGGACGGAAGGTGTCCGCCGCTCTCGGGCACGATCGTCATGCGGAATGGGTTGCGCAGCCCGAGCGCAAAGACGCGGCTGCGCGCGCTGCGGGGCGCCGACGCGTCGAACCACGGATTGCTCGGCACGCCGTCGCCGGAATCCGGATCGATGCGCAGGAGCTTGCCGTTCAGGCAGTCGACGAGCTGCGAGCGGAACGCGCCGATGTTCTCCTTCGCGCGCAGGATTCCGCGCGCGAGCGCGTCGTTGACGTAGCCGTCCGCGACCTGTCCGCCGACGTCGACCTCGAGATAGCTCGCGGCGTCGCCCGTGGTCGCGAGCAGGGTGCCGTCCTCGGCGAACGCGAGCGAGCCGAGCCCATGCGACTGATGCACGATCGGCACGCCCGTCGCCGCGGTCTCGCCGACGAGCACCTTCCGGCTCCCGGGGACGACCGTGGTGAAGCCCGTCGCCGCGTTCGCGGTGAAGCGCGTGATTCGGCCGATCGAGGCCGCGAAGTAGACGTTCGCCGTCGGGCTGTACGACGCCGTGCCGAACGCGTCGAGATGATGGCGGTCGACGACGTAGAGCAGGAAGAACCAGCCGTTCGTCTCGAAGGCCGGATGCACCGCGACGCTCATCAGGCCGTAGTCGCGCCAGGCGCCGGTCTCCTCCGAGATGTCGACGAGCGGCGTCGTCGACTTCACTCCGTCGAGGCCGACGAGCCAGACCTTGCCGCCGCGCTCCCACACCACCGCGCGCCCATCGGGGAGGAACGTCGTGCCCTGCGCTTCGTTCCAGCCCGACGCGATCGTCTCGGTCGTGAATCCCGCCGGAGGCGCCGCGGAGGCGACGGCGGCAGAAGCGAGCAGCGCGGCGAGAGCCGTGAGGAAGGGCATGGGCAGGAAGGTATCCCCGATCGAAGGCACCGCCATCGTTCCGCCGCGACTTCGCCGCGGATCGCCCGTCGATCGCACGCAAGGACCGGGAATCGCCGCGCAGGCTCACGCGCGCATCGACGGCGCGTCGGCGTCGACGACGCTCGCGCTGCCTGTCGGCCGCGCGGCGAGGTCGATCGCAAGGTCGATCGCGGCGCGCATCGAGCCCTCGCTCGCGACGCCGCGACCAGCGATTCCGAACGCGGTGCCGTGATCCGGGCTCGTGCGCACGATCGGAAGCCCGAGCGTGACGTTGACCGCCTTGTCCCACCCGAGCAGCTTCACCGGGATCAGCCCTTGGTCGTGGTACATCGCGACGACGAGATCCCACTTTCCCGCGGCCGCGTCGATGAAGATCGTGTCGCCTGGGAACGGGCCATGCGCGTCGATTCCCGCCGCGCGGGCCATGTCGATCGCGGGCTTGATGACGCGGATCTCCTCGTCGCCGAACATCCCGTTCTCGCCCGCGTGCGGGTTGAGGCCGCACACGGCGATGCGCGGTTTGGCGACGCCGAGGCGCTGGCAGAGCTCGTGGCCGAGCGCGATCGGCTCGTGCACGCGGCCGATCGTGAGGAGGTTGCGGATCTCCATCAGCGGCACATGCGTCGTCGCGAGCGCGACGCGCAGCCGCGGCGAGACGAACGCCATCGCCTGCTGCTTCGCCTTCGTCCGCGCCGCGAGAAGCTCGGTGTGCCCCGGCCAGCGGAAGCCGGCAAGCGTCCACGATTCCTTCGAGATCGGCGCGGTGACGACGGCGTCGATGCGCCGTTGGTCGCCGGGAGCGCGCATGGCGTCGGTGATCGCGTCCTCGACGAAGATCTTCGACGCGGCGCCGCCCGCGCGCGACGGCTCGCGCACGCCTCCGAGGGATCCGTGGATCCCGTAGTCGATCACGGTGAAGTCGCCGAGCATCATGCCGCCCTCGCGGGCGTGCTCGAGGCTCGAGCGGAACCATGTCGGCGTCACGCGCGCGGTCTCGGCCGCCGCAAGCAGGACCTCGTTGTCGCCGTAGACGACGAAGCGCGCCCGCGCGCGCAGCACCGAGTCCGCGAGCGCCTTGACGACGACTTCCGGCCCGATTCCGAGCGGATCGCCCATGGAGATGCCGACGAGCGGCTTCATGGCGTGGAGAGTAGCGGATCGCTCGCGCGATTTCGATGCGCGCGCTGCGCGCGGTATCGACGCCAATCGCCCCCGATTTCGGTGAGCTCCGATGTCATGCGACCACGACCCCTCGCGCTCCGCACTCGGGGACGTGCCACCCCCGTCGCCTAAGGCGACGGGGAAGTGCGTGCGGACAACGCGTCCTTCCGCCGCCCCTTGGGCGGCGGGTGGCACATCCCTGAGGCCACGAAGTGGCCGAAGGGTTGTGGTCGCGGCGTGTTTGAGCGCTCGCCGCGTGCGGCGGCGAGCTTTGGTACTGCGGCTGCATGCACGAAGGCGGAGCGCAGCGAAGCCTGAGCTCGTGACTGGAGGAGTCGGAAATCGTCTCGTGTGGCACGACCTCCTGCGCAGCAGGAGGTCGTGGCGATTTCGGACACGCGGAATGCGTTTCGGACTTCGATCGCCGCGCGCCGCGCGCGTTCGGATCCGCCATCACTGAAAGTGATGCCACACGAAACGCGCCGCAAAGTCGCGCACAACCTGCTCGCCGCTTCGCTGCGCCCCGCGCTCGGGTTTGAGCGCTCGCCACGTGCGGCGGCGAGCTTTGGTGCCGCGGCTGCATGCACGAAGACGGAGCGCAGCGAAGCCTGAGCTCGTGACTGGAGGAGTCGGAAATCGTCTCGTGTGGCACGACCTCCTGCGCAGCAGGAGGTCGTGGCGATTTCGGACACGCGGAATGCGTTTCGGACTTCGATCGCCGCGCGCCGCGCGTGTTCGGATCCGCCATCACTGGAAGTGATGCCACACGAAACGCGCCGCAAAGTCGCGCACAACCTGCTCGCCGCTTCGCTGCGCCCCGCGCTCGTACGCGTCTGAGCACCAGAGCGAGGACGCGGCGAAGGCCGCGTTCGCGCGCTCAATCACGCGGCATCAGCACCAAAGCGAGCGAGCCGCGAAGCGGTCGCGAGCGCTCAGACACGCCTCTCCGCTCCACTATCGAATCGTCACCTCGGCGCCATCCTTCAGCGCCTCCCACGCGATCGCCACGTCGTCCGCGAGGAGGCGCACGCAGCCGAGGCTCATGTCGCGGCCGATCGACTCGGGCTCGATCGTGCCGTGGATGCCGTAGCCCTCAAGCGCGGAATTCGACTCCTCGACGCCCTGCAGCCCGAGCCAGTGCTCGCCGATCGGATTCTTCGGGTCCTTCGAGTCGAAGAACTCGCCGGTGTGCGGATGGCGCCACTCGGGATCAAGCAGCTTCGAGCCGGGGCGCACCTGGAAGGTGCCGGTCGGCGTGCCGTTCGCGGATCCGAGTCCGACCGGCATCGAGGTGAGCACCACGCGCTCGTCGCCCTGGAACATCACGAGATCGAGCCGGTAGTCGCGCTTCCAGATCACCGCGGAGATCGGGCCCTTCGGCAGCTTCAGGCGCTTGCCGGCCGCGAGCGCGTTCGGGTTCTTCATGCCGTTGATGCGCGCGATGAAGAGCGGATCGCAGCTGACCTTCTGCTGGCGCACGATCTTGCCGAGCGAATCGCCCGCCTGCACCTTGTAGGTGAAGAAGCAGGGATCGTTCGCGTTGATCGACGGGTTGAACACGAGCTGGCGCCCGATCGCCGACAGCGCTTCCGAAGCCTTCGTGGCCTCCATCGCAGGAAGCATGCCGGAAAGCACGGCATCGGAAAGCAGTCGGCGCGCAGCGATCGGATCGGTCGCCGCGAGCGACATGCCACGCTCGTACTTCGCGCCGGGCGTCGAAGCGTCGGCGGGCGCGGCCTGCTGCGGCGCGGCGACCGGCGTGGTTCCGTCGAAGCCGTTTCCCTTCGGTCCCGAGGGAGGCGTCGCCGGGAGTTCGGGAGCCGTCTGCATCGAAAGTTCGGTGGCCGCACCGTCGGTGGCCGCAGTGTAGGCGATCACATCGATCGCGCCGGCCGCCGTCGACTCGTCCGCAGCCGATGCGATCGGATCGACGAGGGCGGGCGCGTACTGCGGCACCGGATCGTTCGTGGACTCGACCACGGCGGCGATCGAGGTCTGCGTCGTCGCGCCATCGCCGCCTCCGCGATCGATGAGCAGCACGCCGCCGAGCGTCGCTGCGCCGATCGCTGCGATCGCGATCACGGAGCCCGCGCCGAAGCGACCGCCCGCGGAATCGGTCGAGCCGGACGAGGCGCGAGAGGAGGAACGGGACGACGGAATCTTCTGGCTTGCGAGCGCCACGGTGCACCTCGATCGGGTTCGACGCGGACGCCGCGCGTCCGGTCGCGGAGGGTAGCACCCTCCTGCGGGGAATCAGGCCTGGCGCCCGCGGTTTTGCCCGCTTCCGCGCGTCGCGGCGCGGACGAGCCCGGCGTCGCTTGCGATCCACGCCACGGGCCTGTCGGCCGGCCCCGTCGGCACGCGGTCGACGACCTGCGCCGCGAAGGCGAGCCCGACCGTGGAGCGTCGCGCGTGGGGCGCGAGCGAACCGATCAGGCCGTCGTAGAAGCCCTTTCCACGCCCAAGCCGAGCGCCGTGGGCGTCGAACGCCCGGCCGGGAACGACCACGGCATCGAGCTCGCGGGGCCGCACGAGCCGCACGCGCGGGTCGTCGCGGTCGGGCTCGAGAATGCCGAATCCGCCGGTCTTCCAGCACGGGAGCCCGTCGGGGTCGGCGCCGTCGCAGCGGACTTCGGCAAGAAGCAGCGCGCCGTCGCCGGTCACGATCGGGAACGCAAGGCGCCAGCCGCCGCGCGCGAGCGCCGCAAGCAGCGCCGCGGGATCGACCTCGTCGGCGAGCGCGCGGTAGCCGAGCGCGAGCCCCGTCCCCGCGAACGCCGGCGCGCGCAGCGCGTTCGCGCAGGCGCGTGCGCTGCGGAAGTCGCGCGCGAGCTGCGGAATCGCCGCGATCCGCGTCCGCATGTCGGCGCGCAGTAGCCGCTTCGCCTCGACGAGCGCGTCGGCTGCGGCCGCGGTCATCGTCCGCGCTCCTCGCGCGCCGCGCGGCGCGTCGCGCGCACGCGCTCGAGATGCTCGCCGATCGCCTTCTCGAGCCCGCGGTCGGTGGGCCGGTAGTAGGTGCGCTCGACGCCGAGATAGTCCTGCACGCCGATCCCGTCGCCGCGCTCGTGCGGATACTCGTAGCGCCCCTCGTCCGCCGCGAGCGGCCGGCCATCGGCCGCGGTGCGCGCGAGCCGGCGCTTGGTCTGGTCGACGATCTCGAACGGGACCGGCACCGTGCGGTTCGCGCGCGCGTCGTCCATCGCCTCCCAGATCGCGCACGCCGACGCGTTCGACTTCGGCGCGACCGCGAGGTAGACGACGCACTGCCCGAGAATCAGCTGCGCTTCGGGCATGCCCACGCGCTCGACCGCCTGCCACGCCGACACGGCGACCTGCAGCGCGCGCGGGTCGGCGTTGCCCACGTCCTCGCTCGCGAAGATCGCGAGGCGCCGGCAGATGAAGCCGAGGTCCTCGCCGCCGACGAGCATGCGCGCGAGCCAGTGGATCGCGGCGTCCGGATCGCTTCCGCGCATCGACTTGATGAGCGCGCTCGCGAGGTCGTAGTGCTCGTCGCCGCCGCGGTCGAACACGGGGATCTTGCCGTCGAGCGCCGCGCGCGCGGTCGCGAGGTCGATGCGCGGCGAAGGGTTCGCGCGCACCGCGCTTGCCGCGGTCTCGAGCGCCGAAAGCGCGCGGCGCAGGTCGCCGTCGCACGCGCGCGCGAGATGCGCGCACGCGTCGTCGTCGAAGACCAGCCCCGGCACGCCGACGCCGTCGGGATGGACGAGCGCGCGTCGCAGCGCGTCGCGCACGTCGCCCTCGTCGAGCGGCAGGAAGCGGAAGAGCGCCGAGCGCGAGAGCAGCGCCGGCGCGACCGCGAAGGTCGGGTTCTCCGTCGTCGCGCCGAAGAGGATCACGCTTCCCGCCTCGACGCCCTCGAGCAGCGCGTCCTGCTGGTTGCGCGCGAGCCGGTGGATCTCGTCGACGAAGAGCACGGTGCGCCGCGCCGACTCGCCGAGCCTGCGCGCGGCCGATTCGATCTTCTCGCGCAGCTCCTTCACGCCGGTCGTCGCGCCGTGCGCGCGGTCGACGCTCGCGCCGGTGCGCGCCGCGATGATCTCTGCGAGCGTCGTCTTGCCCGTTCCCGGCGGCCCGGCGACGATCATCGACTGAAGCGCGTCCTGCTCGACGAGGCGGCGCAGCAGGGCGCCGTCGCCGAGGCAGTGCCGCTGCCCCACGAAGTCGGCGAGCGTCCGTGGCCGCACGCGCACCGCGAGCGGCGCGGCCTTCGCGCGGCGCTCGGTTCGGATCGGCGACCAGAGGTCCTCGGACATCGCCCCATCGTACGGGCCGCGGGCGGCGCGTCATTCCGGGCAACCTCCGTGGATTTCCGGACAAACCTGTGGCGAACGGCCTCAGGATCGCCAAGATGCGCGGATGCAGCGTTCCACCGCGATCGGCATCGTCCTGTTCACCTTCCTGCTCGCCGCGTCGGTCGTGGTCGTCGCGCTTCCGAAGGTCCTGAACTTCTCGCCTGCGGCCGCGCCCGTCGCCGAGGCGCGCGAGGCGATGCGTGGCGCGGTCGACGCGCCGCGTCCGGACGAGGTCCGCGCTGCGCCGCCCGCGGCGGGCGAGTCGAAGCCCGCGGCGCTCGCGCCGTCGGTGACGAAGCCCGTCGTGCAGCCGCTCGCGATGCCGATGTGGATCTGGAGCACGAAGTCCGCCGGCGCCGACGACGCCGTCGTCCTGACGCGGCGCTTCACGCTCGGCGCGCCCGGCCGCGACGCGAAGCTCGTCTTCACCGCCGACAACCGCTCGCGCATCACGCTCGACGGCAAGGAAGTCGCCGCGACGACCGCGTGGGAGACGCCGGTCGAGGTCGAGATCGGCGCGCTCGCGAAGGGCGAGCATGTGCTCGTCGTCGAGGCGAAGAACGAAGGCGGCCCCGCAGGCGCGTGCGGCTACCTCGAGTTCACGCGCGAGGACGGCACCAAGGCGCGCGTCATCACCGACGCGTCGTTCGAAGCGAGCGGCTCGGGCGTCGCCGCGCCGCAGCCGGCCGCGGTGCTCGCGCGCTACGGCGACGCGCCGTGGGGCCTCGTCCTCGGCGGCGTCGACGACACCGAGCGCCCCGACATCGACCGCGCGATCTCGGTCGCGAAGGGCTTCGTGGTCGAGCCGGTCTTCGTGTCGACGCAGGCGCGCGGCTCGATCGTCTCGATGACGGCCGACGCGCGCGGCCGGCTGATCGTCAGCCCGCAGTACGGCAAGATCTTCGCGATCACGCCCGGGCCGAACGGCGCGCCGCCGAGCGCGTCGCGCATCGAGCCGATCAAGCCCGACATCGGCCATGCGCACGGCATGCTCGCGGTCGACAACGATCTCTTCGTCGTCGTCTCCCGCGGCGGACCGGACGACCAGGGCATCTGGCGCCTGCGCGACACCGACCGCGACGGCGAGTACGACGACAAGCGCATGCTTGCCGCCTTCGCGCGCGACGGAGGCGAGCACGGACCGCACCAGGTCGTGCTCGCGCCCGACGGTTCGCTGTGGGTCGTCGGCGGAAACCACTGCGCGCCGCCCGACGCCGCGATCGCGAACTCGCGCGTCCCTAAGGTCTGGCAGGAGGACATCGCCTTCGACCGCATCTGGGATCCGAACGGGCACGCCGTCGGCGTGATGGCGCCCGGCGGCTGGATCGCGCGCACCGATCGCGAGGGCGCGAAGTGGGAGTTGATGACGATCGGCTTCCGCAACAGCTACGACCTCGCGTTCGACGAGCTCGGGCGCGCGTTCACCTTCGACAGCGACATGGAATGGGACATGGGCCTGCCGTGGTATCGCCCGACGCGCGTCTGCGAGACCGCGAGCGGCGTCGACTATGGCTGGCGCTCGGGCAGCGGCAAGTGGCCGTCGTGGAGCCCGGATTCGCTGCCGGCGGCGGTCGATGTCGGACCGGCATCGCCGACCGGCGTGCTCGCGTCCGCGGGACTGCAGTTCCCCGAGCCGTGGAACGACTGCATGTTCTTCCTCGACTGGACCTACGGCACGATCTGGGCCGGCTGGCCGACAGAAGATTCGAAGGACGCCTCGACGCCCGCGCTGCGCATCGAGCCGTTCCTCGCGGGCCGGCCGCTTCCGCTCACCGACGCGGTGGTGATGCATGGCGAGATCTATTTCGCCGTCGGCGGCCGCAACCTGCCGAGCGCGATCTACCGCGTGCGCGCCGAGCATCCCATCGCGGTGAAGCGCGCGCCCAAGCCGGTTCCGCCCGCGCTCGCCGAGCGCCGCGAGCTCGAGCGCTTCCATGAGCGCCTCTCGGGCGACGCCGCGCGCGCCGCGATCTCACGCGCGCTGCGCGCGCTCGCTTCGCCGGACGCCGGCGTCCGCAGCGCCGCCCGCATCGCCCTCGAGCACCAGGACACCGCGCTCTGGCACGGCCGCGCCACCGCGCCCGCCGAGCCGCGCGAGTCGATCCTCGCGATCGTCGCGCTCTGCCGCGCAGGAAACGCCGAGCGCGACGCGCTCCCGATCGCGGAGCGGCTCGTGGCCCTCGAGTCTTCCGTCCGCGGCACGCCGCTCGAGCGCGACTGGCTGCGCGCATGCGAACTGTGGTTCCTCCGCTTCGGCGAGCGCTCGACCGCGGCCGGCGGCGGCGACGCGCTGCGCGCTTCGATTCTCGCGAACTTCCCCGCGCCTGCCGAACAACAGGGTTCCGCCGAGCTCGACATGCACCGCGCGAACCTCCTCGCGAAGCTCGGCGCGCCGCAGGCGGTGCCGGGCGCGCTCGCCGTGCTCGAGCGTCCGTCGCGCCGCGAGATGCCGAAGATCGACGCCGCGCTCCTCGCGCGCGGCGGTCCGTACGGAAAGGCCGTCACCGACATGATGGCGAACGCGCCCGCGGTCGAGAAGATCGGGATCGCCTACGCGATCCGCCGCGCGAACGCGGGCTGGAACAACGACTACCGCGAGCGCTTCGCCCGCGTGCTCGCAGGCCTCCGCACCGCGAGCGGCGGCAACTCGTTCCCGGGCTTCCTGTCGCGCATCGTCGACGAGTTCCTCTCGGGCGCGCCCGAGGGCGACCGCGAGCGCCTGCGCGCGCTGGCATCGGGCGGGCAGTCCGATCCGAACCTGCCGGCGCCGCGCGGACCGGGCCGCGAGTGGACGACCGAAGGCATGATCGCGCTCGCGCCGAAGCTCGTCGCCGGCCGCAGCCACGCCGAGGGCCTGCGCGCGTTCCATGCCGCGCAGTGCTCGCAGTGCCACCGCGCCGGCGGAATCGGCGCGAGCGGCGGCCCGGAGCTTTCCGGCGTGTCGCGGCGCTTCTCGCTCGAGGACCTCGCGGTCGCGATCGCCGAGCCGAGCCGCACCGTCAGCGACCAGTACGCGAACATCGAGGTGCGCGTGCGCGACGGCCGCACCGTCGTCGGCCGCATGGTCGGCCGCGACGACGAGGCGGTCGAGATCCGTCCGAGCCTGCTCTCCACGGCCGTCGAGCGCATCGCCCACGCCGACATCGTCTCGACCGAGCCGAGCCGCCTGAGCCCGATGCCCGCGAACCTCGTCGACTCGCTCTCCGAGGGCGAGCTCCTCGACCTGCTCGCCTTCCTGCGCGCGGGCGGCGACGCCGGCGACAGCGCGTTCATGCGCTCCGACGACGACGGCTACCTCGAGCTCTTCTCGGGCACGAGCATGGCCGCGTTCAGCTTCGATCCGCGCTTCTGGACGCTCGAATCCGGGCAGATCGTCGGCCGCACCAGCGAGGCGTCGCCCGCGCCGCACAACACCTTCCTCGTCTGGAACGGCGAGGTCCGCGACTTCGAGCTCGAGGTCGAGATGAAGGTCGTCGGCAACAACTCGGGCGTGCAGTACCGGAGCACCCTCTTCGGCGAGCACCGCCTGCGCGGGCCGCAGATCGACGCGCATCCCGCGCCGAACTACACGGCGATGTGCTACGAGGAGCAGGGCCGCGGCATCCTCGCCGAGCGCGGCGAGAGCCTCGCGATCGCCGCAGACGGCACGCGGACGAAGTCGCCGCTCGCGGGCGCAGCGGCCGCGCCGCCCGCGATCTCCGAGTGGCGCACCTACCGCGTGGTCGCGCGCGGCGACACGGTCGAGCACTTCCTCGACGGCGTGCCGACCGCGAAGGTCGTCGATGTTTCCGGCGAACGCCCGCGCGGCGGCGCCGTAGGCGTGCAGATCCACGCAGGCGAGCCCACCGAGGTCCGCGTGCGCCGGATCCGCATGAAGCGGCTGGACGCGTAGTCCTTTCCGCCCGTTTATCGGCCTCCGTCGGCGCCCGCGCTTTCGCGGGATGCGCCCGCGCGATCTGCCGATATCCGTGCGCGGACGTCGGCGCGTCGCGCCGCGTGCGAGCATGACTCGATCGGAACCACGACATGTGCGGAATCGTCGCCTACATCGGACGCAGACAGGCTTCTGACATCCTTCTCGAGGGGCTGAAGCGCCTCGAGTACCGCGGCTACGACTCCGCGGGCGTCGCCATCATGAACGGCGGCATGAAGGTCGCGCGCGCCGTCGGGCGCGTGGCGAACGTCGAGCGGCGCATCGCCGAAGACGGCGGCTTCGACGGCACGATCGGCATCGCGCACACCCGCTGGGCGACGCACGGCGGCGTGACCGAGCGCAACGCGCACCCGCACCGCGACGACGCGCGCTTCGGCCACGGCATCGCCATCATCCACAACGGCATCATCGAGAACTACGCCTCGCTGAAGAAGTATCTCGAAGAGAAGGGCCATGTCTTCACGAGCGAGACCGACACCGAGGTGCTCGCGCACCTGATCGGCGAGCTCTACCAGGGCGACCTCGAGAAGGCGGTGCAGGCCGCGCTGCGCGAGGTGACCGGCGCCTACGCGATCGCCGTCCTCTGCGAGAAGGAGCCTGACGTCCTCGTGGTCGCGCGCAAGGGTTCGCCGCTGATGGTCGGCGTCGGCAACGGCGAGTACGTCGTCGCGTCGGACGCGAGCGCGATCGTGTCGCACACCACGCAGGCGATCGCGCTCGGCGACTACACCGTCGCCCGCATCACCCGCGACGGCTTCCGCACCGCGACCGTCGACAACATCGAGCTGACGCCGGAGATCCGCGAGCTCGAGTTCGACCTCGAGCAGATCGAGCTCGGCCACTTCGAGCACTTCATGCTCAAGGAGATCCACGAGCAGCCGCGCGCGCTCCGGCAGGCGCTGCAGGGGCGCATCGACGTGGCGAAGGGCCAGATCGTGCTCGGCGGCGTCGGCGAGCACGCGCGCCGGCTCGCGAACGCGCGCCGCGTCGTCTTCGTCGGGCAGGGCACGGCGCTGCACGCCTGCATGGTCGGCAAGTACCTCTTCGAGGATCTCGCCAAGATCCCTTCCGAGCACGACTTCGCGAGCGAGTTCCGCTACCGCAATCCGATCGTCGAGGACGGCACCGTCGTCGTCGCGGTCAGCCAGTCGGGCGAGACCGCCGACACGCTCGCGGCGCTGCAGGAGGCGAAGCAGCGCGGCGCGCTCGCGCTCGGCGTGGTCAACGTCGTCGGCAGCTCGATCTCGCGCGAGACCGACGCCGGCGTCTACCTGCGCGTCGGACCCGAGATCGGCGTCGCGAGCACCAAGGCCTTCACCGGACAGGTGCTCGTCAACGCGATGCTCGCGACCTTCATCGGCCGCCGCCGCTATCTCTCGCAGGAGTACGTCACGAACCTGCTCCGCGAGATCGAGGCGATTCCCGGCAAGATCGAGCGCGCGCTCGAGTGGTCGGGCCGCATCCGCGCCGCGACCGCGAAGTACATCCACCGCGAAAACTGGCTCTTCCTCGGCCGCGGCGTCAACTATCCGGTCGCGCTCGAGGGCGCGCTGAAGCTGAAGGAGATCTCCTACATCCACGCCGAGGGCATGCCCGCGGCCGAGATGAAGCACGGCCCGATCGCGCTGATCGACGAGGGAATGCCCGTCGTCTTCGTCGCGACGCGCAACTCGCAGTACGAGAAGGTCCTCTCGAACATCGAGGAGGTCCGCTCGCGCGGCGGCCACGTCATCGCGGTCGCGACCGAGGGCGACGAGCACATCCGCTCGCTCGCGCAGGAGGTCTTCTACGTCCCCGACTGCCCGGAGATGCTGCAGCCGCTCGTCACCGTGGTCCCGCTGCAGCTCCTCGCGTACCACGCCGCGGTGATGCGCGGCAAGGACGTCGACAAGCCGCGCAATCTCGCGAAGTCGGTCACGGTCGAGTGACGCCGGCGGTCTCGTCGCGGGCGCGCTCGCGCCTGAGCTCGAGGTTCTGGAACGGCGCGAGCAGCAGCAGCGCCGCGTTCGCGCCGATCACGCACCAGAGCAGGTCCCACTGCGCGTCCCAGACGTCGCCCTGCGAGCCGAGATAGGCCCACGACGCGTCGCCGAGCGTCATCGCCACCGCGAACTCGAGCAGCTCGAACGCCGCGGCGAACGCGAGGCACATGCCGTTCACGATCACGAAGAGCCAGCCGCGCGTGCGCACGATCGAATGGCGGATGAAGACCTCGCGCCAGAGGATCGCCGGGCACAGGCCCTGCACGAAGTGGCCGAAGCGGTCGTAGTCGTTGCGGGTGTCGCCGGTCCAGTGCTGGATCCACTCGCCGATCGGCACCAGCGCGTAGGTGTAGTGCCCGCCGACGATCAGCACGACCGCGTGGAACGCGACGAGCAGGAAGACCGTCCAGGTGGAGCGATGGTGCCGCAGCCAGAGCGCCCACAGGAAGATGGCGCCGATCACCCAGAAGATCTCGAGCCACCAGGTGAGGCGGTCCTGCGGATCGATCCCACTCAGGAGGAGGAACGCCGTCACGGCGATCGCGACGCCGTCCTTCGCTCCGAGCGGTTGGGTCTTCCACTTCATGCGGTGTTCGTCAGCGCGACGGTTCCTTCGCGGGTTCTTCCTTCGCGGGCGTCTCGGCCGCATCCTTCGCGGACTCCTTCGCCGGCTCCTTTTCGGGCGCCGCCGGCGCGGGCTCCGCGAGCGCCTTCTCGATCGCCTCGACCATCCGCTTCGAGTCGGGCGCGACGTTCGACGCGAAGAAGACCGCGGTGCGGCCGTCGCGCGAGACGAGGTACTTGCCGAAGTTCCAGCCCGGAAGCTCGCCGGTCTTGGTGCCGAGCATCGCGAACACGTCCGACTGGCCTTCGCCCGCCTTCACGCGGCACTTCTCGAACATCGGGAACGTGATCCGGTAGCGCGCGTCGCAGAACTCGCGGATCTCCTTCGCCGAGCCGAACTCCTGGCCGCCGAAGTCGCCGCTCGGGAAACCGAGCACCACGAGCCCGCGGTCCTTGTACTTCTCCTGCAGCTTCTGCAGCGCGGCGTACTGCGGCGTGAGTCCGCACTGGCTCGCCACGTTCACCACGAGCGCGACCTTCCCGCGGTGCTCGCCGAGGTCGGCGTCGGTTCCGTCGAGCGCGCGCGCATCGAGGTCGAAGAGGCTCGCGTCCTTCCACTTGCGCGCAAGCTCGGGGCTCTGCGGCGCGGTCTGCGAGCAGGCGATGCCGGTCACGAGTGCGGCGGTTCCGGCGACGATGGCTGCGATTCGTTCGAGCATGGCGTTCCTGATTGATCCTTGGGGTTCCCGCGCGAGACTCTCGAACGCCGTTCGCCGACGCGTCCTGCACGCGCAGGATTGCCGGAGGCCGTAGAGTAGCCGCGCTGCGCGCCGCGTTTCGGTCCGCGGGCCTGAGCGGATGCCCCGCCCGGAAACATCCCCGGCAATACCCATGAAGCACGCAACGACCGTCTTCTCCCGCCGACCGTCGATCCTCGCGATTCTCGCCGCCGGCATGGTCGGCGCGGGGGCGGCGGGAAGCGACGCCGCCCTCGACCGCGCGCTCGCGTGGATTCCCGAGGATTCGGTCAGTTTCGTCGCCGTTCCCAGCTTGAAGCGCCTGAGCGACGACATCGCCCAGCTCGCCGAGGCGACCGAGCAGGGGGGCGCGCTTGCGCTCGGCCGTCCGGTCGACATCCTGAAGGCCCAGCTCGGCGTCGGCGCGAATCTCGACGAATCCGGCCCGGTCGTCGCCTACTACCCGCCGTCGGCGCTCGCGGTCGATCCGGCCACGGCGCAAGCCCTGCCGGTCGTCGTCATGCCTGTGACCGACGCCGCGGCCTTCCTCGCCGCGAACTTCAAGCCCCGTCCCGAGTTCGGCGCCGACGCGTACGAATCGGCGCAGGGCGCGGTGTTCTACGCAAAGTCGCTCGAAGGCCGCGTCGCCCTCGCCCCCGCGCGCGAGGCCCTGCCCGCGGCCGACGCCCGCGGCATCGGCGAGCGCTTCCGCGCCCGCCTGCGTTCCGACGCGCGTGCCGACGAGGCCGCGTGGGTCGCCCGCGCCGACCTCGTCGCGTGGGGTTCCCGCGAGGCGCTGCGCGATTCGGCCGCGCGCGCGCGGCGCATGCCCGTGCCGGCCGCCGACGCCGCCGCCGTCCCCGCTGGAATCGGCGGATTTGGCGCCGATCCCGAGACCGCCGAGCGCTTCCGCCAGAAGTCGCTCGAAGTGCTCGACATGCTCGCCGACGGAATCGTCGCGATCGATGTCGACCCGCTCGGCCTCTTCGTCGCGTCGGTCGGCGTCGCGGATCCGGCGTCGAAGCTCGCGGCCATCACCGCGGGCGGCGCGGGAAGCGCCGCGCGCTTCGACCGCCTGCCGCTCCGGCGCGACTTCTACGTCGCCTTCTCCGCCGATCTCGACGGGCTCGGCGGCGCCGCGCGCTTCGGCGAACTGCTCGATCTCGGCGGCGCGCGCGCGTCGATCCCGGAGTGGGTGCTCGCCGACGGCGCGGATGTCGCCGCCGTGCAGTTCGCGGCGTATCCGTCGAAGCTCGGCGTCGCGATCGGCGGCGCGCTCAACGACTCGGCGTTCTTCGTCCGCTCGCGCAATCCCGCGGGAACGCTCGCGCGCCTGCGCGCCGCGGTCGAGGCGACCGCGGGCGAATCGGCGGGCATCCGCCGCGAGCCGTCGTGGAACGACGCGAAGGAACTGAAGGGCGGCGCCGTCGCGGCGGCGTTCGAGGTGAAGGAGACCGTGCTCGACGCCGCAAAGCGGCCAGTGCTCGACATCGAGCGCGTCGCGAAGCAGTTCGTCGTCGGCAGCGCGGGGCTCAAGGGTCTCGCGAGAAAGACGCCGGACGGCGTCGTCGTCGTCTTCAGCCAGCGCCCCGACGTCTTCGGCCGCGCCGTCGAGGCGGCGGGCGGCGGCAAGACGCTCGCGACCGACGAGACCGTGCGCTCGATCGAGGAGTGGCTTCCCGCACAGCCCGATGTCGAGGCGATGGTCGGCGTCGGTCCGCTGGTCGCGCTCGTCGGGCAGATCGCCTCGAGCTTCGTCGACGAGGAGCAGGTGAAGGCGTCGCTTCCGCGGATCGACCGCGATGCCGAGCCGGTCGCCTTCGCGCTCGAGGTCGGCGAAGGCCGCGTGCGCGGCACGGTCGTCGTTCCCGCCGCGGTGCTGAAGGCGGCCGCGCAGGCCGGCGTGCGTGGCGCGGCGACCGCGGTGCCCGCACCGGCGCCCGCCGTGGAAGGAGCGCCGCGATGAGCGGATCGACCGAGCCGCGCTTCTGGCCGATCGGTCCCGACCGGGTGCTTTCGATCGAGCCCTTCGCGATCATGGGCGTGATCAACGCGACGCCGGACAGCTTCTCCGACGGCGGGCAGTTCGCGAACGCCGAGGAGGCCGCGCAGCACGCGATCGGCCTCGTCGAGCAGGGCGCGACCATCATCGATGTCGGCGGCGAGAGCACGCGCCCCGGCGCCGGGCGCGTCGACGCGGAAGAGCAGATCCGCCGCGTCGTGCCGGTGATCGCGCGGATCCGCTCGCGCTCGGGCGTCGCGATCTCGGTCGACACCACGCTCGCGGCGGTCGCCGAGGCCGCGCTCGAGGCCGGCGCCGACGCGGTGAACGACGTGAGCGCGGGCGCCGAGGATCCGCGGATGTTCCCGCTCGTCGCACGGCGCGGCGCGGGTCTCGTCCTCATGCACCGGCTGCTTCCGCCCGGTGAGGACAGCTACTCCGACCAGTACCGACAGGCGCCGGTCTACGGCGATGTCGTGCGCGACGTGGCGTCGTTCCTGCTTTCGCGCGCCGAGATGGCGATGGCCGCCGGCGTCGCGCGCGAGTCGATCGCGGTCGATCCCGGCCTCGGCTTTGGCAAGTCGGTCTCGCAGAATTTCGAGCTGCTCGCGCGCACGAGCGAGCTCGCGGCGCTCGGCTTCCCGGTGCTCGTCGGCGCGAGCCGCAAGAGCTTCCTCGGCGCGGTCAGCGGGCGCAGCGATCCCGAGCAGCGCATCGTCGGCTCGGTGGTGGCTGCGGTCGCCGCGTACGGCGGTGGCGCGCGGATCGTGCGCGCCCACGACGTGGGCGCCCATCGCGAGGCGCTGCTCGTCGCGCACGCGGTGCTGCGCGGCGCGGGCATCTGACGGTTCGTCGCGGTTTTTCCGCGCTTCCCGCGCGCGTCGACCCCGCTACCATGCGCCGCCCAATCCAAGGAGTCCTCATGGCCGGCGCATCCACCCTCACGATCACCGAAGCGAACTACGCGACCGAGGTCGAGCAGAGCCAGGTCCCGGTCCTTCTCGACTTCTGGGCCGAGTGGTGCATGCCGTGCCGCATGATCGGCCCGACCATCGACCAGCTCGCCGAGGAGTACCAGGGCCGCGCGAAGGTCGGCAAGATCGACGTCGACAAGAACCGCGCCCTCGCGCTGAAGTTCAACGTCCAGAGCATCCCGCTCGTGGTCGTCGTCAAGGGCGGCCAGGTCGTCGCCAAGACGATGGGCGCGAAGGGCAAGGCCGACTTCGCCAAGATGATCGACGCCGCGCTCTGAGCGCGGGGACGATCGATGCGTGCGGCGTGGGTGGCGCATCCGGAGAACCGCGCATGCATTTCTGCCTGATTTTTCGGACACTCGAGATGGGCGGAATGCAGACGCTCATGCTTCGCATGTCCGATTGGTTGGAGGCGCGTGGCCACAGCGTCACGGTGCTTTCGGCCGAGGATGGACCCGTACGCTCGATGTTCTCCGCTCGCACGCGAGTGATCGCAGACGGGGCGAGATTGGACGCGGTCGCGCGAGGTTCGACCGCGGCGGCGCGACGCTTCCTCCGCAGCGAACTCGACGGACAGCATGTCGACGTGTTCTTCGCGTTCGCGGCCGACGCGCTCTGGCTCGCATCGGCGATACTGAACGCACAGGATCGTCCAGCGCGCTGCATCGCGGGCGCTTTCGGACCGAACGAGTTCGGGATCGGCCGTGTTGCCCGGCAGCGTCCCTGGCTTTCCGGCCTCCTCTACCCTGAAACGCAGCTCTTTCTGCATCATCTGCCGAGCGATTGCCGTCTCTACATGAACCGCGGTGTCGAGGAACTCGTGACCAAGAGCCTTGGCGAGCATGCGCCGGGAATCCTCTGGCCGCTGCCGGTCGACGGTACTCGATACCTGAAGCTCGATCGGCGTCCGGAGCCCGGGCTGATCGTTTCGGTTGGTCGTCTTGCGACGATGAAGGAGTACAACCTCTGGATGATCGATGTCATCGCGGGACTGCGCCGCGCGGGAAGAGATGTGCGCTGGCACGTTTATGGCGATGGTCCGCTCCGCGGCCAGATGGAGTCTCGAATTCGACAGCGCGGTATGGAAGGGTGTATCACCCTCGCGGGCGAGCTGCCGTACGCGGATCTTCCTTCGGTGCTTTCACGGGCGTACGCCTTCGTCGGGATGGGGACCGCGATCATCGAAGCAGGCTTTGCTGCGGTGCCGGCAGTCGTCGCCCCGATCTTCCGGACGACTCCCGAAACCTACGGACTTCTCAGCGAGCTTCCGGACTATGCTTGCGGAGAGTACATCGACATGCCCTTTCGGCCGGCCATCGACATCGTCGACTCTCTCTTGCGGCTTAGCGACGTCGAGTATGAGCGAGTATCAAAAGCGCAGCGGGAGCACGCCATGCGCTTCGAGAGCGAACGCCTGATGGTGCGGTTCCTGGAGATTGTCGGATCGTCACCGGAGTTCGAAAGATTGTGGCATCCCTCTCACCGATACGGCGTTGCGATCGGAATTCGGAATGCCGTGCGGGGTCTGAGGCGGGCCCTTCGTGGCTGATGAAGGACAGCGGTGTGAGGCCTCTTCCACGAAGGCCGAATCATCTCGGGCGGACTATCCCCGCACCATCGGCCGCGCCGGATTGCCGATCATCGTCATTCCCGCAGGAACGTTTTTCGTGACCACTGCGCCTGCGCCGATCATCGCGCCTGCCCCGATGCGCAGTCCTGGAAGGATCACGGCGCCGGCGCCGATACTCGCGCCCTTCTCGACGACGGTCTCGAGGAACTGGGACGGATAGACCTTGCTGCGCGGATGGCGGTCGTTGGTGAAGGTCGCGTTCGGACCGACGAACACGTCGTCGCCGAGCCGGACGCCGTTCCAGAGCTGCACGCCGCTCTTGACGGTCACGCGGTCGCCGACGACCACGTCGCCCTCGATCAGCACGTGGGCGCAGATGTTGCATTCTCGGCCAATGCGAGCGCCTTCGAGTACCACGACGAACTGCCAGATGCGCGTGCCGTCGCCGATGGTCGCCTTCGCGACGTCGGCCTTTGGATGGATGAATGGTTCCGACATCAAGGTGTTCCTTTCCAAGTTCAGCGTGAAGGAGCGTCGCTGTCGCTCGTCGCGGTCGGCACCCAGCGGTCGATCAGGCTGCGCAGGATCGGGATACGCGCGCCGAGCCGCACGAGCCGATGCTCGCGGCCGACGCGGATCACGATGCCGCGATAGCTTGCGAGCAGGCAGACGAGCGTGATGCTCGCACCGAGGGCGACCGACGGCCAGCCCTCGATCGCGCTTCTCACCGCGAATGTCCCGCCGATGAGCGCGATCGAGACCGCGAGAAGTCCCAGGGCGTGCGATGTCCAGCGGAATCCGATCAGGCGTCGCGCGACGACGATGATCGCCGCGTTGTAGAGGACGTAGAGCGCGAAGAACGCCATTCCCACGCCGACGAGTCCGAAGCGCTGGATGCCGAGCGCGATCAGCCCGAGATGGAGCAGCGAGAACACGGTCTCCATCACGACGAAGATCCGCGCCGATCCCTTGGCAAGCAGCACGAATCCGAGCGGCCACGAGGTGATCCGGCCGAACACGCCGAGCACGAACCACGGCAGCACTTCGGCCGCGGGCGCGAACTTCGCCGAGTAGAACGCGTGGATCGCGAGCGGAGCGAAGAAGAGCGTCGCGACGATGCCGGGAAGCGCGAGCAGGATGCCGATCTCGGTCTGCTCGTTCACGAGCTTCCCGCAGGCCTCGTGGTCGCTCTGCACGGCGGCGAGCCGCGGGAAGTAGTCGGCCTCCATCGCGCTCAGGATGAAGTTCGCGAAGAGTCCGGAGAGCGCCCATGCGGCCGCGTAGTACCCGTTCGACTCGCTTCCCAGTTCGCGCAGGATCAGGGCCCCCGCGGCCGTCATGACGATGGTCGACAGCAGCCCCGCCCACATCATGGCGATGCCGAGTCCGACCAGCCGACGCGAGTCGGACACGACGCTCTTCCACGGCATCCGCGCGATCGGAGGCATCTCGATGCGCCGTGCGTGGTGCCAGGAGATCGCGAGTGCGAGCGTGCCCGAGAGCAGGATCGCCGGCACGATCGCCGCGTCGCGGTAGAACCAGTAGAGCGGCGCCGAGACGAGCAGCCCGGCGAGGGCGCTCTGAATGTTGATGCGCGCGAGGTCGCCGATGCGTCGGCGGCCGCGGACGATGGCGACCTGCCCCGCCGCGACGATGGTGAGTGCGACCGCGATGCCGGCGACGGCGACCTCGGGCGCGCGTTCGGTCGAATCGAAGACGAGCCATGCCAGCGGCCAGCAGAGGAGCGCCGTCGCGACCGATCCCGCCACGCCGGTCGCGACGCTCATCCGCCGCACGACCTGGGTCGTCCGGCCGAGCCGCGCCTCGTCGCCGCTTGCATCCGCCTCCGCGATCTCCTTCACGCCGCTCGATCCGATGCCGAGCCCGGCGAGCGTGCTCATGGTCGCGACGAGCGACTGGAAGAGCCGCAGCACGCCGACGCCCGCCGGGCCGAGGAAGACGGCGCTCGTCTTCACCGACACCATGCTGATCACGAGCCCGACGGCCGCCGATCCTCCGGTGATCGTCGACGTCTTCAGGATCTGGGCGTAGGACTTCGACACCTGGTCGCTCAACGAATCATGCGCCGCTCGTGAACGCGCGGACTGCGGCGATCACGCGGCCGGCGTCGGCGTCGGAGAGCTGCGGGCCCATCGGAAGGCTGAGCACCTCGCGCGCGAGCCGCTCCGCGAGCGGAAGCGAGACGCCGGCGGGGAACGCGCCCTCGTAGGCGCGCTGGAGATGGGGCGGGATCGGATAGTGGATCAGCGTCCCGACTCCGGCGTCCTGCAGCGCGCGCTGCATCTCGTCGCGGCGCGGATGGGTCACGACGAACAGGTGCCAGGCGTGCTCGAGATGGGTCGGAGCCTCGGGCAGTCCGAGCGGAAGTCCGGCGAGCTCGGCACGGTAGCGCGCGGCGATGCGCGCGCGGCGCGCGTTCCATGCGTCGAGGTGGCGCAGCTTCACGCGGAGCGCGGCCGCCTGCAGCGGATCAAGCCGGCTGTTGTAGCCCTTCACCTCGTTCACATACTTCACGCGCGATCCGTAGTTGCGCAGCACACGCACGCGGTCGGCGAGCGCCGGGTCGTCGGTCGTCACCGCGCCGGCGTCGCCGAGGGCGCCGAGGTTCTTCCCCGGATAGAAGCTCCATGCGACGGCGTCGCCGTGCGCGCCGATGCGGCGGCCGCGGTAGCGAGCGCCGTGGCACTGGGCGCCGTCCTCGAGGACGCGCAGGCCGTGCGCGCGCGCGATCGCGAGGATCGGGTCGAGCTCGGCCGGAAGGCCGTAGAGGTGCACCGGAAGGATCGCGCGGGTCCGCGGCGTGATTGCGGCCTCGATGCGCGCGGGATCGATGTTGTGGAAGCGGTCGGGCTCGACCGGCACCGGCCGCGCCCCGACCTGATCGACCGCGAGCCAGGTCGCGATGTAGGTGTTCGACGGGACGATCACCTCGTCGCCGGGCCCGATGTCCATCGCGCGCAGCACGAGCATGAGCGCGTCGAGTCCGTTCGCGACGGCCACGCAGTGGCGCGCACCGCAGTAGGTCGCGTACTCGCCCTCGAAGTCCTCGACGTCCTTGCCGCCGATGTACCAGCCCGACGAGATGGAGCGGCCGATCGCCTCGTCGATCTCGCCCTTCAGCTCGCGGTAGGCCGCGCCCAGATCGAGGAACGGAACCGAAGGAGCGCCTGCGCTCATCCGCGGACCGCCTTCAGGAACTCCTCGTAGTCGCGGTGGTAGTCCGCCTCGCTGTAGGAGTGTGAAGCGAGGACGAGGCAGACCGCACCCGACGAGAAGTTGTCGAGCTCGCGCCAGACCATCGGCTGGATGTGCAGGCCGAAGTACGAGCGGTTCAGGTTGATGCGCCGCCGCTCGTGGCCGTCGTCGAGCACCACGTCGAAGCTCCCCGACATCGCGATCACGAACTGGTGGCACTGCTTGAGCGTGTGGCCTCCGCGATCGGCGCCGCCGGGCACGTCGTAGAGGTAGAACACCCGCGCGATGTCGAAGGGCAGGTGGCGGCCGCCTTCGATGAAGGTCAGGTTGCCGCGCGCGTCGGGAATCTTGGGCAGGTTGATGAGCTTGCAGTCGTCGAGCTTCATGGGCGGCCGGTGCCGGTTCGGGGTCGTCTGAGATCGGCGCGCTACGGGGCGTTTCGTCAAACGGTTCGAGTCGAACGTGCGAAGCGGCGGATTCGCACCGGATGAACGCGAACGGTTATCAGACAATCCGCCTTGCAACGCCCGTGCGCCGGGATTCTCGCGGTTGGTCGCCGCACGATCCCGGCAGGTCGTTGTTCGTCGTCCCCCCACTAGACTCGCAGCATGCCCGAGCCAAAGGTGGCGGTGCTCATCCCGGTCTACAACGCCGAGCGCTTCGTGCGCGACACCTTGCTGAGCGTGCTCGGGCAGCGTGGCTGCGACTTCCGTGTGATCGTGGTCGACGATGGATCGACCGACCGCTCGGTCGAGACGATCGAGGACCTCTGCCGCGACCCGCGCGTGACGCTGATCCGACAGCGGAACATGGGAAAGCCGGCGACGATCAACCGGATCGCTCGCGAGATCGATGCGGAGGTCCTGATCGTCAACGATGCCGACGATCTCAGTCATCCGGACCGCGTCGCGCGTGTGTCGGCGGTCTTTGCGCACGAACCCGATCTTGCGGCGGTCTATTCGGGCTATCGGCTTCTGCTCGGATCAAAGTTGCTCGCTCCCGTCCGGTGCTCCCGATCCCGCGAGGAGTGTCGCACGGACATCGAGCTGTTCCGGATGCCCGGTCACGACGCCACGGCGTCCTACCGGCTCGATGCGCTGCGCGAGTTTCCGCTCGCGGAGGATCTTCCGATCGGCGAAGGCCTCGATCTCGCGCTGCGGATGGGAGAGCATTGCCCGATGCGCGTCATCGCCGACTGCCTCCTCACCCATCGTGTCCACGCGAGTTCGATCACGAGGTCCGATCCATCGCGCTTGCACCGATACGAGCAGGAGACGCTCCGCCGCGCGTGCGTGCGCCGCGGGATCGCCTTTGAGAAGACACCCTTGCACAGAAGCGAGTGCCCGCGCGAGAACGTTCGCGGGTCCGCCTTCGCGCCGGATCTGGGCGACTTCTTCAACGCAAGCATGATGAGCTCGCGCGAGTGCGGAAGGTGGCGGGAAGCCGCCGTGACGCTGCTACAGGGGATTTCGCTACGACCGCTCAGCGTCCGATCCTATCGCGCGCTGGCGTACCTGCTGCTTCCGTCGGGCGCTCTTGTCAACCGCTGGTCGAGGCGCGACGCCGACCTTCGGCGGGCCATCGACCTCGCCCGTTCCTGACGAGACGCCCCGCTGGCACCGGATCGAGCGCCGTCAGGTTTCGCCCGCCAGCGTCCGCCCGAGCGACTCGTGGTCCGCGCACCGGATCTCGAGGAAGTCGTGCACGCACGCCCGCGCGCCGAACCCCTCCTTCGACTGCAGGAGCCGGTGGTTGAGCGCGCGGCCGTCCTCCTCGTTGCAGATCCCGAAGTCGAAGAAGCGCTTCTGCGCGTAGCGCTCGAGGATCAGCCACTCGAGCAGCACGTCGAGCGCGGACACCGGCTCGCCCTCCGGATTGATCGCGCTGTACTGGACGTGCGCGACGGTCGGGGTCTCGTAGATGGTGATGCCCGCGACGATCCGGTCCTCGAGATACGCGGAGAACTGCCGGATGTTGTCGGGAAAGCGCGAGCGCAGCAGCTCGATCTCCTCGAGCGAATGGACCGGCCGCACGCCGTAGCGCGCCATCAGCCGCGGCGACAGAACCTCGTTCCAGTAGGGCGCGAAGACGGAGTCCTCGGCCACGCGAACGCCGGCCCGGCGCCCCTTGTTGATCTGGCTGCGCTTGCCGCGGCGGATCGGAAGGCGGTCCTGCTGCGACACAACGATCGCCGTATCGCGCCGAACGAGCCGCGCGCCGAGCAGGAACGCCGCGTAGTCGATCTCGTCGTCGGGAAGTGTGTTGTAGAAGCGGGGGAGCCGCTTCACGAGGAGCGTGGGCACGCCGGCGGCCTCGAGTGCCTGCAGCGCTGCGTGGATCGCATCGAGCGCGCCATGCAGGCACTCGTCGCGCTGCAGCACGAATCCACCGTAGGTGAGCCCCTGGTGGCTCGCGACCGTGCCGTCGCTCCGCAGGTTCGCGGGAAGCACCGCGACGAGCTCTGCGCCCTTCCGCACCATCAGCGAGTGGTCGGCGAAGCGGTCGGCGTGGTAGTCCATGTAGCCGCGCCGGAAGAGGAAGGTCGCGTTCTTCCCGGCATCGACGAAGCGATCCCACTCCGCCGCGCGCTCGGGGCGGTAGCGCTCGACGCAGAGCCCTCGGGTGCTGGTGAACGGCGCTTCCACGCGGCGGACCTCACTCGACGATCAGGTACGAACCGTGGCCCGAGTACGCCGGCGAGCGGCGGATCGACACCTTGTCGAGGCCGAGCACCTCGCGGACGGCGACGGTCTCGCCGGGGAAGGGCACGCTGACGAGCTCGTCGAAGGCGAGCACGCTCCCGCGCGTAAGGTACGGCTTGAGGAGCTCGAGGCACCGCTTCGTCGGCTCGTAGAGGTCCATGTCGAAGTGCGCGAGCGCCACGATCGTCTCGGGATGCTCGGCGAGATACTTCTCGAGCTGCGCGACGGCGTCCCCCTTGCGGACCTCGAAGCGCCGCACCTGCGGCAGCGGATCGACGACCTGGCGCTGGCGGAACACGTCGGCGAGGAAGTCCTCGTACTTCTCCGAGACCGAAAGCACGCCCGTCTTCACCATGTCGGACGCGCCGTCGCGCGCGTCGACGCTCGGGAATCCCTCGAAGGTGTCGAAGCCGACGATCGCGCGCGAGGCGTTGAAGGGCTCGTAGATGGTTCGCAGCGAGTGCAGGGTCGCGAGGTCGCGGCCCCAGCGCACGCCGAACTGCATCATCACGCCGTGGATCGGCAGCGCGTGGCGGTAGATCTCGTCGAAGAAGAACATGCGCTTGACGGTCCGCGGCGAGACGAACAGCCCCGAGTTCTCCGCGAGCTCCGACTCGGGGATCGGCGAGTTCCGCAGCAGCGCCCCGAGGCGCGCCTCCGCCTGCGCGAAGTCCGCCTTCAGGTAGGGCTTGTCGACGAGGTCGTGCTTTCCGGTGTCCATGCGTGGCCTCTCCATCGCCTTTCTCCAGTCATCCCGCGGCGAGCTGCGCCGCGATCCTCAGGCCCTTCACGATCTGGTCGTTCAGCGTGTCGGCGAAGAACGCCTCGACGTTCCGGGTGAAGACGACATCGGGATACTCCGACAGCAGCGCGTCGCGCTCGTTCTCGAGGAGCTTCCAGTTCTCGCGGCTCGGAAGCAGCAGCACGTTGCGCAGCGTGCGCGCGGCTGCGACCTCGAGATGCGCCGGATCGCCGAGGATGCCGAGCCTGCAGAGGTCCTCGCGCACGCGCGCGACCACCGACGCCTCGTCGGCGAAGCCGCGGCGCGCGGCGTACTCGGGATTCACCTCGATCACGGCGCGCACCCGGTCGTGGCCCTGTCCGGCGCTGTCGGTCTGGTTGCACGCGCGGTAGAAGAGCGCGTCGTCGTCCGGGCAGTAGAGCACGGAGAACCCGCGCTTCAGGTTGCGCCGCTCGATGTTCGCGAAGACGAGCATCGCCGACCAGCGCTCGAACACGTTCGCGGGCTTGCCGGTCGCCTGCGTCCACGGCATGTCGTGGGCGAGGCTCCAGAAGAGGTGGCGCCCCGAGATGCGGCGTCCGTCCTTGAGGACGATCGCCTTCTCGCCGCGGCCCTCGAGCCGCGCGATCGGATCGCGCACGACGGTGCCGCCCGCCGCCTCGAAGCGGCGCAGGAGCTCCTCGCCGAAGTGGCCGATGTGGCCGGCCTTCGGGTAGCAGAAGTAGGTCTCGGGCAGCACCTGCGGGCTCGCGGTGAACTGCGTGCGCAGGGTCTCGGGGTAGTAGACCGGCAGCCACGCGATCCGGTGGAACAGCGCGAGGAGGCGCGTCGTCGAGAGCCCCGACATCTTGTAGAACTGCGGCTCGAAGACCGCCGCGTGCAGCGTCGCGCCGTGGTTCGCGATCGACGCCTCGTAGTAGCTGCGCGTCAGGTACTGCGGCTTGTCCTTCTTGTCGCGCGGATGGAGCTCGGGGCAGGGGTTTGCCGCCGCGTGCTCCTGCTCGACGCGCACGCGCTCCTCGAGCTGCGGGTCGTGCAGGATCTCGAAGCGGTTGGTCATCACGATGTCCGGGTACATCCGTCCGCGGTAGACCGTTTCGGGCGTCTCCATCCGGTGGAGGTCGATGACGCTTCGGGTGTAGTCCTCGATCAGCGCGTTGAAGCGCGCGACGTCGTTGCGCCGCCGCGGGTCGAAGCCAAGCGGGTCGGCGACGGTGCGGTCGGCGAAGACGGTGAACTCGTGCGAGACCGCGCCCGGATCGAAGATCTGGTCGCCGACCTGGACCCGCGAGAAGTGGCCGCCCCACGCCGGGATCGGATTCGCGAGGCAGACCTTGCGTCCACGCTCCGCGAGGCCGACGGCGGCGACGAGGTTGGTCAGGTAGTTCCCGGCGAGGACGACGTCGAAGCGGTTCTCGTTCATGCTGCGTGGCCGATCGGTCGGAGGCGCAATGACCGTTTCCCCGGTGCGCCCGAGCCGCGGTCATCGGCATTCCTCATCCGGAGCGTACGAAGTCACGATGTGTCGGTCGACGGCGACCGAAGTTCGGTGGGGAGCGGCCCTCGGGGGCGGGGATCGAGCGTCCGAATAAAAACAGTCCCCGAAGCCGCGAAGAAGGGATCTGTGGCGTTCCTGCAGACCTCCCGGCGGGTCTCGCTCGAATTTCCGCCCGCCGCTGAGAGAGCCCCGGCGTCGGCCCGGAAACCGGGTGACGTTGCCGTGGAAGTCCAGGTCGTCCCCTGTGTACGGCAACGAAGCATGCCCCCTCCTGAGGAGGTCGGGGAGGTTCCCATGTCGCTTGCCGTCGCGAACGCCTTCATCGCCCGCATCCCCGATCCGAGCCGGGCGGTGCTCGAGCGCTGGTCGTCCCGGCTCGACCTTCGCGGCCTGCAGGCGGAGTTCGGCTCGAATGTCTGGGTCGTCTCGGCCGAGCGTCTTGCGCAGAACCTTGCGGCCTGGGCCCGGGTCGCCGGCTCGGTCGACCGGATCGCCTACCCGGTGAAGGCGAATCCCTCGCCGGCGGTGCTTGAGATCCTCGCCTCGCTCGGCGCCCGGGCCGAATGCGCCTCGCGCGCCGAGGTCGAGCTCGCGAAGCTCGCCGGCTTCGGGCTCGAGCGGATCGTCTTCAACTCGCCCTCCGCCGACGCCCGCTACGCCGGACGCCTCCTTCGCGACGGCGCGACCGTGGTCGCCGACTCACGCGAGACGCTCGCGGCCCTCGACGCCTTCGCCGCAGCCGCCGGCGGAGCGGTGCGCGGCCGCCTCTTCATCCGGGTGAACCCCGCGATCGACATCCGCTACCGCCGCAGCGAGTCGTGGAGCGAGCTCACCTCGCACGCGAAGCGCACCGGCAAGTTCGGCATCCCCTCCGAGGAGGTCGTCGACGCCGTCGCGGCGCTGACCGCCATCGAGGTGACGGGTCTCCATGCCCATGCCGGCACCCAGATGGACCATGTCGCCCCGTTCGTCGCCCTGGCCGAGCACCTGACCGCGCTCGCCGACGAGATCGCGGCCGCGACCGGCCACCGCGTCGTCACCCTCGACCTCGGAGGCGGCCTCGGCATCCCGTTCTCGGAAGCCGACGACTTCCCGTCGATCGAGGCCTTCGCCGACGCCGTGCGGCCGTCGCTCTCCCCGCGCTTCGACCACTGGTTCGAGCCTGGCCATGCGCTCGTCGGCGACGCCGTCGCGCTGCTCGCCACCGTCACCGGCCTGAAGAGCGTGCGCGGCCGCCGCTGGGCGATCGCCGATGTCGGCACCGACCAGCTCGCGAAGATCACGCTGCTCGACTGGCGGCACCCCGTGCTCGGCCCCGACGGACGCCGCCTTCCGACGGAGGGACCGGACGCGCTCGGCGGCCCGCTCTGCTTCTCCGGCGATGTGCTCCTGCCCGCGACCGACATCAGCGGGCTCGAGGAAGGCGACCCGATCCTCGTCCAGCACGCCGGCGCCTACTGCGCGTCGCTGTCGAACACCTTCAACGGCCGCCGCTCTGGCGGCACCGCGGTGATCCGCGCCGACGGCTCGATCGTGCGCACCGCCGACGCCGCGGGTCGCCTCGACGAACCGCTCGTCCGCGGACACCGCTGGGGCAGCGCGACCGGCTCGCGCACCGCGTCGCGCTCGGAGATCGATGTCTCCCGCCTCGCGCACCTCACGAGCAAGGTGCTGCGCGAGGACTGCTGCGCCGAGCGCTTCGCCTACCGCTCGGTCGCGCAGGTCGGCGAGCGCGCCTGGGAGTTCCTGTGCGAAGTCGACTCGCCGGTGCCTTTCGTCGCGATGCCGCTCGCGACCCGCATCGCCGGCGACGCGGCGATCGTCTCGACCTTGCTCATGCTCGGCAAGAGCGTGAAGACGTTCCCGATCTGGGGCGCGTCGCTCGAGATGAAGATCACGCGCCAGATCCCGTCGGGCGAGCCACTCAAGGTGCGCATCGAGCTCTCGCACCCGACCGAGCCGCGCGCGGGCGGATCGCGCAACCTCGCCGTGCGCTTCACGCTCGGCGACGAGACCGCGACCGGCGCGTTCGAGATCCACTTCGACGACGCGGTGTGAGCGCCGCCGTCAGAGCGGCTCGCGCTCGCCCTCGGCCGCCACGCGCATCCCCGCCTCGCGGATCCTCGCGCTCGCGGCGCTCGCCGGATCGAGCGCGGGATTCGTGTGGTTCAGGTGGATGAAGCGCACCTTCGCGCGTTCGGAGGCCGGCAGCGGCGCGAGGCGCGCGATGGTGTCGGCGATGAAGGGATGCGGGATGCCGGTCATGTCGCGGCCGGGCAGTTCGCCGTTCGCGAAGAAGGTCGCGTCGAGGTAGGCGACGTCGACGCCGGCGAGCGCGTCCTCGAGCCGCGTGCCGAGTTCGTCCCACTCGCGCCACGAGTCGATGTCGGGAAGCCAGAAGAGCGACCGCGACGGGCCGTCGATCCGGAAGGCGACCGTCTCGCTGAACTCGCCGCGATGCGGGACGACGACCGGCGTCACGCGCAGGTCGTCGGCAAGCGCGACCGACTCGCCGGCGCGCAGCGGGCGGAGGTCGATGTTGCCGAGCGCGACGAGCTGGCTCCACGGCCCGTTCGCGCGCAGGAAGGCGTCCATGCGCGGCATGGCGTAGGTCGGCACGCCCTTCGCGCCGACCGACTCCTTGCCGAGGAACATCAGGCCCGTGTAGTGGCCGATGTGCGCGTGGGTGAGGAAGACTCCGTCGAGCACGGGGCGCGCCGGGCCGCCCGACGCGCGATGCAGGTCGAGGAGCTGGCGCCGGAAGTCCGGCGTCGCGTCGATCATCCAGCGCCGACCGCTGCGCGGATCGACGATCCCGAGCGAGACGACCTGCCGCGCCGCCGACGGATCGTCCCAGCGCGGATCACCGAAGTTTCCCGCCTGCGGCACGCCGCCGTCCTGCGCGATCCCGAGCACGACCGCGAACGGACCGCCGGGTGCGGCGCAACGCTCACGCGCGTCGACTTGCGGCGACGCGCAGCCTCCGAGAATCGTCGCGGTCGCGGCCATCGTGAGCGAGAGTAGCGCAAAGTTCCGCATGGTCCTGCACGGTATCTGCTCGTCACCCTCACCCGCCCCAACGACCACGCCACAGGCGATGCCCGCGGCGTGGTCTCGTGGACCGGATCGGGCTCGAACCGACGACCTTTTCCATCGCACGGAACGCCTCATGCGTGTCGAAGCCGGCTCGTGGCGGTCCCACGCGGGTTTCTCGTCGATCGAGCGGCGCGTGGACTCGAGTTGCAACCGCCAAGCGTCGAGCGGTCGAGATGGGCTGGGTCTGTGGAGTCAGGCTGCCGCAACGACGATTTCTCCGGCGTTTCGGCGCCCTTCCGCACTCCTTCGGTCGCGCCGCTCGGTGGTCTCGGGATTCTGGAGTCGAGGCGGCTTCCGCATGGTCAGAGAATCCGCGCCATGTTCAAGGCGATCCGACGCGAGACTTCGCCCGAGATCGTGGGTCTTGATCGCGGACTTGCCCGGTTTCCCCGTCCGGCGCGCAACCATGTCGTCGACCGCGGCGCCCGCCATGCCTCTGTTGCCCGCGATCCGGCCCCCGCGCGTCAACGGGGGGAGGAGAAGGCGACTTTGGCGCGGTCGCGACAGCCTCCAATCTGACCGAGCTGCCGCTGCCGTCGAGCGTGGTTGCCGTGCAGGCGAACACGAACGACGCGAACATCGCGCTGCTCGTCTCCAACCGGAACCTGCGCATGGACGCGCCGCCACGGCCGAGGCGTCGCGAGCGGCGGATGAAGAAGTGCCGCGCGAGACCGCCCGTGCATGCGGTTCGAGCGCTCCGCGCAGCCGGACGACTCCCGTTGCGGAAGTACCATGACGCCTCGCCTCACCGAGGGAGATCCCATGCCCGTTCGTCTGCTTCGCGTCGCGTCCTTCGTGGCTCTTCTTCCGGCACTGCTGGCCGCGCCGGCGGCGCAGGGGCAGCAGCATCCGGTGCTTTCGCAGGTTTCGTCGCTCTCGGCCCCCGTACCCACGAGCCCGCTGATCGCAGTCGGCGCGGCATGGACGCCGCTGGTGGCCGGAGGAAACGGTGCGATCTTCCATCGCGCCGATGGCGACGATCCGAGGCTCGGCTACGCACCGCAGCTGGTCGCGGTCGCGCGCGAGTGGGGGAAGGGGCGCATCGTCTGCGCGAGCCGCGCCTTCACGACGGCTACGGCTGTGGGCGCGGCCTCGAACGAGCGCTTTCACATCAACGCGCATGCGTGGCTGCGCAACGGCCGGCCCGGCTTCATCCGCTGGACCACGGCGCATGCCGAGCAGTCCGAGCTCGGGCTCTTCCTCATCAACTTCGCGTCGACGGTCGGCCAGCCGTGGCTGCCCATCGTGGGTCCGGTCGGAACACCCGAACTCGCCGCCACCGGCGTGCTGTACATCGACGACCCCGACATCGCCTTCTCCGCGGCCGAGCGCAGCGCGGTCCTCACCTGGGTCGCGCAGGGCGGCGGGCTCTGGGTGAACGCCTCGGGCTATCGCTGGGCTTCCTCGCATCCCGGCCTCGCGCCCGAGACGAGCCATCCTGTCGCGCAGCTCCTCGCCGAGACCGGGCTGCTGCCGGTGAGGGCGACCATCCGCAACGGCATCGCCGAGATCTCGAGCTTCGCGAAGTTGGGCGACGACGCGTACACAGGCGATCCGGTGGCGGCGGCCGAGGGACTGGTCGCGCTGCACCAGCAGTACGGCGCCTCGCTCGCGACGCTCATCGAATCCGACGCCGTCGTCCGCAGGCGATTCGACACGCTCCACTCGATCATGGCGTACCCGTCCATCCTCGAGCTCACGGGCGATCTGCCGCTGTCGGCCGCGGGCGGATGCGTCTCGGTCTACAACGCGTCGCTCGACTTCTACGGGCATCTGCAGAACTACCAGTCGAGCTCGCTTCTTGCCGCGGCCGTCGCGCGCGAGCGGCTCTGGCGCACCTACATCGACTCGGGCTACGACGACGCGGCTGTACGCACGCAGCTCGCGGACATCGCCGGATGGTCGGGCTCGCGCCGCACGCTCTTCATCGATCACAAGCTGATCGTGCTCGACAACCAGATGTCGACGGCCCCTCAGTCCGACTCGATCCTCGCCTGGCTCTCCCGCATGCCCGCCGGACGCGTGCCGCTGCGCGCGCTCACCATCCTCGACTTCCTCGGCTTCAACCAGCCCTCGATATCGCTCGACGGCAGGGGTTACAAGGTGAATGTGTTCGGCGTGCTTCCCGGGACGGTCGACGATCCGCCGTTTCCCGCGGAGTTCGTCTTCTGGCCCTGCGACATCTACACGCAGACGGTCGCGCACGAGGTCACGCATGTGCTCGACTCCGCGTACATCCAGTCGAACCCCGCGCGCAACGCGCGCCGGCAGGCGCTGCTGGCCGACGCAGGAGTGGATCCGCAGAACTTCCTGCGGAGCCTGCCGCAGTTCCCGGCGGGCTTCTTCGCGCAGAACCCGGGCGAGTTCATCGCGTCGATCGCCAACCAGTGGGTCGCCGAAAGCCAGCTCTGCCTGCAGCTCGGTCGGCAGCGCCTCGGCGCCGGCAGACGCCAGCCGCTCGAGCAGGCGCTCTTCTTCGCCGACATGCTGTCGACGGGCGACACCGTGCCGTTCTTCCGCTGCCGACTGTCCGGGGTCGTCCAGTCGCGCATCGCGTCGCTCGGCCGCGACGCGAATGGCCGCATCGTTTCGATCACCGACGGAGGCGTGCGCCTCGACATCGGCTACGACGCGCAGGGGCGGGTGGTGAGCGCCGTTCAGACCGCGCAGGATTGCGACGCCGACGGCGTGCCCGATTTCGAGGAGATCCTCTTCCTCGGCACCGGCGCCGACACGGACGCCAACATGCGCCTCGACGGCTGCACGACCTTGGTCGACATCGACCAGAGCGGCGTCGTGGACGGCGGCGATCTCGCGTGGCTGCTGTCGCGCTGGGGACTTTCCGCGAAGCAGGCTCCCGAGTGCGATCTGGACGCCGACGGAGCGGTGGGCGCAGGCGACCTGTCGATCCTGCTCAACAACTGGGGTTTGACGAACTGAGGGTCAGGCCGCCATGCGCGGACGCGACCGCGAGCATCTGCGGCGACGCCTCTGTCGCCGCGCCTTTGTCGGTAGCATCCGCCTCCAGCATGAAGTGCATGAACTGCGGTTCCGACTTCGAGACGCCGTACTGCGGACAGTGTGGACAGGAGGCCGCGGCGGGCGCCGTGACCGTCGCGGAGATGAAGCGCTCCGCGCTGCGGGCGTTCAGCCTCGAGCGTGGCTGGCTCCACACCGTCGTCGATCTCTGCACGCGTCCCGGAGCGATGCTGCGCGACTACCTCGGCGGCAAGCGCGTCGTGTACATCGGGCCGGTGAAGTTCGCGCTGACCCTCGGCGCGGTCTACCTGATCGCGATGGGCGTGTTCCATGTGCCGACACCCGCGGTCTGAGCGCCGACGAGAAGCAGATGGTCGAGCTTTGGAGCGAGTTCTCCCAGCGCTTCGGGCAGCCGCTCCTCATTCTCGCGGCTCCACTGATTGCGCTGGCGACGCGCCTGCTCTTTCCCGCCCGCGGGTACACGTTCGCCGAGCATCTCAGCATCAACCTCTACATACTCGGATTGCAGACGCTGCTGGTCACGCCGGTCTTCGCACTCGCGTCCTTCGGCCCCGCCGTGTTCGCAGTCGCCTATTCCTTCGGCTTCATCGTGATACTCGCGTACTTCGTCTGGGTGATCCGGCAGACGCTCGCATCGCGATGGTGGACCGCGATTCTCGGCGGCATGGTTGCGGCGTTCGTGGCAGCTCTTTGCTACATGGCGATCGTGCTGCCGATCTTCCTTGTGTTCACGCGGATGAAGGGCGTGCCCATCTTCTGAGGACGGCATCGGCGCGGTGCGCCCGAATCCAACTCGAGGCCGAATCCAACTCGAGGCCGCCCCCAACGACAACGCCGCAGGCGGGTGCCTGCGGCGTTCTCGAAGTGGACCTGATCGGGCTCGAACCGACGACCTCTTCCATGCCATGGAAGCGCTCTCCCAATTGAGCTACAGGCCCGTTGATTGTCTCCCGCACGCACTGCTCGCGCGGGCCGGGAAGGGTACATCGGTCCGAGGCAGGCGGCAAGTGAGTTGAATCCTCCGCGTGGGCGCGCGGAATCGCGGGTTCTTTCGGCGCAGATAACTCGTTGTCTGCCGCTACGCGCGGCGGGGGCCGGCGTTCGTGCGGTCGAGGGCACCGCCGCGCCATTCGCTCGACAGCACCGACCAGACCTCGTGGTCGCGCCACGCGCCGTCGATCTCGACGAGCCCGCGCGCGACCCCTTCGCGGACGAAGCCGAGCGCCTGCACGAGCGCGATCGAGCGGCGGTTGGTGGGCATGATGCTCGCCGTGATCCGATGCAGGCCGAGGTCCGCGAAGGCGTGGTCGACGAGCGCCGCGACCGCGTCGCGCATGAGCCCCTTGCCGGGCTCGCCCGCGCCGAGCCAGTAGCCGATGCGGCAGTCGAGGTTCGGCCACTCCTCGATTCCCGACAGCGACGCGACGCCGACGATTCGGCCGTCGTCGCGCGCGCAGACGAGAAGCCGCCGCCGTCCGCCGCGCGTCGCCTGCGGCGGCAGCATGCGGCGGAAGCGCGCCTGCATGCCTCGCTCGCCCGCCCGCGCCGCGCGCGGCATCCACGGCGCGAGATGCTCGCGCGAACGGTCGAGCAGGGCGAGGAACTCCGCCGCATCCTCCGGCCGCGCGAAGCGCAGCGCGGTCCGCGCGCCGTCGCGCACGGCACCCGCGGCCGCCGCGCGCGCAGACGGCTTCGTCGAAGGAGGCTGGTGCAAGGTCGTCGCCATCGGGTCGCTCCGGCGAAGGCTACCGCGGCGAGCCCGCGGTCGGCTGTCGGAATGGCCGCGGAATCCCGGCGATTCGTCCGCGTTGCCGCTTTGGCAGCCGCGTTGCGGCGAATCGTCGGAACTGCAGCGGCCTCCGACCGGCTCCGCCCGCCCGCGCTGGCACGCCCGTTGCGTCTCCTGCGCGCCGCCCGGGGGGTGGCAGAAGGAAGACACGCACATGAGCACCATCGCACGCAGACACCCGTTCCTCGCAGCCAACGACTTCGCCAGCATCTTCGACGCGCTCGTCGGGGATGCGCGCGCGCCGCGCGTCGCCACGCCGGCGATGCCGATCGACGTGATCGAGAAGCCCGACGCGCTCGTCGTCGAGGCCGAACTGCCTGGATTCACCAAGGACGACGTGACCGTCGAGTTCCACGACGGCGTCCTCGCCATCTCCGCCACGCGCACGAAGATCGAGTCGCACGAGGAGCCCGCTTCGGCGGACTCCTGCTGCGGCCAGGGCTGCGCTGGAGAGAAGAAGGCCGCAAGCCGCGTCCTCGTCCGCGAGCGCTCGACGGCGAACGTCCGGCGCATGCTCGCGATGCCCGAGCGTGTCACGGGAGAAGGCATCGTCGCCGAGATGCAGGATGGCATCCTGCGCGTGACGCTGCCGTTCGCGACCAAGCCGTCGCCGCGACGCATCAGCGTCAACTGACGAATCCTCGGCGCTGCAACGGCCTCACACGGCCGGGAAACCCGACCCATGACCCCGGAGGGAGGGGTTGACCTCCGTCATGAAGAACCGCCGCCGCGGCCGTGCGCCGCGGCGGCGGCGTTTTTCCTCGCGTGTCGCTCGCGGGCATGCGCCGATCCGGCGAAGATGGCTGCGTGCATCGCGTCGCACGCATCTTTGCTTCGCTCGCGTGCCTCGCGCTCGCCGCGGGCGCGCCGGCGCCCACCGACGGTGACGCGCAGCGCGCCTTCGCCGAGATCGCGGCGCTCGATCCGGTCGCGCACGAGCCGGGCGACGCGACGGCGGCGCCGATGTTCGTCGGGAACGGCGCGTTCTGCGCGAGCGTTTCGGTCGATCGCGGCGGCGAGATCGTGCTCGCGCTCGGCCACGCCGACGCACGCGACGCCGATGGCCGTCCTGCCGCGCTCGGTCGCGTGCGCGTCGCGCTCGATCCGCCGCTCCCGGCGATCGGCTTCGCGCAGCGCTGGCATCTCGCGGAGGGTTTCGTGGCGGTGACCGCCGGGATCGCGGGCGATCGCACGCGCGTCGAGATCTTCATCGACCCCGAGCTGCCCGTGCTCCATCTCGTGCTGGCCTCGGCGACTCCGCGGCGCGTGCGCGCGAAGCTCGACGCGCTCGCGCCGCAACGCACGCTGCTCGCGTCGGACGACGAGCCGGACGCGCTCGTCTGGTACGGGCGCAACGAGCGCTCGATCGTTCCGGATCTTCTTACGAAGGCCGGGCTCGAGGAACACGCGTCGTCCGTCCCCGATCTCCTCATCCTGCGCACCTTCGGTTGCCGCATAGAAGGCGTCGGATTCGCGCGCGATGGCGACGCCACGCTCGCGCTCGCCGAGCGTGCGACCGATGCTTCGCTTCGCATCGGCGCGGCCTGTTCGCAGGCCGATGGTCTCTCGTCGTGGCTTGCGCGGCTTGCGATGTCGACCGCCGTCGCGCCCGACGCCGGCACGACGCGCGCGCGGGCAACGCGTTGGTGGCGCGATCGCTTCGCCCGCAGCTGGGTGCTGCCTGGCGATCGTGCGTGGGCTGGCGCGTGGCTGCGCGGACGCGCCGAGCGGCTCGCCATCGGCGGGGGCGCGATTCCCTCCGGTTGCGGCGCGCCGTCGTCGCGGGATGAAGGAGCCGAGGCACCGACGTGGTCGGAGTCGCGCGACGCCTCCGCAGCGCTCGTCGCGTGCGGCGATGCGGATCGGCTCGCGGCGCTCGTGGACCTGCACCTCCGCGCGCTTTCGGTGGCGCCGCTGCTGCCAGCCGACCTGCAGGGTGACCGCCTCGACGCGGCGGTCGCGCTCCTCGGCGTCGCGCGGGCGGATCCGACCGCCACCCGCGGCATCGAGCTTCTCTCGCTGCTCGTGGACGCTTGGTCGCTCGAGCCAGATGCGCCAGTGTCGAGCGCGCGCGTCCTTCCGATCGCGCGCGCGGTCCTCGCGGAAGGTGCGCCCGCCGATGCGCGCGGCGCAGGAATCGCATCGCGTCTGCTCGTCCTCGCGGCCAGGACGGCGCATCCCGAGGATCTCGCGCGCTGGTCGCGTCTCGCCCGCTCGGAAGTCGCGCCTCCCGCGACCGGCTCAGCGGTTCCGGCGTCGCCGCCCGCCGATCCCTGCGAGCGCGCGCGCTTTGCCGCCGCCGCCGCCGCGGCGCTCGTGGGCGCGGGACCGGGCGCGCCGCTCCTCCTGCCGCGCTGGCCGGTCGGTCGCGACATCGCCTTCCGGCTTCCCGCTCCGGGTGGGCGTATCGCGAGCGGTCGGATCGAAGGAGGCTCGATCGTTGAGCTCCGTCTCACCGACGGAACGCGCGATCATCCGTTTGAACTCGGCGGGGGGTGGCAGGCGAGGGAGGCGGCCGCGCGACCAACTGCGTCCAGATAACGGCGCACCGAGGTGAGCGTGCCGCGGCTCAGGCGAAGTCCCTATCGCGTCGGGAGATAGGTCAATGTAGGTTGTGGAATCGCGATATTTCCGACAGTGCGGGATGTCGCTCTTTGCTGCACTGAGGCTCCGGAAGCCGATTCTGACCCGCGAATGCGCTCCCCAAATCTTGAGATCGGCATGGTCGCGGGCGTCGTCGCGCTCGCGGTCGGACCAGCCTTTGCGACGGATCCCGACGGCCTCGTTCGATGGACCGAGCAGCGCGTGCGCGGCGAGGCCTGCACGCTCGCCGGCGCGGTGGTCCCGGAGGAGGAATTCTCCGTCGGCCAGTTCGGCGTCGGTTCGTTCGCGCCGTGCGGCCGCGGCGACTACCTCGTCTGGAGCTTCACGGAGTCCGCGATCGACCTGAATCTCGCGGCGCCCGCGCCCTATGCGCTGCCGCTCGCGTTCGTCGACATCCGCTTCGAGGTGCTCGCAGGCTGTTCGGTCACCGTCGTGGCCGATGGCGTCGACGCCTACTGGAGCGGTCCGTCGCAGCCGTCGCAGCCGATCGTGATGTTCGCGAGCACCGCTGCGAAGCTCGGCCCGGGCGTCCATCGCATCGAAGCCGTTCTCTTCGACGGGTCGCTCTCGCTGCAGTTCGACGGCGGGTCGATCGCGATGATCGAGGACGTTCCCTTCATGGTGGCCCACGCGGTCACCGAGGCGAGCGGCGACGCGGCGTGCGTCGACGCCTACTTCGAGGAGCCGATCCGCACGGACGCGCAGGGCCTCGTCGCCGGCGTCGTGTCGACCACCGTGTACTCGCCTGAGATAAATGAATCCTGCTTCGAAGTCTTCCAGACCGGCATCTCGACGATGGCCTGCGGGATCGACGGGGCGAACTTCTCGGTCGCCGGAGATGCCGCCTGCGGCTTCACCGCGCGGAGCGAGTACGAGCTGCGCTTCTCGATCGAGCGGCCGCACCTCGTCTACTGGGTCGCGCAGGGCGCCTACTCGGACCGTCCGCAGATCCGCAAGATCGGCGGCAGCGAGACCTACATCCTTCCGTGGCGGAGCGAACTGCTGGGTCCGCCCGTGATCCTGCCGGCCGGCGACTACCGGATGGTCAATGCCGACGGCTGGATGCGCGACTGCTCGTTCATGAGCGCGAACGGCTTCCTCGCGCGCTACGCGCCGGCCGACATCGAGGTCGACGGCAAGGTGAATGCGCTCGACCTCGTCGCCGTGCTCTCGAACTGGGGGTCCGTCGTCGGCCCGCCGTCGCCGGCGGACGTCGACTTCGACGGCGTGGTCGGCACGGCGGACCTCGCGATCGTGCTGGGCGACTGGGGAACCACCGGCTCGCGGCTCGACTGACGCGACGAATCAGACGGCTTCCCGGCCGCGACGCATCCGGAGGTGCGCCGCGGCCGGAGTCTTTTTCGGAATCTCGGGGAACACCCCATCATGGGCGGCCGAACATACTATACGCTACATAGCATCAGCCTGAAGGAGATCCCATGGCTTCCGACGACCAGTTCATCCGCGGCGCAGGCATGCTCGCCGTCCTCAAGGTGCTCGAGCAAGGCGAGCTCTACGGCTACGCGATCGTCGAGGCGCTCGCGAAGACGAAGGGCACGGCGCTCCATCTCGGCCAGTCGACCGTCTACCCGATGCTCTACAACCTCGAGGCGAAGGGCTTCGTGAGGGCGCGCTGGGACGACTCGGGTCCGCGGCCGCGGAAGTACTACTCGCTCACGAAGGCCGGGAAGACGCGCCTCGCCGAGGACGCGGACCAGTGGCGCGAGATCACCAAGGCGATGTCGTCGCTCGGGCTCGAGATGTCCGTGCTTCAGATGTCCGGTCTCCTTCTCTCGCATCGCTGAACTCCGGAGGACGCGCCCATGTTCGGATCGACACGACGCGCGGTGCGCGCGCGCATCGCGCAGGCGGGACTCCCCGCGGACATCGCCGAATGCATCGATGCCGTCGTGCGACGCACGCGGCTTCGGCGCGACGAGCAGCTCGAGCTCGCGAACGAGCTCGTCTCGCACTTCGCAGAGGGACTCGCGGCCGGCCGCACCGGCGCGGAGATCGTCGCGGCCTACGGCGATGTGAAGACGAGCGCACGCGAACTGCGCCGCGGGGCGATCGCGAAGCGCGGCGCGATCGACCGGGCGATCGGGAATCTCGCGAAGTGGAGCGCTGTCGCGACGGGCTGCTTCGCGTGTGGCTATCTCGTCTATGCGTCGGCGCTCTACCTCCGCAGTCCGGTCATCTCGCTCGACGCCGAAGCCGCTGCGAACGCGCGCATGCGGAAGGCCGGCCCCGATGGGCGCGCGATCGACCTCTACATGCAGGCGCTCGCGAACGCAGAGGGCGTCTATGTGCCCGGACAGGTGGCCCGGGATGCGTTCGACCAGAATCTCTTCGCGATCGGATTCGACGCGAAGGCGCTCGCGGCGGTGAAGGCCGCGCATGAGCCGCTGCGCGCGCGCATCGCACTGCTGCGCGCGGTCAAGGACCGTCCCGCGCTCGGCATTCCCGTCTGGGTCGGCGTGTGGGAGGATGCGGAGGCTGCTGCGTTCTTCGGTCTGCCCAATGCTCCATCGCTCCGAGGCGGACCACTCGCGGGCTCGTTGACCGGCACCCTGCTCCCGCAGCTCGCGATGCTGCGTGAAGCGACGCGGCTTCTCTGCGCCGACGCGGCGCTCGCCGCCCACGAGGGCCGCGCCGACGACTTCGTCGCCGACATCGAGGCCGTGCATGCCGGCGCGGGCCATGCCGCGGAGAGCGGCTTCCTGATCAGCGGTCTCGTCGCGGTGGCGATCCGCTCGATCGCGATCGGGACGATCGTGTCGGCGATCGAGAACCACGCCGAGATCCTGAGCGATGCCCAGCTCGCACGGCTCGAGGCGCTGGTCGCGATCACCTCGGACGAGGTCGCGCGCGGCATCGAAGGGGAGAGGCTCATGCTCCGCGACATCGTCCAGCGCTGCTACAGCGACGATGGAGGCGGCGACGGCGTGCTGCTTTCGAGGTCGTTCATCGAATCGATGCAGGCGCTGTCGGGCTGGGGGAATCACGCGAGGCTGAGCGAAGCGGGCGTGTCCGACAGCGAGCTCCTGATCGGCACGGTGTCGTTCCTCGGCGGGCCGGTCTCTGCGAACATCGCGCCGTCGCGGCGCGAACTGCTCGCTCGCATCGATGGGCACATCGATGGGCTCATCGCGGCGACAAGGGCTCCGACGCGCAAGGAGGGCATCGAGCAGGCGGAGAAGCTCGACCGGGAGTGGGAGCAGTGGTCGCGCGGCGGATGGTCGGTGCAGCCGGTTTCGCTGCTCATGCCCGCCCTCGGGAGCGTGGTGTCCAAGTCATGGGGCATGCGGGTGCGCGTGGACACCGCGCTGGCAGCGATCGGGCTCGAGCGCTTCCGCCGTGCGAACGGGCGCTTTCCCTCGCATCTCGCCGAACTGAACGCATTCGTCGCGCGCTCGCTCGGGTCGGCATCGGATGAGCGCGTGCCGTGGAAGTACGCGCTCGTCGACGGACGGCCGCTGATCTACGACGCAGGCATCGACGGCCTCGACGACCGCGCGCGCCCGCCGCTCGAGCAGTGGCCGGCGCGCGGATCGGATGAGGAGCTTGCGATGGAGAGCAGGACGCGACTCGTCTCCTTCGATGCCTGCATGGCCGACGGTGCGTCGCGGATCGGGGTAGCTTCGATGCGGAGGTCATCCGCCGTTTCGGCCGATGCGCCGCTTGATCCGACGCAGCCGATCGCGGACGTCGAGTCGGGGGTGATCGCCTCCGACGGCGATTTCATCCGCGTCTGGTGGAAGTCGGGCGCGACGGGGCACTCGCGCATGGTGCCTGCCAGTGCGCGCCCGTGACGCTCACGGACGCGCACGCGGCGCGATGATCGCGGCGAGCCGTCCGCTCGCCACGCCGTCGCGGCGGTAGCTGTGGAAGCGCGCGCGGTCGGCATAGGTGCACGGTGGCTCGGCGTCGATGTTCGCCGCCGCGAGGCCGCATCGCTCGAGTTGCGCCCGCACGCCGCGCACGAGATCGGCGTGGTGCTTCGGCCCGTGCGTGCCGGGCGGCACGACGCAATCCGCGAGCGCCGCCGCCGCGAGCGCGTCGGCCACTTCCGGGCCGATCTCGAAGTGCTTCGCCGAGATGCACGGCCCTATCGCGGCGATGAGATCGCGAGGAGCGCATCCGAGCGAGTGCATCGCCTCGATCGCGACGGAAACGATCCCCGACACCACCCCGCGCCACCCCGCGTGGACCGCGGCGACGGCGCCTGTGCGCGGATCGGCGACGAGGATCGGCACGCAGTCGGCGACTCGGATCAGGATCGCGTGTCCGCCGGCGACGCTCGTGATCGCGTCGGCGGGAAGGCGCGTCGCGACCGCCTCGCGCGCGGCGACCACCGAGCAGCCGTGGACCTGGCTGACGTCGACGACGGTCGCCGTCCGCTCGAGCCCGGCGGCCGCCGCGAAGCGCGCGTGGTTCTCGAGGATGTTGGCGTCCGAGTCGCGCGGGTCGCCGGCGGGGATCCGCGCGTTCGCCTGCACCGACTGCAGGTTGAGCGCGTCGAAGGGCGCCGCGCTGACGCCGCCGAGCCGGGTCGAGAAGGCGTGGGCGAATCCTGCGCGCTCGAGCAGCGCGCTGCGCAGGACGGTCGGACCGGCTGGATGGCGGAGTTCCGCGAGCACGGCGCGATCATCGGCGATGCAGGGCCGCCGACGACAGGTTCTCGCGGGAGGCGCGGTAGGATCGCGCCATGAACGCCACCGACCGCCGCCTCCGACCTTCGCGCTGGATCCGGCGCGTCGGTCGTGCCGTGTTCGGCCTCACCGTGCTGCTCGTGCTCGGCTATGGCGCGCTGGTCGCGCGCGTGGCCATGCTCTCGCCGAAGATCGCGATCGACTCGATCGCGCGGCTCCGCGATCTGCAGGGCCTCGAAGGCGACGAACTGGTCGCGACCGGCGGAACCTGGCCGATCTACATCGAGGCGCTCGAGGTCACCGAAGAGGGCAGCGTCTTCAACCGAGAGCTCGAATCGATCGACGGCGCGCCCGCCGAGATCGTGCCGGAGCGGACCTTCGCCGGGATGGCGATGGCGGTGGATGTCGACGAACTGATCAACATCGCGAAAGGCGGCGGGCGCGACATCGAGCCGGAGGTCGTCGAGCAGGCGCGCGCGTGGGTGGTCGCGTACTTCGAGCCGCGGATGGCGCGGCTGCGTGCGGCCGCGCGCGAGGGACCGCTCGGACTTCGGCCGGTCGAGCGCCCGTCCGGGCCGCAGGCCGTGCTCTACGGCGGCCGCATGCAGCGCGACCTGCCCTACCCGGCGTGGGTGCTCGAGATTCCGGATCCGCCGCACTTCCTGCTGCGGAGCGTGTCGGAGGTGTTCGAGATCGACGCGCGGGTCGCGGCCGCGCGTGGCGACGGACAGCGCGCCGTCGAGTCGATCAAGGGCATCCTCGAGATCGCGGACCAGTTGTCGGAGAGCTGGGAGTCCTCCACGCCTCTCTATGCGCTCGGTACGCGAAGCCTCGCGGATCACCTTGCGACGGAACTGCTCGCGGCGCATCCGGAGGCGTTCGCCGAGCGCGATCTCGCGCGGCTCGAGGCTGCGCTCGCCACCCGCGGCCTCGCCGAGACGATGGAGAAGTCGTTCGCCCGGACCAGGATCGTGGTCGATGACACGCTGCAGCACTGGTACTCGGACGACGGCGATGGCGACGGTCGCATCCTTCCGCATGTGATGCTGAGCCTGATCGACATCGGGGCGACGAGCCCGGCTGCCGAGCGTTTCCTCGGCCTCGTGGTGACGCCTTTCGCGGTGATGCGCGCGCCGACGCGCGCAGAGGTCGCGGCCGAGATGGAGGAGGAGCTCGCGCGGATCCGCGCTGACATCGCGCTGCCGCCGTGGCAGAGGACGCCGGACGACCCGAAGGCGAAGGCGACCGCGGCGGGGAACGCATCGGCGATCCGTCCGCTCGCGATCTCGGTGCAGGAAGTCACGAACCGCTTCGAGCCGGCGATACGTCTCGCGCGCGATCGCTCGCTGCTCGCGATCGCGATCGAGCGCTTTCGCCGCGCGAACGGGCGCGGCCCGCGCGCGCTCGCGGAACTCGTGCCCGGGTTCCTGCCCGCGGTCCCGGTCGATCCGGTCACCGGCGTCGCCTACCGCTCGCGCATCGCCGAGGACGGCGCGATCGAAGTCTGGAGCGTCGGACGCGACGGCGTCGACGATGGCGGCGTCTTCCTCGCCGATGCGCGGGAGCTCGGTCGCATTCCGCCGTCGCTGTGGTGGCGTGCGCTGCACGGGTTCCGGGCGCAGCATGGGCGCTTCCCCGCGGACGACGCCGAACTTGCGTCGATCCTCGCGTCGGAGGTTCCGCTTCCGAAGTCGGTCGAGTACCGCCTCGAGGACGGCGTCCCGATGCTGCGCGCGATCGCGGAGCCCGGCGCGGATGTCAGCGTGGTGCGGGTGCCGCCTGCGCCGGAGCCGGCGCCGGAACCTGCGCCGGAGCGCGACGCGGAGCCGGATCCATGACCTCGGCGTAGAGCACGACGCAGAGCGTGTCCTCGTGGTCGGGCGGCAGGCCGCCGACGACACGCTGCGGCGGGCGCGACGGCTGCTGCGGGTTCGCGGCGCTGTTGTCGTAGCCAAGGCGCATCGCGAGGCGCGCGCCCGGCTCGATGCGGACCGGCTCGCGCAGGATCCAAGGCTCCAAAAGCGAGACGCGGAAATCGGGCACATCGAGGAGGACGGAGGTCGCGCCGTCGGCCGCGGTCGCCTCGAGGCGCACGCTTCGGAGGAACGCGCCGCCCTTCGCGATCACGCCGACGACGTCCATTGCGCGCGGCATCGGCTGCTCGACCGTGCGCTCGGAGATCTCGCCGGGCTCGAGGACGAGCCGCGAGGGAAAGAAGGCGAGCGGATGCACGGTGCGGGTGTCGGCGGTGTCGGCCGCGATCCACGCGAGCGTGGGATCGACCGGTCGCTCGCGTCCGACCGGTTCGCCGAGCGTCTCGATCGCGACGCCGCCGCGCGGGAGGTCGAAGGCGAAGCCGCGCGGAAGTTCGAAGGCGGTCGCGACGCGCGAGAGGGCGCCGAGCGCGCCGCTCGGAACGCGTCCGACGTTTCCCATCGATTCGAAGCCGGCCACGCCGCCGACCTCCATCGCGGAAAGCGTGCGCTTCGGATCGGGCGCGAGCGAGACGAAGCGCAGCGGCGAAAGGCCGAGATCGCGCGGTTCCGCGAAGCGCGCGCCGCGGACGCGCGTCGGCGCCGAGGCCGCGACATCGGCGAGATAGGTGCGCAGGCGCATGCCTCCCGTCGCCGGCATGGTCCACGCCGCGCGAGGACCGAAGATGTCGGGGCAGTCGATCTCGGGGGGAAGCGGCGGCGCGAGCGACGCGAAGGCGCGGTCGGCCGATTCGCGGGTGGCGAGCGCTGCGAGCAGGGCCTCGCGCGTCGCGTCGTCGAGCCGGCGCCGGTGCGTGAGCGGCGCGCCTTCATCGGAGGGAAGCCACGGCGGCATCGTGCGGTCTTCGATGAGCGCGCGCATCAGGCCGCGGTTGCGCTGCACGCCCTCGAGCGTGTCGAAGCGGATCGGCGCCTGCGCGTGGCCGGCGTGGCAGCCGAGACAATGTGTGCGGAGGAGTTCGGGCGCATCCGTCGCGCCGGCAGCCAGCGCGACGATCGCGAGGGCGAGCGGCGTCACGGGCGCCTTTCGATGAAGCAGCCGACGGCGGTCGGGAAGGGCCGCGGGGTCGACCGGCCTGCGAGCGCCGCGTCGATCGCGTCGGCGAGGTCATCCGAGGTCGGACGCGCGCGCCGTCGACCGATCGCGGCGTAGAGGTCGTTCACGCGGCCGAGATACAGGAGTTCGAAACCGCCGGCGCCGTCGCGACGCAGCACCGCGCCTTCGGGAGTGACCGTCGCGCCGGTGGCGCGGATGAGCCGCTGCGAGGGATCGAGCAGGATCTCCATCGCGCCTTCGAGCGCGAACTCGCGCGCATGCGTGGCGGCGATCCCAGCGGTGACGCCGGTGTTCGCGTGCACCGCCGCGAAGTCGACGCCGCGCGCGCGTGCGGACAGCGCGAGCGCCCGCAGGTCGGGCGCCATCGCGTTCGCGATCGGACATTCGTGCGAGAGGAAGACGAGGACGACGAGCGAGCCTGCCGCGCCAGCGAGCGGATCGGTGGCAGTGCCGTCGAGGCGCGTGGTCGCCGGCGCGGCCGGCGCGGGTGCAGCGACCGACGCGCAGCCGAGCGGCGCGCAGCAGGCGAGAAGGATCAGGAGTGCAAGTCGGATCGTCAGCCGGTCCATGCGCCGAGCAGCGTAGCGAGGTCGCTTGCGTCGACGGTTCCGCTCTGGTTGAAGTCGGCCGGGCCCGGCGCGCCCCATCCACCGAGAAGCGTCGCGAGGTCTTGCGCGTTCACCGCGCCGTCGCCATTGAGGTCGGCGGGATTCGCCGGCGGACCGACGACGATGCTGCCGGTCATTCCCGAGAGGCAGTGGGGATTGCAGAAGTAGGGGATCGTCGAGTTCGCGGCGCTCGCGGGGACGACCCAGGTGAAGGTGGTCGAGGTCGAGCTGAGCACGCCGCTGAAGATGCCGCTCGCCGTGCATGCCGAGCCGCTCGTCACCGTGTGGTTGCCGCCGGTGCGGACCCACTGGATGGTGTCGCCGGGGCGGGCGTTGATGGTCGAGGGCGAGAAGGTGAAGCCGCTCTGCGTCACCACGTGGTTCGCACCGAGGGATGCCGGGGCGATGGAAGCGACGAGGAGGAGGGGACTGAGGACGCGGGTCTTCATGCCTTCAGCATGACGAAGTCGCGTTGGCGATTCAACCCTTGCAGCGCATTCGCAGGGCAGATCGCCCGAAGTCGGGGATTCTCCGGAGCTTCGGAGGTCGGTATGCTGCGGTCATGACTCGGCGAAACGGCGGATCTCGGCGTTCGTGGCTCCTCGCGCTGCCTCTCTGCGCGCTTCTCGCGTCCTGCAGCGACAACACCGGCGGGTATCCGCCGCCGCCTCCGCCGTACGAGCCGCCGCCGGCCGCGATGGAGCTTGCGAAGGACCCGAAGTTCAAGCCGCTGATCAAGGCGCTGCTCGCCCAGCGCAAGGCGGCGAAGGCGCTCGCGGAACTCTCCGCGAGCGGTGGCGGCGACAGCGCGAAGTACCAGGAGCTCTTCGGCAAGTCGCGAGCGGCGTCGCAGGCGGTCGGCGAGGCCGTCGCGAAGGCGGAACTCGCCGACTCGGAGCGCGTCGCGTGGGACAGCGTCACGTCGCTCGACGACGCGCGGCTCGAGGAGCTGCTGGCGAATTGATGGCGCGTGATTGAGCGCTCGCCGCTGCGGCGGCGAGCTTTGGTGCTGCTGGGGCGTGTTCGAGCGCTCGCGACCGCTTCGCGGCTCGCTCGCTTTGGTGCTAATGGGGCGTGTTCGAGCGCTCGCGACCGCTTCGCGGCTCGCTCGCTTTGGTGCTAATGGGGCGTGTTCGAGCGCGGAGCGCCGCGAAGCGGCGAGCCGGTTGCTTGCGACTGCGTTGCGCGTTTCGTGTGGCATCACTTTCAGTGATGGCGGATCCGAACGCGCGCCATGCGCCGCGACTGCAGTCCGAAGCGCCCGCTGTGCGTTCGAAGTCGCCACTACCTCCTGCTGCGCAGGAGGTAGTGCCACACGAGGCGATCACGGACCCCCGCGATGGAAGCTCAGGCTTCGCTGCGCTCCGCCTTCGACCGGGAACAGCGTTCACGCGCGAGACTCTTGGCTGGGGCGACCCCGACCCATCGGGCGCTTCGCGCCCTCAGGGACGGGGCACCCGCCGCCCATATGGGCGGCGGAAGGTCGCGGGTTCTCGCGCCAGTTGAAGTCCGCGCGCGCTTCCCCCGCGCACACGGCTGCAACGCAGCCGTCAGCGCGCGACTTGCGACCGCTCCCTTACTGAATCTCAGGCCGGATCACGCCGGGCATCAGGATCGACGCCATGAAGCGGAAGGCCGGGCGGCTGCCGGTCTCGGTGACTTCGTGCAGCGGCGGCAGCGACGAGTTCGGCTGCATGATCTTCTCGAGCTGCTCGTAGATGATGTTCGGCGCGTCGACCGAGCCGTCCATGTACGAGATGTTCACGCGGCCGATGTTCCAGAGCGCGGGCGTGTCGATCCAGAGACCGCCGGCGCCGGTGGGCGGGCGGATCTCGATGGCGAAACCCTGGAAGTTGTACCCCGCGACTCCGTTCTGCTGGAACAGGCCGTCTTCCTCGGTGATCGTCGCGAGCGTGCGCGACGGCTGCGGGATCGACGAGAGCGTGTCCGATCGGAACTGCACGTTGCGCGAGCCCTCCGGCATCTCGGGGCTCTCGGGGTCGGGGAAGTTGTAGTAGTCGTCGGCGCGACGGAAGAAGTCGCGGCCGCCGACGCCGATGAAGGAGCTGAAGGAGTACGAGCGGACCCGGCCCGTCGGATCCATCGGCGACTGGTAGCCCTTCGGATCCTCGTTCATGTACGACCACAGCGCGCCCTGCTCGAGGCTCTTGACCTGCTCCACCGAGTTGCCCACCGTCGCACCGATGGTGTTGACCCAGCAGTTCGTCGTGCCGCGCATGCCGTTGACCGGCGGATACGCGTCGGTGCGCGGGCTGATGGTGCGGCCGCCGTTGTCGGAGGCGTAGGTCGAGTTGGCGAGCGCGAGCTGCCGCTGGTTCGACAGGCACGCGGTCGCGCGGGCCTGGTTCTGCAGCTGCCGGATCGCAACGAAGACGAGCGCGAGGACGATGGCGATGATCGTCACGACGAGGAGCAGCTCGACGAGGGTGAAGCCGCGGTGGCGTCGGAAGTTCGGGGTCATGGCATGGCTCCGGATTCCGGCGACGGGGGGCCGGATTCCCAAGTGTACTGCCCGTCGTGTGAAAGCAAGCCGGGTTCGGCGAATCCCCGGTCCTGCCGGGGCTCGGACACCTTGGCGCGCCTCGTGTGCGCTTGCGCAACGACGCCGGCGCGACCTACCTTGCGCCCGTGCCGGACGACCGCCCGCCATCCCAGAGCCAGCCCGCTCCGGCCTCGCGCGCGGCGGTCGGCCTCGTCGTCGTGGTGGCGGCGCTCGGCTATTTCGTCGACATCTTCGACCTGCTCCTCTTCGCCCTGATCCGGACCAAGTCGCTCACCGAGCTGATGGCGGCGGATCTCGCCGGAAAGTCGGCCGAAGAGGCGAACCGGATGCTGGTCAACACCGGCGTCCTGCTCGACAACATCCTGCAGACCTCCGGGCTGCTCGTGGGCGGCGTCGTCTGGGGAGTCATCGCCGACCGGCGCGGGCGGCTCAGCGTGCTGTTCGGCTCGATCCTGACCTACTCGGTCGCGAACCTGCTGAACGCCGCGGTGACCGACGTCGATCCGAACGGCGGCCTCGGATTCCTGCACGCGATCGGCCTCGGAAGCGCGATCAACCAGTACGGCGCGCTGCGCTTCGTCGCGGGCTTCGGCCTCGCCGGCGAGCTCGGCGCCGGCATCACCCTCGTCGCCGAGCTCGTCAGCCCGAAGAAGCGCGGTCTCGCGACCACGCTCGTCGCCGCCGTCGGCATCCTCGGCGCGGTCGCCGGCTACTTCACGACGCAGTTCGTGTCGTGGCGCATGGCGTTCGTGATCGGCGGCGTGCTCGGCCTCGGGCTGCTGCTCCTGCGGATCGGCGTCGTCGAGAGCGGGCTCTTCCTGCGCGCGGAGGCGAAGCACGTGCCGGGACGCGGCAGCTTCTGGCGGCTGTTCTGGCCTCGGGAACGGCTCGTGCGCTACGCGAGCACCGTGCTGATCGCGGTGCCGATCTGGTTCGTGGTCGGGACGCTCGTGAAGTACTGCGACCGGATCATGCCGAGCCTCGGCGTGCCGCTTGAGGACAAGCCGTCGCCGGCGAAGGCGATCATGTGGTGCTATGTCGGGCTTGCGGCCGGCGACCTGATGTCCGGGCTCATGAGCCAGTGGCTCCGCTCGCGGCGGCGCTCGATCGTGCTGTTCCACCTGCTCACCCTCGTCGGCATCGTCCTCTACTTCACGGTCGCGCCGCGCTCGATGGTCGCGTTCGAGGCGACGATCGTCTTCATCGGTTTCGCCGCCGGCTACTGGGCCGTGTTCGCGACGATCGCCGCGGAGCAGTTCGGCACCGACCTGCGCGCGACGGCCGCCACCACGGCGCCGAACATCGTGCGCTGGTCGGCGGCGTTCACCGGCGGCCTGTGGGCGCTGCTGTCCGACTGGACGGCGCCGTGGATCGCGGCGGCGATCGTCGCCGCGATCGTGATGCCCGTCGCGATGTTCGCCGTCCGCGGGATTCGCGAGACATACGGGACGAGCCTCGACTTCGAGGAGCGTTGATTCGAAGCGCTGATTCGAAGCGCTGATTCAGGAAGCGTCGCAGTTCCGCGGCTTCCCGCGCCGCGCGGAGTGCGTACACTGCGCCCCCGGAAGGAAACCCAAGATGTCGATCGCCCGCTCCGTCGCTCGCGCCGCGCTTCTCGCCACCATCGCCCTGCTCCCGTTCGCGGGATGCCGCTCCGTGCCGACCGGCGCGGGCGCGTACATGGTCACCGTTTCCGAAGTCGAGAGCGGCAAGCGCGTCGAGGGTCTCGCCATCGTCGCGACCGGAACCGGTTCGAGCGCGCGCGGCGCGAAGCCTGCGATGGCGCTGACCGACGAGGACGGCGTCGCCGTGCTCGCCTTCGGCAACTGGGGCGCGATCGATCTGCAGCTCGTCAGCGACGAGAAGGCGATCGAGCGCTGGCTCGTGACGCAGGAGCGCGTCGCCGTGAACGGCGGAAAGAGCTCGATCGAGCCGCTCCGGCTGATGGTCGGCGCCGACGGAAACGGCGGCACCGCGCGCTACAGGCTCGCCATCACCCGCGTCGAGAAGGGCCCGGCGGTCGACAACTGACCGGGACGGCGCGTCTGACAAAGTCGAATGCAACGGCGCGGCGGCCGGATTCCGGCCGCCGCGTTCTCTCTCCCGCGTCCGTGGAGGCGCGCACGCAGTTCCCTGGAAGAGACGCGCCTCGCGGTCTCGCGAGATGCCATGCACCCACGCCGCTGGAAGCGTCGGATCGGCGCGGGAGCCGTAACGACCTCGCTCGATTCTTCAGCGTGCGGCGAGAAGGCCGATCAGCGCCGGTGCGGCCTCGGCGATGCGTGCGCAGGTGCGCTCGAGGTTGCGCAGGAACGCCGACTCGACCGGCTCGTGGTGGTCGACGAGGTCGGTGATGCCCTTGAGGGCGACGAGCGGCGTGGCGTGGTCGCGGCACACGATGGCGAGCGCGGCGAGCTCCATCTCCTTGGCGAGCGTGCCCGTCGCGGCGAACTGCGCGAGCTCGGCCGCGGTCGCGTCGAGGCTCGAGCCGGTCGACACGGGTCCGACGCGCGCGCCGAGCGCGGCCGCGAGCGCCTCGAGCCGCGCGTCGTCGAGCGAGAGCCGCGTGCGGGCGCGCGCGACCGCGTCGAAGCCGGGGAGTCCGACGCGCGCGTCGTGGAACATCGTCTCGCGCGCGAGGACGAGGTCGGCGATGCCGAGGCCCTGCGACTCGAATCCGCCGGCGGTGCCGAGATTCACCACGAGATCCGCCGGCTCGGCCGCGAGCGCGCGCTCGAGCGCGAGCGCCGCATGAAGCGGGCCGATCCGGTCGGCGAGCGCGATTTCGTCGCGTCCCGGCGTGACGAGCCTGATGCGCGCGCCGCCGAGGGTGGCGGTGCGGGGCGCGCGGCCGTCCGGTCCGCCCATGCCGAGCGCACGCGCGACCGGCGCGGCCTCCGACTCCATCGCGATGAAGATCGTGATCGCGTGCGGGTGCGGCGCGAGCGGCGGAAGCGCGAAGTCGGGGCGCATCGGGTCAGATCTCGATCGGCTCGGCCGGTCGCGGCAGCGTGCTCGCGATGCCGAGTTCGGTCTTGAGCCGCTCGGCGAGCGCCGTGCGCGCGGGGTCGGTGCCGTGGTTGATCACGACCTGCCCCGGCTTCTCGCCGAAGCTGCCGAACCAGCGCATGAGGTCGTCCTGATCGGCGTGGCCGGAAAGGCCTTCGATGCGCACGCAGCGCGCGCGCACCTCGAGCAGCTTCCCGCTGATCTGCACGCGATCGGCGCCGCGCTGCAGCTTCCACGCGAAGCCGCCTTCGGGCTGGTAGCCGCCGAGGAGGATGACCGTGCGGTCGCTCGCGATCGATTCCTCGAGGTGACGCAGGATCGGGCCGGCGTCCATGAAGCCGCTGCCGCCGAGCACGAATCCGCCGCTGACCATGCGGTCGATCGCCATCGATTCGCGCTTCGAGAGGATGTAGTGGAGCTCGGGGAACCAGAGCGGCGCCTCGCCCGCGCGCACCGACGCGCAGAGTTCGGGCGCGAGATACTCGGGGTGGCGGTAGAGCGACTCGATGCCGTGGACCGCCATCGGCGAGTCGAGGTAGACGTTGAGGCCGCGGAGCTCGCCGCGCGCGCGCAGGCGCGCGAGCCGGTGCACCAGCAGCTGCGCGCGCCCGAGCGCGAAGCACGGGGCGAGCACCTTCGCCTTGCGCTCGGCGACGTCGGCGACGACGTCGAGCAGCGTCTTCTCGGGATCGTGCTGGGTGTCGCGGCGGCGCTCGCCGTTCGTCGACTCGACGATCACCACGTCGGCGCGGCGCGGCGAATCCGGCTGCGCGAGGAGCTGGCTCGAGCCCGCGCCGAGGTCGCCCGAGAAGAGCACCGTGCGGCGCGAGGCGCCTGCGCCGACGGTGAGCTCGGCGCTGGCGGCGCCGGGGATGTGGCCCGCATTGCGGAAGACGAGCGAGACGAGCGGCGCGATCTTCACCTCGCGTCCGAGCGGCACGCTCTCGACGCGATCCATGGTGTCGCGCACGTCGGGGACATCGAAGAGGCGCTGCGCCTCGGGAAACTCGGGCGGCTGTCCCGGTTCCTCGCCCGGCATCAGCGCGCGGGCCCACGGCGCGGTGCCGCCGCTGCGCTCGTAGAAGCGCGCGCGCTGCAGCCGCGCGCTCGAGCGCAGCACGCGCGCGAGCAGTTCGTGCGTCGCGTTCGTGCAGAAGATGCGGCCGTGGAAGCCGAGGCTCGGCAGCATGCCGAGGCGGCCGCAGTGGTCGATGTGCGCGTGGGTGACGACGACGGCGTCGAGCGAGGCGAAGTCGATCGCGGGCGCGACGGCGTTGCGCGCCTCGTCGGCGGGCGTTCCCATGAACATGCCGAAATCGACGAGGACGCGCGCCTTCTCGGTGACGAGCAGCGTGCAGCTTCCCGTGACCTCGCCGACGGCGCCGTGGAACTCGAGCGTGGCGCCGACCTTCATCGCGCACCTGCCTTCGCAGGGAAATCGGCGAGATCGAAGATCGGCTCGAGCGGCGCCCACCACTCGCCCGGCTTCGCGAACGGCGCGGCCTGCTGGTAGGTGCGCATCAGCGCGTCCCACTCGCGCGTGCGCGGATCGGAGGCGTAGTCCTGGTAGCGCGCGGGATCGAAGTCGTCGTCCGTCTCGATGAGCATGAAAAGCCGTGTTCCGCCGCGCCAGATGCGCAGGCTTCGGATCCCGATCCGGCGCAGCCCTTCGGTCACCTCGGGCCAGACGGCCCGATGGTGGCGCAGGTACTCCTCGATTCCCGCGGGATCGTCGCGAAGATCGAGGGCCTGGGCGTAGGTGCGCATGTCGAGAAGGTATCGGAATCGACGGAGAAATGCGCCGGCTCGGGTACCTTGCGCTGCGATGGGTGCCGACGCGACGACGCAGACTCCGTTCGACTGGCTCGTGCTGACCGCAGCCAACGCGCGCCAGGCCGAGGCCTACGCGCTGCAGCTCGAGGCGCGCGCGGGGCACGCGCCGGTCGCGGGCATGCGCGGCGCGTTCGCGATCGCCGACGCGCGCGACGCGCGCATCGGATCCGGCGCGGCGACGGTGCTCGCGCTCGCCGAAGTCGCGCGCCGGCTGCTGCGCGTGAAGCGCGCGCGCAGCCTCTCGGCGCTCTTCGCCGGAGAACGCGTCCTGATCCTGCATTCGGGCGGCGATTCGCGGCGGCTTCCGATGCACGCGGTCGAGGGGAAGCTCTTCGCGCCGGTGCCGGTTCCCGCGCCGGGAAACCGCTGCGCGGCGGTGTTCGACATTCTCGTCGAGGATCTCGCATCGCTCGCGCCGCGCGCGGGCGGCGAGGTGCTCGTCGGCGCCGGCGACGCGGTGATCGGGCTCGCGCGCGATCCGGTGCACCTCGAAGGTCGCGGCGTGATCGGCGTCGCGCAGCGGGCGTCGCTCGCGCGCGCGTCGCGGCACGGCGTGTTCGTGGCGCCGCCCTCGGGCGGCACGGTGCGCGGTTTCCTGCAGAAGCCGGGAGAGAGCGAGATGCGCGCGGCCGGCGCCGTGCTGCGCGATGGCCTCGCGCTCGTCGATCTCGGGCTCTTCTCATTCGACCCGGCGTCGACCGCCGCGCTGCTTGCGGGCGCGGGTGTCCGCTTGCGCGGCGGACGGATCGAGTTCACGGCCGGCGGACTCGCGGACCTCGCGTCGCGCGCCGCGCTGCCGCAGGTCGATCTCTACCGCGAGATCGCGATGGCGCTGCCCGCGCGCGCGCGCCGGGGCGGCTACCTCGAGGCCTGCGCGCCCGGCGCGCTCGCGATGCCGCTCGGCGCGCTCTTCGACGCGATGCGCGGGACGCCGTTCCGCGTCGCGATCGCCGATGTCGGCGCATTCCTGCACATCGGTTCGATGCGGGAGATGCTCGACGCGTTCTGCGGCGAGACGCCGAAGGCCGCGGAGTTCGGCGTGATGTTCTCGTCGTTTCCCGCGCCTGCGGCCTCGGTGACCGGGCGCGGCGCGATCGCGGCGCTCGACTGCGGGCGGCGCGCGCGCGTGCGGATCGGCGGCGGAAAGGCGGTCGTCGACGCGTGCGAGATCGGAAGGCTTGAGCTCGGTGGCGCCAACATCGTGCATGGGATCGACGCCGCCGCGCTCGCGCTGCCGCGGGGCGTGGCGCTGTTCGCGGTGCCGACGGCGCGGGGCGTCGCGACGGTGGCGTGCGGGATCGACGACGACTTCAAGACGCCGCTCGAGCGCGGCGGCACGGTCTTTGGCGCGCCGTTCGCGCGATTCCTCGCGCGCGCTGGGCTGCGCGCGGACGAGGTGCTCGCGGGCGACGGCACGCTCTGGGATGCGCGGCTCTGGACGGTCGGTGCCGCGCGCGACGGCCGGGGGCTCGGCTGGATGTGGAGCGGTGCGCGCGCGCCGCGGGCCTGGCGCGCGGCGAAGCGCCACTCGATGCGCGAACTTCTCGCGATGGGCGATGCTGCGGCGACCGCTGGGCGCCGCGCGCACATGGGCCGGATCGCCGCGATCCGCGAGCCGGCGTGGGCGTTCGCGCTCGCGGGAGCGAGCGGTCATCTCGGCGAGCTCCACCGCGCGCTCTGCGCGGCGCCGCGCGAGGAGCGTCGCGGGCTTGTGACCGGCGCGCAGCCCGTGGATCTCGAGGGGCTTCTCGGGCCGCGGCCGCTTCCGCGCGCGTATGCAGCGGCGACGCTCTCGTGCGCGACGCGCGATCTCGGCGCCGCGGGTTCGCGGCGTGCGGCGGAGTTCCGCGCGCGGGCCTTCGCGGCGGTCGGCGAGGCGGTGCTCTCGCGATTCGAACTGCCGGTTCGTCCGGTGCGCGCGTCGATCATGCACGACCAGGCGGTGTGGACCTCGACGCCGGTGCGAGTCGATCTCGCCGGCGGCTGGACCGACACGCCGCCGATCTGCAACGCCGTCGGCGGCAGCGTGGTGAACGTGGCGGTGACGCTGCGCGGTCAGCTTCCGATCCAGGTCGTCGCGAAGCTCGAGGAGGAGCCGGTCATCCGGATCACGAGCACCGATCTCGGCGAAACGCGCGTGATCCGCACCGCGGACGACCTCGCGCAGCGCGGCGATCCGACGCGGTGGTCGAGCCTCGCCGAGAACGCGCTGGTGCTGACCGGCGCCGCGCCCGCGGACCCCGGCGCGTCGCTCGCGAAGTGGCTGCGCGCGGTCGGCGGCGGAATCTCGCTGACCATGTTCTCCGCGGTGCCGAAGGGCTCCGGACTCGGAACGAGCTCGATCCTCGGCGCGGCGACGATCCAGTGCCTCGACCGCGTGTTCGGCCGCGATCGCGGGCAGGACGGGCTGATGGCCGCGACCAGCGCGCTCGAGCAGATGCTCTCGACGCGCGGTGGCTGGCAGGACCAGGCCGGTGGCGTCGTGGGCGGCTTCAAGATCGCGCGCACGCTGCCGAGCGCCGAGCAGGTGCCCGCGGTCGATTCGATCAAGGTGCCACCGGCGCTGCTCGCGGCGCTGCGCGCGCGGGCGTTCCTCTACTTCACGGGCGAACGCCGCATGGCGAAGAACATCCTCGAGAACGTGGTGTGGAACTGGCTGACGCACGAGCCTGCGGCGATCGAGGCGGTGCGCCGGCTCCACGCGAACGCGGAGCGCATGCGCGCGGCGCTGTCCGCGGGAGCCGTCGGCGACGCGATCGCGGAGATCGACGCGTACCGCGAGGCGAAGACGATGATCGATCCCGGCAGCTGCGCACCGTGGATGTCGGAGCTCGCGCATGGGTGGCGCCGCGAGCTCTCGGCGTGGAGCTTCGCAGGAGCGGGCGGCGGCGGGTTCATGCTGCTCGTCGCGAAGTCGCCGCGGGCGGCCGAGCGGATGCGCGCGTCGATCGCGGCGCGGCCGAGGCATCCGCGTGCGCGCGCGTTCGACTTCGAGGTCGATCCGGTGGGCCTGCGCTGCGCGGTGCTCTGACGCGAGCGGATCCGCGGGAACGGGCGTCGTTCGTCGCAGGTCAGCGGCGGCGCAGCCACGGCAGCTCGATCCCGAGCGCCGCGAGCGACGATGCCAGCGCCAGCGTGAAGAACGCCTCGTCGAGATTCCCGACGACCGGCAGCACGTCGGGCAGCAGTTCGAACACCCCGAGGGTCGGATTGACGAGATAGGCGCCGCTCACGAGCGCCACGGCCACCGCGCCGGCGGTGCGCCATGCGCTGCGGCGCGGCTTCTGCGTGGTCGGCGGGGCGGGCTGCGACATGGCCGCGTGCATCGTACGATGCCGCCCATGGAGCCGAACGACACGCGCGACGGCAGCCTCGCGACGAGCCGCCCATGGCTCTCGGTCGCCGGATGCCTCGGCGGCGGCGCCGCCGGGCTCGCGGTGTCGCTCGTCGCGGTCGTCGTGATCGGCTTCTTCGTGTTCTTCCCCGATCTCCTGCAGCCATCGCGGCAGCGGCAGGCCGTCTTCCTCTCCGCGCTCGGCGAACTGCAGGAGGCGCCGGCGCTGCGGATCGCGACCCGCGAGATCTCGGTTCGCGTCGAGGCGTCGGTGTCGACGGAGACCGAGATCCGACCTTGGCTTCTGCCGATCGGACCCGGGATGAAGGTCGAGCTGGGCCGGACGCGCGTCACGGTCGTGTCGCCCGAAAACACCGCGCAGTACATCGTCGATCTCGCGAGTCCCGATGACGGACCGACCGTCTCCTTCGACGGCGAGACGGTCGTGTACACGCTGCCTCCGCCCCGGGTCGACGAGACGCTGGTCGAGGTGCAGAGCGATCCGTCGAAGCTGCTGGTCGACGTCGATCGCGACTGGGCCGACCACCTCCTCCGCGACGACCGCGCGCGCAACGAGGCCCTCGCTGCGATCCGCGCCGAGGTCGTGCGCGCGGCGTCGAGCGACCCGGCCATGTTCGAGGTGCGCGAGAAGGGCCGGTCCGTCGTCGCGGACATGGTGCGGGCACTCGTTCCCGAGAAGTGGCGCGGCGAACGGATCGTGGTCCGCTGGGCCGACGAGCGCGGCCCGGACTGACGGATTCCCGCGCGTCGCTGCTACATTCCCGGCGATCCCATGGCTCGTCGCCGCAAGCTCTTCCACACGCTGCTCGGACGCAGCATCCTGCTTGGGGTGGTTCCGGCAGCGGTCGTCATCCTAGCGATCGTCGTCGTGAACAGCTTCCGCGCGATCGGCGGGTTCACGCGGAATCTCGAGCAGGACCTGCGCACGGCGACGGAACTCGTGGCCAACGAGCTCGAGCTCGCGAACGAGCGCAACATCGCTTTCGCCGCAGGAATCGCCCGCGCGCAGGAGGCGGGGCAGTTCGGACGGCGCGCCGAGACGCTGCGGCTCCTCGAGCAGACGCTGCGCGCCAATCCCTCGGTCTACGCGGCCTGCGTCGCGTACGAGCCCGACGCCGACGGCAACGACGCGGCTGGCGCCAGTGCGGGCGTGCCTGCCGAGGCGCTCGGCGCGGGAGGCCGCTTTTACCCGTACTTCAAGCGCGATCCGAAGGCGCCGGGCGGCGCGCGGCTCGAGCCGCTGCAGTCGGTCGCCGAGGACGGCGGCCTCTGGTACGACCTGCCGAAGCAGCGCTTCGAGCGCGCCGGCGTGCGCGACGCGGTCATCACCAAGCCCTACGAGTATCTCGGCGAGGACATCATCGAGAACGTGGTGCCGATCGTCGTCGACGGCCGCTTCGTCGGGATCGCCGGCGTCGACGTCTCGCTCGCGTCGATGCAGGCGCGGGTCGAGGGCATCGCGCGATCGCTCGACGCCGACATCTTCATCGAGACGCGCGGCTTCATCGTCGCGGCGAGCACCGACGCGATGTCGGGAACCTCGTTGCAGCGCAGCGCGATCGAGCGCTGGCCGCTCGCCCCGCTCCTCGAGCTCGCGCCGAAGGAAGGCGCCGAGCTTTCCGTGCGCGCCGATCCCGAAACCGGCGCCGACTGCTACTTCGTGGCGGCCACCGTGCCGACCGGGCAGTGGCGCGTGCTGGTACGCAAGCGCTCCGACGCGGTGCGCGCCGAGATCGGCTCGGTGATCGCGCTCAATCTCGCCACCGCGGTCGTCGGCGCGGCCGTGGTCGTCGTGCTGCTTTCCGCCGGATCGATCGCGATCGCGCGGCGCATCCGCATCGCCGACTCGATCGCGGCGCGCATCGCCGAAGGCGACCTTTCCTCGCGCGTGCCCGAGGTTCGCGGCAGCGACGAGACCGCGACCCTCGTCCGGACGATGGCGCGGATGAACGACGATCTCGGCGCGATCGTCGGCGCGGTGCGTGCGGCGTCTGCGCGCCTCGGCGCGGCGAGCGCGCAGCTCGCGGCCACGAGCCGCGAGCAGGACGCGTCGGCGCGGACCCTGAGCGGAAGCTCCGGCCAGATCGCCGCCGCGGTGCGCGAGATCGCGGCGACCGGCGCCGAGCTCCTGCGCACGATCGAGGCCGTCGACCAGTCGTCGCGCCGCACGGCGGACAGCGCCGTGCGCGGACGGCGCGAGCTCGAGGCGGTCGCCGAATCGGTCGGCCGGCTCGACCACGCGACGGGCGAGATCGCCGGGCGACTCGAGACGATCTCCGAGAAGGCCGAGGCGATCTCGGGCGTGGTCGACTCGATCGCCAAGGTCGCCGAGCAGACCAATCTCCTCTCGGTGAACGCCGCGATCGAGGCGGAGAAGGCGGGCGACGCCGGACTCGGCTTCCTCGTCGTCGCGCGCGAGATCCGCCGCCTCGCCGACCAGACCGCGATCGCGTCGCAGGACATCGCGCGCATCGTCGCCCAGATGCAGCAGGCCGTCGGCGACGGCGTCTCGGAGATGTCGCGCTTCGCCGGCGAGATGCGCGCGGGCAACGCCGACGCGCGCCGCGTCGCCGCCGCGCTCGGCGCGATCATCGAGGACATGAACGCCGCGTATGCGCGCTTCTCCGAGGTCCGCGCCGGCATGGCGGGCCAGTCGGCCGGCGTCGAGCAGATCGAGTCGGCCGCGAGCCAGGTCGCCGAAGGCGCGCACCACGCGTCCGCGAGCGTCGCGGAAGGCGCCCGCGTCGCCGAGGATCTCGCGCATTCGGTCGCGTTGCTGCAGGACGCGGTCGCGCGGTTCCGGCTGCGCGAGGGCGGGGGCGACTGATGCAGGTCCTCGTCGTCCCGATCGCGGGCCGCCGCTTCGCGATCGACTGCGCGGAGATCGTCGAGCTGCTGCCGGTGGTCGGGCATCGACCGGCGGGAACCGGGCCGGCGTGGCTGCTCGGACTCTTCAACCTGCGCGGCGCGCTCGTGCCGCTCGTCGATCTCTCGACGATCGTGAGCGGCGCGCCCACCTCGACCCGTCTCGGCTCGCGGATCGCCGTGCTTCGGCTCGAAGGCGATCTCTTTCGCAACGCCTCCGCGCTCGTCGGACTGCTCGTCCCCGAAGTCGCGGGCATGGCGGAAGTCGACTTCGATGCGGGCGGCGCGCATCCGGGATTCGCCTTCGCCGGCGCCTCGCACCTCGGCCCGACCGCGATCGATGGCGAAGGTCCGGTGCAGCTCCTGCGCTGCCGCCGCATCCTCGAAGGCGACGCCGCGCTTCGCGAGCTGCCGGCGACGATGGAACAAGCGGAATGACGGGCGGGCCCTCGCCGGCGATTGACGCGCTGGTCGCGCGCTTGCGCCAGCGAAGCGGCTTCGCGGACGACGCCTCCGCGCACGCGCGCGTGGTCGCGCACCTTGCGGCGCGCGCGCAGGAGCTCGGTCTCGCCGAATCCGAGCGCTGCGCGCGGCTCGCGCTCGACGAGCCCACCGAGTACGCGCGGCTCGAGGGCGCGCTTTCTCCGGCGGAAACATGGCTGTTCCGCTATCCCGAGAGCTTCGCGCCCCTGCGCGCCGCGGCGCGCAGGCGCGGGGCGGCGGGCACGCGCGCGCTGCTGCTCGGTTGCGGCGGCTGGTGCGAGCCGGCGTCGGTCGCCGCCGCGCTCGTCGAGGACGCGCCGCCCGGCGCGCGGATCGATGTCGTCGCGAGCGATCGCAATCCCGCGGTCTTCGCCGCGCCGCCGCGCTTCGCGGGGCTCGCCGTGCGCGAAGGCCTGCCCAAGTGGGCGACGCGCCACTTCGAGGAGCGCGCCGGGGCGCTCGAGCCGACCGCGCGCGTGCGAGCGGCGATCGCGACCGTCGTCGGCGACGCGCTCGCCACGCTCGCCCGCGTCGAGGGACGCTTCGATGCGATCTACCTGCGCAACGTGGCGATCTACCTCTCGAAGGACGCGCGCGCCGCGATCCTCGCGGGAATCGTTCCGAAGCTCGCGCCCGGAGGCCTGTTCTTCGTCGGTCATGCCGAGGTCGTGTCGATCGCGCGCGAGTGCGGCCTGACGCCGATCGATGCCCCGGGCGCGTTCGCGCTTTCTGCGGAAAAAGCAGCGCCGCGACCGACGCCCCGCCTGGCCGCGCCGCCGCCGCGCGTCGTCGCCGAGCCCGCGTCCGCATCGCGGCGGACGCAGCCGGCGCGCACGACGGAGGCTCCCGTCGAGGCAGCGTCACGCGACGGGATCGACGCGCTTCGCGCGCGCGCCGCGCGGGCGCCCGGCGACGCGGCGGCGCATGCCGCCCTCGGACTCGCGCTCGAGGCCGCCGGCGACTCGGCGGGCGCGCTTGCGAGCGCGACGCGCGCCCTCTATCTCGACCGTCGCCACGAGGACGCGCTGCTTCTCGCGGCACGGCTCGCCGACGCGCGCGGCGATCGCGCCGAAGCCGAGCGCTGCCGGAACCGCGCGCTCCGCGCCCATCTCGAGCGCGAGACGCGCGGAGACGGAGCCTCGCCGTGATACCCTCCGGAGAGACGCCGGACATGTCGAGCGAACGCACCGGAACCCAGTCGGATGGATCGCGCGAGCAGCCGCTCGCGCGCGCGGACGCGCTGCTCGCCGGCCGAGCCACCGGGCTCGCGACCACCGCCGACCGCATGCGCGCGCTGCTCGACCGCCCGCTGCCCGCCGCGGACATCGATGAGAACACGAGGCTGGTCGCGCAGCCCGCCGAGTCGCGCGAGTCCGGACTGCGGAGCCTGCTCGTCTTCCGCGTCGGCGACGAGCATCTCGCGCTCGATGCAGCCGAGGCGCATCGCGTCGTCCCCGCGACCGCCGTCCGCCGCGTTCCGCATCGCTCGAACGCCGTGTTCGCCGGCGTCGCGAACGTGGGCGGCGAGCTGACGCTCGTCGCCGACCTCGCGGCCGCGCTCGGAGTGTCGCGCGCGGGCGGCCCGGCGGCGACGCATTTCATCGTCTTCGGCGGACCTTCGTCGCGCTGGGCCTTCGCCGTCGACAGCGTCGTCGGCGTGCGCCGCATGCCGTCAGGCGCGCTCCTGCCCGCGCCCGCGACCGTCCGCCATGCGGCCGACGGCTGCGCGAAGGAACTCGCGTCGCTCGGTGGCGAGGACGCCGCCTTCGCGAGCGTGCTCGATCCCGCGCGCCTCGCCGCGATCTTCGCGAGGAGCCTCGCATGAGCGATCTCGGCGGCTTCTCGCTCCACGAGCTCTTCCGCGGCGAGGCCGAATCGCATGCGGCGGCGCTGAGCGCGGGCCTCGTAGAGCTCGAAGGAACGAGCGACGCGAGCGTGGTCGAGCCGCTCATGCGCGCGGCGCACTCGATCAAGGGCGCCGCGCGCGTCATCGGGCTCGACATCGCGGTGCGGCTCGCGCACGCGATGGAGGATGTGCTCGTCGCGATGCAGAAGGGCCGCGAGGCGATCGCGCCGGCGCGCGTCGACATGCTGCTGCGCGGAAGCGATCTGCTTGCGTCGCTCGCGCAGGTCGACGAAGCGGGCGTGCCCGCATGGACCGCGAAGAACACCGACGCCGTCGACGCGCTCGTCGCCGCGTTGCGCGAACCGGCCGCGGCGCCGCGCGTCGAATCTGCGCCGGCGCCCGCGCCCGCGCCCGTTCCACTGCCGACGGCGCCGGTCGCGCTCGCACGCGAAGGAACGGGCACGGCGGTCGCGGCGGCCGCCGCGCCTTCGGTGCGCGCGTCCGCGGTGCGCGTCACCACCGAGAAGCTCGACCGCCTGCTGCAGCTCGCCGGCGAGACCATGCTCGAGGCGCAGCGGCTCGGCTCGATCCGCGGCGAGGCGCTCGCGCTCAAGGCGGAGCTCGTCCGGCTCGAGGAGGAGCTCGACTTCCTGCGCGCCGAGTCGCGCCGCGCGGGCATGGATCCTGCCCGCGTCTCGCCGGCGCGCGATGCGCTGCGACGCGCGAGCGGCGGCGTCCTCGCGCACCTGCGCACGATCGAAGGCGCGATCCGCCGCTCCGAGGAGACCTCGACGCAGCTCTACCACGAGGTGCTCTCGAGCCGCATGCGTCCGTTCAGCGACGCGACGGGCGCGCTGCCGCGCACGGTGCGCGACCTCGCGCGCCAGCTCGGCAAGGAGGCGCGCCTCGAGATCGCGGGCGAGGACGTTCCCGTCGACCGCGACATCCTCGCGCGCCTCGACGCGCCGCTGAACCACCTTCTTCGCAACGCGATCGATCATGGCGTCGAGCCGCCCGACGCGCGTCGCGCCGCGGGAAAGCCCGCGCAGGCGACGCTGCGGGTCGAGGCGCGGCACCACGCCGGCATGCTGCGCATCCGCGTCTGCGACGACGGGCGCGGCGTCGACCACGAGGCGCTGCGCGCGAAGATCGTGCGGCGCGGGCTCGCCGACGAGGCGATGGCGCGCGCGATGGACCGCCAGGAACTGCTCGAGTTCCTCTTCCTTCCCGGCTTCTCGACCGCCTCGCAGGTGACCGAGGTCTCGGGCCGAGGCGTCGGCCTCGACGTGGTGCAGTCGACGGCGCGCGAGGTCGGCGGCGTCGCGCGCATCGACACGGTCCCGGGCCGCGGCACCACCTTCGAGCTCGAGCTGCCGATCACGCTTTCGGTGATCCGCGCGCTGCTCGTCGAGGTCGCCGGCGAGACGCTCGCCTTCCCGCTTGCGCGCATCGCGCGCGTCGTCGAACCCGCGCCCGGCGAAGTCTCGCCCGTCGAGGGCCGCATGCAGTTCCTGCTCGACGGCGCGCCTGTGGGCGTCGTCGACGCCGCGCGCATCCTCGAGCTTGGCGAGGTCCGGCGCAGCGACGGGCGCGACCACATCGTCGTCCTCGGCGGCGGCGACGACCGCTACGGATTCGCCGTCGACCGGCTCGTCGGCGAGGAGGATCTCGTCGTCCGCGCGCTCGATCCGCGCCTCGGGAAGGTGCCGCATCTCTCTGCGTCGGCGGTGCGCGAGAATGGCGAGCCCGTGCTCATCGTCGATGTCGAGGACCTGCTGCAGTCGCTGCGGATGGCGCTCGTCGAGGGCCGCGTGCGCGGGCGCGGCGCCGCCGCCATCGCCGCCTCCGCCGCGCGCGCCGCCCGCGCGCTCGTCGTCGACGATTCCGCCACCGTGCGCGAGGTCGAGCGCCAGCTCCTCGTGCGCATGGGCTTCGAGGTCGAGACCGCCGTCGACGGGATGGACGGCTGGCACGCGCTCCGCGAGGGCGCCTTCGACCTCGTCGTCAGCGACATCGACATGCCGCGCATGAACGGGATCGAGTTCGTGCGCACGCTGCGCGCCGATCCGCGCTTCGCCGCGCTTCCCGTGATCGTCGTCAGCTACAAGGACCGCGAGGAGGACCGCCTCGCCGGACTCGAGGCGGGCGCGACCGCGTACCTGACGAAGGGCGCGTTCCAGGACAGCACCTTCGCCGACACCGTGCGCGAGTTCGTCGATCCCGCGCGCCTCGCGCCGGGCGGGCGGATCGGCGGCGCGCCGTGAGGGTCGCGATCGTCAACGATCTCGCGGTCGCCTGCGAGGCGCTGCGCCGCGCGGTGGCGTCGGATCCTTCGCTGAAGGTCGCGTGGACCGCGCGCGACGGCGTCGAGGCCGTCGAGCACGCGCGGCGCGACCGGCCCGACGTGGTGCTGATGGACCTCATCATGCCGCGGATGGACGGCGTCGAGGCGACGCGCCGGATCATGCGCGAGTCGCCGTGCCCGATCCTCGTGGTGACGGCGACGGTCAGCGGAAACTCGTCGCTCGTGTACGAGGCGCTCGGCGCGGGCGCGCTCGACGCGGTCAACACGCCAACCCTCGGCGCGACGGGTGAGGTCGCGGGCGCCGCGGAACTGCTGCGCCGCATTCGGCGCATCGGCGGCGTCGCGCAGGCGGCGGGCGCGCCATCGACGCCGCACGTCGCCGTTCCGGCGAACTTCGCGATCGCCGGATCGTCGTGCGCCTCGCCGCGAACTTCGTCCGCCGCACCGATCCTCGCGATCGGCGCGTCGACGGGCGGTCCGGCGGCGATCGCGGCGGTGCTCCGCGGCATGCCTCGCGATGTTGCGCCGCCGACGCTCGTCGTGCAGCATCTCGCGGCGCCTTTCGTCGCAGGCTTCGCCGACTGGCTCGCGGGCGAAACCGGTCGCCGCGTCTCGGTCGCCACCGAACACGCGCTTCCGGAAGCGGGGAGCGTGCTCATCGCCGGCGGCGACCGCCATCTCGTGCTCGAGCCGAGCGGTCGCCTCGGCATGCACGCCGAGCCCGCGGATCACGCGCATCGCCCGTCGGTCGACGAGCTCTTCGCGAGCCTCGCGCGCGCGGCGCGGCCGGGCGTCGCCGTGCTTCTCACCGGCATGGGTCGCGACGGAGCCGAAGGCATGCGCGCGCTGCGCGCGGCGGGCTGGCACACGATCGCGCAGGACGAGCGAACGAGCGTGGTCTGGGGCATGCCCGGCGCGGCGCACCGTCTCGGCGCCGCGACCGAGACGCTTCCGCTCGAGATGATCGGCACGGCCGTCGCGGCCGCGCTGCGCGCGACGACAGCAGGAGGACGCTGATGGAACGGATGGAGACGACGATCGACCGCGTGCTTCTCGTCGACGACCAGCCCATCGTGGGCGAGGCCGTGCGCCGCATGATCGCCACGCAGGGCGCGTGCGAGTTTCGCTCGCTGCAGGATCCGTCGAAGGCGCTCGAGGTCGCGGCGGAGTTCCGTCCGACCGTGATCCTGCAGGACATCGAGATGCCCGGCGCGAACGGACTCGACCTCGTCGAGCGCTACCGCGCCGCCGACGCGACCCGCGAGGTGCCGGTCATCATGCTGACCGGCAAGGAGGATCCCGCGGTGAAGGCCGACGCCTTCGCGCGCGGCGCAAGCGACTACCTCGTGAAGCTTCCGCATCCCGTCGAGCTCGTCGCGCGCATCCGCCACCATTCGCGCGGCTACCGCATGCAGCTCGAGCGCAACGCGGCGTTCGACGCGCTCCGCGAGAGCGAGGCGCACATGAAGGCCGAGATCCAGCGCGCCGCGAGCTACGTGCAGTCGCTGCTCGACCAGCCGATGGCCGCGGCGGGGGAGGGCGATGTCGCCGCCGACTGGCGCTTCGTTCCCTGCGAGTCGCTCGGCGGCGACGTCTTCGGATACCACTGGATCGACGCGCGGCGGCTCGCGCTCTACGTGATCGACGTGAGCGGACACGGCGTCGGCCCGGCGCTGATGGGCGTTTCGGCGATGAACCTGCTGCGATCGGGTTCGCTCGAGATCGACCAGGTCGTCGATCCGACGCGCGTGCTCGCGGCGCTCAACGCCGCGTTCCCGATGTCGCGCCACGACGGCATGTACTTCACGATCTGGTACGGCGTCTACGACCGCGAGACCCGCGAGCTCGCGTGGGCCGGCGGCGGCCATCCGCCGTCGTTCCTCCTGCGCGACGGCGGCCTGCGCCGGCTCGAGTCGACGAGCTACATGATCGGAATCAGCGAGGAGTACGAGGCGCCGACCGAGCGGCTCACGCTCGCGAAGGGCGACCGGCTCTACCTCTTCTCGGACGGCGTGTTCGAGATTCACCAGGCCGAGGGTGGCATCTGGGGTCTCGACGAGCTCGAGCGCTGCGTGGCCGCTGCGCCCGCGAGCGGCACGCTCGACGCGGTCGTGACCGAGACCGCCCGCGTGATGCGCGCCGGGCGTGGCCTTCCCGAGGCCGATAGCACGGGCGCGGGCGGCGTCCGCGAGTCGTGGGACGACGATTTCTCGCTGATCGAGTTCCGGTTCCACTGACCGGCGCGACCCTGCCGATAGACGGGCGCCTATCGTGTGCGCCCCCGCGGGGCGAGAAATCCCTCGGAGAGAACAGGAACCGACATGATGAAGAACGTCGTTGTCATCGGAGGCGGCAAGATCGGCCGCATGGCCGCGCACTTCCTCGCCCACGCCGGCGACTACCGCGTGCACGTCGTCGACGCGCACGAGCCGTCGTGGCGCGAGTCGATCGCCGGGCTTCCGAACGCGACGGGCGCGACCGCCGACTTCTCGAGCCAGGCCGACATCGACGCGGCGCTCAAGGCGCAGCAGGGCGGCGCGTGGGCGCTGATCTCGTGCGCGCCGTTCTTCTGCAATCCGCTGATCGCCGCGCGCGCGAAGGCCGCGGGCGTGCACTACCTCGACCTCACCGAGGACGTCGCGGTCACCAAGCAGGTCATGACGCTCGCCGACGGCGCGGGCACCGCGTTCATCCCGCAGTGCGGCCTCGCGCCCGGCTACATCACCATCGCCGCGAACCATCTCGCGCGTCCGATGAGCGAGATCCACGAGCTCCGCTGCCGCGTCGGCGCGCTGCCGCAGTTCCCGTCGAACCAGCTCAAGTACAACATGACCTGGTCGACCAACGGCCTCGTCAACGAGTACTGCAATCCGTGCGAGGCGCTCGTCGACGGCAAGATGACGCTGCTTTCGCCGCTCGAGAACCTCGAGGAGTTCACCCTCGACGGCATCGAGTACGAGGCGTTCAACACCTCGGGCGGCCTCGGCTCGCTCGGCGAGTCGCTCGCCGGCCGCGCGCGCAACGTCAACTACAAGACGATCCGCTACCCCGGCCACTGCAAGCTGATCAAGTTCCTGCTGCACGATCTGCGATTCATCGACCACCGCGAGGAGCTGTGCACGATCCTCGACCGCTCGGTCCCGGCGACGAAGCAGGATGTCATCGTGATCCTCTGCGTCGCGATCGGCATCGAGAACGGCCGCCTCGTCGAGAAGACCGACGCGCGCCGCGTGCCCGCGAAGATCATCGACGGCAAGCACTGGACCGGCATCCAGATCACGACCGCCGCGGGCGTCTGCGCGGTGCTCGACCTCCTGAAGGACGGCAAGATCCCGCAGAAGGGCTTCGTGAAGATGGAAGACGTCCGCTACGACGACTTCATCGCGAACCGGTTCGGCAAGCAGTACGTGATCTGAGCGCTCGCAAGTCGCGCGCTGGCGCGGCTTCGCCGCGCGTGCGCGCGTTTGCTCGCTCTGGTGCTACGGCCGCGGCGTGACGCCGCGGCCTTTCGCATTTTGGGTGGGCGCTCGCGACTCCTTCGGAGCTCGCTCGCTCCGGCGAGTTTGAGCGGTCGCCGCTGCGGCGGCTCCCTCTGGTGCTAGTGGAGACGCGTTCACGCGCGAGACTCGGATGTGAGGCGACCACAACCCCTCGGCTACTTCGTCGCCTCGGGGATGTGCCACCCGCCGGGCGTTGCCCGGCGGATTACGGAGAGCCGTTCGTTTCGCGGAAGTTCTCGCGCGTTTCCCCGTCGCCAAAGGCGACGGGGGTGCCCCGTCCTCGAGTGCGGAGCGCGAGAGGTCGGGGTCGCCCCATCCACGAGTTTCGCGCGTGCACGCGTCGCGGAACTCGCCGCGCCGAATTCCACGCGTCTTCCCCCGAGCGTTGCCGGACGGCTTCGTGCCGAGATCGTTGGATCCTGCGACCCATTGCTCCAGGAATGGGCACCCGCCGCCTTCGGCGGCGGCGACGAATCGAGACGACGGACAGAACTTCCACACCAATCTGGGCGAAGGCCGACGCAGAACCATCACGACCGTGAACGACGCCGTCGGCAAAAGGCCGACGGGTGCCCATTCCGAGACCTCAGTCTTCGAGCAATGGGTCGCCCGGCCGAACGATCTCGAACGGGCCGCAGCGCGAAGCGCCGATCCGTTGTCGTCGCCGCGCGTTCCGCGTGGCACCACGTCCAGTGATGGCGGATTCGAACGCGTTCCGCGTTCAGCCGAGCTTCCTGATCCGCACCGCGCGGTAGGCGACGCGGTCGCCGTGGCCGCAGAAGCCGATGTGGCCCTTCGCGCGCGTCAGGCCGTCGACCGGCTTGCCGTGCTGCGTC
>Ga0315906_10000411_pt1 | contig 68637 bp, 79 predicted proteins | sample LakEriMetagenome_4_FD_203526 | JGI IMG/M metagenome (GOLD analysis project Ga0315906, IMG submission 203526) | Freshwater fungal communities from buoy surface, Lake Erie, Ohio, United States - Buoy 2 MA122 | ecosystem: Environmental > Aquatic > Freshwater > Lake > Lake biofilm | place: USA... | reverse complement strand
AGCGCCGTCGTCACTGCCGCAAAGTCTTCCCGCACCGTATAGATCCAGTGGCCCTCGGCATCGGATTCAACATCCTGCGCACCGGCCATGATCGCCGCTTCCATCACCTCGTCGGCCGTCCCCGCGCCCGGCGGATACTCGATCTCGCCCAGCTGGTCGAAATTGAACGAGACCGATCCGGTCGTGCCCAGCGCGCCGCCGCTCTTGGTGAAAGCCGAGCGCACGTCGGTCGCCGTGCGGTTCTTGTTGTCGGTCGAGGCCTCGATGATGATGCCCACGCCGCCCGGGCCCACGCCTTCATAACGGATGTCGGCATAGTCGGCGCCGCCGCTGCTCTGGCCCTTGTCGATGGCGCGCTGGATATTCTCCTTCGGCACCGAGACGCCCTTGGCGTTCTGGATGGCAAGGCGCAGGCGCGGGTTCATGTTCGGGTCCGGCCCGCCCATCTTCGAGGCGACCGTGATCTCCTTCGACAGGCGCGCAAACAGCACGGCGCGCTTCTTGTCCTGCTTGCCCTTGCGGTGCTGGATATTGGCCCATTTGCTATGGCCGGCCATGACGAACCTCGTATTTTTGTTCGGTTTTTGGTTTGCCGGGCTGTCTAACGCAGCCCCCAGCCAATGGGAAGCGCGCCTTTGCGCCTAATTTGGTTGCACAAATCCGCGCTTGTGCGGACCAAATCCGGCGCCCGATTCCCTGCTGCTTCCGCTAAAGACCCGAAAAGATCGCCCCGCTAATCCGGCCGGGTCCGCAGCGGGGTTAGACTGCATGCATGTTCCCCGGTGCGCCCTCCCTTGCAGACCTCTGGCACCTCGCGGCGCGCCATCACGGTGCGCTGAAAGGCTTCGTGCTCGCGCGCGCCGCGCTCTGGTCAGACCCCGACATCCGCCGCACCGCGCGGCAAGGTCTCGCTGTGCTCGCGGCTATGCTCCGCCGCCTGCTGCACCTTCTCGCCCGCGAAGTCGTCCTGCCACCCCTCCGTATACGGACCGCGCCCGAGCCCCTCGCCTGCCGCGCACGGTTCCGCAAACCTTCCCTCGGCTTCCGCCTGACCGAAACCGTGCGCGAGCGCACGTCCCGCGCACCAAACCCCGCGCCGACACCCGACACGCCGGAACTCTCCCACGCCCTCTTCCTTGAGCGCCTCGCCGTTCTCGCAAACGTCTACCGCGCCCGCCACCGCATCGCCCGCCGTCTCGCGCGCCGCGTCCAGTCCCGCCGCGCACCCCTCGCCGCCACTCCGCTTCCCTCACCGCAGATGCAACGCCTCCCCGAAGGCTTCCGCGCGATGCTCGCGTTTCTGGACGTTTGGCTGAACAGTCCAGACACGTCCTGACCCCGCTGCGACGCACCCCAAAGCTAGTTTGTCGTCATCCCGGTTTCGCCGCAGGCGAAGACCGGGACCCAGTGCCCAGAAACACGAACCGCAAAGTCTGGGTGCCGGGCATTTGCTCCGCAAATCCCGGGATGACGACCAACGATTGTTCCGAGTGGGGATAGCCACAAGCACCCCCCAATCCCGCTGCCAGAGTGATGACCCGCGCAGCCCAAATCAAAGGAGACCCTACCGCCCGAGCCGGGCGAGCTCATCCCTCAGCCGGCTGACGATCTCCTGGCGCACCTTCCAGCTGAGCCAGGCCTTGTCCATGCGGGAAAGCCAATGCGAATTGACCGCCGACTGCGCCAGCCCCAACTCGCGCGGACGCTTCATCACGCGTGCGCCGAGAATCTCGGCCACATGCACCATTTCTTCGGGGCTCGCGAAGAAAAGCTCATGTCCCCGGTGTTCGAGAATCCAGAACGGATACCCCTTCCCCGGAACGGCCGCCGGAAAAGGCGGCTCGAACCGGCTGGCGTCATGCGGCGCCCCATCCAGCGGCGCATGCACGAACCGGCTTACCGGCGTGCGCGGCGGCTCGGCGACATGTTCCAGCCGCAGGCGCATAGCCGGTCAGTCGAGGTCGGGCCAGCCCCAGGGCTTCGGCGGGGGCTCGACCGGTTTCGACGTATCAAACTCCACCCGCAGGAAACGGTTCGGGCGTTTCAGTTCATAGGCAAATATGTTCGCAGACGGATCAATCTCCACGGCCCAGACATTGGCCTTCGAAACCGGGATGTTCTCCCGGTCGAACAGGTCCTTGGTTGCCTGGTCTGCCGGAAACTCCTGGCGCAGCGCATCGGCCGGCGTCGAAGCAAACCCGCCATACTGGGTCAGCACATCTTCGCTCCCGTCTTCGTGCCGGTGGTCGTGTCGCAGTTCCCAGTCATTGCCGACCTGCATCAGCACCCAGGTGCGCGACCCGTCCTCGCCGACATGCAGCGGCACCGTGATGTACCGGGGATCGCAGCTGCGCACATGCATCACGACGCGCTGCGCCCGCCAGTCATCATCGGCCGCGTCGGTCGTGACGATCCGGCCCTCGAATGCCTTGCCACACAGCGGCGCAAAGGCGGCCTCGAAAGCAGAAGGTATCTCCGCCGCCGGCGCCGAAGCACAGGCAGTGAACAGGAGGGCGAAAGCGGGCGCTACGGCGGTTCTGAAAAGCATGAAGCCCAGCCTAGTCAGGCCGGGCTTCAAAGGAAAGCAGGGATTTGCCTCAGGCCGGGTTCGGCGAGGGATCGAGGCCGGGGCGTTTGCGCTTGCCGATGATCGGAACGGCAGACGACGGTCCCGAATCATCCTCGGAGGAATCCGGCCGGGTCGGCGAGACGCCCTTCAGGATATTGGCGATCTCTTCGCCCGACAGGGTTTCGTACTCGAGCAGGCCGAGCGCCACGGCTTCCCAGTCGGCGCGCGACTCGGTCATGATGCGGCGGGCATCTTCCTTGCCCTTTTCGATCAGCTTGCGGACTTCTTCCTCAATCTTGCGCGAGGTTTCTTCCGAGATGTGCGAAGACTGCATCAGCTGCTGGCCAAGGAACACATCGCCCTGGTCCGAACCGTAATCGACCGGGCCGATGATGTCGGAATAGCCCCAACGGGTCACCATCGCGCGGGCGAGGCGGGTCGCCTGCTGGATGTCCGAAGCGGCGCCGGCGGTGACGTTGTCATCGCCGAATTTCAGTTCTTCGGCGACGCGGCCTCCCATGATGATCGCAAGGCGCGAGGTCATCTCGACTTTCGACATCGACAGCTTGTCGTCTTCCGGAAGCTGCATGACCATGCCGAGGGCGCGGCCGCGCGGAATGATCGTGGCCTTGTGCACCGGATCGGCGGCTGGAACTTTCATCGCGACAATCGCGTGGCCGGCTTCGTGCCAGGCGGTCAGTTCCTTTTCCTTCTCGGACATCACCATCGAGCGGCGCTCGGGGCCCATCAGGACCTTGTCTTTCGCGTCTTCGAATTCCTGCATCGCGACAACGCGCTTGCCGCGGCGGGCCGCAAGCAGGGCCGCTTCGTTGACGAGGTTTGCGAGGTCGGCGCCGGAGAAGCCGGGCGTGCCGCGCGCAATGGTTTTCGTTTCGACGTCTTTTGCCAGCGGCACATTGCGCATGTGGACCTTGAGGATCTTCTCGCGGCCGATGATGTCCGGATTGCCGACGGTCACCTGGCGGTCAAAACGGCCGGGACGCAGCAATGCGGGATCGAGCACATCCGGACGGTTCGTGGCCGCCATGATGATGATGCCTTCATTGGCTTCAAAGCCGTCCATCTCGACGAGCAGCTGGTTCAGGGTCTGCTCGCGTTCGTCGTTGCCGCCGCCGAGGCCGGCGCCGCGCGAGCGGCCGACGGCATCGATCTCGTCGATGAAAATAATACAGGGCGCGGAGCGCTTCGCCTGCTCGAACATGTCGCGCACGCGGCTCGCGCCGACGCCGACGAACATTTCGACGAAGTCCGAACCGGAGATGGTGAAGAAGGGCACACCTGCCTCGCCGGCAACGGCGCGGGCGAGCAGGGTTTTACCGGTGCCGGGCGGGCCGACCAGCAGCGCGCCTTTCGGGATCTTGCCGCCGAGGCGCTGGAACTTGGAAGGGTCCTGCAGGAATTCGACGATCTCCTGCAGCTCTTCCTTGGCTTCGTCCACGCCGGCGACATCGTCAAAGGTGACGCGGCCATGCTTCTCGGTGAGGAGGCGGGCGCGGGACTTGCCGAAGCTCATCGCCCCGCGCGTGCCGCCGCCCTGCATCTGGCGCATCATGAAGAAGACGAAGGCAACGATCAGCACGATCGGCAGCAGCGAGAGCAGCACCGAGGCGACGTTGTTGCGGCCGACATCGGCATCGACCTTGAAGGGGATGTTGTTGTCCAGAAGCGTTTGCTCGATGGTCATGTCGAGCTGCCGGATCTGGCTACGCAGCTTCTGCCCATCAGTCGTGGTAACGAGCAGGTTCGTATCTCCGAGCGTTGCTTCGGCGATCTTGCCCTCTTTCGCGAGCTGGTGGATCTGGCCCAGCCCGACTTCCTTGGCCCGCGCCACTTCGGGGTTGCCGCCCATCATTACGGCCATTCCGATCACCAGGAGCGCCAAGGCTCCCCAGACAGCAAGGTTACGAACGTTCATGTGGGGTCTCGCAAAGAAGGAAGTACACTCTCACGCAAGATAGGAGCCAAGTCCCTTAAAAACGACTCCTTTCCGCTGCCTGCGGCAAAATCTTGCGGTGAATTCAGGAAAATCGTCCGGAAAGCCGTCAGCCGGGCGGCGATTTCAGCCTCGCCGGGCGGATTTGCGATGCTGGCGGCCTCTGCAACAAGCGCAATCCCCCCCCCGACCGGGCGCAGCCGGACCCCGCCAAGCGTCGCGCCCCGGAAGGGGCCGGGCGCCAGGATACGGTCTGCAAGACTTGACAGCGCTTCGTTTCGCGGCGCCGTCTCGCGGCCCGCAACCGACTGGATCAGAAGGCCGAGCGCCCGGGCAGCGCGTTCTGGCGGAAGGCCGCGGACATCGGCCACAACCCGGCCGGCATCGATGCGGACCGACGCCTCAAGCCAGCGCTCAAGGGCACGGTCCTCGACAGTCCGCAGCGTGGCAAAGCTTTTCTGCAGCGCAAGAACACGCGCCGGGAGCCCCGGGATCCGGTCGAGCAACCGGCGGACGCGGATGCGTTCGAACGCGGCATTTTGGTTCGATGGATCGTCAATCCAGTCATGCCCGCGCGCCCTGAGCCAGTTGCGCAAGCCGGCGCGCGTCTCGCCGATCAGTGGCCGGACGATCAGGATGCCCTGCCCTTCCGGCCAGACCGGCGAGAGAGAAACCGCGCGCATCCCCGCAAGGCCGTACCAGCCGGAGCCTTGCCGGATGCGCATCAGCACCGTCTCGGCCTGGTCGGAGGCGGTGTGCCCGGTCAACAGAAGGCGTCCGCCGGCACCGCGCAGCGCGTCCGCCAGCAAGGCATGCCGGGCGCGCCTTGCGGCGGACTGGCGGGCAACGGGAGCGTCCCATGCGAGTGTCTGATGCGCATGCCCTAGCGAGCGGGCCATTTCTGCAACCTGCGCCGCTTCATGCGCCGCTTCGGGGCGAAGCCGGTGGTCGACCGTCAGCACAAGGAGTTTTACGCCGCGCGGCGCGGCCCAGTGATGGGCGAGATGCAGGAGCGCGAGGGAATCACTGCCGCCGGAGACGGCAAGACCGACCGGGCCTTCAAGCAGGGTCGCCGGCAGCGCTTCGAGCGCCGCATCAAAGCGGTCCTGCGGCGTTAGCTGTCGCACCCGGACCGGGTCCGCTCGACGGCGGCGAGGTCACGCACGACTTTCGTGGCATTCGGATAGCGCTTCGGCAGGGTATCGAGCGCGGTGCAGGCCTTGCCGGTTTCACCGAGGAAACGCATGGCGCGGGCGAGCCGGACGAGCGCGTCAGGGGCGCGGGCATCATCCGGATACGAACGGATCATCGTTGTGTAGGCAGCGCCGCTTTCGGCATAGGCCTGCTGCTGATGCAGCGCTTCGCCGAGCCAGAAGTGCGCTTCGCCTGCCTGTTTGTCCTTGCTGAACTGGCTGATGAAGGACTGGAACGCCTCTTCGGCGCCGGGATAGTCGAGCTGGATCAGGCGGTTCTTCGCTTCGGCGAACAGCGCGCCAGCTTCGCCCGGAAGTGCGGTCGCGGGAAGCGTGCCGAGCGAGCCTTCCGGCAGGCCGCCATTGCCGGCTATCTGGGCGGGGCCCGAACTGTCGACGCCGCGGCCATTGGAGGCGGGCTGCGTCATTGCAAACTGCTGGGGATCATTGCCGGCATCGGAGTAAGTGTCGGCAACCGGCTCCGGTTCGACGCCGAGGAGCACCTGAAGACCGGCGATCGCGCGGGCCTGGGCGTCGAGCGTCTGGCGCATCGCGCCGGCATCGCGGGCAAGGGTTTCGTTGTCGCTGAGCAGGTCATTGTTGGTTTCGCGCGCCCGGCCAAGTTCGAACTCCAGCGCTTCGACCCGGCCGTTCATCGTGGTCAGCTGATCCTGCAGCCGGTTGACCTGGACGAGAAGGTCTGCCGATTGCTGGCGGGCCTGATCGACCTGGACCGAGAGGTCGCCGGTGGTGACGCCCTTCGTGATCGGTGCGCCGCGGCTGGGCGTCGTGATCGTCTGCGCGGTGGACGGCACAGCCAGAAGGCCGGCAATCGCAAAACTCGTCAGGGCAGCTTTCATCATGGCGGGGAAGTCTCCGGCGATAAGCAAACAGGCAGAGAGCTGATCACTAAATGGAACAGCCGGGGCCAAATTATGGCGCCCGGCTGCCCGAATCATCTGCTTTCGCAGTTCAGCTTAGCTGGTGGCGCCCGAAACGATCTGGGTCCAGCCGTTGCGGTTGAGCGCCCAGGACTGGTCGTTCGAACCGGCAGCAACAGGGCGTTCCTTGCCGTAGGAGACGGTGTCGACGCGCGAGGCGCTGACGCCGAGGCTGACGAGGTACTCTTTCACGGCGTTGGCGCGGCGCTCACCGAGGGCGAGGTTGTACTCGCGCGTGCCGCGCTCGTCGGCGTTGCCGGCGATCAGGATGCGCACGTTCGGGTAGGAAGCGAGCCAGGCGGCCTGACGCTTCAGGATGTCCTGATCGTCGGAATCGAGGCTGTACTGGTCAAGGTCAAAGTAGACGCGCTCGCCGACGTTGACGCGGAAATCTTCGAGCGAGCCGGGGGCGATGCTCGAGGTGACGACCGGTTCGGTCTTCACGACTTCAACTTTTTCTTCGACGACCGGCTTGGTCGTTTCGACGACCGGGGTGGTTTCTTCCACAGGCTTCGGTTTCGAGGCGCAAGCGCCCGTTGCGAGAAGCGCGGCGGCAGCAGTGACTTTCAGGAAGGTGTGCATGTTGTCGGGGCTCCTAAGGAATGGACGATGCGCTGGCTTGTTAGAAGACAAAAATTTCTGTCTCCTCAACGCTCCAACACTAATTCCATATTCCGACCGAATTACGACGGCAATCCGAACACGTGCGAAATCGGGCAGAAACATGGCTCGAGCGGCGAGATAGCAGGCTGCTCGGCGGCAGCCTGCTTAAATCGGCGTAATGTGCAGTTACTGAAGCAAGGGCGACCAGGCGGGGTCGGACGCGTCGGTCTGGGTGACCATGCGGCGCTCGTTGCGGCCGGAAAGGTCAACCGACCAGAGCTGCGGGGGGGCACCGGCACGGGCTTCGCGGAAATAGATGATGACCCGGCCGTTCGGCGACCAGTCCGGACCTTCATCCAGGTAGGCCTCGGTCAGAAGGCGCTCGCCTTTGCCGTCGGTACCTATCACTCCGATATAGAACTTGCCGCCTTCCTGCTTGGTGAAGGCGATCAGGTCGCCGCGCGGCGACCAGACGGGGGTGGAGTAGCGGCCTTTGCCGAAGGTGATGCGGCAGGCGACGTCCCGGCCGCCCGAGGGGCAGGCGCGCTGAGTGCCGTCCGTGTTCATGATGTAGAGCTGCGGCGAGCCGCCCCGGTCGGAGTTGAACACGACCGATTTGCCGTCCGGCGACATCGAGGGCGAAGTGTCGATCGCCGGATGGTCAGTCAGCCGGCGCGATTCCCGTGTGCGCAGGTTCATGATGTAGACGTCGGTATTGCCGCGCTGGGCCTGGGACAGTAGCACCGACTGGCCATCCGTGGTGAAGCGGGGCGAGAAGGTCATGCCCGGGAAATTGCCGAGCAGTTCCTGGCGGCCGGTCTCTATATTGAAGAGATATACGCGCGGCTTGCCGCCTTCATACGACATGTAGGTGATTTCCTGCGCCGAAGGAGAGAAGCGCGGGGTCAGCACCGTGGAGCGGCCGGAGGTGAGATACTGCTGGTTGGCGCCGTCCGAATCCATGATGGCGAGGCGCTTGACGCGCTCGGTCTTCGGGCCGGTTTCGGCGATGTAGACGATGCGGGTATCGAAATACGGATCTTCGCCGGTCAGGCGGGTATAGATCGAGTCTGCGATCTTGTGGGCGATGCGGCGCCAGTTCTCAGGCGTCGTGGTGAGACGGCGGCCCGGCTCGCCATTGATGCGCATCAGTTCGCCGCCATAGACGTCCCAGAGGCGGAAGGAGACGGCAACCTTGCCATCGGGAAGCTCCTCGAAGGCGCCGACGACGAGGCCTTCGGTGCGGATGATCTTCCAGTCGGCAAAGCGCGGCTCGGCATTGATGGTCAGGTCGCGCTGGATGAAGGAGGCCGGGTTCTGCAGGTCGAACAGGCCGGTGGAGGCAAGGTCAGCGCGCACGACATCGGCGATCTGCTGGGCCAGTTCGGTATTCGCGCCGGTGACCTGGAAATCCGGGATGGCGAGCGGGGTTGGCTGGAAATTGCCCTGGTCGACACGGACCCGCAGCTGCGCCGAGGCGGGCGCCGCGAGGCCGGCGGCGATCAGCAGGATCGCGAGCAAATGCCGGAAGTAATGCAGGATCCGGTGGGTCATGGGTTCAAACTCCTTGTAACGGTTTTCGCGCGCTCATTCCGGCTCGGGGCCGATTGCCACGACGACGTCTTTCCAGATTTCATAATGCTCTTCCGGCAGATTGTATCGCCCGAGCGCCTCGCACTTGCGCACGGCGCCGAGCGCGCGGTCGACGGCGATGCCCTTGCGGCCGACCGGCCTCGATTTCGGGCTGACCAGTTCAGCGGCCTGCTTCAGCGAGCCATCCTTCTCGAGGAGGACACGGATCTCCACGATGATCTGGTCTTCCTTCGGAAGATCGTCGATCGGGTTCCAGCATTCCTCGATCTGCCGCTTCAGGGCCTGGGCGATGGAGGCCGTGTTGCCGGTCGCCTCCCCTTCGCCTTTGCGGTCGCGGTCGGAATTGCCGATCACCGGGCGATCCGACGCGGCGGTGGAACGCGGGCGTTCGGTGCGTTTGTCTTTCAGCACGGATTCGAAATCGTTGAGGAAATCGAGATCGTCCTTCTTCGGCTCCGGCTTCTTCGGCGGATCCTTCTTGATCAGGGGCTCGGGCTTTTTCGGCTCCGGCTCCTTCTTGGGTTCCGGCTTCTTGACCTCTTCGGGCTTCGTGCGCGGATCGGGCACGGGCAAGGCAGTCTCCGGCGCAGATTCTTCCGGGGGCGCCTCGGGCGGCGTGTCCGGGAGGTCAGGCGCGGCCTCGGGTTGGGCGGCCTCTTCCTTCGGCTCCGGCGCCTTGCGCAGTTCGGACACGTTGGAGACGAGGCCGACATCCTCGAAGTCGATCGGCAGGTCGGACGTGGCCGCACATTGCGGCAGGGCCATCACGATCTCGATGGTGCGGATGCCCGGATTCTCGCGGCGCAGTTTCGCGATCGCCTTGTCGCATTCCGAACCTTCCTGCGGCCACGAGATCATCGCCATGGCCAGCACGCTGGCATGCACGAGAGTCGAAATGGCGAAGCCGCGGAGCATCGGGCGGGCCTGGTTCCTTCCGGTCTATTTCTTCTGGTCGGTGATGAAGGCCATGCGGGTGTATCCGGCGCGGCGCACTTCGGCGGTGACTTCCATGACGCGGCCATAGGGCACGTCCTGGTCGGCATAGAGATAGACCTGCTTGTCATAGCCCTCGCCGACGATCGCAACGAGCTGGGCGGCGAGGTTGGCGGGGTCGATCTCGGTCTGCTGGACGAAGACCTTGCCGTCTTCGCGGATCCAGAGCGTCAACGGCGCGTCGTTGGCCTCGGCACTGAGGGGGGCAGACGAGGTTTTGGGCAGGTTCACTTCCTCGCCGCGGATCAGCAGCGGGGCGGTGACCATGAAGACGATCAGCAGCACCAGCATCACGTCCACGAAGGGGGTGACGTTGATCTCTGCATTGAGGGCGCGCCGGCCGCGCCGCCCGCCACTCCCGCCGGAACCGAGGTTGAGACCCATGGCGCCCTAGTCCCGCGTGGCTTCGGAAGCGCGCCGGGAGAGGCGCACGAGGACATCCTGGGAGAAGCTGTCGAGCTGGTCGGCGAGCTTCGTCAGGTCGGCGGTGAACTTGTTGTAGAAGATGACGGCCGGGATGGCGGCGACGAGGCCGAGGCCGGTGGCGAACAGGGCTTCGGCGATCGGGCCGGCGACGGTGCCGAGGCTGGTATCCTGCTGTTCGGCAATGTTGAGGAAGGCGTTCATGATGCCCCAGACGGTTCCGAACAGGCCGATGAAGGGCGAAGCAGAGCCGATGCTGGCGAGGATAGAGAGGCCGCCGCTGGCGCGGCCGATCTCGCGGTCGACGGCGGCGCGCATGGAACGCTCGGCGCGCATGACGATGGCAGAGGCTTCGGCAGGCGTGGCGAGCGCCCGGCCGGCATCCTGCCATTCACGGGCACAGGAGACGAAAACGCGGCTGGCGGGGTCCTTGCCCCCCTGCCCGGGGCGCAGGTCAAACTCTCCGGCGCGGCCGTTCCAGAAGGCATCTTCGAACGCGAGCGAGGCTTTCTTCAGCCCACCGAGGGAAAAAAGCTTCTCGCCGATGATGATCCAGGACCAGATCGACGCCAGCAGCAGGGCCACAAGCACAAGCTTGACCACGATATCGGCCTCGCCCAGCAAGACGAACAGCGAGAATTCGCTGGTCGCATCCACGTTGCCGATGGATTCGTTTTCCATGAACGGTCAGTCTCCCAAACTTCATCAGGGCGCGCAGCGCCCGCGTGTGCGGCGATAATAGGATTCGGCCCGTCGCAATGCGCAAGACCGCGTATTTGCGACCTTCTTTCCAGTCCGAATCCGGCAGAAACACGGCGCGGGCCCTGTTATGCGCAGTCAGATAAGGGTTATCGGCCAAGGGTTAAGGCTTCGTGGCAAATTGTTAACCGAGCCGGGTGCCGGTCAAGCCTGCCAGCGATAGGCTTCGAGGTGTTCCGCGATCTCCCGGATGGGGCGCCGGAGGCGGCCATCGGCGTGGATCATCACGGCGGTGATCTCGGCCTCGGCGAGGAGGTCTCCGCCCCGCAGACAGGCCTGCGAGAAGCGGATGCGGGGGCCGTCCATGCCAAGATAACGCGTGCGGATGTGGAGGAGGTCGTCGACCTTGCCGGGCTTGCGGTAGGTGACGTTGACGTTGGTCAGCGTGAAGGCGGCGGGGTCGTCGCGGGCGAGCAGCGACTGGTGCGAGATGCCGGCATCACGCAGGTGGTCCGACCGGCCGCGCTCGAAGAAGCGGAGGTAGTTGGCGTGATAGACCATGCCGGTGAAGTCGGTGTCTTCGTAATAGACCCGCACGGCCAGCCAGTGCTGGCGCTCGGCATCGAAATTGGCGGCGTCGAGGGGCGGCAGGCTCATGGGGCGGAGCCGGTATCAGGTTTTCGCGCCAGCATGAAGGCGTGGCCGAGGGCGTCGACCAGGGCGAGGGCTTCGGCGAGATCGGCATGGGTCTGGCGGACCGTGTCATCGGACCAGTGGCCTTTGATCAGGTCGATCAGGTGGAAGCGGTTCGCCTCGCCGGTAAAATCGAACACCAGATGCTGCCGGCGGGCGACTGCGCGGAAAGGGCCGCCATGCGCGAGCGCGATGACGCGTTCGATGACGGCGGGATTGAAAATGGCGCGGGCTTCGACCTGGTCGGACGCTTTCAGGCGGTAGAGAGCGTCGAAGGCTCTGGGTCCAAGGTCCACATCTTGCATCGGCGTGCCGTTCGGGTCCTGCGGCCAGGTGGTCTTGCGGGCCCGCAGGTGGGTGACCCCGTGCAGCCGCAGCGGCGCCTCAAGGACAATGACGAGATGGTAGATGTCGGGCGCTTCGCTGACACTTTCCACCCATTCGAACATCGAGAAGGTGAGGCCGGCGCGCGCGCCTTCGAAGCCGTCCTCGATCTGGCGCATGCTCGCGGCCTGGGCATTGTATTGCGCCTTCTGTTCGGGCGTGCCGACGACGTAGGTGTTCGATTGGATCAGCAGACCCGACTCGCGCACGATGGCGACGGCATCGTCCATGCCGCCGGCGGCGTTCAGCTTCACAGTCGCCTCGCGCAGGATGGCGGGCGCCCAGCTCTGCTGCGCCAGCCATTCGAGACCCTTGGGCGCGCCGCCGGGCGCAGGCACATAGGTGAGGCCGAGGGGCGCGGCGAGGCGCTGCATCACATCCGCCTTTACGCCGAGCCGGGCCTGCGCCTCGATGAAGAGCTTTGCCAGACGGCCACGCATCAGGAAAAGCGCGAGGGCCATGTAGGCGATGAACATGATGGGGAAGAGGATGAAGGTGAGCACTTCCCAGCCGCCGCCATTCGGCAACAGGAATTCGAGCGCCATGAAAGAGACGCCGAATGAGAAAAAGGCGCCCGTCATGTAGCGGGTGATGATTTTCTGCTGGCGGCCGGCATCGATGGGGTCGAGCACCACGCGTTCGAGAAGCGGGCGCAGCTCGGCGGCGGCGCGGGCCTCTGCGCCTGCAAAGCCCTGATGCCGTTCGATATCTTCCCAGCCCTTGGTCATCGACACGGACTAGCAGAGAGCGGCGGCGGCGTCATCATTGTGCGGCGGCGCGGGAGATCGCGGGCGGCGGCGTTTCATGCGAAGGATGGGGCATGGCGATCTCCCCTGCCCTGACCTCTGTGCTTCGCGGATTGCGCGGGCGATGCCCCGCCTGCGGCAAGGGGCGTCTGTTTGCCGGATACCTGAAGCAGGCGCCCACGTGCAGCCATTGCGGCGCCGCGACCGGCGCGATCGAGGCGGAGGACGGGCCGCCCTGGCTGACCGTGCTGCTGCTTGGCCCGATGCTGGCGGCGCTGACGTTCATCTCGGCGCGGCACGAGGCGTGGCCGCTGTGGATGCGGCTTGCGGGGCTCGGGGGAATCGCGATCGGCGCGGTGCTGATCCTCCTGCCACGGATCAAGGGCGGGCTGATCGGGGCGCTATGGGGGATGCGCGCCGAGGGCTAACGGGCCGCGATGCGCGGCGGAAGCAGCGCGCGCCGCAGGAGCGTCAAAGTATCCCGCAGCGGACGGCGGTTCTCGACGATATCGGCGCGCCAGGGGCGGCGATACGGGCGGATGCCGTACCGGACGCGAATCTGCTGCGGCGTGAGATGCCAGAGCTTTTCCCATTCGATGGTGATGACCGGCGGCGTCTCGCGCCCGTGCACCCAGGCGCTGGTCATCGTGTCCATCAGGACCGGCCAGGCGAAGGCGGGCGACAAGGCGCCGGTGGCGGCGGAGACCGACAGGAACTGCGCCGAATAGGAATGACCGAACTGAGCAAGCTGGAAGGCCGAGATCGCAAGCTCGTGCAGCGAAGTCGTCTCGTAGCCGGCAGTGATATGCCAGAGATCATGGGACTGGAGGATGCGCGTGTTGAGATAGTCGAGCGGCTTTTCGAGCTTCGAGAGCCCGATGGCGTTGCGGTCCAGCACTTCGAGATCGAACTTGTTGTCGACGATCAGATCATGGAACGCGCGACCGAGAGAGCCGGGCGGGCAAGCGGCGATATCTTCCAGCCGGACATGCTCCGGGAGCGGACGGCCTGCAACTTCCCGCACGCCGGGCCAGAGATAGGACATCTCGGCAACCCGCACCTCGAACGCTTTGGGCAGAAGGCCGCCGAGCGCCGCTGTTCTCTGTGTCACGGCGAGGGCGTCCAGTTTTCCGGCGGCGAGGTCTCCGGCAACGGCCCACCAGGCCTCGAACAGGCCTGCGGGCGCCTCGATGGGCGCTTGAGCGAGCGTGCCGAGCGGGGCAGCCTTTACGGCACGGCCGAGCCAGCCGAGCGCGAGGGCGTCATAGACTTCGCCGGTCCGGTCAGGCTCGAGAAAAGCGGTGCGCGCGAGGATCGCGGCGAGATCCGCACGGTCTGCCGGCGTGGCGGGCGGCTTCGCCGAAGCAAGGCGGCGGGCAAGCTCGGACACGTCGCGCGTCTCGAATGGCTGCGAAACGCGGTGCAAGGCGCGCTGTCTGATCTCGTCCGGCTGCATGTGATGTCTCCTCGCCGAAAGCTAGCCGGGTTGCGTGGCAGTTCAAGTGGGACCGCAGGGGAAAGGCGCGGCAGCGCTCAGTCTTCGCCGGGGTCGAACAGGGCCGGTTGCTGGCCGCCGGGCGGCTTCAGGCCGAGGCGTTCGTAGGCGAGCGGGGCGGCGACGCGGCCGCGAGGTGTGCGGGCGACGTAGCCCTTCTGCATCAGGTAAGGCTCGATCACGTCTTCGACGGCGTCGCGCGCTTCACTGAGCGCGGCAGCGAGCGTGTCGGCGCCGACGGGGCCGCCGGCATAGGTTTTCACGAGGGCGTGGAGGTAGCGCCGGTCGAGCGCATCGAGGCCGTCCGTGTCGATCTCGAGGCGCTTCAGGGCGCGGTCGGCAGCGGGTTTGTCGATCGGCTGGCCTTCGGCGTCGGCAAAGTCGCGAACCCGGCGCAGGAGCCGCAGCGCGATGCGGGGCGTTCCCCTGGCGCGCGCGGCGATCTCGATGGCACCTTCCTCCGTGATCGGAGCACCGAGCTTGCGGGCTGCAGCGATGACGATGCGGGCGAGTTCTTCGGGTTCGTAGAACTCGAGCCGGATCGGTATGCCGAAACGATCGCGCAGGGGCGTGGCGAGGAGGCCTGCGCGGGTGGTGGCGCCGACGAGGGTGAAGGGCGCAAGATCGAGGCGCACGGAGCGGGCGGCGGGCCCCTCCCCGATCACGATGTCGAGGGCATAGTCTTCCATCGCGGGATAGAGGATTTCCTCGACGATGGCGGGGAGACGGTGAATCTCGTCTATGAACAGGACATCGTTCGGCTCAAGATTCGTAAGAATCGCGGCGAGGTCTCCGGGCTTGGCGATGACCGGGCCGGAGGTGGCGCGGAAGCCGACGCCCATCTCGCGCGCGAGGATCTGCGCCAGCGTCGTCTTGCCGAGGCCGGGCGGGCCGAAGAGCAGCACGTGGTCGAGCGCCTCGCTGCGCCCGCGGGCGGCATCGACATAGACTTTCAGGTTCGACTTCGCCTTGCGCTGGCCGACATAATCCTCAAACGTCTGGGGACGGAGGGCACGGTCCAGCGCATCGGGGGCCTGGGCCTGCGAATCGGCGAGGGAGTCTTTCCGGCTCACCGCGCCAGCTCCTTGAGCGCGCCCTTGACGAGAGCACTGACATTGTCGGCGGCGCCATCCTTGGCGGCGGCAGCGACGGCTTTGGCGGCTTCGGACTGTGTGTAGCCGAGGTTCGTCAGGGCACTGATGGCTTCGGCGCGGGGACCTGTGCTGGCCGCGACGGGCTGAGAGGCGAGGCCGGCGACGGCGGCGGTTTCGAAGCGGCCGAAGCGGCCCATGGGCGGGGCCTTGCCGGCGAGTTCGGTGACAATGCGTTCGCCGAGCTTCTTGCCGATGCCCTTGGCGCGGGTGAAGGCGCCGGAATCGGCGAGCGCGATGGCGTCCATGATCTCGGCGGGGCTGAGGCCATCGAGGATGGCGAGGGCGGATTTTCCGGCGACGCCGGGGACATCCTGCAGGCGCACGAACCAGGCGCGCTCTTCATCCGTGGCGAAGGCGAAGAGGGTGATCGAGCTTTCGGTGACGCGGGTTTCGACATGCACCGTGACGCGGTCGCCGGCCTGCAGGCGGGAGAGAAGGCGCGTGCCTGCGAGGGCGACATAGCCGACGCCGTTCACATCGATCAGCACATGGTCGAGCCCGATGGCGCCGACGTCTCCGGTGAGGCGGCCGATGATCATGCTGCCCCCTTTTTGCGAAGCTCCGCAGGCAGATGATGGGCGGTGCAGATGGCGCAGGCGAGCGCATCGGCGGCGTCGAGCTTCATCTCCCCTGCCCGGGGGAGCAGCCGCTGGACCATGAATTTCACCTGATCCTTGTCGGCCGTGCCTGTGCCGACGACGGAGAGTTTGATCTGGCGCGGGGCGAATTCGGAGACGGGCACGCCGGCCATTGCGAGTGCGGCCATGGCAGCGCCGCGGGCCTGGCCGAGTTTCAGGGCAGAGCGGGGGTTCGCATTGACGAGGGTTTCCTCGACGCCCGCAGCGTGGGGCCCATGATGGCGGGCAAGTTCACCGACGGATTCGAAGATTTCGGCGAGGCGTTCGGCCATCGAGGTGTCTGTGGCGGCCGAGATGACGCCGTGGGCGACATGGGTGAGGCGCATGCCGGACTGCTCGATGATGCCCCAGCCTGTGTGGCGGAGGCCGGGATCGATGCCGAGGATGCGAATCGTAGCGCTCATGCGCGCCACCCTAGCAGGGGGAAGCGTTAAAGACAGCTTGAAGTTTCACTCTTTGTTCGCGCTGTTGAGAATTGATGATCGCCGATCACGAACCCATACGTGACCTGGCCCTGCCCGGTTTCGGCGGCAGCACAGTCGGAAGCGGGGCAGCGCGGGGACGGCGTTGGTTACGCTTCTCGTACTTGCTCTGATACTGGCGGCGCTGCTTGGTGATTTCGTACAAGACAATGCCTGAACTCGTGCCGAGATTCAGACTTTCGATCATTCCGAACATAGGAATGCTGACGCACATCTCGCTGCGTTCTACGGCGAGGTCGCTGATGCCGCGCGATTCACTGCCGAACCAGACCGCCAACTTTGCATGCGCTGTGTAGTCGCCTTCATGCAGATAGATGCTGGTTTTGCCCTTTACGTGAGGCGACGTGACTATCGATTTGAAGTTCTTTTTCTCAAGATAGTCGAAGCACTCTTCAGTGCTATCGAAGCGCTTGACGAACGTCCATTTGACCGCAGAAACAGAGGTCTCGGAAAGAGGCTTGCGCTCGCGCAGGTCTTGCCAATCGTCGGACAATGACCGGCGCGGATCGACAACATAGACTTTCTCAACGCCCAAGGCATTCACGTTCCGGATTACCGTCCCGATGTTCCTGAAATCGCTGGGGTTCTCCAGCACGGCGATGAGATTCTTGCATCGGAACGGTTTGATCTCATCGGCACGCTGGCGAAGAGGTTTTTTGGACACCGGTTGATCGGTCATGGCTGCCTCGAACATCTACCTTCGGGTGATGCCCGTCCGGACACGTTTTTGCAACCAGTCTACCGACGGCTGCCGAGCTTCACTTCTGGTCCGCGGACTCGACCGGCAGCATGATTTCATAGCGGCGCAGGAAGAAGGGCACGAAGGGCGCGTCATATCCGGCCCATTCGGGCTCGCCGGTCACTGTGTAGCCACCCGCCTGTGCGAAGGCGCGCAGGGCAGCCTCGGCCTTTTCGCGTTTCTTTTCGGAATCGCTGCCGGTGTAGCGGTAGGCCGCGAGGGTGCGCCCGGGCACCGGCACGAGGCGGACATCCGGATTGGCGGGTGCAGGCAGGGTGTCCATCGTCCATTCGGCGGGCATGATGAAACGGACAACATAGCTGCCGGCAGCGGACGATTCCGCCGCCGTGACCGGCGCGGTCATCGCGATCTTCTGTCCCTTGGGCGCGGCGGTGACCGGGCTGGTCATGGCGATTTTCTGGCGGGGCGCATTGCCTCCGAAGATGTAATTGGCGAGCGGCCGGAAACCGGCATTGGCAGCTTCTGCGACGGACGGCGCTTCGACCGTCACTTCGGCGACGATCATGGGCGCATAGGCGCGGATTTCGGCGGCGCCGTCTGCGGCGATGACAGTGAAGGCGGGCATCTCCGTAGTCTCCTCGGCATGGGCACAGGCGGCCAGCATCAGCGCAAGAGCTGGCAGGACAAGACGTTTCAGGACGGTGGCGATCATGGGGTTATCCTGGACCCCTTTTCTGGGGGCGGTGTTGATCTCGATCAGCAGAGACGAAAAGGGCCGCGACCCCCGGAAGGATCGCGGCCCCGGATTTCAGCCCGGAGGAGCCTATTCCTTCGGCAGGAGCACCGTGTCGATGACGTGGATCACGCCGTTCGAGGCTTCAATGTCAGCGGCGGTGATTTTCGCGCCGTTGACCGTTGCGCCTTCAGGAGCCGCAACCACCGAGACGGTAGCGGTATTGACGGTGGCGACATCGGTTGCCGTCGCCGGCAGGTCCGCTGCCATCACTTTGCCGGGCACAACGTGATAGGTGAGGATCGCGGTCAGCTGGTCTTTGTTCTCGGGGAGCAGGAGGCTGTCGAGCGTGCCGGCCGGGAGAGCGGCGAAGGCAGCATTGGTCGGCGCGAAGACGGTGAACGGACCTTCGCCAGCCAGCGTTTCGACAAGGCCAGCGGCCTGGACGGCAGCGACGAGGGTCGAGAAGTCCGGATTGCCGGCGGCGATATCGACGACGGTCGTCGGGGCCGGTGCGGGCTCTTCGACCACAGGCTCAACCGGGGTTTCAACGGCGGCCGGCTCGACCGGTGCGGTTTCGGTGGGCGTGCAGGCAACGAGCGCGAAGGCGCCGACAGCCGCGGCTGCAAACAGGGAAAATTTCATTTGGAAGTCCTCTTGGGTCACTGGCAGATTTCTTATGGGAGGCGCGCTTTGCGTCACGCCTGCCAAGACTTGGAACGAATGTCCCACCCGGCCAGTCTTCAAGGTGACTTTTTTTCAAGGCTATTTTGGGGCAGCGGATTGCGCCCTGTTTTCAAGGCAGCAGGCGGGACTCATCCCGCAGGCTGAGGGGGCGCGCCGTCAGGCATCATCCACCAGGGCGCCTCCCCTTCCCCGGGCGGCATGGGATAGAGACGGCGCAGGGCCGCGAGAGCCTCGCCATGGTAGATCGTGGCGTGGGTTTCACTCGCGCTGCGATCAGAGAAGATGAATTCAAAGCCCTCCGGCGCGGCGGCGCCGATGGCGGCGCGCATCGCATCCACGCCTGCCTGCATCGCGCCGCCTTCATCGGCGATGGCCAGATACAGGCGGCGGCCTTCGGGTTGGGCCCCGGCGAGCCTTGCCGGGGCTTCCTGCGAGAGGTGGCCCGCGTCCCACCAGAGGCTGGGTGAGATGGCGACGTAATCGTCGAACAGGGCCGGCGTCTCGAGCATTGTATCGATAACGAAGAGGCCGGCGAGGCTCTCGCCCATCAGGACGGTGCGGGGCGCGGCGGGGTAGCGGCCCTCGATGAGGGGGCGGACTTCCTCGGCGATGAAGCGGCGGAACGCGCCGGCGCCGCCGGCTTGCGGGAAGCCTTCAATGAAACGCGGATCGGTGGCGGCGGGGGTAAGTTCGTGCTGGCGGTCTTTTGTCTGTATGCCGACGATCAGCGTGGTCTCGCAGGTCCAGGACAGGGCGCAGAGTTCACCGAGGCCGGCGATGTGCTTGAAATCCTGATCCAGGGCGCCGTCGAGCAGGTAGATGACCGCGCCGGGCGTGCGGCCCTCCGCGATGCCGGGCGGGACCCAGACATTGATCTCACGCGTGTCGCCGAGGATGGCGGAGGTGAGGAGGTGCTGCTCGCCGAGGGGGATGAGCGTGGGCGTGATGGCGGCTTTCTGCGGCGGGGGCGGAGACGCCGCATAGCCGGAGAGTAGGCCAATCGTAAGGACAAGGAAGGAGATCCCGGTGCGCGCTAGCATCAGCGCGACCCATTCGGCGTTCGGGGCGTAACGGGGTTCACGAAGGCGCGGCCCTCCGTGCGGGCGGCGGTCCATTCCTGCTTTAGGGCGAGCCAGGCGCCTGTGTTGCCGGGCGCGCGGGCGCGTTCGGCGGTCTGCGCGAGGGCGGTGCGGGCGAGGCGCGGGGCGGCGAAGCGGAGCAGCGGGGCGCCGGTCCACCACATGAGGCGCGTGAGGCGGGTCTTGTCCGGCGCTTCCGGCGTGAGCGCGCTGAGCGTGACGAGGCGGGCGGTCTCGCCCGTGACGATTTCCCAGCGGTCGCCGGGCAGCTGGAAGAAGGTTTCGGTCTGCGCCTTGCTGCCGAGCGCCTGGCGAAGGAAGGCGCCGGCCAGCGGGCGGGCATGGCGCTCGGTGGACCAGCCGCGATCGATCGGGGCGAAGGGGATGTCGTCTTGCGTGAGCGCGGTGACAGCCTCGTCCATCGCAGCGTCGAGGAGCGTCTCGGTGGCGAAGCCGGGCCTGTCCGGGAGCGGGCCGAATTCCGGCGGCGGAACGGCGGGCGGCGCCGTGCTGCGCGGATCGTGCGCGACATAGAGCCAGACCGCGCCGCCCGCCTCATGCAGAGGATAGCGGCGGACGCTGACACGGGCGGAGGCCTGGGCGCTGTCTTCCGTGAGGCTGGGCATCAGGCGGCAACCACCATCGGTGCCGAAGCGCCAGCCGTGATACGGGCATTGCAGCGTCCACTCGCCATCGGTTTCGATCTGCGCCCCGGCCGACAGGGGCACGAGCCTGTGGGGGCAGATGTCGCGCAGGGCGAAGGCCTCGCCCGCCGGCGTGCGGCCAAGCACGACCGGCTCGCCGAGGATCATCAGCCGTTCCTGCTTGCCGGCCTTCAGGCGTGCCGAGGGCGCAGCGAGATACCAGCTGTCGGTGAGGTGACCCTCACCGTTGAGGCCGGTTCTGGCAGGGGCGGGCTGGGTATCCGGCAACGCGGGCCTACTCGGTGACCGTGACGGTCAGCTCGAAGGTGTCGGTTGGCGGCTCATCAGATTCCCAGGGGCGGCCTTCGGTCAGGGTGAACTTGCCGGTGCCGGGGGCGGCAGCCGTGAAATCGAAGGAGAGATAGTGGTTGCCGCCGGTGAAGCCGGGCAGGCTTTGGTGCGCGGGATCGGTGGCGCGGCCGCCCTCCCCGGCCGGGGCCATGAAGGCAGGTGTTTCGCCAAGGATCCAGACATAGCCGGCGGTGGGGATCGATTCGAGTTCGATGCGGAGGGTTTCGCCGACCTTCAGGGCGACTTCGCCGCCTTTCTTGTCATAGCCGGCATAGACGACGCCGGCCTCAGCGGCGGCCTGGGCGTCGGCGGCGGCCTTTGCCGCTTCTTCGGCGGTCGGCATGACGGGCGGCTGCCACTCGCTGGGCTCCACGGCGGTCTCCTCTTCGGCAGCCGGGGCGACGGGGGCCTCCGGGGCGGGTTTTGCGGTGTGGCAGCAGGCGCCGAGCGCCAGGGCCGCGGCAGTAACCATCAGAAGTCTCATCAAAGGGTCTCCTCACTCCATCGGCGCAGTCTTACGCGTGGGCGCCAAAAGGCGCCAGCCTCCAGCTACTTCCCGCCGCGCGCATGCCCCGCTATATGCCGCCCATGACCCCACGCGACAAAATCCGTAATTTCTCGATCATTGCCCATATCGACCATGGCAAATCGACCCTCGCCGACCGGCTGATTCAGGCCTGCGGCGGCCTGAGCGACCGCGAAATGAGCGAACAGGTGCTCGATTCGATGGATATCGAGAAGGAGCGCGGCATCACCATCAAGGCGCAGACCGTGCGCCTGACCTACAAGGCCAATGATGGCGAGACCTATACGCTGAACCTGATGGACACGCCGGGCCACGTGGACTTCGCCTATGAGGTGAGCCGGTGCCTGGCGGCGTGCGAAGGCTCGCTGCTGGTGGTGGACGCCTCGCAGGGCGTGGAAGCCCAGACGCTGGCAAACGTCTACCAGGCGATCGACCAGAACCACGAGATCGTGCCGGTGCTCAACAAGATCGACCTGCCGGCGGCGGATGTGCCGCGCGTGAAGGAGCAGATCGAGGAAATCATCGGCCTCGACACGGCGAACGCGGTGGAGATTTCGGCAAAGACCGGCATCGGCATTCCGGACGTGCTGGAAGCCATCGTCACGCAACTACCGGCGCCGAAGACCGGCGACATCAATGCGCCGCTGAAGGCTGCGCTGGTGGACGCCTACTATGACCCCTATCTCGGCGTCGTGGTCATCGTGCGGGTGCATGACGGCGTGCTCAAGCGCAAGCAGTCGATCCGCATGATGCGCACCGGCGGCGTCTACGAGATCGACAAGATCGGCACGTTCAATCCGAAGCTCACCGACACCGATGCGCTCGGCCCGGGCGAGGTCGGATACTTCGTGGCATCCATCAAAGAGGTGGGCGACACGGCGGTCGGCGACACGATCACCGAAGACAAGCGGCCGACGGACAAGGCCCTGCCCGGCTACAAGGATGTGCAACCGGTCGTGTTCTGCGGCCTGTTCCCGATGGACGCGGGCGACTTCGACGACCTGCGCGCGGCGATGAGCAAGCTGCGCCTGAACGATGCCTCGTTCACCTGGGAGATGGAGACGTCGGCGGCGCTGGGCATGGGCTTCCGCTGCGGCTTCCTTGGCCTCCTTCACCTCGAGATCATCCAGGAGCGTCTCTCCAGAGAGTTCGACCTTGACCTGATCGCGACAGCGCCTTCGGTCGTGTATCAGATGTCGATGACGGACGGCTCCGAGATCGAGCTGCACAACCCTGCGGACATGCCGGACGTGGTGCGCATTTCGGAAATCCGCGAGCCGTGGATTGCCGCGACGATTTATACGCCGGACGAATATCTCGGCTCGATCCTGAAACTCTGCCAGGACCGGCGCGGCGTGCAGACCGAGCTTTCATACGTAGGCGGACGAGCCTGTGTGAAATACGAATTGCCGCTGAACGAGGTCGTGTTCGACTTCTATGACCGGCTGAAATCGATTTCGCGCGGCTATGCGAGCTTTGACTACACGCTCATTGGCCACCGCGCCGAGAACCTCGTGAAGCTGCAGATCCTCGTCAACGAGGAGCCGGTGGACGCGCTCGCCATGCTGGTTCACCGCGACCGCGCCGAGGGCCGGGGCCGCCAGATGTGCGAACGCCTCAAGGACCTTATTCCAAGGCAGATGTTCAAGATCCCGATTCAGGCCGCCATCGGCGGACGCGTGGTCGCGCGCGAGACGATCAGCGCGATGCGCAAGGACGTGACCGCGAAATGCTATGGCGGCGACGCGACCCGCAAACGCAAGCTGCTGGACAAGCAGAAGGCGGGCAAACAGCGCATGCGCCAGTTCGGCAAGGTCGAGATTCCGCAGGAAGCCTTTGTGGCAGCGCTGCGGATGGATGGGGATTGAGGGCGCCGAAATGGTGCATTAGGCCGAAGGCCGTAATGCACCATTCCGGCCCTCAGAAGGTGCATTACTTCGCTACCCCATCCAAAGCCTTGATCTCGGCGTCCAGCGCTTTCACGGCACGCGCATTGAGCCAGGCCACCAGGCCGAACACGGCGGCAATCGGGGCGGCGGTGGCGGCGAAGAGGGTGAGGCGGGCGATCAGAGGGGCGTCCAGTTCCGGCGTGAAGGCGACGGCGCCGATGAAGACCAGCATGCCCGGCACGAAGGGCGCGAGATACCATTGCCAGACGGAGGCAAGGGCTGTCCGCTGGCGGAGGAGTTCGGTGCGGTGGAAGTCTGCGAGGCTGGCGGCGTGGTCAAGATCGGCCTTGCCCGAGGCCCGGCCGAGCGTGTGCAGTTTCCAGCAGACATAGAGCGTGCCAAGGATGATCAGGCCTGCGCCGGCGCGCACCATCGGCTCCGGGATGATGGCAACCATCCAGGCGAAGACGCCGATGACGAGGGCTGCGGCGGCGTATTCGATCCTGTTCCGGGTACGGATTTTCGACTGGAAGCGGGTTGCGTGCTGGCGCAATTGGGCGGTGGTCATCGTGAAAGGTTCCTGTTGCTGACGGGTCCAGAGGGCTTGGAGGGGATCGCGCTCAGGCATTTTGGGTCTCCTTGAAATCCTTCGCGAGCTGCGACTTGAGGCGGGAAATGCGGGTGGCGACGGCGCCGGGCGTGAGGCCGGTGATTTCGGCGATGGCGGCGGCGTCGAGCTCTTCGAGATAGAGCGTGATCACCTGGCGGTCGGGCGGCTTCTGGCGCCGGATCCAGGCGTTGAGACGGTCGAGGGCGTCGCTTTGTTCGAGCTGGGAGGCGAGGCTGACTGCGCCCGGCAGATCGCCGGCGGCGTCGAGGGCGATGGTGCCCCGGTGGATGCGGCGCTCTCGTCCGGCATGGCTGGCGGCAGTGTTGTGGACCACCCGGTAGACCCAGGTGCTTAGGCTGCAGCGGCCATCGAACCCGGCGAAGCTGCGCCAGAGGGCGACGTGCATGTCCTGCAAGAGGTCGCGGCGGCGCTCGGGGTTTGCCTCGGTCGCCCGGGCGAGGCGCTGCAGGGCCGGGCCGAAGGCTTCGGCGGCTTCGAAATAGAGCTGATCCTGATCCGGCGCGGGTTTCATGATCAGGTTAGTCCGGCGTGCGCGGGGTTTCTTACAGGGAAATCTGCACGCAGATGGCCGCTTCTATGGCGGCGGAGTCAACGCTATACGCCCCGCATGACACGCGCCCTGACAATCCTCGGCATTGAAACCTCCTGCGACGAGACCGCCGCGTCGGTGCTGCGCCTTGAGGACGGGCGGGCGACGCTGCTGTCTGACGTGATCCGCACGCAGCTGGAGGAGCATGCGCCGTATCTGGGCGTCGTGCCGGAGATTGCGGCGCGGGCGCATGCGGAGCTGGCCGACCTGACGGTGGCGGCGGCGATGCACGCGGCGGGGATTTCCTATGGCGATCTGGACGGCGTGGCGGCGACCGCCGGGCCGGGCCTGATCGGCGGCGTGCTGGTGGGGCTGATGACCGGCAAGGCGGTGGCGCAGGCCGCCGGCGTTCCGTTCATTCCGGTGAACCATCTGGAGGGCCATGCCCTCTCCCCTCGCCTCGCCTCTGATTGTCCGTTCCCGTATCTTCTGCTGCTGGTCTCCGGCGGGCATTGCCAGTTCCTGGAAGTGCGCGGGCTGGGCGAGTACAGACGGCTGGGATCGACCATCGATGACGCGGTGGGCGAGGCGTTCGACAAGACGGCGAAACTGATGGGGCTCGGCTTTCCGGGCGGGCCGGCGGTGGAGCGGCTGGCGGCGGCGGGAAATCCAAAGGCGCATGATTTTCCGCGGCCGCTGCTGAACCGGCCGGGGCTCGAGATGAGTTTTGCGGGGCTGAAATCCGCTGTGGCGCGGGTGGCGGAGCGCGCGGTGAGCGAGGCGGCGAAGGCGGATATCTGCGCGAGCTTCCAGGCGGCGATCTGCGATGTGCTGGCGGAGAAATCGCGCCGGGCGCTGGCGGGGTTCGATGCCGGCGGCGGCGAGACGCGGTTTGTGGTGGCGGGCGGCGTCGCGGCCAACAAGGCGATCCGCGCGGCGCTGGAGGCGGCAGCGGCGGAGAGCGGCGCACGGCTGATTGCGCCGCCGCTTCGTCATTGCACGGACAATGCGGCGATGATTGCACTGGCCGGGGCCGAGCGGCTGGCAGCCGGACTGGTGGGCGCGGAGGACGGGCTGGACGCCGGATCGCGGCCGCGCTGGCCGCTGGACGAGGCTTCGGCTCTCAACGCGCCGGTTTATGGCGGCGGTCACAAGGGCGCGAAGGCCTGACTTTCAAACTTCAGAAAAGAAAAACCGGGACCTGAAGCGCGGGGCAGCGTCTTCAGATCCCGGTGAGGCCCCGCGGCGCGTCAGGGGTGGGGCGCCATGGGCGGGGATTGGGCGTCTGCCGGTCGGCGGCAGGCGATATCATGCGTCAGACAACGAAGTGGGTGAGGCCGAAGGTCGCCCAGATCACCAGAGCGGCGGCGGGGATGGCTGCGAGCAGCGCGTAGAGGGACTGGCGGGCTTCGGTGCGGGAGGAGGTGGTCATCGGGTGGCTCTTTGGACTGGTGGAGGGCAACCGCTGCCTTCCATGAGTCGTATATAGCACCGCCCTGAACCGTGGTCAATGAACAAAATCGTTTTTATTCACTAATCAGCCTTCAGGGCCGAGACAGGCAGGAGTTTACCGGTTACCGGGCAAACCTCGCCGGTCGAAGGCGTCATGCCTTCCCAGGGCGCCGGCACGGCCGATTGGGGAGAGATGCCGGCGAGCAGCAGGTCCATGACCCCATCGAGCTCACGTTGCAGCTTGGGCAGCGTGAGTTTCGAGAAAAGCTGCGGGAAACGGAACTTCATCAGGGCGGACTGCCACATCTCGGCGATCGTGTTCGGATCTTCGAGCGGGCGGAATTCGCCGGCGCTGACGCCTTCATTGAGGATCTGGACGAGGAAAACGCGCTCCTTCGCCAGCTTGTCGTTCATGTAGATGGGCCGCTCCTTGCCGAGCACTTCGGCCACCTCAAGGATCTTTGCTTCATCTTCGATGGCCGAGTAAGTGCGGGCGAGATCATAGTGAAAGAGCTCGCGCAGCCGGTTGGAGGCGGTGTCCTTGCGGGCGACGATCTCGGCGAAGGTGAGCCAGGATTCCTCGTTGAACTTCTGGGCCATAGCCTCGGCGATATCGAGTTTGGACGCGAAGAACCGGTAGATGTTACCGGCGGACATGTTGCAGTCGCGGGCGATCTCCGCCATCGTTGTCTTGGAGTAGCCATAGTGGAGAATGCGCTCCACAGCGGCCATCAGAATCTGCTTGCGGGTATCGTCTGTTGGCGTCATCTGGCCTTTATATACCCAATTGCTGAACAATCAATATAGTATTCAGCGTCCACTCGCGACACGGGTGCTCCACCCGCGTCAGCACCCATGGAAGCCGCTGGCGGCCTGTGCCATAGCGTCGAAAACCCGCTTTGGAGGACCCTGATGGCGCTGTTCTGCTTGCACTGCCTCGACAATGAGACCGATGGCGCGGCCCGCCGGGCCGAGGAGCGGCCGGCCCACCTGGCCTGGGCGGCGGGGCTGGGACCTGTCGTGCGGATGGCCGGTCCCCTGCTCGACACCGAGGGCAGGATGATCGGCTCTGTCTTCCTGATCGAGGCCGAAAGCCTGGCCGCCGTGAAGGCCATCAATGCCGAGGACCCCTATACCAAGGGCGGCGTGTTCGGGCGGGTGACAATCAACGAGACACGCTGGGCCATCGGAGAAGGCAAACCGCAATGAGACGCTTCATTTCCGGCAATCTGAACTATTCGAGCTGGTCGATTCGCCCGCTGCTCGTGGCGCGGAAAGTCGCCCTGCCGGTAGAGGAAATCATCGTTCCGCTGGATTTCCCCGAAACGACGGCGCGTCTCAAGGACCTCAGCCCCACGGCCAAGGTGCCGCTGCTGATCTGGGACGGAATCGAGATCTGGGAAAGCCTCGCGATTGCCGAGTTCATTGCCGAATGGGCGGCGCCGGGCGAAGTATGGCCGCTGGACGCGGAGAAGCGCGCCGTGGCGCGGGCCGTGAGCAGCGAAATGCATGCGGGCTTCCAGGCGATCCGGCAACTGTGCTCCATGGACATCCGCAGCCGCCACCCTGCCCCGGACATGACGCCGGCGCTGGAGGCCGACATCGCGCGCCTCACGTCCATGTGGTCAGGCCTGCGGGCACGGCACGGCGATGGCGGGCCTTTCCTTTTCGGCGCCTGGTCGGCGGCGGATGCGTTCTATACGCCGGTGGTCACCCGGTTCCGCACTTACGGCCTGCCGCTTTCCGGCGCGGCGGCGGAGTATGCGGCGGCGGTGCTTGAAGACCCGCTATTCCTGACGCTTGAGGAACAGGCGAAGCAGGAACCGTGGTGGATCAAGTATGGTCCGGACGGGCGCTCCAGCGGCTACCTGCCCTGAGATATCAGGCCGCCGGCGGCGTCATGAAGTCATAACCGAGATCATGCCGGAACAGCTGGCGGACCAGCTGGGCGTAGATGTCCATTGCTTCACCCGAGAACAGCTCTTCGAGGGATTGCTGCCGGTTCTGGAGCACATTCGGCTCGGCCTCGGGATCAACCCTCTTCGCCATCGCGTCCTTGGTGCCTTCGGCGAGGGCTGCGTCGATGGCGGCAGGCGTCAGCTTGATGTTCCAGTGGCGGGCGATGGCCTCGATCGAGGCGCGGGGATCGGCGCGGGTCTGCTCATACTGAACGCGCAGGATCGAGGCGGGGAACTTCTTCTCGACTTCGCCCCAGCGGTTCCAGAAACGGGCAAGCCAGTAGAGATCGCACCGGTAGCGTTTGCCGGCCGGATCGCCCTGCAGGTATTCGAGCCAGTCGACCTGGATATCGTATTCCCACTTGGCGTGGTGGGACGCGAGGATCGCCATAGGGTGGCGCACGCAGAGCGCATAGGGCGGCAGGCCGGCGAGGCCGCGTGCCCAGCCCCAGTCGGCGAGGCGGTGCGGGATGGTGTGGCTGAAGGCAAGGCGCGGCAGCTGGGAGAATACGGGATCGTCCTTCGGCCAGCCGATATAAGGGCGCACGGCGTTTTCGGAGAAGTATTTCGGGCGCTCGATGCCGTATGTCTCGGCGAGCGCGACGGCGAACATGTACTTGACCCAGTGGGTGCCCGAATTCTTCGACGTGACCAGGAAACCGTCGAACGCGCCGTGCCGCAGAACGGAGAAATTCATCCAGTTATCGGAGCGGACTCGGGCGTCGTAGGTCATGGGTCCGCGTAAACCAGCCCCCGGAGGCGCGCAAGATCAGGTCTTCAGACCGGCGAGATCGCGGTAGACCTGAAGCAGCACGAGCTGCGCGCGGGTCGGCAGCTCTTCGGCCTCGGAGACGGCCACGAGCATGGCGTCGAGATCGACGACTTCCTTCGGTCCGAGCTGGGGCGAGTTCACGATCATGCGGCTGAGGATGCGCATGGCTTCGCTGGCCGGCGGGCAGGACTTCGAGACCCAGACGGCATGCGCGGTCAGTTCCTCGGCTTCGGTCGCGGTCACCTTGAAATGCTCCCGCATCTCGGACTCGATGATATCGCCTTGCCGGTCTGTCAGCTCGGGTCCGCGGGCCTGCGCGAGCAGGACGAGCATGATGGCGGCCGCTTCACGCGGGTCTTCGATCAGGTCGAGGCCGCCCTTCCCCATCTTGTATTGGAAGGCGAAGCGGCGCGGGGCGTTGGCCACGGTCTTGGCGACATCGACGGCAACATCAAGGCCGCGCTTGGCCATCTGGATCCGCCAGACCCAGACACCGATGGCGACAAAGACTGCGAGCAGGCCAAGAAGGATGTGCATGGCGACAGGATACAGGCGTATCGCAGCAGGCGCCAGCGCGATTCCGGAAAGGTGAACGAAACGGGGCGCCCGAAGGCGCCCCGTTCCTCTCTCTTACTGTGTGCCGCCAGCCTTTGTGGCGGCGTGGGCCTGGGTGAGGACATAAGCGCGGATCGCTTCGGCCTCGTCCGGGGTCAGGTAGTCTGCGAAGGAGACCATGCCGTTGGCGGCGAGGTTTCCGTCCAGCACAACGCCTTTCCAGGCATCCTTGTTGCCCGAGATTGCCGACCAGCGCAGGTCAGGCAGCACGCCGGACGAGACGCCGAGCGGGCCGTGGCAGACGGCGCAGTTGCGCGCGTAGTGCACGGTGCCTTCGGATACGAGCGCGAGGCTGCCGAAGGCGGGCGCTTTCGGCGTCGCGTCGATTGGCGCGAGGCCGCTGTCGGCGATTTCCTGCGTGCCGCCGAGCTTGAAGGTGACGACCTTGCCGACCGTGGACGGAACTTTCTCGTCATAGGCAAAGCCAGCAGCGAGCGCGAAGGCGGAGCCCCAGCCTGTGGTGATCGTGACGTATTGCTCGCCGTCGATCATGTAGGTGCCGGGGCCGGAGGCGCCGCCGGATTTCAGCTGGTAGGTCCAGAGCTTGTCTCCGGTGGCCGCATCATAGGCCGAGAAATCGCCGGTGAGACGGCCCTGGAAGACGAGGCCGCCCGCGGTGGAAAGCACGCCGCCGTTCCAGGCATTCTCATGCTCGACCGTCCAGCGCGGTTTGCGGGCAACCGGGTCCCACGCGATCAGGCGGCCCTTGAGGGTGGCGCGCAGCATCTTGGCCACTTCCGGCGGGGCGATGGGCGGGACGCCGGCGGAGAAATCGATGCCGGTATTCCAGCCCGTCGGGCGGGAGGTGAAACGCGGATCTTCCGCATAGGCCTGCGGGATTTCCTGCGCCGGGATGTAGGCGAGGCCAACATCAGGGTTGAAGGCCATCGGATGCCAGTTGTGGCCACCGAGCGGCCCCGGCGTCTGTTGGAACGGTGCCTTTGTGTAGCGCGCTTCCGGCACTTCGACCGGGCGGCCGTTGGCATCGAGGCCGGTCGCCCAGTTCACCGGCACATATGCATCACCGGAAATGAACTGGCCGGTCGAGGCGTCGACGACATAGAAGAAGCCATTCTTCGGCGCCTGCATTGCGACGCGGCGGCTTGCGCCGCCTTCACCGAGCGGCAGGTCCGCCAGGATGATCGTCTGCGTCGCGGTGTAATCCCAGTTGTCGCCAGGCGTGGTCTGGAAGTGCCACTTGTAGGTGCCGGTATCGGCGTCCACGGCGACGATGGAGGAGAGGAAGAGGTTGTCGCCGCCAGAGGGGTCGCGGAAAGTGCGGTTCCAGGGCGAGCCATTGCCGACGCCGAAGATGATCTGGTTGTTGACCTCGTCATAGACGATCGAGTCCCAGACGGTGCCGCCGCCGCCATCCGTTGTCCAGGCGCCTTCGTCGCCCCAGGTGACGTTGCCGATCTTGACGAAGGCATCGTCGGAGGCGGCGCCATCTGGACCCTTGAGTGGATTCGGCACGGTGTAGAAGCGCCAGACGAGATCGCCCGAGCCCGTGTCGTAGGCGGACAAGTAGCCGCGCACGCCGAGTTCGGCGCCGCCATTGCCGATCAGGACCTTGCCGTTCACGACGCGGGGCGCGCCGGTGATGGTGTAGGGCAGCGACTGGTCGACGGTGACCTTGCTCCAGACGACTTCGCCGGTTTCGGCGTTGAGCGCTTCGAGGCGGCCATCGATGACGCCGACATAGACCTTGCCGTCATAGACGGCGACGCCGCGGTTCACGACATCGCAGCAGGCCTTGACGCCGACCGCGCGGTCAACCGCCGGGTCATAAACCCATTTCTCGGCGCCGGTCTTGGCATCAAGGGCATAGACGACCGACCAGGCGGAAGTGACGTACATGACGCCGTCGACTACGATGGGGGTCGATTCTACGCCGCGATTGGTGGCGAGGTCATAGGTCCAGGCCACGCCGAGCTGGCTGACATTTTCCTTGTTGATCGCGGTCAGTTTGGAATGGCGCTGCTCGTCATAAGTGCCACCATAGGTGAGCCACTCTTCGCCGGCGCTGGCGGTGGAAATGCGGGCGGTGTCGACCGCTGCGAAGCCCTCTGGCTCTGCGACCTTGGTTTCCCGGGCACCGCAGGCCACGAGCAGAAGGGCAGAGCCCGCCAGAATTGCCGGGCCAGCCCAGCTACGCCAAGTCCTGATGTTCACGATTTGCCTCCCGAGCGGCGCCCCGTCCTGACAAGCGGCGGGGTCTATCGATCGCGCAGACTAGCGAGTAACGGGGCAAAGTCGAGGCGTGACGCCGCGCGAGCCAGGCCTCAGGCGTGGGCGGCGACGCGGAGTTCGTCGCGCGCAGCGAGCAGCGCCGTTTCGACGGCGGCCTGCCAGGCTTCGATGGTGAGGGCCCCTTCGGCCCCGGCCGGGAAGTTCACCGAGCGCGAGGCACTGACGATGCCGCCTTCCCCGCCGATCAATCCGGCGCAGGCCTCTGCCGCGCCGGCGCCTTGCGCGCCGTAGCCGGGAACGAGGAAGAGAGCTTTCGGTGCGGCGGCCCGGATGCGGCGGGCTTCTTCCGGGGCGGTGGCGCCGACGACCATCATCAGGCTCGACCAGCCGCAGGGGCTCATCAGCCGTTCGGTCAGAGGGCGAAGGGATTCGGCAACGCGCATGTAGAGCGGCTGGCCGCCCGTATCGAGCATCTGGAAATCGGCCGCGCCGGGATTGGACGTACGCACGAGCACGACGATGCCCTTGCCGTTTGTTTCGGCGCGTTCGGCGAAAGGCTCGAGCGTATCGAGGCCCATATAGGGGTTCACGGTGAGCGCGTCAGCCTCGAAGAAGGCGCCGTTCGAGAGGTAGGCTTCTGCATAACCTTCGGCGGTGGAACCGATATCACCGCGCTTGGCATCCATCAGCACCAGCAGGCCCGCGTCGCGCGCCGCACGGGTGACAGCAGCGAGCGCGGCCAGGCCGCCGGGGCCCAGGCGTTCGAAGAAGCCGACCTGCGGCTTGATCACGGCGACCTTGCCGGCCGCGACTTCCACGAGCGCGCGGCCCCAGTATTCGAGACCCTTGGCCGTGTCGCCTCCGAACAGGGCGGGCACCTTGCCAGGATGCGGATCAACCCCGACGCAGAGCGGGCCGTAGCGGCGCACGCCTTCGGTGAGGCGGGTTGCAAAATCGCTCATGGGGTGACCTCACAGGTGACTTTCACGACCTGTAGCCTGCGCCGGGCATTGTCGGAAGGCTGGCCATAGCCGGAAAGCGCGAAGGAATCGGCCGGGCCCGGCTGCAGCTCCACACCCAGCGTGGTGAGGAAGTCCTGCACCGATTTCGGCGCGGTCGTGTAGATGCGCCCGCGCCGGGGGCTTTCGGCGACGACAACACCGCGCACGGTGCCGCTGGAATCGAACATCGGCCCGCCGGAAATGCCGCCAAGCGTGCCGTTCAGGCCTTCGGTCCGGCCAATCTCGGCCCAGGCGAGGATGGGCGCTTCACCTTCCCGGCGGCCGCGCGTGACGAGGCGGGAACGGCCAACAAGCTCGGTCGCAAGCTCACCCGGCTGGCCCTGCGGGAAACCGACGGCAAAGCCCTCGGTGCCGATGTTCAGCGGCGAATCGAGGTTGAGCGTAACGGGGAACGGGCTGCGGCCGGTGGAGAGGAGCGCGAGGTCGTGACCTTCATCCATCGCGATGCGGGCAACCGGCACATAGTTTCCGGGGGCCACTTCAAGCGTGACCTTGGCGCAGCCTTCGACGACGTGGCGGGCGGTAATCCAGTCGCCCTTTCCGTTGACGGCGAAGGCCGTGCCGACACCATCCTGAGGCTCGCCGACCTGGACGAGGACCATTTCATCGAGCGGCGAGGGATCCGGCAAAAGGGGCCCCATCTCCTCGGCGAACTCTTCGGCAAATTCCGATTGCGGCGCCGGAGCGGGCGCATCAGCGTCCGGCGAGATCGCGAAGATCACCATCAGCATCAGCCCGAGCGCGCCGACATAGAGGAGCAAGTCGAAGGATCGCATGTCGCCCTTATAGCCGCTGCAACACGGGGTCCCAGAGGCCAGCTGCAAGGATCATGGCGGCGGAGAGCTTGGCGGCCGCCAGCAACGAGGCCGCGCCGATCTCGTCCTTGGCGATGCGGCCCGGGATATCGCGCAGGAGCAGGTCGACCACCCGGTAGGCGATCAACTGCATGAGCAGCGCGACCGCGCCCCAGATAAACAGGCCGGGCAGCGTCATCGAGGACGCGAGTGTCGAAGAAATCGGAATGGCGAGGCCGAGGATGGCGCCGCCGAGCGCAACGCCGGCCGCTGTATTGCCCGAACGAACGAGCGAAAGTTCCTTCCAGGGTGTCAGCAGCACATAGGCGGCCGCGGCGACAAGCAGCATCAGGCCCGCCGCGCCTGTGGACATCAGGAAGCGGGGGAAAGCCGCATCGAAGGCACTCAGTTCTCCGCCGAAGGGCATCTGTCGCTTCTCCTCACTATATTACTGCAGGATCATCCCGGCAGGGTTGCCAGAGTGACCCGTCCTGCCTACCCACTCGCCAACCGCGCCTCAGGGAGACATTTCGCATGCTCAAGGGAAAAACCGCCCTCGTTACCGGATCGACCAGCGGGATCGGCAAGGCGATTGCGACCCGGCTGGCTGCCGAAGGTGCCAATGTGATCCTCAACGGTTTCGGTGACGCGAAAGAAATCGAAGCGCTTCGGGCAGGGATCGAAAGGGATCATAAAGCAAGAGCCGCCTTTTCGGGCGCTGACCTGACGAAGCCCGAGGCTATCGAAGCGATGATGGCCGAGGCCGCCGCGCAGTTCGGCGGCGTGGACATCCTCGTGAACAATGCGGGCACGCAGTTTGTTTCCCCCATCGAGGATTTCCCGGTCGCCAAATGGGACCTGATCCTCGCGCTCAACCTCTCCTCGGCCTTTCATACGACACGCCTCGCCCTGCCCCACATGAAATCCAAGAAATGGGGCCGCATTCTCAACATCGGCTCGGCACATGCGAAGGTCGCCTCGCCGTTCAAGTCGGCCTATGTGGCAGCCAAGCATGGCCTGTCGGGCCTGACCAAGACGACCGCGCTGGAAGGCGCGGTGCACGGCGTGCGGGCGAACCTGATCTGCCCGGGTTATGTGTTCACGCCTCTGGTCGAGGGGCAGATTGCCGACACGGCCAAGGCACGGGGCATGACCGAGGAGCAGGTGAAGAATGACGTGCTGCTGGCCGCCCAGCCGACGAAGGAATTCGTCACGGTGGAACAAGTGGCAGGCTTTGCCGCCTTCCTCTGCTCGCCAGCAGCCAATTCCATCAATGGGGCCGAACTGTCGATCGATGGCGGCTGGACGTCGCAGTAAGCACCGGATTGACCGGACCCGAACGAAGGCTCATCTTCACTGCGATGCTGAAAAGGTTGCTCCTCCTTTGCCTTGGCCTCTGGCTGATTGCCGCCAGCGGCCTCGCGGCCCATGCAGGGCCGTGCAGCATGGAATATGAGAAAGCTCAGGCCGTCATGGCCGAAGCGGGCCACGAACATTGTGACATGATGGCGATGCCGGAGGCCCCGGCACCCAACCTGCCGGATCATCCGGATCCGGATGGAACATGTTGCTGCCCCGCCGTGCTGGCGGCCTTGCCGGCTGCATTAGTGCCTGACGCAGCTCAGTTTGTCTTCGCGCTGCCCTCTGATTTCCCGCTGGACGCGCGCGCGCCTTCCCGCATCCTCTTGCCGGAACCTCGACCTCCGAAGGCCTGATCCTCCGTCTACGTTGGATCAACCTCGGAACAAGGACCGGCCTCATGCCGTCTCGATACCTTGCTGCAGGGCTTGCCCTGGCAGCGCTTGCCGCGCCTGCGAGCGCCCGGCCCGTCTCTTATGCGGGCGGCTGGACCGCGATGCAGGACAATAACGGGATGTATTCGTCCCTGCATGTCCACTACTCCCCGACGGCGACCGACTCGATCGGCCTCTATGTCGAGCAGAATTGGGACATGGATCAGACCTTCACCGGCCTGCAATACAACCGGCTCGTGCGGCGTTGGAATGCGCCTCAGAGCCAAGGCAATCTCTATCTCAAACTCGGTGCCGGCGTGGCCGACCCTTTCGAGGGCAGCAGCGCACAAGCCGCGAACTTCGCGGGAATAGCGGCCGACTGGGAAACCCGGCGCGTGTTCGTCTCCTACGACGTGCGCGCCCGGGATTTCGGAGTGGACGAAAGCGTATCGCATGCCGCGCGGCTGGGCGTTGCGCCCTATGTCGCCGAGTTCGGAGCGTTACATACCTGGGCCATGATCCAGGTGGAAAACCATCCGGATGCGGACGAGCCCATCACTGTCACACCGCTGCTGCGCTTTTTCAAAGGGCCGCTGCTCGTCGAAGCCGGGTACACGCTGGAGGAGGAAGAATTCCTGCTCAACTGGACCTGGCGTTTCTGATATACTGACTTCAAAGGACAAACCCATGAAACTCATCAAAGCCCTCGCCCTTTCCGCTGCCTTGTCGATGACACCGGCGCTCGGGCACGCAGCACCGGAGACTTCTGCCATGGCTGAATCTGGAGGCGGCGAAATCCTCGTCGCCAACGTAAATGGCCTTGTGTGCGACTTCTGCGCCCAATCGATCCGCAAGATCGTCGGCCAGGAGGATGCTGTGCAGAAGGTCCATGTCGACCTGTCGAAGGGACAGGTGCGCATCGACCTGAAACCCGGCAAGAAGCTGGACGACGCAGCCATCGAGAAGCTGATCCGGAAGGCCGGCTATTCGCTCGTCTCGATCGACCGGAATATCGCGAAATGACGGACACGGATCAGATCCGCCCGCCGAGCACACTGCCGGCCTTCCTCTCGCTGTTCACCTCAACGGGAACTTTGATCTGCTGCGCCTTGCCGGCACTGCTGGTCAGCCTCGGCGCGGGCGCAGTGATGGCCGGGCTGATCGAGGCGGTGCCTCAGATCACCTGGCTCGGGAAAAACAAGGCGCTGGTGTTCGGGATCGCAGGCGTGCTGCTGGCGATCTCGGGTGCCTGGCAGTGGCATGCGCGAAGCTTACCCTGCCCGGCTGACCGGTCGCAGGCGGAGGCATGCGCCCGGGCGAGGAAAGTCAGCTGGATCGTCTGGGGACTGAGCGTCGCGGTCTATGCGATCGGCTTTTTCTTCGCCTTCCTGGCAGCGGCGATTTTTTACTGAAACGGAACGCCCCTCGCCAATCCGGCGACGGGGCGCTTCGTCAGACCGGCTTGAAGGTCAACGCAACGCCGTTGTTGCAATAGCGCAAGCCGGTCGGCGCCGGGCCATCTTCGAAGATGTGGCCCTGGTGTCCAAGGCAGCGGGCGCAATGGTATTCCGTACGCGGATAGAAGAGCTTTCGGTCGATACTGGTGCCGACGGCGCCGGACAGGACGTCCCAGAAGCTTGGCCAGCCAGTGCCGCTGTCGAATTTCACGTCAGATGAAAAGAGCGGCAGGTCACAACCGGCGCAGTGATAGATGCCGGGGCGATACTCCTTGTCGAGCGGTGAGGTAAAGGCGCGCTCGGTATCGTGCTTGCGCAGGACCGCGAAGGCAGCTGGCGAGAGGCGGGACTTCCAGTCCGCCTCAGTGAGGGCGCGCCAATCGTCATCGGCATAGTCGGACGCCGTCGCGACAACATCCTTTGAGCCCCCCGCCGAACAAGCGGCAAGAGCGGTGGTGGCGGCGGAAACGAGGAAGAAGCGGCGGGAGAAGATGCTGTGTGTCATGTCGCTTCTTACGCACGGAGCGGCGTAGCAGTTCAACTCAACTCGCCGTGAGGCGGAAGAAGGCCGCCCTATTCGGCGGCCTTCATGATGGCTTCCATGCGCTGGATCCAGATGATCCAGGCCTTGCGGCCCTTGTCGGTAAGGAAGACGCGGGTTTGCGGTTTCTTGCCCACGAACCGCTTCTCCTGCGTGACATAGCCTGCCTCCTCCAGCTTTTTCAGGTGGGTCGAGAGGTTGCCGTCGGTGGCGCCGACCTTGTCGCGCAGTTCGCCAAAGATGGCGGGGCTGGCGGCGGAGAGGTAGGCCATGACGCCGAGCCGGAGGCGGCCGTGGATGACATCGTCGATGTCGTTATGGTCGAAGGGATTGTCCTCGCTCATCGGAAGATGCCCTTTCGCTCAGACGGTTTCGGAGGGCTCAGCCCGCATCATCATCAGGCCCGGCACAAAGACAGCGGCGAAGGCGGACGCGGCGCCCACGAGCCAGATGTATTCCGTACCCGTCAGGAAGGTGGCGGCGAGGACGCCGGCAAAGGCAGCAATGCCAGCAAATTTCAGGGCCACGCTTCCGGTCATTGCGCCGGTGACGAACTGGCCGATGCCGTAAAGGCCAAGCACCATCGGTACGGACCAGTAGAAGCCTTCAACTCCCTCACCGGTGAAGAAAAAACGGACCATCAGGCCGACGAAGTAGACGAAGAGGAAGAAGCCCGAGGTCGTCCAGAGAACCGACTGGACACGGTTGCCGGTCGAGGCGCCGCCCGGCTTGTCGCGCATCGCGGCCACCAGCAGGTACTGACCTATCCCGCCGACAAGGCCCATGCCCAACCACATGATCCAGTAGGCAGACGGCTCGAGGCCAAACGCGCCCGTGGCGATCAGGTAGTGACCCGCGTAGGCCAGCGTGACCAGGCCGCCCCACATGACCAGAAAACGACCGCCCAGCAGGGGCGCATTCTGACCCGCTTCGGCCAGATCACGGACATAGGCGAGATCACTCGAGAGACTGTTTCCGGGTGCCATGATGAACTCCTGTAAAGCACTTTGAATATCAAAGTACATAGTAGCGAGATGTCTGTCAATCGCCCAAAAGAGAGAGGCTTGCCGTGGTTGAAGAAAACTGAAATACAACCTTTACTGGCATTTCAGGAGCCGTCATGTCAAAGTTGAATCTTCGCGATGAGGCCCCGCCGCTGCCGAACGGGTTCGAACTGACAGAGCTCAATCCGGAATTCCTGCGCGACCCGCACCCGATGCTTGACCGGCTGAGGGAAGAAGCGCCGCGCCATATGCACCGGCATTCACATTTTCCGGATGCGCCGGAGGGGCTCTACCTGACGCGAATCGAAGACGTGCGCGCCGTGTTTTCCGACCCGTCGTATCAGCGCGATCCGCGCGCGACGCCGCCAGGCTCTCTGGCGCGGGCCTTTGCGCCGGCCTCGGTCATGATCGACGGTCCGCACGGCAACCTGCTCTATCTCGACGGCGCGCAACACAGGCGGGTCCGCAGCCTTGTCTCGCGCGCGTTCACGCCGAAGGCCGTGCTCGCAAAGCGCCAAGAAATCGAAGCTATTGCAATGCGGATGCTGGCAGAAGCAGCGGCGAAGCCGGACTTCGATTTCATTTCGGAATATGCCGCGCCTTTCCCGATCTATGTGATCGGCGACATGCTCGGCCTCCCGCGATCAGACATGCCGCAATTCCGGAAATGGTCCGAGGACCTGATTTTTGTGTTCAATCCGCTGCGTTCGCCGGAGGAGGACAGGCGTCAGCTTGAGGCCTTTGCCGGCCTCGGCGCCTATTTCGCAGAGGCCATCGAAGACCGGCGCCGGCGCCCGGGCGAGGACCTGCTCTCGGCGATTGTCCATGCCGAAACCGAGAGCGAGGCGAAACTGGCGGACATCGAGCTCTCCAGCCTGCTGTTGCTGATCCTGCTGGCCGGCAACTTGACGACTGCGGATGTGCTCGGGAACGGACTGCACGGATTGCTGTCGCAGGCCGGCGAATGGGCGGCGCTGGTTGCCGATCCGGATCTGGCCGTGCCGGGAACCGAGGAGATGCTCCGCTTCGGACCACCCGTGGCGATTGCAGCACGGTATGTGCCCGAGGACCGCGAGATTCTGGGCTGCCCGGTGAAACATGGCGCGGCGGTCGTGCTGTCGCTTCTTGCGGCCAACCGCGACCCGGCGGCCTTTGACGATCCGCATGCTTTCCGCATCCGGCGGGGACGGCGCGATCATGTTTCCTTCGGCGGCGGCGTGCATGCCTGCCTCGGCGCGCCGCTGGCCCGCCTGGAGATCGAGACGACGCTGCGGGTTCTGGCGACGCATTATCCACGCACACGGCTGGCGACGCCGGCCGTGCGCGACCGCCCGACGATCGGGTTTTTAGGTTTCCGCGAACTGCGCCTTTCCCTGACCTGACCCCTGCCCCAAGGGCGGCCCAAACTGGCGCCACGCGCGCCAGCTTGCCAGCCTGCGAAAAGCGCAGTATAATACGTAAATGTTCACTCACATTCAGCGCCACCGGCCCCAGACCCTGCCGGCGACAAGTCCGGTACTCTCGGGGTTCGGCGCGGCCTTGCCCGGAAAGCTTGTCGCCTCGGTCGAGATCGACCGGCGTCTCGGGAAAGCGGAAGGCTGGCTGGAGCGGGCCTCCGGCGTGGCGAGCCGGCATGTGGCCGGGCCCGATGAAACCCAGGAACGCCTCGGCGCGGCAGCCGCGCGGATCGCGCTCGCCGATGCCGGGCTGACTCTGGCGGATATCGACCTGATGCTGTTCGGCGCCTCGGTGGGCCGCCAACCGATCCCGGCAACGGCGCCGCTGATCAAGCGCGAACTTGGCGGCGAGGACCTCGCCTTTCCGGCCTATGACGTCAACGCGACTTGCCTGAGTGCGCTCGTGGGGCTGGATGTGGCCGGCTTGCATCTTGCGGCAGGGCGGGCGCGGCATGTGCTGGTTGTCACTTCGGAAATTGCGTCGAGGGCGCTGCCCTGGGCGGACGCGCCGGAGACGGCGGGTCTGTTCGGCGATGGTGCGGCGGCTTTCGTGCTGAGCGCGGCAGGCAACAGCACGCGCGGCGGCGCCCGCTTTGGCGGCTTTCACATGGAAACCTTTGCAGACGGATACGATGCCTGCACGCTGGCAGCGGGCGGGACCGGCATAGACTATCACACCGACCCGGCCGGCTTTGCCCGCAGCGCCTATTTCCGGATGGACGGCAAGGCGCTCTACCGTGTGTCGGCTGCCGCCATGCCGGGCTTTCTTGACCGGCTTCTGACGCAAGCGGGCCTGACGCGCGAGGATATCGATCTTGTCGTGCCGCATCAGGCGAGCCCGCACGCACTTGCGCACATCATCCGCCGGGGCGGGTTTGCGCCGGACAAGGTTTTCGACCGGGTACGGAGCATCGGCAATCAGGTGGCGGCCTCCATCCCTGTGGCGCTTAGCCTGGCGCGCGAAGCTGGCCGCATCCAGCCCGGCATGCGCATCCTTCTTGTCGGCACATCGGCGGGCGTTTCGCTCGGCGGCGCGATCCTGGAGACCTGACGCGTGAGCGCCATCGCGATCACCGGTGCAACCGGCTTTCTGGGCGGCGCGCTCTGCCGCAGGTTGCTCGATGAAGGCCAGCCCGTGATTGCACTTGGCCGGGACGCGGACAAGCTCGCAGCGCTTCGCGCGCTTGGCGCCATCAGCGTCCAGGCCGACCTTTCGCTGGGCGCGCCTGAACTCAAGGGCGAGATAAACGCCGTCGTGCACTGTGCAGCCCTGTCGTCTGCCTGGGGCAGGCCGGAAGAATTCCGCGCGGCGAATGTGACGGGCACATCGGCGGCGCTGAAACTTGCGAAGGTTGGCGGCGCGACCCGGTTTGTGCACATCTCGACGCCGAGCATCTATTTCCGGTTCAGGGATCAGTTGCGCGTGCGCGAGGACGCCGACCTGCCGAGCCCGGTGAATGCCTATGCCGCAACGAAGCTTGAGGCCGAAACCCTTGTGCAAGGAGACCACGGGATCGACAGCCTGGTCCTGCGACCACGGGGACTTTATGGAACCGGTGACACTGCGCTGCTTCCCCGGTTGCTGCGCGCGGTGCGCGCCGGGCCCCTTCCCTTGATTCGGGGCGGGGCCGCCGAGACGGATCTGACCCATGTGGACGATGTCGTGGACGCCGTTCTGGCTGCGCTGAAAGCGCCGGTTGGATTGGCGCAACGTGTGTTCAACATCTCGGGCGGTGAGCCTCTGCCAGTGAAACGGATCGCGGAGGCCGCAGGCGAGCGTGCCGGTGTCACCGTCCGCTGGCGGAGCATTCCGGCGCCTGTCGTCTTTGCGGCGGCGCGTACGATGGAGGCGGCCGCGCATTTGACACCAGGCCGGCCGGAGCCGCGCATCACGGCGTATGGTGCGGGCCTCTTTGCATTCACCCAGACGCTCGACCTCAGCGCCGCCCGGACACACCTTGGCTGGCGACCCAGAATTTCTTTCGAGGACGGGCTCGCCCGGACATTCGGAGCAAAGGCATGATTTCGAATCTCGCCTTCCCGAACAGCGCCGTTGTGCGGGTGCCCGAGCGGTTGGTGCTGAAAGGTGGCCGGTGGCAAACGATCGACCTTGCCGTACGTTACGGCCGGTTTGAGCACTCGCAGGCCGGCACCTGCCTGATCGATACCGGCTATTCGGCAAGAACCACGTCTGGCGCCCGCTCCCTGCCACTATCGGCCTATGCCGCCATCCTGCGGCCCCGCCTCACGCCCGCGGCATTGCCTGCGGCTGACCCGTCTGCAGCCGTGATCCTCCTGACCCATCTGCATGCGGACCATGTATCTGCCTTGAAAGACTATCCCCGCGCGCGCCTCATCGGTGACGCAGAGGCGGCGGATCATTTCCTGAAGGCCGGCGCTTTCGGCCGTACGCGGCACGGCGTGTTCCGGGAACTTCTGCCAGACGATCTGATGGCGCGGCTGACGCCGCTTGGCTCGCTCAAGGCTGTCGAAGCGCCATTTGGCCTGGGCCAGGCGCGGGATGTGTTCGGAGATGGCGAGGTTCTCGCTGTACCTCTTCCGGGACACATGAAGGGACATACGGGATACCTGTTTGCGACGCAGCCCGTGCCCGTGCTGTATGCGGGCGATGTGGACTGGCTCGCAATAGCGTTGAGGGAAGGGCGCTCTCCGGGCGCGCCGGCGCAGTGGATTCTGGATGATGCGCAAGCGGCACAGAGTACGGCGCGGCGCATCAATGCCTTCGCGGCGGCGGGCGGGCGTGTGGTGCTCTGCCATGATCCGGAGCCGGCGGGATGAGCCTCGCGCTGGCACTCACCCTCTCGGCCTTCTGGCGCACAAGGGCGCGGGCGGCGAGACTCAACACGCGCGAAAAACTGCTGGGCTGGCAGCAGCAAAAGCTGGCGCGCTTCCTCGCACGATCTGCGCCAAAGGCCGAGGTCTTCAGAGAGCTTGGCGGTCATCCGCTGACGGATTTCCCGGTCATGGACAAGACGCGTCTCATGAGCGCGTTCCATCGCTACAATGTCGCCGGGATCACCGCCGAGGCGGCCTGGGAAGCGTTTGAGACGACGGAGCGAATCGGCAAGTACAGCATTGGCGCAAGCACCGGAACGAGCGGCAATCGCGGCCTCTATGCCGTAAGCGACGCGGAACGCTATCTCTGGCTCGGAACACTTCTGGCGAAGGCATTGCCGGACATGCTGAACCGCCGATACCGCGTGGCTGTTCTGCTTCCCAGAAGCAGCCGCCTCTATGATGCGGCAAACGAATCGGGACGGCTCGCGCTGAAATTCTTCGATCTGGCGGATGGACCCGAAGCGCAGATCAAAACTGTTGCGGCCTTCGCGCCGAATGTGTTGGTGGCGCCTCCGCATGCGCTGATTGCGCTCGCGCGGGCAGATGTACCGCTCAATCCCGTTCATGTTTTCTCCGGTGCAGAGGTGCTTGATCCTGGCGACAGCGCAGAAATCGAGCGCCGCTTCGGCGTCCGGGTGCGCGAGATTTACATGGCAACCGAAGGATTGTTCGGCGTGGCCTGCGCAAAAGGGACATTGCACCTCTGCGAAGACTGCGTCGCCTTCGAATGGGAACCGGCAGGCGACCTTGCCGCGCCAATCGTGACCGATTTCACGCGGCGGACCCAGATGATGATCCGCTACCGGATGAATGACCTTTTGCGTCTTGCCGATGCACCTTGCGCCTGCGGCTCACCCTTGCAGGCGGTAGCCGAACTTGCCGGACGGAGCGATGACGCATTCCTTCTGGACGCCGCTGACGGCCGGCCCGTGCTCGTAACGCCCGACGTGATCCGGAATGCCGTTGTGGGCGCAAGCCGAACCATCCGGGATTTCCGGGTCGTGCAGACATCGAAGACTGACGTCCTGCTTCAATTGGCGCCTGCAGATGCTGCAGAACTCGGCGCTGCGCGGCTTGCGCTTGAAGACCTCTTCAATCGCCTCGGCGCGCAGCCGAGCCTCTCCACTGAAACCGCCCCACTCGCGCCGCCAACAGGCGGCAAGCTTCGCCGTGTCATCCGCAACAGAGACTTGCCCGGCGCGCCAGGTTGAATGGTGATCCCGGCGCGATTCGAACGCGCGGCCTTCGGATTAGGAATCCGACGCTCTATCCTGCTGAGCTACGGGATCGCCGGGTCTTCCCATACGGGAAAACCTCGGTGATTTGAAGTCAGGCCCGCCTCACACGTATTCGAGGGCCTGGCCGAGATCGGCAACAAGATCTTCCGGGGCTTCGATGCCGACCGAGAACCTCACGAGGCCGTCGGTGAAGCCGATGCGCGCGCGCACGTCTGCTGGCACGGCCGAATGCGTGGTGGAACCCGGATGGCACATCAGGCTTTCGGTGCCGCCGAGGCTGACCGCGAGCTTGATCAGACGCAGATTGTCGAGCAGCTTGAAGGCCGCTTCCTTGCCGCCCTTCACGTCGAACGAGAATGTCGCCCCTGCCCCGAGGCATTGCTCATCGAACACTTTCTTCTGAGGGTCGCCTTCCTTGAGGAATTCCGGGTACATCACCTTCGTGACCTTCGGATGGGTGTCCAGGTACTCGGCGCAGACTTTCGCATTGCGGAAGGCGCGCTCCATGCGCAGCTGCACGGTTTCCAGCGAGCGGGTCAGCAGCCAGCAGGAGTGCGCGTCCAGCATCGTACCAAGATAATTCCGCATACGGCGGATCTTCGTCATCATCTCCTCATTGCCGACGATGCCGCCAGCGATCAGGTCCGAATGCCCGCCGACATATTTGGTCAGCGAATAGAGCGCGAGATCGGCGCCGTGTTTAAGCGGCTGGTGACCGATCGGACCCATCATCGTATTGTCGCACATCAGGATCGGACGGCGCCCGGTTTCCTTTTCCAGCACGTCGCAGACGCGCGCGCAGGCGGCGATGTCCACGAGCGCATTGGTGGGGTTGGCTGGCGACTCGGTAAAGATCACCGAGACCGGGCCAAACCGTTTCACGGTTGCCCGGGCCGCCGCCAGAATTTCATCCTCCGTTGACCAGGCATCGAACTCGGCCGATCGGACGCCCCAACCCGGCAGGAAGGTGCGGATGAAAACTTCTGAGGCGCCGTAAAGCGGGCTGGAATGCAGCACGGCAGTTCCAGGCTCCGCGCAGGCAAACAGCGCGGTGGTGATCGCCGACATGCCGGAGGAGAAAGCGAGCGCGGCCTCGCCGTCATCGTACAAGGTCAACCGGTCTTCCAGCACTTCCATGTTGGGGTTGTTGAAGCGTGTGTAGATTAGGTCCGCATCTTCCGGGTCGCCCTCCTCATGGCGCCCGGCGAGGCGGCGGAACAGGGCCTCGCCGTCACGGGCAGACTTGAAGGCGAAGGTGGAGGTCATGAAGATCGGCGGCTTGATCGAACCTTCGGACATGAAGGGGTCATAGCCGAAGCCCATCATCAGGGATTCAGGGCTCAGCGTATGGCCGCCGATTTCGCGCTTGCGATAGGATTTCTTGGGTTTTGACATGGGGTTCCCTCCCGGGGATTATCGTAGGGGAAGCCTTAAAGGGCGCCGCACCGGTCTGGCAAGGTGGGTGGACGAGACTCCGCTTGCAGACGGGAACGCCGCCGGGCGATACAGGACCGGGGACCGGGCGGGGAGAGACAGGCGCGTGAAATGGGCTATTGCAGTCTTCGGGCTCGTGATCGCCCTTGCCGCCTGCGGCGCGCCCAAAGACCCGCTGGACGGGCTTGCCGTAGGTGAGCGTGGCCGCGCGTCGTGCGCGTGCTGGATGGCGACGCGCTGGTTCTCGACACTGGGCAGAGCGTGCGCCTTGTCGGCATCGAAGCGCCCACTGCGCCTTACCGCGACCGGGAGGGCGATGCGGGCTATGAAACGGCGAAGCGCCTCCTGGAAGACATGGTGCTCGGGCGGGAAGTCGAGCTGCGCTATGGCGGCCTGACGCGAGACCGTTATGACCGCGCGCTGGCGTACGTCGTGACGACGGATGCGCTCGGACCGCGCCTTTGGCTCAATGCGGAGATGGTGCGGATAGGTGGGGCGCGCGTGCGCGTGGACCCCGACACCGCGGCCGCGCATGGTCCCCTGCTCGAACTTAAAATGAAAGCGCGCAAAGAAACACGCGGCCTCTGGGAAGACGGCGTCTGGATTATCCACGACGCCGGCGCACTGCCAGCGGACGCCGAACTTTGTCAGCTCCCGGACGGTACGCGCACTCGTGCCCGCGCCTTCCTGAGAGACGGACGTCTCGAAGTGAGCCATCCGCTCAATCTGGAAATTCTTGAAGCACCCTGATCACGCTTCCGGCAACAGGCCTGCTTTTTCCGGGTCGCCGACAATCCGCTCGAGCGCCTTGCGTAGCTTGGTCAGCGCCTGGTGCTCGATCTGACGGACGCGCTCCTTGGAAACGCCGAGCTCTTCGCCGAGAGCTTCGAGCGTCTTGGACTCCTCAGCCAGGCGGCGCTGGGTGATGATGTGCATCTCGCGCGGGTTCAGCGTCTTCAGCGCTTCGGCAATCCAGGTTCGGCGCTTTGCGCTGTCGCGTTCGTTCATCACGAACTGCTCGGGGATCGCGGACTCGTCCGCGATCATGTCCTGCCACTCGCCGTCCCCGTCGATAGACAGGGGCGCGTTGAGGGAGCGGTCCGACCCCGACAGGCGCGAGGCCATGGCTTCCACATCGCGCACTGGAACGCCCAGATGGGTGGCCACCCATTCGCGGTTTTCCGGCGTCATGATGCCGTCGCCCGTATCAGCGATCCGGGCGCGAAGGCGGCGAAGGTTGAAGAAGAGGGATTTCTGCGCCGAGGTCGTGCCCGTGCGGACGATCGACCAGTTGCGCAGCACATAGTCCTGGATCGAGGAACGGATCCACCAGCTGGCATAGGTCGAGAACCGCACTTCGCGCTCCGGCTCGAACCGGGCGGCGGCCTGCATCAGGCCGACATTGCCTTCGGAAACGAGGTCCGCCATCGTCAGGCCGTAATGACGGAACTTCGAGGCCATCGCGATGACGAGGCGCATATAGGCCGTCGTCAGTTCGTGCAGCGCCACTTCGTCATTCTTGTCGCGCCAGCGGCGGGCAAGGCTTGCCTCATGCACCGGGTCCAGCAGGGCGACTTTCATCGCGGTGCGCACAAAGCGCCGGTCAGCCGTATTATTGGACTCGTAAGCGCTGGCCATCTGTCTTGTCCCTTGGAAACCCAGCCGGGCTGGGCTGTGTTAACCCGTGTACGCAGCCCAGGTACAAATGGATCAACCCAGCCTTGATTTTATCGCCGCGCGGTCTAGCGCCTGCTGCCGGAGCCAACGCCTTGACGCTTGCGGCTTTCGGCGCCTAACTCGCGAGCCGGAACACAAACAGAACACCCAAGCCGATGACCGACGCCCTCCCGCATGAGACCCTGCCCCGCCGGGCAGCCGAGATCTGCCGAGGCACACTGCGCCTGATGGGCGATCTCGGGTATTTCGGCGTGACGGAGATGTCGCTCGCCAACAATCGCCGGGCCGATATTGCAGCCATGGGCCCGGGCGGCGACATCTGGATGATCGAGATCAAGTCGAGCATCGCGGACTTCAAATCCGACAACAAGTGGCGCGAATACATGGACTATTGCGACCGGCTGACCTTTGCCGTGGGCAGCGATTTTCCTCAGGAACTGATTCCGCCGGAAGCCGGGCTGATCGTTGCCGACGCCTTCTACGGGGCGGTCATCCGGGAAGCGCCGGAGGCCCGGCTCGTACCAGCCCGCCGCAAGGCGGTGACCCTGCGTTTCGCCCGCCTTGCGGCCGCGCGACTCACCGCGTTAACGGACGCGGGCTGGACGCCGGACGATGACAGGCTTACCTCGCCCATCAAATGAGCCTTGCTTACCCGATCGCCCAGACCCTCGAAGACGCCGCCCGGCCCGGCGTGAAATTCGCCCGCTCGCGGCGCGAGGCGGCGGAGCTGTCACCGGGCCTGGCCGTTGTGGGACTCGAAACCGGCTGGCTGCACCTCACGGAAGCAGAAGCGCTCGCCCTGTTCCGCGCGCAGGGCGCGGATGGTCCGGCCGGTCACCTGCAGCGCTATGAAGACACCTCCGGCCACGTTGTGGTCGCCATCAGCTGGTGGAAAGTCGCGGATCCCAAAGCTGTGCCCAGCCAGACGCCGCCTCCCGCCATCCCTTCGGCAACCGCGCGCGACAAGAGCGACCATACGGACGATCTCTATTTCCGGCGCGGGCGCACGAAGTCGAAACGCAAAAAGCCTGTCGACCCGAACCAGCTCGACTTGTTCGGGCCGCAGAAAAGCTAGAGCCGGGCCTTCAACGCAGCTACGACGGCTTCTGCCGTGATGCCGAAATGCTTGTAGAGCTGCTGATAAGGCGCGCTGGCGCCGAAACTGCTCATGCCGACGAAGCCGCCGTCCGGACCGATCCAGCGATCCCAGCCGAAGCGGACACCGGCCTCGACCGCCACGCGGGGCAAGCCCTTGCCGAGCGTCTCAGCCTGGTACGCCGCATCTTGCTGACCGAACAACTCCATCGACGGCATCGAGACGACGCGCACGCCGATGCCTTCGCTCGCCAGCATCGCTTGCGCTTTCATGGCGATCTCGACTTCCGATCCAGTGGCGATCAGAACGCCGCGTTCCTTGCCCTTGGCGGGCGACAGGACATAGGCACCCTTGGCCGAGAGGTTTTCATCCGTATGCGTCGTTCTGGCCGGCGCAACGTTCTGGCGGGTCAGCGCCATGGTCGAAGGGCCGTCTTCGCGGGCGAGCGCGATTTCCCAGCACTCGGCTGTCTCGACGCCGTCTGCGGGACGGAAGACGAGCATCTCGGGCATGGCGCGCAGCGAGGCAACCTGCTCGACCGGCTGGTGCGTCGGACCATCTTCGCCAAGGCCGATGGAATCGTGTGTCATCACATGAACCACGCGCAGGCCCATCAGCGCGCCGATGCGGATCGCAGCGCGGCTATAGTCGGCGAACACAAGGAACGTGCCGGAGTAAGGAATGATCCCGCCATGCAGCGCCATTCCGTTCATTGCAGCGGCCATCGCATGCTCGCGCACGCCGTAATGGACATAGCGGCCGTCCCAGCTCTTCGGCGTCATCGCCGCGGTATGGCTGGTCTTGGTGTTGTTCGAACCCGTCAGGTCAGCCGAGCCGCCGACCATTTCCGGCACGAGGTGCGTGATCACTTCCAGTGCCTCGCCGCTCCAGGTGCGGGTCGCTTTGGAGGCGCCGCCTTCGGCAACCGCCTTCTTGTGCTTGATGATGGCCTTGCCGAGATTCTTTGGCAGGCGGCCCGCGATGGCCGCGTTGAATTCGCCCTTCTTGGGGCTGGCCGCGAGACGCTTCTTCCATTCGGAATGCTCGTCATGGCTACGCTCACCGGCCTTGGCCCAGGCCTTTTCGATCGCTTCCGGCACATCGAACGGCTCATGCAGCCAGCCGAGCGACTTGCGGATGCCGGCAATCTCTTCAGCCCCGTAAGGTCCGCCATGTGCCTTGCCAGTGCCGGCCAGTTTCGGGGCGCCAAAGCCGATGATCGTCTTCACCGCCAGGAAAACCGGCTTCTTCTGCTTGGTCGCCCATTTCAGGGCATCGGCGACGTCTTTCTCGTCATGCCCGTCCACGCGGCGGCTGATCCAGCCCGATGCCTCGAAACGTGCACACTGGTCGGTCGAATCTGAAATCCCGGTCGAGCCGTCAATCGTGACGGCGTTGTCGTCGAACAGCACGATCAGCTTGTTTAGCTTCATGTGGCCCGCCAGCGTGATCGCTTCCTGGCTGATGCCTTCCATGAGGCAGCCATCGCCGGCGATCACCCAGGTCCGGTGGTCGACGAGATCATCGCCGAAGCGTGCATTTAGATGCCGCTCCGCCATCGCCATGCCAACAGCCGTTGCGATCCCCTGCCCGAGCGGGCCCGTCGTGGTCTCGACGCCGGCCGTGACGAAGTTCTCGGGGTGGCCCGGCGTGTTCGCGCCCAGCTGGCGGAAATTGCGGATATCGTCGCGGCTCACCGAGGCATAACCGGTCAGGTGCAGCAGCGAGTAAATCAGCATCGAGCCGTGACCGGCCGAAAGCACGAACCGGTCACGGTCCGGCCAAGCGGAGTCGCGCGGATCGTGTTTCAGGAATTTCCGGAACAGCACGGTCGCTGCATCCGCCATGCCCAGCGGCAGACCGACATGGCCTGACTTTGCCGCTTCGACGGCGTCCATTGAAAGGGCCCGCACGGCGTTTGCCATGTCGCGATTTGTGACCGCCATTCTGCTGATCTCCCGGAGTTTTTCGCGCTTCGTGCTAGGCCAGACTCTCGCTGCAGCGTCAAGGCGCTTGGCGCCGGGATGCATTCCAGATAGTCCAAAGTGACCATGACTGAGCTCGAACCGGCAGCCGAACGGCTAGATGCCGCCTTGAAACGCCTTGAGGCTGCGCTTGAGGCGCACCTCTTGCGTGTCGGCAATCCCGCCGCGCTCAGGGCTGAAATTTCAGCCCTGGTGACAGACCGCGAGAAACTGGCGGTGGCCCTCGATTCCTCCCTGGCACGCGAAAAGGAGCTGCAAGCGCTCGCGGACGAGGCGAGCCTGGCACTCGGCTCGGCCATCGAGGAAGTCCGCGCCGCCCTCGGCAAGGAGGACTGAGCCCGGTGGCCAAGGCGGACATCTCGATCCGGGGACGCAGCTTCTCCATCGCCTGCGCGCCAGGACAAGAGATGCGGGTTCAGCGGCTGGCGGAACAGCTGGACGCACGCGTACGCCAGATTTCTGATGCCGTGGGCGATATCGGCGAAGAACGGCTGCTCCTGATCACCGCGCTCGCCCTTCTGGATGAGCTGGACAGCGCCCGGCGCGGCGTTTCGCAAAAGCCGGAGACCGACGCCCGCGCAATCGAGATCCTCATCGCGATGGCAGGCAAGGTCGAAGCGCTCGCCGCCCGGCTCGAGAGTGAAAACTGAGGGCGCGACCGGATGCTGCAGGGCGGTGCGGCGCCGGGACGCGTATGGACGAGACCGCACGATTGAAAAGGCAGACCCCAGATGACGTCGCTCCTGACCACAGGTTTCTATATCGCCCTTGGCGCCATCGTGGTGGTGCTCGGCTTCGGGATTGCCAATCTGGCCCGTCGGGACGACAAACAGGCAAGCCGGTCGAACCAGCTGATGCGTCTGCGCGTCATCCTTCAGGCAGTTGCCATCGCACTGCTGGTGATCATTGGCATTGTTGCCGGAGCCATCAAGTTCGGCGGATAGAGGAGGCCGGCACTTGGTCAGGCTCGACAAGATCTACACGCGCGCCGGCGACACGGGCGAAACCCGTCTTTCAACCGGCGAGCTGGTGCCGAAATGGCATCCGCGCGTGGCAGCCTATGGCACCGTTGACGAGCTGAACGCTGCGCTCGGCGTCGCCGCGCTCGCCGCCGACGGGGAGATGCTGGCCGCCATCCGCCGCATCCAGAACGACCTGTTCGATCTGGGCGCAGACCTTGCGACCCCGGACCGTGGCCGCGTTCTGGAATGGACACCCCTGCGCATCATCGACTCCCAGGTCACCCGCCTGGAAACCGAGATCGACGCGATGAACGCTGTGATCCCGCCCCTCGACAGCTTCATCCTGCCCGGCGGATCAGCCCTCTCGGCCCACCTGCATGTCGCCCGGACCCTGTGCCGGCGCGCCGAACGCCAGATAGCCGAACTCGCTTCCATGGAGGGGGAGCCGGTCAATCCGGTCGCCCTCGCCTTCGTGAACCGGATGTCGGACTGGCTGTTCGTCGCCGGGCGCGCGGCGAACAAGAATGGGGCAGATGACGTCAAATGGGTCCCCGGCGCCAATCGTTAAGCGGATCGGCGTTTGCTTTCAGCCGAATCCGGACGATACACTCACCCAATGAAGAGCCTGAAGACCCAGATCGTAGTCGTTGGCGGCGGAGCCGGCGGATTGCAGCTCGCCGCCCGGCTCGCCGCCCGGTATGGCCGCGAGAAGTTCGACATCATCCTCCTGGAGCGTAACCGGACCCATATCTGGAAGCCGCTGCTGCACGAAGTGGCCGCCGGATCGCTGGACGCCAATCTCGACGAAGTCGGCTACGGCGCCCACGCCCATCGCTGGGGCTATCGCTATTTCCAGGGCGCGCTCAAGGGCATCGACCGGGAGAACCGGCAAGTCATCGTGGCTCCGCTGCTTGATGTCGACGGCTCGGAGCTGATGGGCGAGCACCGCATCCGCTATGACTATCTGGTGCTGGCGATCGGCTCGGTCTCGAACGATTTCGGTGTCGAGGGCGTGAAAGATCACTGCCTGTCGCTGGAAAGCCGGCGCGACGCCGATGGTTTCCGCCAGCGCCTCCTCAACCAGTGCCTTCGCTGCTCGCGCCGCCTCAGCCTCAATCCGGATGCGGATGAATATGTGCGCATAGCCATCGTCGGCGGCGGCGCAACCGGCGTGGAGCTCGCCGCTGAACTCTACAACTCCGCCTCGGCGCTGCGCTATTACGGCCTCGAAGTTTTTGACGAAAAGCGCCTGAAAGTGAGCTTGCTTGAGGCCGGCCCGCGCATCCTGCCTGCCCTGCCTGAGAAACTCGCGGAGGCCGCGCATGGCGAACTCGAAGCGCTCGGCGTCGAAGTTGCGACCGGCGCGCAAGTTTCGCGCGTCACGCCGGAAGCCATCGAGACAAAGGACGGCAAGGTCTTCCCGGCTGATCTGAAAGTCTGGGCGGCCGGCGTCAGGGCGCCGGAGTTCCTGAAAGACATTGCCGGACTTGAAACCAATCGCATCAATCAGCTCGTCGTCAGGGAAACGCTCCAGACCACGCGGGACGACCGCATCTTCGCCATCGGAGACTGCGCTTCCTGCACCCTTCCCGGCACGGAGCGCCCCGTTCCGCCGCGTGCGCAGAGCGCACACCAGATGGCGGGCACCGCCTTCGATAACATCCGTGCCCTGATCGAAGGCAAACCGCTGAAAGCCTTCAAATACGAAGACAAAGGATCGCTCATTTCAATGAGCCGCTATGCGACCGTCGGCACACTGATGGGCAATCTTGTCGGCGGCCGCATGGCCATCGAAGGCCGCCTGGCGCGCTTCGTCTACGTGTCGCTGTACCGGATGCACCTGATGGCGATCCACGGTTCCCTTCGCGGCCTCGGCATGATTGCCATGGGCCATGTCAATCAGGTCGTCCGGCCGAAGCTGAAACTGCACTGAGTTTGCAGGCCTGGGTTTTCTGCCGGCGTCAGAACCGGTCCAGAAGCCGCCTCAGGTATTCGCGTTCTTCTTCGTCTTCCGCTTCATTGTAGCGGCGGCGCAGTTCGTCGAGGATGTCCTTGGCACGCTGGCGTTCGGCCTCTTCGGGAATGTTCACGCCCTGGCCGTCATTGCCGGCCCCCATCATCTCCCGGCCCATCGGATCCTGGCTGCCCGGCGTCTCCCCGCGGCGTTCGGCCTGCAGGGCATCAAGCTGCCCGGCGAGCCCGCGCGACAACTCTGACATCATCTGGGTCGCGCGTTCCTGCTCGAGGATGGCACGCCCCTCATTGCCGCTCTCCAGCGCACGCTCGGCCCGGCGTTGCGCTTCGCGGATGGCCGACAGCGCATCCGGATCAACCTGTGCGCCGTCGCCCGTCTCGCCCTCGCCTGCGCCTTCTCCCGCCCGGCGGGCAAACTCCTCGACCAGACGGCCGAGTTCCGCCTGCCGTTCGGCCAGCGTGCCACCGCTCTGCTGTCCGCCGCCCTGGTCGCCTTCCTGCGGTTCGCCCTCACGGCCCGCCCCGGTGCCCGCTTCGCCTTCCTGTTCACCGCGGCCCATGCCGCTGCCTTCCTGCTGGCCGCCGCCGCCTTCATCGGCGCCCTCACCCTCCGGTGATCCGAACGGCGGGGGCGTGCCGCCCTGCCCCGCCGGCTGCTCGCCGCGCTGCTGGGCCAGCGTGTCATCGTTCAGCTGGCGTTGCTCGCGCAGCATCTCGGACAGGCGCCGCATTGCATCGGTCAGCTCCTGCTCCTCCGGAGGCAGATCACTTTGCTCACTCTCACCCTGTTGGCCGGGCATGCCCATGCCTTGCTGGCCTTCGCCGCCTTGCTGGAACTCCAGATTCTCCAGCATATTGGTGATGTCGGACAGAAGCTGGCGCGCCTGATCGCTGGCCCCGGTTTCGGTCAGGTCCTGAAGCGCATTCAGCATGTCTTCGAAGTCCTGCCCGCCGAGGCCTTCGCCGCCGGCCTGCGCCTGGCCATCTTCATTCGGCGGCGGCGCGTCCAGCCCGTTCGCCATCGCTTCGGCCATCTTGGCGGCAAGGTATTCGTTGGCGGCGTCGCGGAAGGCTTCCATCAGCCTGCGGATCTCTTCTTCCGAGGCCCCGTCCCGTAATGCCCGCTCCAGCGCGGCGCGGGCCGCCTCCAGCCGCCGCGCCGCATCTGCCGCGCTGCCATATTCGATCTTCAGCGCCATCGCCCATAGCAAAGGGTCGACTGCCTCGGCCTCGGCCTTGTTGCCCGCCGCAATCAGCGTGCTCTCGGCCATCTGGAAGCCCATGAAGATGCCAAGATCATCGAAGAACAGCTCGCCCTTGTAGGTGACCGCCTCCAGCATCGTGGCAGCTTGCCGGATGCCATCCGGAGCCAGAGCAAGACGCCCGGTCGCCGCTGTGTTCAGCGCGCCGTCACGCAAGGCATCATTGTTCCTTTCGCGCTCGGCATAGACCCGCGGCTCACGCAGTACGGTCACGCGGGCTTCCTGCGCCACGCGCGCCAGCGGGTCGAGGAACAGCTTCTCCGGCAGGGCGTATTGCAGGCTCTCGCTGCGCCCCTCCTGACCGGACCCGTCAAGCGCGACGAGCTGAAGGTCAACCTCAAGGCCCGCCCAGCGGTGCCGCGTCAGGTCCAGCTCGACCGAGGCATTCGCCTCCTTCGCCCCAGCTGCGCCTGGCATCGGCACCGGCACCCGGTCTTCGGCGTCGGGCGCTGCCGGGTGCGGCTCCCGCAGCCGGATCGCCAGCTCGACTGCCGCGATGCCGTAATCATCCTGCGCCTTCCAGGTAAACTTCACCCGGTCCTGCGCGCCCGGCTCCGGCGGTCCCACGAATTCGATTGCCGGAACGGCGTCCGGCAGAACCGTGAATCCATAGCGCGCCCGCTCGCCCCACCAGCGCACGCTGATCCGCGTATTACCGGTGATCGTCGCCTTCGCCTCCCAGGCGCCGTCCGGCGTCGCGGCAAACTTCGCATCCCGGTCGCGCGCACCCTTCATCACTAGCCGCGGCGCAGTGCGCGCTTCGGTTCGCAGGGTCACTTCCGAGCCTATCGGGACACGGACGTCCTCACTGCCCGGCTTCAGGAAGATCGGAGGACGTCCCGTATGCTCCGGCGGCGTCACCCAGGCCTCGACGATCATCTTGTCGGCACCGACAAGCGCGCCGTAATCCGGAAACAGTGCCCGCCAAACGCGCCCCGGCCCGTCCCCGCCCGCAAGCACCGCAAACAGGACGACCGCCGATGACAGGATGGCTCGCATGTAGAAAGGATCGAGCGCCTTCCATTCCGCCGTGAAGCGCGGAAGGCGAAGGTTCCCGAGCTCTGCGATCAGCCGGGTCCTGTGAGCTTGCCAGAGGCCAGCTGCTTCAGCCGAAGGATGCGCCGGCCGGTCCTTGAGGCCTGTCAGCGGGCGAAGTTCGGACGGCGCCTCAAGCAGCCGCGCCGCCTGCGTCTCGGTCGGCGCAACATAGCGTTTCGCGCCGCGCCATACGAAGTAGGCGCCCGTCAGAAGAAGCAGCGGCGACAGCAGTGCAGCGGTAATCTTGTCGAGCCGGTCGAAGGCGCCCGAAAAGGCCGCGGCCAGGAACAGCATGACCAGCACAAAAACCGGCCAGTAAGCACGGCCAAGCGCCAGCAGCGTCAGCCGGCGCTGCGTTGCGGAAACCTTGGCCGCAATATCTGTCAGGCCACCGTCGTAAGCCAATCCGGCACTTTCTCCAGTCCGATCGATTCTTCAAAACTGGGCCGCCTACGGACGATTTCGTACCGGTCACCGTCGACCAGTACTTCCGGCACGAGCAGGCGCGCATTGTAGCCGGACGACAGCACCGCCCCGTAGGCTCCCGCCGACATGAAGGCGAGCCGGTCTCCGGCGCGCACTTCCGGCAGCACGCGGCCAGCGGCAAACTTGTCCGTCGACTCGCAGATCGGGCCGACGATGTCATAAGTCTTTTCAGGATGGCCCGCCTTCCGCTCGGCGAGCGGCAGGATGTCATGATGCGCGCCATAAAGCGCCGGGCGGATCAGATCATTCATGCCCGCGTCAACGATCAGGAAGGTCCGGTCAGGCGCTTCCTTTTCGAACAGGACCGTCGTCAGCAACACCCCCGCATTTCCGGCGATCACGCGCCCCGGCTCGAGAATGACCTCAAAGCCCAGATCCGCCGTCACTTCGGCAATCATCGCAGCATAGTCGGCGGGTGATGCGGGTGCATCTCCATCCTTGTACGGAATACCGAGACCGCCTCCGACATCGATGCGGCGGATATCATGCCCCTGCCCGCGCAGGCGCATGGCAAGCGCCACGACCTTTTCGAACGCGGCCCGCATTGGCGCGAGATCGCCGATCTGGCTGCCAATATGCACATCAACGCCCACTGCCTTGATGCCCGGCAGCGTCGCCGCCTCGGCATACAGCGCTTCCGCCTCGCCCCACGGCACGCCGAACTTGTCGCCCGACTTGCCGGTGGAAATGTTCGGATGCCCGCCTGCCGCCACATCCGGATTGACGCGCAAAGCGATCTTGGCGGTGCAGCTCAGGCGGCTTGCGACTTTCGACAGGAGGCGAAGCTCCGCCGCGCTTTCGACATTGAACTGATGAATGCCTTCGGAAAGGGCGAGATCCATTTCCGCCGCCGTCTTGCCGACGCCGGAGAACACGATCTTCGAAGCCGGAATGCCCGCCCGCCGCGCCCGCAACAGTTCGCCGCCGCTGACCACATCCGCGCCGCATCCTTGCGCCGCCAGCGTCGCCAGAACCGCCAGGTTTCCATTGGCCTTGACCGAATAGGCGACCAGCACGCTCTGCCCCTTGAAGGCAGCACGGATCACCTGGGCATGGCGCACGAGCGTGGCGTTGGAGTAAACATAGCACGGCGTGCCGACCTCGGCCGCGAGCGCCTCAAGGTCCACGCCCTCGCAGTGGAGCCGGCCGCCTGTATAGTGAAAATGATGCATCTGGCTGTCGCGGTCCTACTCGATGTCGCCGAGGCCGCCTTCGCTCACGTCGCCAGCGGGTTTTGATTGCGGCACTTCCCCGCCCCAGTCATTCTCCGTCAGCCCTTCAGTCAGGTTTTCGCTCACCGGGACCGCCACAGCAAGAGGCGCGGTCTCTGCCGTCTGAGCCAGCAGGATCACCGGCTCGGCCGGCGGCGCCGTCTGACAGGCCGCGAGCGCGAGACCCGCAAGAGCCGCGAGGATCAGCCTTGAAGGCATCACGAATCCGGCCCGCCGAGCAGTTCGTCTTCAGTTTCTTCTTCAGGCGCGTCCGAGGGGCGCTCGGGCAGTTCCGGCAGGTTGCGGTCTTCCGAGCCCGGCAGGGATGCGGGATCGATCTCGCCGCTCGGATTGCCGATCAGCGGCCCCGGGCGTTTCAGGTCGCCCGTCAACCCGCAGGCCGACACACCGCCAACAAGAACCAGCGCCGCAGCAGCGCCCATGAATCGTTTCATCGTCATCACTCCAGTCGAAGTCTCTGTTTCCACTGTGCCACCTGTTCTGCGACGCGAACAGGGCTTGTGCCGCCATAAGATGTCCGGGATGAGGCAGAGGCCTCAACCGTGAGCACATTGAAAACACTTTCCGTGATTGCGGAATGCACCTTCTGCATCTCGCCCAGCGGCACCGCCGAAAGCTCAAGGCCTTGTGCCTCGGCCAGCGCCACGATCCGGCCGGTCACGTGGTGGGCGTCCCGGAAGGGCAGCCCCGCCTCCCGCACCAGCCAGTCGGCAAGGTCCGTCGCGGTCGAATAGCCCTTCGCCGCAGCCGCCCGCATCACTTCCGGCCGGAACCGGATCGTCTCGATCATCCCCGCCATTGCCCGGGCGCAAAGGTCGAACGTGTCGAACGCCTCGAAGGTCAGCCGCTTGTCGTCCTGCAAGTCCTTCGCATACGCCAGCGGCAATGCCTTCACCGCGCCTTGCAGCGCCGAAAACAACCCCGTGATCAGCGAGGCTTTCGCCCGGATCAGCTCCGCCGCGTCCGGGTTGCGTTTCTGCGGCATGATCGAGGAGCCAGTCGACCATTCGTCTGTCAGTTGGGCGAAGCCGAATTGCGGGCTGGTCCAGAGAACAATCTCCTCGGCCAGCCGCGACAGGTGCGTCGCTGCAATCGAAAGCGTACTCAGGGCCTCCAGCGCAAAGTCGCGTGATCCGACCGCGTCCAGCGAGTTGGCCATCGGACGGGCAAAGCCGAGCGCCTCGGCCGTCATGTCGCGGTCTATCGGAAACCCGGTCCCCGCCAGCGCTGCGGCGCCCAGCGGGCATTCGTTCAGCCGCGCGGCGCAGTCCAGCAGCCGCGTGCGGTCGCGCTCGAGCATCTCGGTATAGGCGAGCAGATGATGGCCCAGCGTCACCGGCTGGGCCGTCTGCAGGTGCGTGAAACCCGGCATCAGCGTAGCGGTGTTCTCCCCCGCCCGGCGCACCAGTGCGCCCTGAAGCGCCGTCACCAGATGGCTCGTCCGGTCCAGCGCCCCGCGCGTCCAGAGACGGAAATCCGTCACGACCTGGTCATTGCGCGAGCGCGCTGTGTGCAGCCGCCCGGCCGGCTCGCCGATCAGCTCCTTCAGCCGCGCTTCCACATTCATGTGGATGTCTTCCAGTTCCCGCCGGAAGGGGAAGGTCCCGTCCCTCAGTTCCGCAGAGACGAGGTCCAGACCGGCCTGGATCGCTTCGTTGTCGGCAGCCGTCAGGATGCCCATTTCGGCCAGCATGTCGGCATGTGCACGGCTGCCGGCCACGTCTTCCTCGGCCATCCGCTGGTCCACATCCAGCGAGGCATTGATCTCGTTCATGATCGCCGACGGCGTTGCGGCAAAACGGCCACCCCACATTGTCTGGCCTTTTGTGGAACTCATGGTCATATCCTTCAAATCCGAACCCACGGAGCCGCTGCCCCGAATGTCCCGCTTTGCCTTCATCGGCCTCTTCTTGGTCGCCCTTGCTGCGATTGTCTATGTGCTGATCCGCGCATCCGCGGGGGACGCGCCCGGCAATCCGCTTGAGCGCTATGCCACCGGAACGCTGGAGAAGCTCGACTTTGCCGGCGCCGGGACACCGGTTCCGGCTGGCACCTTCGATGACGCCGCCGGCGCAGAGGCCGACCTGGCGAGCTTCAAGGGCAAGACGATCCTGGTGAACTATTGGGCCACCTGGTGCGCGCCCTGCGAAAAAGAGATGCCGGCCCTCGGCGCCCTGCAGGAGGCCCGCGGCGGTGACGCGTTCGAAGTCGTCGCGATCAGCATCGATGCCGATGAGGACGTCGACTATGCCAAGCGCCGCCTGACCGAGCTCGGCGCCGCCAATATCGCCTTTCGCCATGCGCCGCTCGACCGGGGCGACATCGTTTACGGCGCCAATGTGCAAGGCTTCCCCACGACGATCCTTTACGGCCCGGACGGGCTGGAGATCGCCCGCCTGTCCGGCGAGGCCGACTGGGCCGCCGCCGAAGCAGTGCAGTTCATCGATGCGGCGCTAAGGAAGGCCAGCGAGAACTAGCTTCACGTTGGACAGCGCCAGCGCCATCTCGGCGTCCGGCGCCGGGGTTGAACTCGCCAGTGGCCCTGCCCCCGGCCACATCCGCACCAGCAATTCGAGCTCGAGCCTGAGATCGCTGTAGGCTTCGTCCGGCTGCGCCGCCACAATGTCGCGCGCCGCAATCGCCAGTCCGTAGGCGGTCTGATAGGCCTCGATATCGGAGATCGTGCCCGCATCCGCGCCGGCTTCATACGCGTTGCCGAGCGCTTTCATCAGGAAGGCGACGGTCTCCTTGACCTCGCCCGTTGCATTCGGCCGCAGCGCCGCCAGCATGGCTTCGGCGGCAAGTCCTGCCGCTTCGTCCTGCGGCGCAGCGGCTACCGCTGCCAACGGCGCCGGATCAAATCCCATCGTGCCCAGGCCCACCATCAGGCCGGCATGCGCGGAAGCATCCAGATGCGACAGTTGCCGTGTCCCGCCATCCGCGTCCCCCGCCCGCAGCAAGGCGAGCGCCGTCGCCGCATGCGCATAGACGAGCGCTGCACGCTGCGAACCGGTCAGGTCCGCCGGGTCGGTTTCACCGATGACTTTCGCGGCTTCCCGGGAGGCAGGTTCTGCAAAGTAAGGCTCGCCGGGACGGACCGCTTCATTGCCGCACGCCGCAAGGAAGAGGCCGAGCCCCAGGCTTCCCGCAATCCAGTGCCGCATGTGCTACCTCCGCCGTTCCGCGCCGACGCTAACCGGCACGGGCACGAACGCAAGCGCTCAGCCTGCTGCCCCGCCGCACCAGTCGGGCTTTTTCTCGCGCCCGTCATAGTCCCAGGTCTTGTGCGTTCCGCCCGCCACGAGCAGCGCCGCCACATCCTTGCCGTCAATCTCGAGCCGCACGACCGTGCGCTCATACCGGTCCATCCCGCGCGTCTCGGTGATGGTGACCGCCTTGCCGCGCGTCAGCTCCAGCGCCGCTTCCTTCGCCTCGAAACCGAGCACGCGCTCGCTCTCGCATTTGGCGCCGCCGCGCTGTTTCATCGAGCCGGTTTCCGGAGAGTCGATCCCGTGCAGCCGGAACTTCGTGCCATCCGACAGCCGCCCGGAATCGCCGTCCGACCAATAGACCGTGAGCGGAACTTCCGTCGCCGACGCCGCTGTCGCCGCCGAGGCGGAGGCGGCCTGAGAGGCGTAATAGCCGCCGCCCGCGGCGATGGTCAGCAGGACCGCAGCCCCGGCAAGATAGTTCAACGGTGTGCGGATGGGCATGTCGGGCTCCTGTCAGACGTCCTGTCGGAAGCCCAAGGAGCCTTGAGAGGGTTACTGCGCGGTTAAGACTTTACCGGGTGGGCACCGGATGCTCGCCCGAATAGTCATAGAAGCCCTTGCCGGTCTTCTTTCCGAGCCAGCCGGCCTCGACGAATTTCACCAGCAGCGGGCAAGGCCGGTACTTCGTGTCGGCGAGCCCGTCATGCAGCACCTGCATGATCGACAGGCAGGTATCGAGGCCGATGAAATCCGCCAGCTGCAGCGGCCCCATCGGATGGTTCGCGCCGAGCCGCATCGCCGTGTCGATCGACTCGACGTTCCCGACGCCCTCATACAGCGTGTAGACCGCCTCGTTGATCATCGGCATCAGGACGCGGTTGACGATGAAGGCCGGATAGTCCTCGGCATTGGTCGTCGTCTTGCCGATCCGGTGGGCAAAGGTGATTGCCGTCTCATAGGTCGCCTGGTCCGTGTTCAGACCACGGATCACCTCGACCAGCTTCATCAGCGGCACCGGGTTCATGAAGTGCAGGCCGATGAACCTTTCCGGCCTGTCGGTGACCGAGGCAAGCCGCGTGATCGAGATCGACGACGTGTTGGTCGCAAGATAGGCATGCGGCGGCACCGCCTCGCACACCGACCGGAAGATCTGCTCTTTCAGTTCCCGCTTCTCGGTCGCCGCCTCGATCACAAGATCGGAGGCTCCATGCGCCTTGATGTCCGTAGACGGACGGATCCGCTTCAGTGCGGCTTTCAGCTCATCCGGCGTGATCAGCTGCCGGGCAACCTGCCGCGCCATGTTCGCCTCGATGGTCGCCATGCCTTTGGCGAGGGCTGCTTCCGACACATCGGTCAGCACCACATCATAGCCAGCCAGCGCCGAGACATGGGCAATCCCGTTACCCATCTGCCCGGCGCCGATTACGCCCACTGTCCGGATCCCTGCCATGACCGCCGCCCTCTTGAACACCTGTTGAATCGGCGCCCGTTATAGCGGTTTGTGCAACGCAGCAAAGCGCCCGTTTGCAGCCCCCTTCCCGCCAAAGGAAAAGCCCGGCCTCCTCTCGGAGACCGGGCTTTGTCTTGTCCGGCGAAACCGCGCCTCAGATCGCCTTGGTCAGTTCCGGCACGGCGACGAACAGGTCCGCCACGAGGCCATAATCGGCCACCTGGAAGATCGGGGCTTCTTCGTCCTTGTTGATCGCAACGATGATCTTGGAATCCTTCATGCCGGCGAGGTGCTGGATAGCGCCAGAGATGCCGACAGCGATATAGAGTTCCGGGGCAACGATCTTGCCGGTCTGGCCGACCTGGTAGTCGTTCGGCGCGTAGCCAGCATCCACAGCGGCGCGCGAGGCGCCGACGGCGGCGCCCAGTTTGTCCGCCAGCGGAATGATCACTTCCTTGAACTTGTCCGAGGAGCCGAGCGCGCGGCCTCCGGAGACGACGCGTTTCGCCGCCGTCAGTTCCGGACGGTCCGACTTCACCATCTCTTCGGAGACGAACTCCGACTTGAACGGACCGGCCGGGGCCGCCACGTCCTCGACCGAAGCCGAGCCGCCTTCGGCTGCCGCCGGGAATGCCGTACCGCGCACGGTGATGACCTTCTTGGCGTCCGAAGACTTCACGGTCAGGATTGCGTTGCCGGCATAAATTGGGCGCACGAAGGTCGAGGCGTCCACGATGCCGACGATTTCCGACAGCTGCATCACGTCGAGCTTCGCTGCGATGCGCGGGGCGATGTTCTTGCCCGTGGTCGTCGCGGCGATGAACACGGCGTCATAGCCGGCCATCAGCGGCACAACCAGCGCTTCCATGGCTTCGGCGGTCTGCTTGCGCAGGCTGTCGCCTTCCGCCTTCAGCACCTTGCGCACACCGGAAATCTTCGCGGCCGCCGGAGCAACCGAACCGGCATTCTCGCCGGCCACGAGCACATCGACGTCGCCGCCGAATTTCGTCGCGGCGGTGACAACCTTGTGCGTCGCGTCCGACAGCGCGCCATGAGCGTGTTCTGCAATTACGAGGACAGCCATCAGACAGCTCCTGCCGTTTTGAGTTTCGCGACCAAGGCCGCCACGTCTTCAACCTTCACGCCGCCGGCGCGGGCCGCAGGCTCGGTCACCTTCACAACCGTCAGGCGCGGTGTGATATCGACGCCGTAAGCCTCGGGCGACTTCTCGGCGATCTCTTTCTTCTTGGCCTTCATGATGTTCGGCAGCGAGGCATAGCGCGGCTCGTTGAGGCGCAGGTCCACGGTGACAATGGCCGGCAGTGTCAGCTTCACGGTCTGCAGGCCGCCATCGACTTCGCGGGTCACTTTCAGGGCGCCGCCGTCTTTTTCCAGCTTGTAGGCAAAGGTGCCCTGCGGCCAGTCGAGCAGCGCGGCCAGCATCTGGCCGGTCTGGTTGGAATCGTCATCGATCGCCTGCTTGCCGAGGATCACGAGATCCGGGCTTTCCTCGGCGACCACCTTGGCCAGCAGCTTGGCAACCGCCAGCGGCTCAACCTGCGCATCCGTCTTGATCAGGATGCCGCGGTCAGCGCCCATGGCGAGCGCCGTGCGAATGGTTTCCTGCGCCTGCTGCGGGCCAATCGAGACGACCACGATTTCCGTCACCGTGCCGGCCTCTTTCAGGCGCACGGCTTCTTCGACGGAGATTTCGTCGAACGGGTTCATGGACATCTTGACGTTGGCGAGATCGACGCCGGTCTGGTCCGGCTTCACGCGGACCTTCACGTTGTAGTCGATGACGCGCTTCACGGGCACGAGGACCTTCATGCGGGCGCTCCCAGGCTGGTTTATGATTGTGGAACTAGAAAGTGCGCCGTCCCTACATTTGCAGGGCCTCCGGCGCAAGGCTTGACGCTTACGTCAGGGTCAATTTGGCGCGCTTGTTAGAATAGGAAACCTAGTCCGGCGCCTCGTCATTCATCCCCAGCACGATCCCGGCCAGATACAGGGACCCGCAGATCAGCACCCGGTCCGCGCCGGTGTCCGTCGCCGCCCGCATCGCCGCCTCAAGGCTCGCACAGGCCGCCGCGGTCAGCCCCGCTGTATGCGCGGCATCCGCTAGCGCCGCCGGATCAGCTCCGGCGTGTCCCGGCGCATTCGGCATCGTGAACACCGGCGGTTTCAGATAGCGGAACGGCATGAAGAAGCCGACCGAGTCCTTGCTCGCCAGCATCGCTGTGACCAGCGCGGTCTTGCCGCCCAGCGACTTCAGATGCCGCGCAATCGCCCGCGCCGCATGCGGATTGTGCCCGCCATCGAGCCAGACCTCCCGCCCCTCCGCCATCGCCGTCACCGGCCCCGGCTTCAGCCGCTGCATCCGCGCCGGCCAGGTCGCGTTGCGCGCGCCCTGAAAAATTGCCTCCTGCGAGATCCGTGTCGAATTGCCGAACAGCTGCATTGCCATCGCGGCCAGCGCCGCGTTGGAGCGCTGATGCTCGCCGATCAGCGCGAGGTCTTCCGGCATGGCATCCACGAAATGCGTCTTCAGCCGGTAGAGCGGCGCGCCCTCAGCCGCGGCCTTCTTCGTGATCACATCATCACAGACCTTCCGCTGGATCGCGGACAGGACGGGGCGTCCCTTCTTGATGATGCCCGCCTTCTCGCCCGCGATGCTCCGAAGGTCTGATCCGAGGAAGGCCTTGTGGTCAAAATCCACCGGCGTAATTACTGACAAGGCTGGCGCATCGATCACGTTGGTCGCGTCAAACCGCCCGCCGAGCCCGACCTCAAGGATCAGCACGTCCGCCGGCACTTCCGAGAAGGCGAGGATCGCCGCCGCCGTAGTCGCCTCGAAATGCGTGATCTGCCCGTCGCCGATAGCCGCGAAGGTCCGGTCCAGCCATTCGATCAGACGCGCATCATCGACGAGTTCGCCCGCCAGCCGGATGCGCTCATTGAAGCGAACGAGATGCGGCGAAGTGAAGACGTGTACGGACAATCCTGCCGCTTCCGCCATCGCCCACATGAAGGCGCAGGTCGATCCCTTGCCGTTCGTGCCCGCCACATGGATCACCGGCGGCAGCCGGTCCTGCGGACGGCCCAGGTTTTCGAGCGCACGAAGAATGCGCCCGAGCGAGAGCTCGATGACTTCAGGATAGAGACCCTCGAACCGCTTCAGCGAGGCGTCGAGCGCCGGGCTGTTACCAATCAATCAGCGGCGCCCCTTGTCTGGGGCAGCTTTTCGGCATGCGTTTTCGGCGGGGTCAGCGTGATGCTGGAACGATCGTCCCGGCGGCGCGCCATTGGCAGGAGATGAGACAGCACGCGTGACAGCGTCGCCTTCAGCTTCCTCCGGTCACAGACGATATCCACCTGACCCTTCTCGCGCAGGAATTCCGAACGCTGGAACCCCTTCGGCAGGCTCTCGCGGATCGTCTGTTCGATGACGCGCGGGCCGGAGAAGGCGATCATCGCGCCGGGCTCTGCAATGTGCACGTCGCCCAGCATCGCATACGAGGCCGACACGCCGCCCGAAGTCGGGTCCGTCAGCACCACCACGTAGGGCAGTTTCGCATCGGCAAGGTCATTGATCGCCAGCGTCGTGCGCGGCATCTGCATCAGGCTCAGCGTGCCCTCCTGCATCCGCGCGCCGCCCGATGCTGTGCACACCACGAACGAAGATTTGCGCGCCAGCGCCAGCTGAGCCGCCGTGATGAAGGCCTCGCCCGCCGCCATGCCGAGCGAGCCTCCCATGAAATCGAAATCCTGAACCAGCACGACCGCCGGCACGCCGCCGATCTTGCCGTAGGCCGCCACCATGCAGTCTTCCTGCAAGAGCGGCGCCCCGCCCTCTTCGGTTTCCTTCACGTCGCGCGCGGCCACTTTCGCTTTCGCCGCCTTCAGGCGCGCCGGATAGGGCTTGTCATCCTTGAACTTCAGCGGGTCGAGCGGCACGGGCGGAAGCGACACCGGCTCCCAGCGCTCGTCATCGAACAGGAGGCGGAAGCGGACCCGCGGCGAGATGCGCAGATGCGCGCCCGCCGGTGTCACATTCCAGGTCGCCTCGAGGTCCGGCTTGTAGATCAGTTCGCCGGAGACCGGACACTTCACCCAGAGATCATCTGGCGTGTCCTTCTTCAGCATCATGGTCTTCAGGCCGGGCGGCGTGACCTTGTTGATCCAGTTCATAGGCTAAAAACTCCCGAATCTGCGGCAGTGTCAGGCTTTGCGGATCGTATCGATGGCAACCCGCAGCTCCCGCGCCAGGGCGCCCATCGCGGGCGCCGCTGTCTCGAACCGGCCAGTTGCATGTGCATCGCCCGCCTTTTCCACAAAAGCCGAACCAACGACCACCCCTTCTGCGATTTTAGCCATTTCCGCAGCCTGTGCACCACTTTTTACACCGAAACCGACACAAACCGGCAATCCCGACACTCTTTTAACCATCGCCACCTGCCCTGCAATCGCTGCAGGATCCGCGCTTCCGGCCCCGGTGACACCCGTTACGGCGACGAAATAAATAAAGCCCGATGCCCCTTCGGAGACCTTCGCAGCGCGGTGCTCATCCGTCGTCGGGGTTGCAAGACGGATCACCGAAAGCCCGTATTGCGCGTATATCGCGCGCAGCGGCGCATCTTCCTCGGGCGGCAGATCGACGATGATCGAGCCGTCGATGCCTGCCTTCGCCGCCGCGCCCGCGAACGCCTCATAGCCCATCGAGTGAACCGGATTGGCATAGCCCATCATGATCAGCGGCGTCGTCTCGTCGTCCTTGCGCAGGCGCGCCGCCAGCGCGATCACGTCGGTCAGCTTAGTGCCGTTCGCCAGCGCCCTGAGGCCCGCCTTCTGGATCGCCGCCCCGTCCGCCATCGGATCGGTGAACGGCGCCCCAAGTTCGATGATGTCGGCCCCGTTGTCGCGCAGCGCGCACAGCGCCGCATAGCTTGCCTCGAGGTCCGGGTCACCGGCCATCAGGTAGGCGACCAGCACGGCGCGGTTTTCGCTGCGCGCCTTGGCAAAGGCCGCTTCAATCCGTGTGCGGCCCATCTCAGGTATCCGTGTTCTCGAGGGCCCAGGCGGCATAGGCGTCGCTGACATGGCTCAGCGGCATGGCGACAATCGCCGGCACGTCATAGGGATGCACCCTGTCGACCAGCGCCTCGATCTTCTCCCAGTTCGTCTCCGGCGCCTTGAGCCAGAGGATAAACTCGAAGGACTGCTCGATCACGCCCTTCCAGCGATAGGTGGACGAGACCGGCCCCTCCAGGTTTGCGCAGGCCGCCAGCCGCGCCTCCAGCGCCGCATCGGCGATATCCTCGGCCACACGGCGCGACGGGCAGGTAATCCGGACAAGGATGAGTTTGGTCACATCTCTACTCCCAGGGCCTTGGCGACAGAGAACACGTCCTTGTCGCCCCGGCCGCACATGTTGAGGATCATCAAGCCGTCCTTGCCGAGCTCATTCGCGACTTCGCCAAGGCGCGCGATCGCGTGCGCAGGCTCCAGCGCCGGAATGATGCCTTCAAGCCGCGTGCACAGCTGGAACGCCGCCAGCGCCTCGTCATCCGTACACGACAGATACTCTGCCCGGCCCATGTCGCGCAGGAAGGCATGTTCGGGCCCGATGCCCGGATAGTCGAGCCCGGCCGAGATCGAATGCGCGTCGATGATCTGGCCGTCATCGGTTTGCAAGAGATAGGTCCGGTTCCCGTGCAGGATGCCCGGCCGGCCGCCATTCAGCGCCGCCGCATGCTGCCCCGTCTCGATACCGTGGCCCGCCGCCTCGACGCCGATCAGGCGCACGCCTTCGTCATCAATGAACGGATGGAACAGGCCGATCGCGTTCGAGCCGCCGCCAATACACGCCATCACGGCGTCCGGTAGGCGCCCTTCGCGCTCGAGAATCTGCGCACGGGCTTCCTTGCCGATCACCGACTGGAAGTCGCGCACAATCTCCGGGTACGGATGGGGTCCGGCCGCCGTGCCGATACAGTAGAACGTCGTGTCGACATTCGTCACCCAGTCGCGCAGCGCTTCGTTCATCGCGTCTTTCAGCGTGCCCGTGCCGGAGGAGACCGGAATGATCTTCGCGCCGAGCAGGCGCATCCGGAACACGTTCGGCTTCTGCCGCTCGACATCTGTCTCGCCCATGAACACGACGCATTCGAGGCCGAAGCGCGCGCAGATCGTCGCCGTCGCGACGCCATGCTGGCCCGCGCCCGTCTCCGCAATGATGCGCTTCTTGCCCATCCGCCGGGCGAGCAGCACCTGCCCGAGGCAATTATTGATCTTGTGCGCGCCGGTATGGTTCAGCTCGTCGCGCTTGAAATAGATTTTCGCCCCGCCGAAATGTTCGGTCAGGCGCTCGGCAAAATACAGCGGCGACGGGCGGCCCACATAATGCGTCCACAGGTCCTGCATCTCCGCCGCAAAGGCGGGGTCCTGCTTGGCCTTGCGATACTCGGCCTCCAGCTCCAGCACCAAGGGCATCAGCGTTTCGGCAACATAGCGTCCGCCAAACTCGCCGAACCGGCCATTCGCATCCGGCCATTTGTCCCAGGTATTGCGCAAGTCCATGTAGCTCAAGTTCCTTTTGCCGCGCGAATGAAGGCGCGCACCAGTTCCCTGTCCTTTAGCCCCCGTCTCCGTTCCACGCCAGAGGACACATCCACGGCAGGCGCGGCAGTTTGGCCGATCGCATCCGCCACGTTTTCAGGCGTCAGCCCCCCCGCCAGGATCCACGGTTTAGGCGCGGTCCAGCCCTTCAACACGCTCCAGTCGAACGCCGCCCCATGCCCGCCCTTCTGGGCGTCGCCCTCCGGCGGCTTCGCGTCCAGCAGCAGCCGGTCGGCCGCGTCATAATCGTCCGCTCGCGCGAGGTCCTCTGCAACGCGTACGCCCAGCACCTTCCAGACCTCCGCCCCGGTCATGGCCTTGATCTGGCCCACTCGCTCCGGCGTCTCCTGCCCGTGCAGCTGCAGCACCGGGAAGCCGAGCGCGGCGACCGCCCGCACCTCCTCGTCCGGCGGGTCCAGCAATACCGCCACCGGTACAGCCTTGCCCACTGACAAGAGCAACGTCGCCGCCGCCGCCAGCGTCACCTGCCGCGGACTGACCGGAAACATGAACCCGATCCAGTCCGCCCCCTCCCGCGCCGCAAACGCAACGAGGTCCGGATCCTTCAGGCCGCAGATTTTCACTTGGGTCATGGCGAGCCAGCTAAGCCAGACGGCGGGCTTCGTCCACTCCGGCACCTGCCACCCGAAGCCCGAAGGGCGTTGAGCGACCTGAGACATAGGTGACAGATTGTACCGGACACATGGGTAACACTTTTCGCTTTGGCGGGAGGTTGGGATGCCATGGAAGGACGGAACGAAGATGGATGAGCGGCTACGATTTGTGGCGC